>Ga0326727_10001824_pt1 | contig 76259 bp, 65 predicted proteins | sample MB2enrmetagenome_FD_207643 | JGI IMG/M metagenome (GOLD analysis project Ga0326727, IMG submission 207643) | Lab enriched peat soil microbial communities from McLean, Ithaca, NY, United States - MB29MY | ecosystem: Environmental > Terrestrial > Soil > Wetlands > Peat | place: USA: New York... | reverse complement strand
CCGACCTGGCCGAAGCGGTGCGCGGCCGAATGGGCTGGGATCCTGCTCAGTATCCAACCCGGCGAGCGGCCTATGATCTAGCCAAAGTGCGGGGCAAGGGGTTGGTGGAACGGGTGCCGGGGCGGCGACGTTATGAATGTCGGCCCCCCCCCAGTTGCGCGTGTTGTGCGCCTATGTGGTCTTGCGGGACCAGGTCATCAAACCGGTCCTGGCCGGCCTGGTACACCAGCAACTCCCGCCCTCTCCCCCCAAGCTGGCACCGATCGACCAGCACTACCTCACCCTGCGGGCGGAGTTCCAGCGCACCTGCCAGACCCTTGGCTTGGCGGCTTGAAACTCGCCCGCCGAAAAACCCAAACAAACGACAACATGTTGGTTCTTCTTTTCGGATCAGGCGTACATCATGGGATGAACACTGGGAAAACAAGCCAACACCACGGCCACATCACGCCCGCAACCCGTTCTCGCGGGAATCGTGCCGCATTGCCGCCGTGGGTACACCGTGGCGAATCGCTGGTAAGCCGGTGGCCTCGCAGGCCTTTCTTCTGCATTTAACATTTTATCTCCGGCATTCTGCCCGGATATGCTCCCCGCGCCGGACGTTTCCGCCGAGGCGCCCCCTCTCATGCGGTTTTTTATTAATTATCAGCATAGCTAACTCTAAAACTTCACCCAAGTCGTCGAACTACAGGAGTATCGAGTCAACGATCCTTAGCTCACAAGGAAAGGTGCCATGAAAGAACTAACTCTCGAACTGCTTGCGAAAGCGCCAGGGAAACGGCTTGCCACCGGGTTTGGGCCAGCAATAGATTGGGCACCGAACGGCGGGACGACACGATAGGAACCAACTATGATCCGTAAATGGCGACCGAGTGAAATGGGCTGGGACTGCACGCGAATACCGAGCGGAACCGGCGGTTATTTGCTCATGCTTGGGCTGCTGGCGGCGGTTGCCGTCGTGTCATGTTCGTCGGATTCAGCCCCGGTCCCGGAGTCCCAGTATGCGCAGAAGATTGTAGGCAACTGGCAAGGCACCGTGGGGGACATGAAGGAGACGATTACGTTCAACGCCGACGGCAAGTTTGTCTCACAGGTGCGACAGCGGGGATTCATCAGCAACACCCTGATGCAGGGGGCCACTGGCACTATTCAGGGCACTTGGACGATCAAGGACAAGGCCGTCAGCCTCGCTATCACGGGCGCGGAGAACGCGTGGCTGCGCAACAAAGCTGCTTCCAGCACGATCTTGAGCTTCAGGCAAAACCAGCTTGTGGTTAAGAGTGAGAGCGGCGAGACGTCAACGTTCCTGCGGGCCGTGAAACTGTGAACGCCTCACCATAACAGAATGCATTCGCAACACTTCCGGGTTTTGCTTTTCCTCGGGCTTTGGATTAACATTGCTGTCTAATACGGGCGTAGTTATCGTAAAATGAACAACACAACTATGAAGACCATGAAGTCTTTTTGTTTAGCAACCGTGTGCGGGGCAATCCTGCTCGGCGCTGCCACCTTGCAAGCTGCGGATGTCAAGACCTACCAGGTCACTGGACCGGTGCTTGAAGTCACTCCCACCTCCATCACCGTTCAGAAGGGCCAGGACAAGTGGGAGATTGCCCGCAACAAGGACACCAAGATCACCGGCGATCTCAAGGTCGGCGCCAAGGTGACCATCTACTACACGATGACCGCGTCTGAGGTTGATGTGAAGGCTGGCAAGGCCAAAAACTAAGCCCTGTGGTTCGAGGCCGGAGTGCCGGCATGCCGCCGGCTTAGGTCAATCGGGCCGGATAATTCGGCAATATGCCCCTGCTCCGGCTGCTGTACCGCTCTCGCTGCCTTCGTGCTCAAGTCTTACTTACAATTCCCCTTGCTCGGCGTTTGCCTGCTCGCCAGCTACGCCGCTTGGGGAGCCAGTAGCTCTTTCCCCGAGTTTGCCGCGCTGCCAGCGCAGTCTGCCTTGCCCGACCCGCTGGTAATGCTCGATGGCCGGCGCGTTACTTCCCGGGCCCAGTGGTTCAACGAACGCCGGCCCGAACTCCGGGCGCTGTTTCAGCACTACATGTACGGCGCCTTACCACCTAAACCGGCGCACATGCAGTGCAAGCTGCTCGGCGAATACCATGACTTCCTGTCCAGCAAGGCGACGCTCAAGCTGCTGCGGCTGGAAATGGGCACGACGAACGCGCCGCAGATTGACCTGATGCTGGTCCTGCCGAACGAGCGATCCAATCCCGCGCCAGTATTCCTGGCCATGGACTTTTGCGGCAACCACGCCCTGACGGATGATCCGCGCGTGCCGCTGGCGCGGAGCTGGCTGAACAACCGCTGCCAGGGCTGTACCAATAACGCCGCCACGGGGGCCGCCCGCGGCTCCCAAGCGGGCGACTGGCCTCTAGCCGAAATCGTCCGGCGCGGCTATGGGCTCGCGGCGTTTTACAGCGGGGACGTGGACCCTGACCGCAAGGAGGTGAGCGAGGGGGTCTATGCCTGGCTGGCGAACGGCGACCCGGCGAAGAACAACCCCACCAACCGCGGTACGATCGCCGCCTGGGCATGGGGCTTTCATCGTTGCGTGGATTACCTCGTCACCGACCGCGCTGTGGATGCGCATCGCATCGCCGCGCTGGGTCATTCGCGCAATGGGAAGACCGCCCTGCTCGCCACCGCTTTCGACGACCGCATCGCTATGGCGTTTCCGCACCAGGCCGGCTGCGGCGGTTCCGCGCCCAGTCGCAGCCAGGTCGGCGAGTCGGTGAAGGACATCAACGACAGCTTCCCACACTGGTTCAACGCGCAGTTCAAGCTGTTTAACGGCGCGCCCGAGCGGCTGCCCTTCGACCAGAACTGCCTGGTCGCCCTTTGCGCGCCGCGACCGGTGCTCTTCACGGCGGCGACAGGTGACCAATGGTCCAACCCGGGGGGCCAGTTTCATGTGCTCCAGGGCGCAGACCCGGTGTATCGCTTGCTGGGCACAGAGGGCATGGCCGCGAAGGAAGCGCCGCCGGTGCGCAAGCTGGTTTCCAGCCGTCTCGGTTTCTATGTGCGCGAGGGGAAGCACTCCATGACTCCCGATGACTGGGCTGTCTTCCTGGACTTTGCGGACAGCCAGTGGCGGAAGTGAAACTGATCTCGTGGGGCACGACCGAGAAAGCATAGCCTCCGAGGACGGTCGGCCGCCACGAACAGCAGAGCGTATTTTGAGTTGAAGAATGAAAGCCAAGCTAAATGTGATTCCAGGTTCTGTAGTCGCCCCACAAGGCTTCAGGGCCTCGGGCGTCTTTTGCGATATCAAACGCCTCGGCACGGGCAAAGGCTCAGACAAAGGGCCGAAGCGTGACCTGGCGCTCATCGTTTCGGACGTTCCTGCTGCTGTGGCCGGCCTGTTCACCACCTGCCAGGCGTGCGCCGCTCCGGTCAAGGTCAGCGTCGAGCGGATCAAAGCGGGCCGGGCACAGGCGGTCGTCGTCAACTCCGGCAATGCCAACGCCTGCACGGGCAAGCAGGGTTTGAGGGACGCCCGCGAGATGGCACGGTTCACGGAACAGGCACTTGCCTTGCCGCAAGGCGCGGCTCTCGTCGGCTCGACAGGTCGCATCGGTGTCACCCTGCCAATGGATAATGTCCGCGCCGGCATCATCGAGGCAGCGGCTGGATTGGGGTCCACGGTGCAACACGCCGCCCAAGCGGAGGAAGCCATCATGACCAGCGATACGAAGCCCAAGCAGGTTGCGGTGGAGTTCACTCTGGGCGGCAAGGCAATCCGCATCGGGGGCATGTGCAAAGGCGCCGGCATGATTCAGCCCGGCATGAGCGTAACCGGCAAACGCCCCGCCGCTATGCCGCTCCACGCCACAATGCTGTGTTTCATCACCACCGATGCCGCGGTCGAGGCGAAGGTCTTACAGGCGGCGCTGCGCGAAGCGGTCGCGAATAGCTTCAACCGCATCACCGTGGACGGCGACATGAGCACGAATGACACGGTGCTCGTGCTGGCCAACGGACTTTCCGGCAACCGCAAGTTCGGACTTCGGACTTCGGACTTCGCCCTGTTCCAGGCCGCCCTGAGCCACGTTTGTCTGGAACTGGCCAAGATGATCGTGCGCGACGGCGAAGGTGTGTCGCGCTTTGTCACGGTGCGAGTCAACGGCGCGCGATCCTTCGCCGAGGCCGACGCCGCCGCCCGCGCCGTGGCGAACAGCGCGCTGGTGAAGACCAGTTGGCACGGCGGCGATCCTAACTGGGGACGCATCATCGCGGCCATCGGCTACAGCCCTGCGACGGTCGTTGAGGATCGGGTGGACATCGGCTACAGCGCGCCCGGCAGCCGCGAGGTCCTCTGGAGTCTCAGGCGCGGCCAACCAGCTCCCGCAACTTTCAAGACCCTCTGTGCGGCGGTTGCGCCAAGGGAATTTGATCTGCACATCAACCTGAACCTTGGGCGAGCGTCTGCGCTCATGTACGCGGCAGACCTGACAGAGGACTATGTGGCGTTCAACAAGGGTGACGTGACCGACCCCGGCTCTCTCGGTGGATAACGCCTATGCAAAGCCTCATTGCCAAAGCCGCCACGCTGCTGGAAGCGCTGCCCTACATCCAGAAGTTCAGCGGCGCCACCTTTGTCATCAAATACGGCGGCAGCTTCATGGACTCGCCCGATCCGGAGGTTCGCAACGGCGTTGCGCGCGACGTTGTCTTCCTCGAAGCGGTCGAGATCAACCCGGTGGTCGTGCATGGCGGCGGCAAAGCCATCACCCGGGCAATGGAGAAGGCCGGTCTCAAATCCACCTTCCTCCAGGGCCAGCGCGTGACCGATGAAGCTACGGCTCAAATCGCCGATGAAGTGCTCTCTCGCGAGATCAATCCTGAGGTGGTTGCCGCCATCAAGGCCCTCGGCAGTCTTGCCCAGGGGTTCGCGGGGCCGGACATCTTCCGCTGCCGCAAGGCGCAGCTTAAAGGGCTGGACGGGCAACCTTTGGATCTGGGCTACGTGGGCGAAGTTGTCGGTGTGAACACGGCTCCGCTGCTCGAATGCATCGCCAAAGGCGTTACTCCTGTCATCAGCCCCACTGCGCGCGGCGAGGACGGTAAGACCTATAACTGCAACGCCGATGTGGCCGCGGCGCAGGCGGCGATAGCCCTCCAGGCCCGGCGCCTGGTCTTCATGAGCGACGTGCCCGGCCTGCTGCAGAATCCTAAGAAGCCAGACAGCGTCATCTCCCGGCTCAAGATCAGTGAGGTGGAGGGCCTGAAACAGCGAGGCATTATAGACAAAGGCATGATCCCGAAGGTGGACAGTGCCGTGGCCGCCATTAAGGCCGGCGTGGAGAAGGTTTCCTTCGTAGATGGCCGCGTGCACCACGCCCTGCTGTTGGAGGTGTTCACCGATGAAGGCGTAGGGACCGAGGTGGTGGGCTGAGCGGCGAACCGCTGCTCAAAAGGAGTAGCGCGCGCATGGCAGCGCCTTTCCGGTTGACACCCCTTCGCTCTCCCGAGTACAATCCACTGCGATACGTAACAGTCATGGGAATTCACTCCGAGCTTTTCCATCATCAACCGGAACCCCGCTTCACTCCGACACTTGTTCCCGCGCCAGCGCGCGCCTGGGGTTCCTCCCCCGCAAGACCGCAACAACCTGCACTAACATGAACACAATCCAACCAAAGCTGCATCGCCTGTTTTCCGCACTCGTCCTTGGCTCTCTCACGCTTGGCCTTGCTTTCACGGCGAACTCAGAATCCCCCAGCCCAAGCACCCGCAAATCACCCGACTGGCTCCGGAGCGCCGTCGTTTACGAGATCTTTACACGCAACTTTTCCCAGGCCGGGGATTTCAATGCAATCACCGCCCGCCTGGACGAATTGAAGGACCTCGGCGTGGACGTTGTCTGGCTCATGCCGATTAACCCGGTCGGCGAGAAGCTCAGGAAAGGCACGCTTGGGAGCCCCTACTCTGTGCGCGACTTCTACGCCATCAACCCCAGCTATGGCACCACCAACGATCTCAAGCGGCTGATCGGGGAAGCTCACCAGCGCAACATGAAGGTAATCATGGACATCGTGGCCGGGCAGACCGCCTGGGACAGCGACCTTATGGAACATCCGGAGTTTTACATGCACGATGCCGCCGGCAAGATCATTCCGCCCAAGCCCGACTGGACGGATGTGGCCGGATTGGACTATGCGAATAAGGATCTCCGCCGCTACATGATTGGCATGATGTCGTATTGGCTCAAGGAGTTCAACCTGGACGGTTTCCGCTGTGATGTCGCCTACACGGTGCCTATTGATTTTTGGGAAGCCGCCCGGGCGGAACTTGAGCAGATTAATCCCCATCTCATCATCATCGCGGACGCGGGCGCCAAGCCGTCCTTGCTGACCAAAGCCTTCGACATGGATTACGCCTGGAACCTGTACTCCTCCCTGAAGGGCATCATGGACAGCGTATCGCCCGCTGACATGCTGAGACAATCGTGGGAGCACACCCAGCAGCAGTTCTCCCGGGGCGCTTTGCACCTGCACTTTACCGACAACCAATCCGAGACCCGGGCGACAGCCCGCTACGGCCTCCACGGAGCACTCGCGGCCCAGGTCTTGATGCTGACGCTCGACGGTGTGCCGCTCTTCTACAACGGGATGGAAGCCGGGGATGCGACCGAGTCGGGCGACCCTGCGATGTTCGAGAAAATGCCCGTGTTTTGGCACCCGGGCGGACGCCCGCCTCTGCGCGACATTTACCGGGACCTTATCAAGCTACGCAAAAACCACGCCGCGTTCTGCAATGACGAAGTCGCCTGGGTTACGAACTCGGCCCCGGGGGAAGTCGTTAGCTTCCTGCGACGGGACGCCAAGGACGAGTACCTGGTCTTGATCAACTTTTCCAGCCGCCGCGCGAACGGTTCGGTAGAACTATCCACGGAGAAAGCCTTTGATCCGGTGAAGATCAGTGGCATGCCCGAACCGATTGATGCTGTGCTGCCTGAGTTTCACCTTAACGGGTACGGGTGGTTCATCTATCATCGGCCCAGCGCCAAGTGAGCGGACGAGAACATCACGGCAATCCGTAGCTCCCACTCGTGGCGCCAACGTTGGGGTTGCCTCCTCTGTCCCCGTGACGAACAGCCGCCGTCCGGTCCTAATATTCCGTTTCCCTCGGCGCGAACTCCTGCTAAAGATTCCCCCGTTTCGTTTGACGCGCAGACCATGAAAGACATTGTTCCGTCGCCGCCGTCCATCGTCCGCAATGACGTGGCGGCCGTGCAGGCGCTGTTCCAGCAGAATGTAATTCCCAGTTATGGCCGCTTCGACCTCGTGCTCAGCCATGGGTCGGGGAGGCATCTCTATGACATCACCGGGCGGCGTTACCTCGATCTCGGCGGCGGCATTGCGGTGAGCTCCCTCGGGCACGCGCACCCGGCCATCACCGAAGCGCTGGTCGAGCAGTCGCGCAAGGTCATCCACACCTCGAATTTCTATTACCATGAGCCGCAGGGCCGGCTGGCACAGGCGCTGGTCAGTCTCATCGGCCCGGGCAAGTGCTTCTTCGGGAACAGCGGCGTCGAGGCCAACGAGGGCTTGTTCAAGCTGGCCCGCAAGTTCGGCCATGACGAGGGCAGGTTTGAGGTCCTCACCACGGTGAACTCATTTCACGGGCGGACGCTCGCCGGCATCGCCGCGACCGGCCAGGAGAAAGTCAGGAAAGGCTTCGAGCCATTGGTGCCGGGCTTCCGGCAGGTGCCCTACAACGATCTTGAAGCCATGCGGGCCGCGATTTCGCCTGCGACCGCCGCCATCATGATCGAGGGCATCCAAGGGGAAGGCGGCGTGACGCCTGCTACCCCGGAATACCTGCTGGGCCTGCGCCAGTTGTGCAATGAAAAGAAGCTGCTGCTGTTCATGGACAGCGTGCAATGCGGGCACTTCCGCTCCGGCCGCTTCCAGAGCTTTCAGCGCATTCTGGAAGGCGTGCCCGGGGGCGAGGCCTTCCTGCCGGACGGCATCTCGATGGCCAAGTCTTTGGGCGGCGGATTCCCTATTGGCGCCTTCTGGGTGAGGGCGCCTTACGCCGATCTGCTGGGCGCGGGCTCGCACGGCACGACCTACGGCGGTTCGCCGCTCGCCTGCGCGGTCGCCCTGAAGATCCTCGACGTGATCCAGAAAGAGAACCTGTGTGACAACGCGCGGCAGGTCGGGGCTTTCCTGAAGTCCGGTCTGCAGCAGCTTGCACAAAAGTATCCCAGCGTCATTCAGGCTGTGCGCGGCCTGGGGCTGATGCTGGGGGTTCAACTGGCGCCGAACATCGCCAAGCTGCCGGGCGACCCCAGCAAGACGCAAGCGGTCCGGCTCGCGAACCTCTTCCATGGCGCCGGGTTGCTGGCGATTCCCGCGGGCGCGCAAATCATGCGCTTCCTGCCGCCGCTCAACCTGCGGCAGGAGGAAGCGGAGGAAGGGTTGAAGATAATTGAATCGGTGGTTGCCCCGCTAGCGGGCTAGAAGGATAAGGCAGGGCACGGCGCCTGTCCCAGTTTTGAAATGAAACATCTGTTAAGCATTGAGGCACTCGCACGGGCGGACATGGAGAGGATCCTGGCCGATACTGTAATCCTGAAGCAGCAACGCGGGCGGCATTCCCAGCAGCCGCTTACAGGTCAGACCTGGGCCATGATCTTCTCTAAATCCTCGACCCGCACGCGCGTATCGTTCGAGGTGGGCATCCGCGAGTTGGGCGGTCAGGCAATCTTTTTGCCTTCCGGCGAAATCCAGCTTGGCCGGGGCGAACCGATCAAAGACACGGCGCGCGTGCTGGGCCGCATGGTCCACGGTGCCGTATTCCGCACGTTTGCCCAAAGCGACGTGGAGGAGTTTGCCCGCTACGCCGGCATTCCCACTATCAATGCGCTCACCGACCACGAGCATCCCTGCCAAATCCTGGCAGACATCTTTACCTTCCAGGAGAAGCGCGGGCCTATACAGGGGAAGGTGGTTACTTTTATCGGCGATGGCGCCGGCAACATGGCGAACTCCTGGATGTTCGCAGCCGGCAAGGCCGATTTCGAATTGCGCATTGCAGCGCCCAAGGCATACCAGCCCTCGGCGAGCCTGGTCAAACAGGCCGGCGGGAAGATCGTGGTAACTGAGGACGTCGCAGGTGCCGCCAAGGGCGCGGACCTGCTCTACACAGACGTCTGGGTCTCGATGGGCAAGGAGGTGGAATCCGCCAAGCGCATTCAGCAGATGAGCGGATACCAGATTAATGCGGGCGTCGTCGCGCTGGCCAAGCCGGGCGCGCTGGTCATGCACTGCCTGCCGGCGTATCGCGGCAAAGAGATTGACGAAACCACCTTCGAGGCCAACGCCCAGACAATCTTCGATGAAGCCGAGAACCGCCTCCATGTGCAGAAGGCGATTCTGCGCTGGCTGGTGAGCTCGGCTCCCCAGCCAAAGCCTTCCTGAAAGTAGCAGGCGCTGCGGCCAGTTAAGTCTTCTTTGCTTTCGAGCCCGGGGTTAGCGTCGGCGGAGGCCGGGGCTGACTTAAGGCAGGAATATCCCGCAACCCGGTCGAGGCTTGCTTGCTGAACCATTCGTTGAAAGCTTCCATTTGCCGGCTCTGGCGGACGTAATTCATGAACCCCGGCAACGAGGCGTTCATTTGGTCCTGATCCAACGGCAGCTTGGATTTTACGTGGAGGATCATGCCGCCATCGCCGGTTATTTGGAACGGGCTAACCGTTCCTGGCGCTGTCGAGAACGCCGCCTGCTTAAACTGGTTCAAGGTGAGATGCTCCTGCAGCTCCGGCACTTCGCGCGAGCTGATGGAAACCGGCGGCAGCACCACCAACTCCTCCTTGGACGCCGCGCAGATAGCCGAGAGCGTCTTCCCCTGCGCCAGGCCATTGGTCACACTCTGGTAGAACGCCATCCCCGCATCGCGCGCCAGCGCCGTGGCCTGCGCTTCCTGGTAGTCGGCGACGACCTGGCTGCGAATCTGATCCAGGGGCGGAATCTCGCTGGGAATCTTCTTATACAGGGCGATTACATAAGCGGCGTTCCGGCCCAACAAGGGTCCGGCGAATGGGTCGTCCGGCGTGCGGCTAAAAGCCCGCGTGATAAAGTCCTGACCGACCTCCAGTTCTTTCGGCCCGGTCTCCCGGTCAAACGGCGCGCTCACATACACCTTCAGGTCCTGGTCCTTGGCGACCTTCTCAAAGTTCTCCACGCGCACCGGGTCCATGTCGAATAGCGGGTTGGCAAATTCCGCGGCCTTCTTCCGGGCGCCTTGCGCCTGAAATTCCTTCAGCCTGGCATCACGCAGCTTCGCGTGCGCGTCCTCCAGCGAGGCCGCCTTCACCTCGCGCAGGAAATTCGTGCCGCCCTGGCGATAGGCCTCGTCAATCTGCATATCCAGATTAGTCAAGCGGGCCAGTTCCTGTTTGGCCGCTGCAAGGAAATTGCTGTAATCGAACTGAACATAGCTCACCTGGATGCGGTCCGGCAGACGGTACCTGGCCAGTTGGTTGGAATAGAACTGGCTGATCGCCGCAGGCGTCACGGACACCTTCGACAGATAATTGGAGGCCGAAAAGAAGACGGCCTCCGTCGCCAGCTCCTGGCGTTCACGCACATAAAGGTCGCGGCCTTCCTGCGGGGTGACCAGCTTGCCGCTCAGGCCGATCGTGGCGATCAACTCCTGGATGCCGAGGTAATGCCGGATGAAGCGCTCGAAATCTTCCATCGTCATGCCATGCGGCAGGAGTACCTGCTTCTCGAACACCGCCGGCGAGCTGATGCCCGAGCGCTGAAACTGGCTGAGCATGGCTTTGGCGGTCTGCGCCGCCACTTCGCTGCCGATCTGGATGCCCATTTGCTTCTGCTTTTGCATGAGCAGCAGCCATTTGTAGGCCTCCGTCTCCAAATCCTTCTTGTCGGCTTCTTCGGGCCAGCGCCCGTTCCGGAAGAATATCTGCAGCTCGACCTCACGCAATGCGCTGTAAAAGCTATCCACGCTGATTCGCTCGCCGTTGATTGAGCCCAGGTCGGAAGGGCCGCGAGAGCTGCTATTCATCCTGGAATAGGGCGAGAAGAAGACGACAAACGTAATGATGATGACCGTGATGATAATTGCCCACAGCCAGGTTTGATGCTTTCGGATCGTCCCAATCATAAGGTTATTGCACTATAGAAACATCTACCTTACCTGTGTTTCCGAGAGCGGGTCAAACGCAAAAACCGGCTTTACAAGGCCCCGCCCCTTTGCCACCGTGTTGGCGTATGAAGAAGAAATTCCTGCCGGTATTGATTCTGCCGCTGCTGCTGGCGGGCTGCGCCACCTCGATCACCAATCTGACGCCCCTGCAACAGGCTCGCAACGCCGATAACCAATACACTGTGGAAGTCGCGCTCGACTCGAGCCAGCAAGCCTTGCGTTGGGACAGCATCCGGCCGCAAATCCTCGTAGGGAACCAATCCTACCCGATGCGCGGCACGTTGCTCATGACGAATCGCTGGGAAGGCCTCGTGCCCGTGCCGCCCAGCGCCTCCAGCGTCAAGTACCGCTACAAGTTTGATTACGAGTGCAACTCCATGGGCAAACCCAAAGCCGCCAGCCAGGTCTCGCACGAGTACACTCTCCACATTATCCCTCAATAGCTGCTGAACCCTGGCCGGGCGCGGCGCCTGGCCGGCCAGCCCTACCTCGGCGGCCCCTTGCCGAAGAGCTTGCCCAGCCCGGTCCATGCCAGCAAGGCCAGCCCGATCGGTGTGCCTGTGATCGGAGTGGGGATGGCTGCCAGAACGGCCAGAATGGTCGCGAAGGTCAGCGCGCGTCCATTCGAATCCTTCCGCAGGAACTTCTGAATCAGGAACGTCGGGACAAACACCGCCACAAAGCAGGCGGGTATCATCACCGGAAGGACCACCGGCACCAAGTCGCCCCCCAGCCAGAGACTGTCCACGGCAACGAGGATCAGCGCTGAAAGGGCGTGGATGGGCGGCCCCTCCTCAGGTGTGACCGGCGGAGGAGTGTGACGAGGCTCGGGGGGCAGCACCTCGACCGGCACCACTTTGCCTTGCACATCGCTGATCTTGGGCGGGTCACGCATCGTCCGGCTGAGGAATAACATAGCATCCACCCGGGGCGTGCAATCAATTTCCACCCAGTTTCAGCCAACAAGATCAGAGTCTCAGAGTCACCATTGTGCTTTACAGCTTTGAGGGGATGGGCTTCCCTGAAGGTACGAGAGCAACGGCCGCCGGTTGTGTCCTTGCTCTTCAAACCGAGTTCAAGAACGATTCAGCCAATGAAAACGAGCTTTCGCTTCCTGCGCGGTCCATCCGATGGGCAACGAATCCAGGAACTCAAGGGGCTGACTTTGTTCAAGGCGCTCTCGGCGCGCGAGCTGCGAGAGCTGGATGAGCTGTTGCATGAGCGTTCTTATCAGAAGGATGAGGTCATCTTCGATGAGGGGGACATGGGCCTGGGGCTCTTCGTGGTGGTCCGCGGGCGGGTTAGGGCGTTGTCCAGCCATGCCGCTTTGCAGCAGCTTGCGCCGGAGTTTGGGCCGGGAGACTTCTTCGGGGAGTTGGCACTCTTCGAGGAGGCGGAGCGGACCGCGCGGGCCGTGGCCATGGAGCCGACCGAGGTCCTGGCTCTGTTCCGCACAGAGTTCTTCTCGCTGCTCGAACGGGACCACAGGATCGGCGTGAAAATCCTGCTCGAGTTGTCGCGCATGGTGGTCTTGCGTTCTCGCCGGCTTCTGGCAGGCCGGCAGCATTTGCCTACGGTATGAAGAACGAGCCGCAGCCCGGCATCCTGACCTGGCTGGCTATCATCGCAGCCACCTGTTTGCTGCTCTTCCTGTTCCAGGCAGTGCTTTGGCTGGTGATCCCGGCGCTCTTGGCGCTCGTAGTCTATTATTGTCTGCGGCCCATGACTCGGGTGCTGATCCGCGCAGGTTTGAGGCACGGCACCGCCGCCAAAGTCGTGGCCGGCGTTCTTTTCCTGGCGACGCTCCTCGTGCTGTTCCTGTTGTTTTCCCTGGCCGCCACTCATGCCGCGAGCTGGAAGATGACGACAAGGCACTACGTGCAGGGCGGGTTGGACTTCCTGCGCAAGACCGAGGAATGGATGGCTTTAAAACTGCCGTCGCTGCGCAAGTCGCCTCTCCTGATGAGTTCGCCGGCGAACCTGAACGCCGTCGGCGAAGGCTTTGCGCAGAAGTACCTGGGCCTGATGCTTCTGCAAACCGTCCACTGGCTGCCTTCTTTGCTGCTCGTGCCTTACCTGACGTACTTCTTCCTGCAGGAGGGGAACCAACTCAAGAAACGCCTGATCCGCAGCGTCCCCAATGCGTATTTCGAGAAGACACTGCTGCTGGTGGAGCGCGTGGACCAAAGCCTGCAGAGCTTCTTCGTCGGGCTGATGAAGCTGACGTTCCTGGACACCTCAACGCTGGCGCTGGGCCTTTGGGCGCTGCGGGTGTCCCACCCAATCCTGCTGGGTTTGACCGCGGCCGTGCTGGCGTGGGTGCCCTACATCGGCTCCGCCGCGGGATGCGTGCTGGTCGTGCTCGTCTCGGCGACAGATTACCCGAATGAGCCCGTTACCACTTATGGATGCATTGTTCTCTTCCTGTGCGTCCGTCTCCTGGATGACTTTGTGTTCCTGCCACTAACGATCGGGCGCAGCCTCCGTATCCACCCGGTATTGAGCGTTATCATGTTGTTCCTCGGGGCTGCCGTAGCCGGGCCGGTTGGGCTGCTGCTGGTTTTGCCGCTCATGGGCGTCGTGATGGTGGTTGCTGAAATCCTGGTCCAGATCCTTACTGATCATCGCCTCCGGGCCCGCTTCCGGCACGCCAACCAGCTCCGGCTGGGGCTGCCAGGCGTCCCCTAGCACGAGCGTTTCCCACCTGCCACGAAACGCCTGCCGGACGGAGCGCCGGCATGTTGCCGGATTAGATCATTCGCCCGCGGCAAGCCGGCAACATGCCGGCGCTCCGTCAAATGAGGCCATCTCCCCAACCCGGTTGGGCACCATGCCCCAGCTCCCAGCGTTCGCCGAAAGAGCGCCGCCCTTGCGCCTGTCCCCGAAACGTGCCACGGTTTATTGTAGTTAGTTGTGTGAATCAAGCGGACCACCAGCAAAGAACACCTACGAAAGGTTCCATTTGATGAGCACCAAGAATATCTTTGTTAGCGGCGCCACCGGCCAACAGGGTGGCGCGGTGACGCGGCACATGTTGAAGAAGCCGGGCTTTGCTGTGCGCGCTTTGACGCGCGATACGAGCAAGGCTCCAGCCAGAGCGCTGGCGCAAGCTGGCGCCGAACTGATCCAGGGCGACTTGGACGATCCGTCCTCCTATAAGCGCGCGCTGGAGGGCGCCTACGGCGTCTTCTCTGTACAGAATGGCATGGAGGCCGGGTTCGAGGGCGAGATCCGCCAGGGCAAAGCGCTGGCCGACGCCGCGAAAGCTGCCGGCGTGCAGCACTTCGTCTATAGCTCGGTTGTCAGCGCCGACCGCAACACCGGTATTCCTCATTTCGAGAGCAAGTGGGTGATCGAGCAGCATATCCGCAAGATAGAGCTCCCGTTCACTGTTCTGCGCCCGGCGTTCTTCATGCAGAACTGGCATAACTACATGCGCGAGCCGATTCTGCACGGAACCCTGCCTCTGCCGCTCAAACCTCAAACCCCCTTGCAGCAAATCTCCATCGAGGACATCGGCGCGTTTGCGGCGACAGCCTTCCAGTCCCCGGCGAAGTGGCTGGGCAAGACCGTGGAACTGGCGGGCGAAGAACTCACGATGATGCGGGTAGCCGAGTTGCTCGCACGCGTGGCCGGACAACGCGTGAGTTACGTTCAGGTGCCCTGGGACCAGTTCCGTCAGAACGCCGGAGAAGAAATGACCCGGATGTATAAATGGTTTGAGGACGTCGGCTACCACGTGGACATCGCCGCCTTGCGCAGGGAGTTGCCCTCGCTCTCCACGTTGGAGCAGGTGCTGCGCCGCCAGGACTGGTCGGCGGCGGAATCAACGGCTCGAAAGGCGGCCTGATGGTGCGGCGTTGGCTGTCGGCAAAATCCGTCAGAGGACTGAAGGTGTCAAGAATTCGCAATCTTCGCACTGCCTGAACGGGCAGCACGTTTAGGCGCCGCAGTCTGCGTTGTCCACCGCTCCAAGGTTTTATCCGGCTGATTCAGCGTCAGGAAAAGCCCGGTGGCCAGGTCGGCACCAGAACTCGCGCCTACCGCCAGCAGTTTCTGCACAGCCCGGCGCAACGAAGGCCCATTGCCCGACACTAACGCAAGCAGCACTTCCTTCACGCGACCGAACAGCAGTCCCTGGCGGGCCAACTCCATCGCGGTATTGGAGAACAGGCTGCTGCCACGGGCCGCGCGGCACACTGCATCAGCGAGGCGCTGGAGTTCGCTGCCATGCAGCTTCTGCAGGAAGTTCAAGCCGATGAGCAGGCCGGCGATGAAGTCGTCGCCGCTGGGGGTCAGGCCCACGCCGCAGCCCTTGAGTTCGGCTACGCCTTTGAGCAGGTCGCCGTGGAAAGCCTGTTGCGCTCCCTGTTGAATCTGCGCGGCGAGCGCCCGCGCGAAGCCAGTGCGGAAGCACTTGAGCCACCCCTCGTCCAGAAGGAACGCGAGGCTATGCGGAGGGGCGGTCTTGCGCAGAAACTCACCAAAGGTTGCAAGATTGCGGCGCAGGCGGCTCTGGGCCACGGCTGGGAGCTCAAGGGCAGAGTAGTAGCGCTGCCGGGACGTAAAATGATAGCGGCGGCCCGCAAATAGGATGGTGCCTGGGCCTACCCGTAAGATACCAGCAGTGGCCCGCGGGGTAGCGGCAGGCATCTTGCCTGCCGTAGAGCCGGGCATCCTGCCCGGCGGAACCGGCTGTCGTCTGGCTGACGCCCTGAAAGGCTCGATCCCCACTCCGGGCGGCAAGATGCCGCCCTCTACGGCAGGCAAGATGCCTGCCGCTACCGCCCAAGGGCGGAGGACAATATTCAGCGGGCCGGGGCCGATGCTCTCGTCCACGACGGAGACAAGGCGGCCCCGGTGCACGTAGTTAACCGCCCGCTTGAAACAGGAGTGGAGCCGGTAGCTCCCGGGCTTTACGCAGTCCCCGATGCTGAGCAATCTCACCCGGGATAGAACACGAGGCCGTAGTTCTTGCTGTATTCGGCTTCGCGCACGATCTCGACCTTGCCGGTGACGGGCATCCCGAGCTTCGGGCTGGCGATCTTGAGCTGGCCGGTGATGCGCATCCCGTTCTCCAGTTCCACGATGCCAAGGCCGAGCTTCGCCACGTTGAAGTCCGGCGGCAGATTATAGACGGTCGTGAAGGTCAGCAGCTTCCCTTTCTTGGGCAGCGGCACGGTGTCGAACTCGAACACCTCGTTCTTGCCGCACTTCTTGCAGACCATACGGTAGGGGTAATGCAGTTGCCCGCACTTCTTGCACTTATAAGCGTAGATTTCCAAAGCCATATTAGTCCTCTCTCTTGAAGACGAGGCAGACGACGTTGTTGCCGAAGCCGCCAAAGTTGCAGGTGAAGCCGACTTTCGCGTCCTTGACCTGCCGCTTCTCGGCCTCGCCGCGCAGTTGCAGGACGATCTCGTGGGCCTGGCCGACGCCGGTCGCCCCGACCGGGTGCCCCTTGGCCTTGAGGCCGCCCGAGGTGTTGATGGGCAGCTTGCCCCCGAGCCGGGTCTCCCCGCGCTCCAGCGCCAGGTGCCCCTGGCCGCGCTTGAAGAAGCCGACTTCCTCGCTCTCGGCAATCTCCAGGATAGTGAAGGCGTCGTGCAGTTCGGCCACATCTACGTCCTTGGGTGCCACGCCGGCCATCTTGAAGGCCTGCGCTGCGGCGCCGCGCACCGCCAGCAGGTCCGTGGGTTCGGCCCGCTCGTGGACGCAGTGCGAATCGGTCGCCTGGCCGACACCGGCCAGCCGGATCAGCGGCTTCTTGAGCTTCTTCGCCGCCTCCGCCGAAGCCAGTATCAGGCAAGCGCCGCCGTCCGACACCGGGCAGCAGTCGAAGAACCGCAGCGGCTCGGCGACATACGGGTTGTTGGTCATCGCCTCAGGCGAATCCAGAATGCCCTCCAGTGTGATCTTCTCGTGCAGGTGCGCGTAGAAGTTCAGCAAGGCATTGTCGTGGTTCTTCACGGCCACCATCGCGAGGTGCCGCTCCGTCACGCCGTACTTCTGCATGTAAAGGCGGGTGAACATCGCTGCCAGGGAGGGCAGGGTGACGCCGTAGATATACTCTGCCAGCGGGTGAGTCAGTGTGGCTACGAAGTCCGTTGCATCCAGGTTATTCACCTCACGCAACCGCTCGGCGCCGGTGACCAGCACGACCTCGTGCAGCCCCGAGGCTACTGCCATGAACCCTGTCTTGATAGCCGAGGCCCCGGACGCGGGACCATTCTCGATAACCTCCGCTCCAGCCGGGGTGAGGCTCAAGGTATCCACCACGGCGCTAGCCAGCCCGGACTGGTGGTTGAGCCGCGCACTTCCCATGTTCGCCACATAGACGTGGTCCACCTTCGACAGCCCGGCGTCCTTGAGCGCCATCATGGCCGGGTAGGCCGCGATTTCGCTTACCGGGTATTCCAGCCGTGTGAAACTCGTGATGCCTATACCGACGACATAAACCTCGCGCATGGCTTACAACCTTCCTTCCTGTTTCCAGCGTTGGGCCATCAAGGCCGTGCCGGTGGAGTCATACAACGAACGCGTGGCAGCCAGCAGGTCGGCGGGCGCCTTGGGCGGGTCGGTCGGGGGCAGGATAGCGGCCTGTGCCTTCTCAAGCAGGTGCTTGGGCACCGGGCGCCGCCCTACGACGAGCGTCTCGCGCGCCTTGTCGAACAGCGCCTTGGTCAGCGCCCACGAGGGTACGCCGCCCAGCTCATGGGCAATGTTGAAGCGCTTTTCCAGGCCGTACTCGATCATCCAGCGGCGGAACCCAATGGGTGACTCGGCCACAATGAGGACTTCCTTCTGGCCGATGATGTCCAGGTGATACTCCATCTTGGCTGCGAACGCGTGCGCGCCCACGCGCAGCCCGCGCCGCAGCGCCACCGTGTGGTAAGACATGCCCACGTCCTTGCTCAGCAGCCGGCCATTGACCACCGCCACCAGCTCGCCTTTGATTTGGGCGACCAGCACGTATTCATCCTGCACGCGGTAGCGGTAGTAGGCGAGCAGCTCGCTGATCAGGCGGGCGGCGACCACGTCGTAGTAGTCCCGCTCCACATGCAGCAGCGGCTCGACGTGGCAGAGGACATCGGGAATGTCCTCGCGGCTCACCTGGCGTATTACCATTTCCTCACCGCCCGCCAGCATCATGTACTTGGGCGGGAACGGAGGGATGGGGTTATCAACCGGGCGCAGTATCTTCTCAACATCAATGGCCATAGAATCTCCTGTTGCGTGTGGGGGCAGCTTGAGCCGCTCTCCACCGGGTGCTTGGTTGCACAATCATGCCCGAAGATTAGAAAGCGACGGACAAGAGGACAAGCAAGGAGATGCGACTCGCGCGCCCTGCGCTAACCCCGCTATACGGGGCGTGCTGGCGACCCCTTTGTGGGTCTGGCGCTTGGCACCCGGCTTTGCTAACCTGCCAAAACAATGAAGATCGGCGTCAATCTCACGGAAGAAGAGGCTAAAGCATTCAAAGCGCGAAAGGAGCGGGAGCTTGGCCCCGGCTGGTGCGTGGACGTGTACAAGTGGCAGGGGCGCTGGCTCGCCCGGGCCTACCAGAAGGGCAAGCGCGGGCCGAAGCCGGGCACCAGGTATCGTTCCCGCAGCGAGCAGCGGCAAGGCCGCACAGCCGCCAGCCAGTGAACAGCAGCCAGTGTGAAGGTGAGAAAAGGGGCATTTTAGCCCTCCGCCACTGGTGTCGGCTGCTGCAAGCAGAACCGTCCAGGCTTTCACCGTGGCCACACCCTATCCTCGCCGTATGCACACCGTAGCCTCACGCTAGATAACATTGTTATCTACGGTGTGCATACGGTGAGGCCACGGAGAGACTCCGGTGCGGTGCCGGCGCGGATGGGGTGCGAAAGTGCCGTGGGGATGGAATGTTGCGAGCCTGGGGCGCCGAAAGGGGCGGACAGGTTCTAGATTGGGCCTGAGGCTGCTGGGCCGGGGAAGGTTGCCCCAGGGCTGGAACTCAATGCCTCTCTGCAAGTGCCTGCCGCTGAGCGTTTTACGCCTTATCTAAGCGTTGTTTGGTTGGTGATCCGTCTTCCCAGTTCTGCGCCCGCCCGCCTACGCGGGAAACTGGCGGTCAAAATCCTTGTGGCTTCCAATCCAAACCCAAATCCAAGTGTCGCCTTCCAATCTTTGGGCGACGGCGCGGAAATCCCGCGTCACACGGACCGACCAGAAGCGCGGGTCGGAACGCAGCCGTTCCAGGTGCAGCGAAGGCTGAGCTGGGTTTTGAAGGAGCTTCTTGTAAGCGGTGCGGGCGGCATCCCGGATGCCGGCGGGAAGTTCGCGATAACTCTGCCAGAAAGCAGGGGTGCCGAGCGACCTCACGAAGGCTGATCAAAATCGCGGTCTTGAATTTCGGGAAAGCGGCTTGGATTCGCCTTGAACTGCGCGGCGATTTCATCCCCCAGCGCCGTGAGCGCGGGACGCGGGCGCGGGTCGGACAAAATGCGTTCCCACGCGGCGTCGCCGTTCAACTCCGGCAGGATGCCAGGCAAATCCGCCACTAACTTTTCCCGTTCCGTGGCCGGCAGCGCCTGAATTGCCGCCTCGATTTCTTGAACCGTGCTCATGGTGCAGCAAGCGTAGCACAACCTGTTCAGCCCTGCCAAACCGCATTTCGCCGCATTTCGCGCTCCCCAAGCAGGCTCAGGCGCTCAAGGTGTTGATCACCCGAAGGCTTCTTCGGCTGAGCACGAAGCGGTGTTCCGCTGGATTCTGCCCGGCGCGGAAGGCTTGGGCGAGCGCAAGGTGAATGGTGAGGACCGTGTGGCGACCTACGCCGCGGCCGGCAAGCTGCCCGCGATGGTGGAAGCCTTCGAGCAAGGCCGAGATCATAAAGCTCGGCGCGCAGAAAATTCAATTGGGGTTGAAGATGCTTCAGCGGGCTGCCCATCTGCTGGAAGCTACGCGTTTGCGGAGCTTGCTGCAGTCAACGCGACCCTCCTTTTTCAGCATGTCACGTTTAAGCGCGCGCAGTAGGTTGTTCGTGGCGTGGTCGAGCAGTTCGGCCTCGGACTTGGAGCGGCGTTTACTTGTTACTTTCACCGTGCCAATTTCCCCTGAGAGGCGCTGGGATTCAATCCCCAATTTCAATCCAGGAGGCAACAACGCGGGCGGCTTCGTCTGTGCCGATCCCGGCCTAAGCAGGCCCAAATGGCACAGGCGGGCTTACTCGTGCCCGACGACCGCGTGGGCAACGTAAGGCTCTTCGAGCGCCTTCAGCTCCTCCGCCTTCAGCTTGACGTTCAGCGCGGCGGGCCGAACTCCTTGAGGGCGCGCCCTAGCATCTGGCTAAGGAACTACGCCCGCCGCTCGCGGATGGCCGCCAGGATGTCCGCCACGACTTCCGCCTTCGGCTTGGCGCCCAGGCTGCCTTTGCCATGCACGCGGACGCTGACGGCGTTGGCGGCCAGGTCACGGGGCCCGACTACCAGCATGGTGTGGACCCTGGCCTGCTCGGCTTGCTGGATCTTGCCGTTGATCTTGTCGTTGCTGTAATCGCCCTCGGCGCGGACCATGTTGGCGCGCAGCTCCTGCACGATGGCTTTGCCGTAGGCCACGAGCGGCTCGTCCTCGCCGATGGTCAGCACGCGGACCTGTTCGGGTGCGAGCCAGAGCGGGAAGTTGCCGGCGTAATGCTCGATCAGGAAGCCGATGAAGCGCTCGTGCGTGCCCAGCGGTGCGCGGTGAATGCACAGAGGCGTCTTGTCGGTGTTATCCTTGTCGCGATAGACCAGGCCGAACTTGCGCGGCACGTCAAAGTCCACCTGGTTGGTGGCCAGGGTGAACTCGCGGCCTATCACGCTATAGACCTGCACATCAATCTTCGGCCCGTAGAAGGCCGCTTCGTTGGCCACTTCGACGTAGTTGATGCCAGAGTTCTTGAGGACATCGCGCACCATGTTCTCGGTCTGAATCCACAGCTCGGGCTCATTGACGTATTTCTTGCCCAGGCCCTCTTTGCTGTGGGTGCTGAAGCGCATCACGTATTTGCCGAGACCGAATACCTTGAAGTACTTCAGATACATCTCGTTCACGGCGTTGAATTCCTGCGCGAATTGCTCCGCGGTGCAGTAGATGTGCGCGTCGTTCATGTTGAGCGAGCGCACGCGCATGAGGCCGAACAGCTCGCCCGATTGCTCGTAGCGATAGTTGGTGCCGTATTCGGCCAGACGCAAGGGCAGGTCGCGGTAACTGCGCGGCTCCGCCGCAAAGACGCGGTGGTGGTGCGGGCAGTTCATGGCTTTGAGGTAGTAGATGTCCCTCCTCGGTAATCCCTTCCACTCCTTCACGAGCGGCAGCAGCCGGTCGAACTCTTCCGCGATTTCGGGTGGCGCCTGGGAGCGCTGAACTAGCCACTCAATCTCGGCAAGTATTTCGTCCGACTCCTTTTCGTATCGCTGCTTGAAGCCGAGGAACGAGAACACAGCATGGTCCTCAGGGAGCGTATTTAGGTAATTAGCGAGGCGGGTTGAATCAATCTGCATCAGCAGCCTTCGTCGCTTGTCTCGAACTTCATCGACTTCCATCGGCGGAAACATTGAATCTGCATACAGCAGCGGCAGGTGCCCGGAGGTGAGATACAGCTTCTCCTTGGCGATGTGCGGCGTCTTCACGCGCACGTAACCGGCCTGGAACTCGGTTTCCTTGGCCAGCTTCTCCAGTTCCTCGCAGATGGCCGCGCCCTTGGGCAGCCAAAGCGGCAGGCCGACGCCGACGTATTCGGAGTCAATCGTGTAGAGGCCCATCTCGGCGCCGATCTTGCGGTGGTCGCGGCGCTTGGCTTCCTCCACCATCTTGAAATACGCCTCCAGCTCGGTCTTGTTCTTGAAGGCGGTGCCGTAGATGCGCTGAAGCTGCGGGTTCTTCTCGTCGCCCTTGTAGTAGGCGCTGGCGACGCTGGTGAGCTTGAAGGCGCCGATGTTGCCGGTGCGCATGACGTGCGGCCCGGCGCAAAGGTCAATGAAGTCGCCGCTCTTGAAGTAGCTGATCGGCTCGCCGTCGGGGATTTCGGCCAGGTTGCCCAGCTTGAACTTGCTCGGGTTACCCGGGCGCTCGGTCAGGCCGCCCAGCCGGCCGCTCTCAGAGTCCTTGATCGCCTGCTCGCGGGTGACGACGAGCTTCTCGAAGGGGCGGTTGGCCTTGATCTCCTTCTTCATCTCGGCCTCGATGGCCGGAAAATCCTCGGGGCTGATGCGGTGCTGCAGGTCCACGTCGTAGTAGAAGCCGTTCTCGACGGGCGGCCCGGCGGCGAACTGGGCGTCGGGCCACAGGCGCAGGATGGCCGTGGCCATGACGTGGGCGCAGGAGTGGCGCAGCCGCTCCAGGTCGGTCATCTTGTTGCGGTCATCCAGTGTCTTGCGGTCGTCTTGCATGGGGAGGATTTAACCACAGATGGCCAGGGATGAACACTGATTTTAGGCCATGGGATGATCGGCGGGTGCATCGGGTCACTGCCAGCACGTAGCGGCGGGCATCCTGCCTGCCGTAGGGCGGCATCCTGCCGCCCGGAGGGGCGCCACGTGCCTGCGGGACGGCCATTCCGCCGGGCAAGATGCCCGGCTCTACGGCAGGCAGGATGCCCGCCGCTACAGCCTTCACTCCTGCCTGCCCGCTTCGTGGACGCGAATATAGCCGCGCAGCACGATCAGCCCGACGGGCGCGACGGTTGCCATCAGGGCGACAATCAGCCACATCGTCCCTGAATGCCTCACCCCGTGCTCCGGGCAATACCGGGCCAGCAGCGTCCCCGAGAAGGTCCCCACCAGCAGCTTGGCGAGCAGGAAGGGGACGTACGACAGCGCGCTGTAGGAGGCTTCCAGGCCCTTGGGCGCGATGGCGGCGGCGTATTCATAGACGCGCGGCGAGTAGAAGGCTTCCCCCACCGAGAAGAGGATGACGAACAAGGCGATCATCACGTAATACGGATGCACGGTGTCCGGGAGACCCAGGTATTTGTGGCCGAGCCAATGGCCCATGAGCCCGTTCGCCAGCGGCTCGAACCAGACCGTGGGCAGCGCCAGTATGAAGACCGAGGCGGCGGTAAGAACGCTGCCCAGCGTGACCATCTTGTAGGCCGCATACTTTTGGGTCAGGGCGCCGACAATGGGGAGGAGCAGGATGATGAGGAGGCTGTTGATATTCCAGAGCCGGCCAACGGGCGCGCCGTCGCCCAGCTCGCGGATGCCGAACTTCGGATAGACGTAGTAGATCTGCATCAACACGACTTTGATGAACGCAATCAGGAGCAGGAAGGCCAGTAGCCGATACACCCCCGTCTGTTGAAAGAGCTTCCCGAAAAGGCGGCCCGTCTCCACTACACCGTCGCGCACCACCCGGCAGGCGGAGTTCCACAGGCTTTCCTCGGGGCGCCGGGGAGGTAGTGGGTTAAGGCGCAGGCCTTCGTCGGTCGCCTCGGCCCCCTCGCGCAGGAAGTAGAGCACAGGGAAGAGCACCAGCTCCAGCCCCAGGCTGACCAGGAACAGCGTGCGATAGGTGGTCAGCTTCGCCCCGAGCAGCGGCAGCACCAGATGGCCGTGTTCCCCGAGGCCCTGGCGCACGTAGTCGAAGAACGAGCCGGCAATGAAGAAACCAACATTCGCCATCAGGTAGAACATGGAGAACGAGATGGAGCGCTGCCCGGTGTTGGAGTAGCGGCGAACGGCGGCGACCAGCACCGGCGTGCTCAGCGCCTCGCCGACAGCCAACGGGAACATCCCGCCGGCTAGCGCCAGCCATTGGACGTTTGAGAACGCCATCACGGCCCGGGACACCGCGCAAATGCCAACCCCCAGGAAGAAGGTCCGCCGCAAGCCCAGCGCGTCCGTCAGCGGCCCCACGACCACCGTGACGGCGGTCATGAGGAGAGACCAGAATGCCACCATGGCGAGGGCTTTCTGATCGCTGTAGCCGAAGTCCGAGGAGAGCCACAGCACCAGCGTGGAGTTGCTCAGCGCGTAGGCCGCGATGACCAGCAGCTTGGCGAGGAAGGTGATCCACAATTCGCGTGCCGCTCCGATCATGACGGCGAATTTGGACAGGAACCCCCCAACCGCCTGTGGCATCTTACCCATGCGCGCGCCCGGTGAGGTGTTTGGCTGTCATCGTGCGCCCGAATCAGAAACGAACGGCCTCCGCTAGTAAAGCCCGAACGCTGCGCAGGCGTCCTCGCCGGCCAGAAGTAACTTTGCCCTTTGCCGGCTGCCCGTTAGGCCCTACCCTCCGACGGAATGAAACATTCGGGCAAAGCCAGAAAGGCGGCCTGCAGACTAATTCTCATCGAGCTGATCGTGCTGCTCGTGATTCTGGCCCTCGGCGCCGTCGCCCTCCCCAAAGGCGCCCCCTATTGGACGTTTCTCGGAGCCGTCATGGCGCTGTGGGTTGTCTTCGCGCTCTTCACGCTTTACTTCTTCCGCGACCCGGACGCGCGGGTTCCAGCGGGAGCCAGCCTTGTGCTCGCTCCCGGGCATGGCAAGGTGGATGCCATCGGGACCACCACCGAAACCGCGTTTATGGGCGGCGAATGCCAGCGCGTATCCATCTTCCTTTCCGTCTTCGATGTGCATGTGCAGAATGCCCCCGTGAGCGGGAAGGTGGCCTACTTCAAATACACTGCCGGCAAGTTCCTCAACGCGCTTAGGGCTGATTCGGCCATCTATAACGAGAATGTGCTGCTCGGCTTCGAGGCGAGCGAACCGCGCGGCCTGAAGGTGGGCGTGCGCCTGATTGCAGGGGTGATCGCGCGGCGCATCGTGCCCTTTGTGCAGCAGGGAGATGAGGTCGCGCGCGGGGACCGCATCAGCCTCATCCAATTCGGCTCGCGTGCGGACGTGTATTTGCCGGCCAACGCCAGGATCAAGGTGCAGCTCAATGACCATGCCGTGGGAGGCGAAACGGTGCTGGCCGTGCTGGAGTGAGGTGATCGGAACGAGGATGACCAGTAATGGCTGACGCACTTCCCAACCAACCTCCCGGCGGCCCGGCTGAGCCGAAGTTGAAGATATACTTCCTGCCGAACCTGCTGACGGCCGCAAACCTGTTCTGCGGCTTTATCGCCCTGACCAAGATCGTGGAGGCGGATATCTCGACGGGGAACTTCTCACAGATCAAGTTGGCGCTGGGGTTCATCTTGCTAGCCTGCATCTTTGACCTTTTCGACGGCCGGGTGGCGCGCATGGGCGGTGTGGAGAGCCCATTCGGGCGCGAGTTCGACTCCCTGGCGGACTTGATCTCCTTTGGCGTAGCCCCGGCGTTTCTGGTGCATCGTGTGGTGCTGAAAGATGTCGTAGAGGGGCACCCGGAATGGGGCTGGTTCATCGCCTCCATTTACCTGCTCTGCGGAGCGTTCCGGCTGGCAAGGTTCAATTGCCTGGCGGCCATGCACACGGGCAACTCGAAGGAATTCCAGGGCTTCCCTATCCCCTCGGCGGCGGGCCTGGTTGCCTCACTGACCCTGTTTATGATCTGGTGGGATGAGAAGGAGTTCGCTACCGGCAAATGGAAGTACTGCCTGCCCGTTCTGCTGCTGTTCCTGTCCTGGATGATGGTGAGCAACGTGAAGTATCCCAGCTTCAAGACGCTCGACCTGAAGGCGACACGCACCTTCACCAAGACGTTGATCGCCATCCTGTTCCTGGGCAGCATCCTGATCTTCCGGGAGAAGCTCCTGGTCTTCGTGCTGCCGGTGTTTTTCACCACCTACCTGCTTTACGGCTTCATCCGCCCGCGCATCTCCCGAAGGATTCTGCACGAGATCGAAGAGGAAGATGAAGAGGTTCCCGACGCGCCCGAGTGACCGCGCATGCCGGAGCTGCCGCCCATCCTGGTCGCCGGTTTGACAGGTCTAATCAGCGGGCTGCTGCTTTCTATCCCGGTCGGGCCGATCAACCTCACGATTCTTAATGAAGGCGCCCGGCGCGGGTTCAAGTGGGCAGCATTGATTGGGCTCGGGGCGACGGTAATGGAAGTAATCTACTGCTTCATTGCGTTCACCGGCTTCGCGTCATTCTTCACGCGCGGTTACATCAACCTCGGCATGGAGTTGTTCAGCTTCGCGTTCCTGTTGTTCCTGGGGGTGAAATTCCTCCTGGCAAAGTCCGTGCGGGGGCGGCCCGTGGCGCTGAGTGCGGCCGCGGGGCGGATCGAGACGCGCATCGAAGAACGGCTCCACCCCCATTCCGCTTTTATGACGGGATTGGTGCGGGTGATGGCCAATGTCGGCGTGCTGATCTTCTGGATCATCTTAGCCGCCCATTTTATGGCTCCCGCTCGCGAGTGGGTCACACCTGATTGGCCGGGCAAGCTCGCGTGCGTAGCGGGTGTCGCCTTGAGCACAGGTCTCTGGTTCATCGGCCTGAGTTGGGCCGTCTCGCTCGGGCACGGCAAGTGGAGCGAAAGAACCCTGCTGCGGATTGAGCACCTCTCCGGGTTGGTCCTGCTGATTCTAGCGCTGATCCATGGGGGAACCATTGTCTGGCACAGATGCAAGCAAAAGGGCGAGCCGCCGCGGGCCTCGTGGTCTATCTCGAACAGGTACCCTTTCCAGCGCACTTGAGGAACGCCGTTTGGAGTTCAGCCTTTGGGCTGGTCGGGGGGGAATGCCCAGAGGAGGGCGCTCCAGCAGCGCCGCACCGCCACAGGCTGGTTATTCAGGCATGCTTCAAGCGACATGCCTCTGCACGGAAACGGCTCGGCCTGTCAGGCCTTTTCCGCCGCGGCAGGGGTAGCGGGTGCGGGCGCGGGGGTGGCCGGTACGGCAACTGCCGCACGACCTTCCTTTTCCTTCACCAGCGTGGCGCCCTTGCCCAGGCGTTTGCGCAAGTAGGTCAGCTTGGCGCGGCGCACGGAGCCCTTCCGCTCGACTTCGACCTTCTCGACGCGCGGCGAGTGCAGCGGGAACACGCGTTCCACGCCTTCGCCGTAGCTGATGCGGCGCACGGTGAACATCTCATTCAGACCATGCCCCCGCCGGCCAATCACCACGCCGGTAAAAATCTGGATGCGCTCTTTGTCGCCTTCAACGACCTTGGTATGCACGCGCACGGTATCGCCTACGCCGAAGTCCGCGGCGTCTTTGCGAAACTGTTCCGATTCAATTTTGTCTAGTAATGCCTGATTCATAAAATGTCTGTTCGCTGCCCCGGCCCGCCGCCGGTCAGAGCAAATCTGGTCTGCGTTCTTTCGTGCGCTGCCTGGCCTGCTCGGCGCGCCACTGGGCGATCTGCGCGTGGTTGCCGGAGAGCAATATCTCCGGGACCTTCATGCCCCGAAACTCAGCCGGCCGCGTGTACTGCGGATACTCCAGCAGCCCGTCGCTGAACGAGTCCTGGTGCGCACTTTCGTCGTCGCCGAGCACGCCCGGCAACAGCCGCGTCACCGCGTCAACGATGACCATCACGGGCAGCGCGCCGTTGGTCAACACATAGTCGCCGATGGATAGCTCGTCATCGGCCAACTGCTCGCGCACGCGCTCATCAAAACCTTCGTAATGGCCGGACACCAGCAGCAGGTGCTCCCTCGTGGCCAGTTCCTGGGCGATGGCCTGGCTGAAGGCCCGGCCCGAGGGCGACATCAGGACCACGTGCGTATTCTCGCGCGCCAGGTCTTCCACTGCTTCAAAGATCGGTTCGGGCTTCAGCAACATGCCCGGTCCGCCGCCAAACGGCCGATCATCAACCGTTTTGTGGCGATCATGCGCGTAATTGCGCAACTGGTGGATTGCCAAATCCAGCCGCCCCGTGTCCCGCGCGCGTTTGATGATGCTCTCGTCCAGCGGCCCCGTGAACATCGCGGGGAACAACGTGAGAACGTCAATCTTCATGTCGCCACGGGCGCAGCCGGACGCCCCGCCGCAGCGCCAGGCACTGCCGGCATGCCGCTCAGCCGGCGGGAGCGTCTTCGACGATCTCCAGGCTGCAGCGCAGGCCCTTCTTCGCGCTGCCCGCCAGCAAAAGGGATCGGATCGCGTTAATCGTCATGCCCTGCCGCCCGATAACCTTCCCCACGTCCTGCGGGTGCAGGCGCAACTCAAATACCGTCGTCCCCTCGCGCTCGACCGGGGTGATGGTCACGTCCTCGGGGTGCTGCACCAGGCCTTTGACGACGTATTCGAGGAACGCTTGCATAAACCGGGGAATCGCTGCGTCAGGCTGTCGCAGCGGCGGCAGCCGCTTTGGTAGCCTTCTTGATGAAGCTGGCGACCGTTTCACTGGGCTGCGCGCCTTTGCTCACCCAGTATTTGGCTCGCTCGAGGTCCAAGGTGAACTTGTCGCTCTTCTTTTGCGGCAAGTAGGTGCCTATCTCCTCGATGAACCTGCCATCGCGGGGGCTGCGGCCATCGGTCACGACAATGCGGAACGCGGGCTTGTTCTTCGCGCCGACGCGCTTCATGCGAATTTTAACTGCCATAAGTCAATATCTTACAGGGTGCGGCGGCCGCCTGCGGACCGCTCGCCCCAACGGCTAACGCCAAAAAGAGAAGGGACTTTAGGATGGGTCATGCCAAATGGCAAGCCCTGTTTTTGACGTTTTTCTGCAAAGTGAGCATCTCATTTTATGAGCAGCTTCTCGCAGGTGCGGCCGGTATCGGCATGCCCTGAGCATCCACCACTCCAGCAAGCGGGCCAAAATGGCACAGCCGGAGAACCCGCGAGGATAACCAATCCGAATGGCCAAAGGAGTCCACGAGGCTGAAAATGCCCGAAACTGGCCATTTTGCGCCGCCATGGGGACCCCCCTCGTACCAGACAGGTACGAGACACGTACGAGACACGTACTAGCCAGGCACGAGCCCGAGGGTGGCGGTGCCTCCTGCAATCACGAGTGCTTATGATACCTGGCGCGGGGTGTGAGTCAAGTTGGCACTCTGCTGGCAGCAGATAGGTATTGGGGATCGGGAATTGGGCGATGGCGTAGCTTCTGTGCAAAAGGTGAGATGCTCACTGCTGCAAACCCCGTATTGATGCCGGGGCAGCAGAGGCGGCTGATTCAGCCGCGGACGGCTCTGCCCTTTCGCGCTCGCGGTTATGCAGGCAGTCAGTGAGCCCCCGCTCGCTCGGCCCGGCCTAATCCTGGGGACAGTCAAATATTATCAGTTGGTTAACTCTTGCTGGGCCTTCAAGCCCATCAAAGCTTCCCAGGTAAGGTCAATGAGGGTTGCGGCATCGGGGCCGGCTTTGGTGGACCAAATGGCGCGGAAAAGCTGGCTGACTGATTCGCTCGAAAGGGGTTTCGCCGGACGCGGCAGCAGCGCGACGGCCTGGCCGAGGGAATCCCATTGCTGAAGTAGTGAGAGGACGGCAGCCGCCGCGCCCTGGGCGAGGTAAGCTGGGCGAATGCCGTATTGCAGGGAGAGCCGCATGGTGCCGTAGAAGCGGTCGTCGTATCCGAGCTTGCGTACTTGGTCGCGGGTGACACGGACGATGAGGTCATTGAGGGTGGGTCGGACCATGCGGGCGAGCAGATCGTCGGCGTAAGCCGCGTAGCCGGCCGGGGTGAAGAGGGGATCGCCGAGCGCGGCGTGCTTGCGGATGAGCGCGGCGCCGGATTCGTCGAGGAACGCGGCCCGCGCGGTGGCCATAATGTCGGGATGCGCCGCGGCGTCGGCCATGTTCGTCAGGCCGCGGTGCGCCGCCAGGTAGGCGATGAGGGCGTGGATCGCGTTGTGCCCGTAAAGCTTGGCTTCCTCGAAGGGCAAAAGGTCGGGCTTCTCAATGAATACATCAATGCCACGGGTGAAACCGGGCAAGATGATCTGTGAGATGAGGATGCGGTTGAACTCTTCAACCAGCACGGCCTTGGGGATGGCTGGAGTCATCGTGGCGAGGTCGAGGCGCGCGATGGTAGCGGGGTCGGTGATAACGCCGGACATTTTCCCAATGACGGTGTTGAGGAACTGGACGCTCTGGAGGGCGGCGGGGGCGCAATGCTTTGCCACCGCCTCACGCAGGAGTTCGGCGGCGTGATTGTGGTTCTCGGCGGCGTAGATGACGGTGGGGCGCGGCGTAGTGCGGAGCGAAAGGCCGTCCGCGAGCGCGCGGGCCACGCTGGTCTGGCCGCCCTTGTCGAAGAACGCAACGCTGGGCAGCGAGGTGGCCAGTTCGTCGCTCCCGGCAATGGCCTGGAGGATTTGATGACGGTCTTCGGGCACGGCGGGATTGTAAAGCTCCACGTCGGAGAGCGTTGCCTGCTCGATGCGGTTGGGCCGCGCAATATTGATGGTGTAGCGACCGCGCGAGGAGCGGACAGCCTGCACGAGGGCCGCATCCACCTCGGCGATAACAAAGCGCGAGAAATGCCCGGAGCGATACGCCTCGTAGAGGAAGAGCGCGCTCTGAATCGGGCCGAAGCCGAAGCCAACGAACGTCCTGGCAGCCATCGGCTAGGCTTTTCCGGCCACCTGGAGGAGTTCTTGCTCTGCGGCCTTGGTCCACTGGCCATTGTCGAGCTTCGCGGCGACCGTGGGGAACTTCTTGTGCAGTTCCACCAGCGGGATCAGGCCCACGTCGTGGAGCATCGGATACACGATGATCTTGCCGGCCAGTGTGCGGTTCTCGACGGCGGCAATGCCATTGGTGGCGCCGGCCATGCCGCTGACGGCATCCACGGAGGTGTTGGTGATAAGCTGGCCCGCGGTGACCTTCCGCAGCACGATCTTCATATCGCCGATGGTCGAGCCGCTGGTGCCGAACATGTAGCAGCGGTTGGCAATGTAGGTATCCAGGTCTATCTCGTGCTTAGTGGGGGCGGGGATGCCGGCAAAGAGGTTAATGATGCAGCCGGGCTTGCTGTCGCGGATGCTGTTGGCGACCAGCGCAGGCACCGGAGCCATGAGGGCGAAATAGGAGAACTTCCCGGCAAGGGGAGCCTTGACCGTGTTGAGCATCTTCATATCCACGCGGTTGGCCTTGGCGAAGGGCGCGGCCTTCTTCTGCACGGACGCGAGGCGGGCGTCGTCCACATCCGTGCCGATGAGGGACATGTTCTGGATGCCAGAGCAGGCGGCGCGGATAACGTGCATCTGGCCCATGGGTCCGCCGGCGCCGATGACGACAACGCTGTCGCCCTCGCGGATCTCGCCGGTGGCCGGGATGTGGTTGTAGGACTCCGCGGGGTCGCTGCCAGTCGTGCCGATCCAGCGGGTCATACCATAGTGGACGCGGCCAAGGCCCACGTTCACGAGCGCGCCGATCTTCTTGCCACCGAGCACGACATTCATGATGCCGCGGGCGGCGAGCTTGTCGTTAAGGGTTTCGATGGTGGCCTTGTCGGCGCCGAAGTAGATGATGTCGTCGCAGGACTCAGTGGCGAGGGAAGCGGCCTCGGCGGGCGTCGTGCGCAGCATCTCGCTCGGCGTGGCTTCGGGATCGCGCGGGAGCCCTCTCAGCGAGACGCTGGCGGGGTTGTCGGCGACGATCACCAGCCTGCCTCCGGGTTTGAGGGTCTGCCGCTCTGGGGTGACGTAAGAATCCTCGACGCAGGCCCACGGCTCGACCAGGGCTACCGCCGACGCCGCGAGTTGGTCGTCCACAGGGATGAGGAAACGCTCGCCCGACGGGGCGACGATGACGCGCTCGTCCAAGAGCACATACTCCTGGAGCGCGCCCTCAAAGTTGTAGCCGAAGGCCGAGGCTGAGCCGGCGGTGGGAAGGTCGCGGTAGTCGGCTTGCACGATGCAGCGCTCGCCGACCTTGTGGTGCCTGACCTTGTCCCCGACGGCGATGATGCGGCAGGTGACTTCGTGCCCGGGCACGGTGGGCTTGGAGCCGGGGACGTAGTTGGGCATCTCGCTCAGGGCCTCCGCGCTGAGCCCTTTGATGACAGCGCTTTTGCGGGGGTGCTGGTCGAACTGCTTCAGGAGTTTGAGGTCGGAGAAGCACAGGCCCACGCACTCGATCTTAGCGAGAACCTGGTGTGGGCCAGGGCGGCTAACTTCCTTGGCCGTATTGAGCTTGAGCTGGCCGGGGCCGACGAGTTGGACGGCGTATTGCGTGGAGGGAAATGTCGTGTCTGCCATAGGCGTATGTAATTCTCGGTTGCTTGGTTCGGCTATGAGAGCATCACCTGGCCGCCCGTGACGGGCAGGGCCTGGCCGGTCTCATACTTCTGCTCGATAAGGTAATAGATAGCCTTCACCACGTCCGCCGTAGTGCAGCCGCGGTTCATCGGCACCTTCGCCTCGTAGAAGCGCTTAACGTCGGCGATCGTCTTTGCACCCGGCACCTTGCCGCTGCGCAGGTATTGGGCGAACAGGCCGTCCTGCGGGTCGGACCACAAAGGGCCGTCGAAGAAGTTGCCGGGGCAGATGGCGTTGACCTTGATGCCATCCTCGATCAGCTCGAGCGCGAAGGACTGCGTCAGGCCGATGCCGCCGAACTTGCTGCCCGCGTAAGCGCCGTTGCGATTCGAGCCGGCGAGGCCGGACTTGGAGTTGATCTGGATGATGTCCGAGGAATACTCCTTCCTGGCCAGGTGCTGCGCGGCCAGGATCGGGGCGGCCTTCTGCACGCAAACGAAGTAGCCCTTGTAGTTCACGGTGGTGACGAAGTCGAAGTCCTTCTCCGGCATGGTCTTCACGCTGCCCGCCCGGAGCACCCCGGCATTGGAGATAAGCACATCGAGCCCGCCGAAGCTTCTAACGACCTGGTAGATCGCCTCAGACACGGAGGCGCCGTCAGCGACGTTAATCGGCAGGCCCATCGCGCGGGGCTTGCCAAGCTTGGCGTTAATCTGAGCCGCCGCCGCCTGCGCGCCCTGGGTGTTGACGTCCGTCAGCACCACGGTGGCCCCTTGCGCCACCAGGTCCTGTGAGATCTCCAACCCGAACCCCTGTGCCGCGCCGGTCACGACGGCGATCTTGCCGGCCAGCCGCCCGGCAGCCCGCCCCGCCGCGCTTATCGTCTTGCGATAGGATTCAACCTCCCACTCCTCGATGAACTTCCGCAGGCCATCGTCCATGTAGTGCACGCCACCCAACCGGCGTGCGCCAGCCATGACCTTGATGACATCGGCATAGACTAGGCGCACGGTGTCGGCACCGGCGAAGTCATCGCCCGCGGCGAACATGCCCAGTCCTTTTACCAGCACGACGTGCGGGGCGGAACCGGTCCTCTTCGAGTGGTCCGCGACCGCTCGGCGAAGCTGCTCGACCAGCGTGGCGGACGGAGTGTCGCTGGCTGGCTCAACCCACAGCGGGAATGATTTACAATAGACGATCTGGTCGGGGGTAAGTGGGCCAGTGGTTGCGATCGTCTTGCCTTCGGCCCCGCCGACAAAGTCCATCACCTCAGGCGCATCGGAAAATGTGACGGCTTTCAGGTTCTCGCCCGTCGCCAGCAACCCGCGCAAAGCTGGGCCGATGACCTGGATAAGGTTGCGGGCCGCGGCGGGGTCAAGCTTCGTAACCGGGCCGAAAGCCGACGGGCTGCTCGCAGCCCCGAGTTGCTTCCGGAGCGTCTCGACCAGCCAATCAGTGTGGCTGCGGATCTCCTCGGGGGTGTTGCCACTGATGACGAGCCCGTGGTTCTGCATGAGAACCGCGCGCGGGCAGGCACGACCAGTCGCTTTTTGGTAAGCCTTTAGCGCCTGCTGAAGTGTCTGCGAGAGGACGTAACCGGGGTCCACCTCGGGGATCCATACTACGTCGGCGGCCAACTGCCGGGCGAGTTCCTGGCCCTTCACGCAGCAGGTGACCATGTTCACCAGAGTGCTGTGCGTGTGGACCACGTATTGCCCCGGCATGAGATGATGCAGCAGGGCTTCGACGCTCGGGCGCTGGTTCTTTTCCGGATGAGTGCGGGCAGCCAGCGTGGCTGCCTTGAACTCGGCTTCGCGCTGCATCCGCTCTTCGGACAGTGTGCTGTTGAGCAGGGTCTCCAGGGGCTTGCGATCCATTTCAACGAAGCCATCGGGCGGTATGGTGGCCAGGGCATGCCCGCTGCCCTTGACGTAGAGGCGGTCGCCAACCTTGACGGACGTGTTGCCGCCGCCGGCAAGGACGAACTCGGGATCGGACCCGTAGAAGCGGGAGAGCTTCACGAGCACCTCCAGGGGCGCGTCGGAGGCTGGAAAGCAGGGCCACTGCATGCTGTTTGCCATAAGGATTCTACTTCGCGTTCAAGTACTTCTGAATCACTGCCTCCCCGAGCGACTTGAATGCCGCGATGCGTGCCGTTGCGTTCGGGTAATTCGGATTGGGTTTGCCCTGCGCATCCACGAACCCGCACTCTCCATGGAGGGTAAGGAATTCATGCGCGGCGACCACGCAGGCGCCTTCCCAGAATATCTCCTTCACCTCATCCGGAACCGGGGCGCCTTTCAGGCACGCCGGTTCAATGGGGAGCAGGTCGAGGGTGTTATGCTCGGTGCCCGCAGTAATGACCAGCCCGGCGGCCCGCATTGTCCGGACATAATGGGTCAGCACTTCCGGCGTGTTGCGGATGGGGATGAATTCGGCGCATTCGAAGCCGCGGGCCTTGAGGCCGGCGATCAGCTTCTCCACAGGCTGCTCGAAAGGGCAGATGGGGCTGGTGCCGTCGGCCAGCGTGGGATAGGCGGGGATGCCGCCGAGCTCAAGGATGAGCCGATAGGCCTGCTCGAAGTTGACGAAGGTCTCCGCCACATACGCCGGCTTGCCGGCTTTCATGAGCTGGGCGCGAATCTCATTCTGAATTTTGACGGCGTCCTCGGGCCCGAACTGGGGGGGGGCGCTGAGGCCGAATGCCCGGGTGAGTTTCTCGATGCGCTCGGCGGCGGGAACCTGGGCAAAGATCGCTTCCTGGAAGGCTTGGCAGACATGGCGTTCCTGCAAGTAGATACGCTGGCGGGGGCAGCCATGGCGCCGGGCCACCATGTCTATCACATCGGCCTCAGTTAATTGGATGGGCAGACCGCGCTGGGCGAGCACCTCGGCCAGCTTGGCAATGACCTCGCGCATGCGCGTGCTGTCGCTGTGCCGGATGATTCCCAGGAGCCGGGTCGCATCGGCGCTGAACGGGGCAAAGCGCGTGATGCCCTTGCCGCAGATATACATCTTGCCCGGGTTGCCGGGGTCGTTGACCTTCACGCCCCGCTTCACGAGGTCATCTATCAGGCAGATAATCTCCAGGCCGAAGAGCGGGAAGATGCCGGCCTTGCGGGCGCCCTCAGCGAAGTCGCCATAGACATCATAGTCGTAGTAATTGCTGACGCCGAGGACCCGAATCCCCTGGGCGGCAGAGAGCGCTATGGCCTGCGCCACCGTCTGAAAGGCTGAGAAATTGGGCGGCAGGTGAATGTGGCTGTTGACCTTCAGTCTCGCCGACGAGCGGCCGCGAGCACTCGCCGGTCCGGCGAGCTGCGTGGGCATCCCCAATCCTTTCAGAAAGGCCAGGGCTTTTGCGGCGCGTTGCGACATAACAATGTTTTTAGCTGCTCTGCGTTCCTCGCGACTGCTACGCCTGAACTGCTAGCTGCAAGCGTGGAGTCGGATGGGCAGATACTACTGGACCGTGGCCATCACCTGCAAAACCTTCCGTGGCGGCAGGTGCAGCCCCATCGCCAGGGCATCCTCGGCCGCTTCCTTAATCGCCTCGCTGATGGTCGGATGCGCGAACACGGTCTCCGCTACATCCTGCACGCTGGCCTCCTGGTGGAGCATGGCGCCGGCTGCGGCGATGCACTCGGTCGCGTTATGCCCGATGATATGCACGCCCAGGAGGCGGCCCGTCTCGCGGTGCCGCACCACCTTTACGAAGCCCTCGTTGTCATTTACCGCCAGCGCTTTGCCAAGGTGCGACAGGGGGAAAGTGCCGACTGAGACCGGGAAGCCCTTGGCTTTGGCTTCCTCTGCGGTCAGTCCTACGGTCGCGATTTCGGGGAACGTATAGACGGCGTTCGGAATCGGGGCCTTGAACTCGTGCCCATCGCCCAGGGCGTTCTCGACCGCCGCCACGCCGTGCGCGGAGGCGGCATGCGCCAGCAGACACCGCCCGTTGGCGTCGCCAATGCAATAGTAATCCTTCACGGCTGTCTCCATGCGATCGTTCACGCGGACGAAGCCACGCTCGGTCGTCAGCCCGACCGTCTCGAGCCCGGTCTCCACCGTGTTCGGCTGCCGGCCCGTCGCCACCAGCACACGCTCCGTGTCGAGGCTCTCACCGTTCCCCAGCTTCGCGGTCGCGCCTAAGCCACCCAACGTCAGGCTCTCGATCTTTATACCCGTGAACACCTTGATGCCGCGCGCGGTGAATATCTTCTTCAACGACTGCGCGATTTGCCCGTCCAGGTTCGGCAAAAGCTGCGGCAGCATCTCCACCACCGTCACCTCCACACCCAGCGCCTGCATCATGCACGCGAACTCGCACCCGATGACCCCGCCGCCCACGATGAGCAGCTTCTTCGGCAGCGTCTTCCAGTGCAGGGCCTCGTCGCTAGTGCATACGACGTTGACATCGGTGGGCCACGCACGAATGCGGGACGGGACTGAGCCGACGGCCAGGATGATCTTGTCGGCTGTGAATTCCTCCGGAGCCGCAGCCGGCTTGGTAACCACCACCTTGCCCGCTCCGGCCAGGGCCGCGCGTCCCTGAAAGACCGTGACCTTGCGCGCTCCCAGCAGACCCTTGATGCCCGCGCGCAGCGTTTGCAGGACCTTGTCCTTGCGGGATTGAATCTTCGCCCAGTTCGCCGCCGCTCCCGCCGGCACATCGATGCCCAGCTCCGCCGCGTGCCGTATGTGGTGCAACAACTCGGCCGAGGCGAGGAGCGCCTTCGAGGGAATGCACCCGTAGTTCAGGCAGGTCCCGCCGAGGTGTTCCTTCTCAACCAGGGCGACGTTCGCTCCCATCTGGGCGGCTTTCAGGGCGGCGACATATCCGCCGGGCCCGGCTCCCAGAACAGCTATCGTGTAATGCTTGCTCATGGCTAGGCGATTAACTGAACCGGGTTTTCCAGCAGGGCCTTAAGCCGCGCCATGAACTGGGCGGCTAGCGTGCCGTCAATCAGCCGGTGATCGGCGCTCAGGGCCAGGTTCATTGTCTGCCCTGCCTTCATCGCGCCGTCTTTCACAATCACATCCTCTCGCACGGCGCTGACCGCAAGGATTGCTGCCTCGGGCGGGTTGATAATGGCTAGGAAGTCGTCCACGCCAAACATGCCGAGGTTGGAGATGGTGAAGATGCCCAGGCCCATGTTCTCGATCTTGCCCGCGCGCGCCTGGTTCGCCAGCCGCTTGGTCTCCACCGCAAGCTGCGCCAGCGTCAATTGCTCGGCGTTCATGACCACCGGCACGACCAGCCCCTCATCCATGCCCACCGCGACACCGATGTTCGCTCCCGGGAACTCGATCACCGTGTCGCCATCCACGCGGCTGTGCATTCCCGGGAACTCCATGATCGCCTTGGCGCATGCCAGGACGATCAGGTCGTTAACGCTGCAGCCGGTCTTTGCCTTCTGGCTCTTGTAGAGGGTCATCATCGCCCCGGCATTGATACGAGCGCTAATGTACCAGTGCGGAATCGTGGTCTTCGATAGCGTCAGGTTGCGGGCGATGGCCTTGCGCATGCTGCTCATCCGCTTGCGGACCACTCCCGCAGGTAACTCACCCTGAGGGACCGCCACCGCGGCAGCAACCGCAGGCTTCGCTACGCCTGCCGCGGGAACGTCTGTCGAAAGAATGCGCCCACCAGGTCCTGAGCCATGTGCAACCGTCGCAAGGTCCACCCCGCGCTCACCGGCAATCTTGCGGGCGGCTGGGGAGGCTTTCACGCGGCCCGTCTCAGTGGTGGCGGCGGGCGCCGACGCCTGGATTGCTGCCTTCTCCGCATCTGCCGGGATAACCGCGCTGGACGCGACTGCTTGCGTCGCCGCACCTCCGCCGGATGCGGCGATGAATGCCTCGACGTCGGCGTCGTCATCTGCCAGGTAGGCTACCGGCTGAAGCACTGGGCTGATGGCGCCTTCCGCGACGACGATGCGCGCCAGGCGTCCGGAATCGGGCGCTTCGACCTCCATCGTGGCCTTGTCGGTCTCAATCTCGAAGAGGATGGCCCCCTTGTTAATGGTCGCGCCAGGTTTGGCGTGCCACTTCACGATAACGCCCTCTTCCATGGTTTGGCCGGCCTTGGGCATGAGAATCGGGACTACCTTGCCTGCTGGAGCTTTCATATTGGACACGGGAGTGATATTGGCTGGGACTGGCTGACTAATTTGCTGAGCTGCCTCGCCGTCAACAACGGCCAAAGGCGCACCGACGGGAATCGTGCTGCCTGCCGAAGCGAGCACTTGCTTTAGTGTGCCTTCCGTGGCCGACTCAATCACCGCCAACCCTTCATCGGTCTCGACTTCCAAGAGAACGTCCCCTTTTCGAATGATATCTCCCACTCGCCTGCGCCAGCGAAGGACTGTAGCGCTGGAGGCCGATTTGCCTGTCTGGGGCATCGTGAACGTTGGCATGATTGGCTAATCTGTGACCGGACTTATTACGTATTGTGGCAATCTTCCATCACAGCCAGTCACCAGTCAATCAGATTCCAATCAAAAAGTGTTGCATTCCAGTCAGGTTCGTGTTTAATGCCCTATAACTCGGGTAGCAGCGCAAGCCGGCGGCTTGCGAGAGCCCCGATAAGCCTTTGGCTTCTATGTATTTAGCGCAGGGCGGGCGTCTGGCCTGCCCCGGCGCCTGTCCGGTGTGGAACCGGTGTGACTAGCCATATATGCCGGTGAGTCTCCCATGTGGATCGGATCCACATGGGAGACTCACCGGCATATCTCCATGGTCGCACCGGGACGTCACCGGTAAGCGGTTACAATGAACTCGTTCCGTCAGCGGCGCGAAAAGATACTCGCAGCCATTCTTGAGAAGCGACATGTCTCGGCCAGAGACCTGGCGGCGCAGGTGTCTGCATCCGAGGCGACGGTGCGCCGTGACCTAAGAGCTATGGCTGCCGAGGGGGAAGTTGAGCTTGTATATGGCGGGGCGACGCTACGTCGTCCGTCGGACTACTCGTTCCGCTCCAAAGGCCAGCGCAATGTCGAGGCCAAGCGAGTGATCGGGCGGCTCGCAGTGGACCTGGTTGGCGAAGATGAGCAGATATTCCTGGATTCCGGCACCACGTGCTTCGAGATGCTGCCGTTCCTGAAGGCGCGCCGGCGGCTCTCGATTATCTGTTCTTCCGCCCGGCTGGCGCTCGAAATGGATACCCCGGGCATCTCGGTGATCCTGCTCGGAGGACAATACCGCCCCGACCGCATGGATACCGTAGGCTCGCTGGCCACGGCCACGCTCGATCAGCTTCGCGGGTATCTCTGCTTCATCGGCGCCGATGGCCTCGACCAGAACTTCGGCCCAGCCGCCGCCGACCTGGAAAGCGCCGACCTCAACCGCCGGGCCGTCCGCAATGCCCGTCAGACTGTATTGCTCGTGGACCACACCAAGTTCGCTGCCGCTTCGCTCTGCAAGATCGTGGACTGGGAGCAGGTCTCCCGCATCGTGACCAACCGAGCCCCGACCCCCGAGTGGATGGATTTCCTCGGCGCCCGAGGCATTCAAGTGGACTACCCCGAGGAATGAAAGAGGCGCAAACGAGCGCAGCCGTTTCCCATCACCAGCTATTTAACAAGCATTAACTAAAACCATGCCCAAGAGTCAGACCATCAGTCCCGTCGAGAATCGCCGCCCCGGCCAGCTCGAATTCGCCCCCATCCCGCTCAACCAATACCAGAAGACCTGCAAGGAGGAGTTCGCCGCCAAACGCTTCTCCAAGGCCGATTTCCTGCGCATCCAGCGCGACATGGAGATCATCCGCGCCTTTGAGAACATGCTCAATGAGATCAAGCTCCGCGGCAGCTTCCATGGCACCGAATACAATCACCGCGGCCCGGCCCACCTTTCCATTGGCCAGGAAGCCTCCGCGGTCGGCCAGGCTTACCTGCTCGGCGTGGATGACCACATCTATGGCTCGCACCGCAGCCACGGCGAAATCCTCTCCAAAGGCCTCTCTGCCATCGCCAAGCTCTCCGACGACGCCCTGCTCAAGATCATGCGTGGCTACTTCGGTGGCGACACTCTCCGCGTCGTCGAGAAGGATGCCACCGGGTCCACGCAGGACCTGGCGATTGACTACCTGGTTTACGGCGCGCTGGCGGAGATCTTCGCCAAGGACTACGGCTTCAACCGCGGCATGGGCGGCTCCATGCACGCCTTCTTCCCGCCCTTCGGAATCATGCCCAACAACGCCATCGTCGGCGGTTCGGGGGACATATCCGTCGGCGCTGCCCTCTACAAGCACGTTAACCAGAAGCCCGGCATCGTCATCTGCAACATCGGCGACGCCTCGGCCGGCTGCGGCCCGGTATGGGAAGGCATCTGCTTCGCCACGATGGATCAGTTCAAGTTGCTCTGGGACAAAGCCCACCGCGGCGGCCTGCCCCTCATCATCAACTTCGTCAACAACTTCTACGGCATGGGCGGCCAGCCCGTCGGCGAAACCATGGGCTTCAAGGTCCTCGCCCGCCTGGGTGCCGGCGTCAACCCCGAGCAGATGCACGCCGAACGCGTTGACGGCTACAATCCGCTCGCCGTCATTGATGCCATCGCCCGCAAGAAGAAGATCATCGAGGAAAAGAACGGGCCGGTGCTGCTCGACACCGTGACCTACCGCTTCTCCGGCCACTCGCCCTCCGATGCCTCCAGCTATCGCGAGAAGGCGGAAGTGGAGGCCTGGCGGCAGCAGGACTCCATCGTCTCGTTTGCGCAGGAACTGGTTGACGCCAAAATCTGCACCCGGGCTGAGCTCGACCAGATTCACTGCCAGGCCGAGGCCACGATCCTCAAGGCCTTCAAACGGGCCGTGGACATGCAAATCAGCCCGCGCAGCAACCTTAAGCTCAAGAACTGCCTGCTGGAGCGCACGATGTTCTCGAACCAGAAGATCGAGTCGCTCGAGCCCGCCCGGAAGCCCGAAGTGCTCCTCTCCAGGGAGGAGAATCCCCGCGTCAAACAGTTGGCCCAGCGCAGCCGCTCGGCCTTCGACGAGAAGGGCGCCAAGCTTCCCAAGAGCAAGTGCGTCGGCATCCGCGATGCCATCTTCGAGGCTGTCCTCGATCGCTTCTATGCCGACCCCACGCTGGTCGCGTATGGCGAGGAAAACCGGGATTGGGGTGGCGCGTTCGCCGTCTATCGCGGCCTCACTGAGGCTTTGCCCTATCACCGCCTGTTCAACTCCCCGATCAGCGAGGGCGCCATTGTCGGCAGCGCCGTCGGCTACGCCCTGGAAGGTGGCCGGCCGCTCGTCGAGCTCATGTATTGCGACTTCATGGGCCGCTCAGGCGATGAACTCTTCAACCAGATGGCCAAGTGGCAGGCGATGTCCGGCGGCCTGCTGAAGATGCCCGTGGTCCTGCGCGTCAGCGTCGGCTCGAAATACGGCGCCCAACACTCGCAAGACTGGAGCAGCATGTGCGCCCATATCCCCGGCCTCAAGGTCGTGTTCCCCGCCACGCCTTACGACGCCAAGGGCCTCATGAACTCCGCCCTCGTGGGCACCGACCCCGTGGTCTTCTTCGAGAGCCAGCGCATCTATGACGAGCCTGAGCAATTCGTCAAAGGCGGCGTGCCCGCCGGCTATTACGAGGTGCCCATCGGCGAACCCGACATCAAGAAGGCCGGCAAGGACCTGACAATCCTGACCATCGGTGCCACGCTCTACCGCGCCCTCGAAGCCGCCAGGCAACTGGAGGAAAAGTGGGGCCTCTCCTGCGAGGTCATAGACGCCCGCTCGATCGTGCCCTTCAACTACGCGAAGGTAATCGAGTCCGTCAGCAAGACCCGCAAGATCCTGCTGGCCTCGGACGCCTGCGAGCGCGGCAGCGCCCTGCAAACCATGGCCGCCAAGATCACACACTTCGCGTTCGATGAACTGGACGCCCCGCCCGTGGTCGTGGGCGCGCGCAACTGGATCACCCCGGCCGATGAAGTGGAAGACGCCTTCTTCCCCTTCCCCGTGGACATCATTGACGCCGTCCACGAACACATCCTGCCGCTCAAGGGCTATAGCGTTAGCCGGGAGTGCGCCAATGCCGACCTGCTGCGCCGCTGCGCCGAAGGGGTTTAGCCCTCGGCCAAACCAGCGTTCCATGAGCCAGCTCAAAGCCGTCATCTTCGACATGGACGGCGTCATCGTGGACAGCGAGTCGTGCCACGAGCGCGCCTACCTGGAGGTGGTGCGCGAGCTGGGCTACGGCGACAACCACGGCCTGCGATTTGCGGACTATATAGGCCGCTCCGATGACTTGCTGTGGCGGGACTTCATCGCCCGGCACAACCCGCCGCAGCCATTCGAGGAATTGCTGGACCTGAAGACACGGCGGGTGGTGGAGATCATCCAGCGCGAGCAGCCCTTGTTCGATGGCCTGCCGGAGCTGGTTGGAAAACTCGCCGGCCGCTACAAGCTGGCGCTGGCCTCGGGCTCAGAGCGAGCGGTAGTTGAGGCGGTCCTGCGGTTGGAGGGCCTCGGACGCCACTTCTCTGCCGTCGTGACCGGCTCCGATGTCAAGAATGGCAAGCCCGCGCCCGACATCTTCCTCCGCGCCGCGGACCTGCTGCAGGTTGCGCCGCGCGAATGCTGGGTCATCGAGGATTCCAAGACCGGTGTCGCGGCGGGCCTCGCGGCCGGGATGCGGGTCATTGCGATCACCAACACCTATCGCACCCACGAGTTGGCCCATGCGACACACGTCGTGCGAACCTACGGGGAAATAGAGCAGTTGCTGTTGCCTCGCGACCGAGCCGAACATCTAGCCGCCAAGTCGCTATCCCCATGAAGATCGCGCTCTGCGCTCCATCCGTAGCCCTACCGTAGAGTTAAGGCCGCGTAGCCCAGCTACTTACATAGCCAACGTGTGTCGTTACTCTGCTTTCCTGTGCCGCTTCTAAATCAAGGGACGCCCCAAAGTCTTGGCCGGCAATGGCGTAGCCGGCTCGGTTCCTGGAGTCGCCCCCGCGGCCTTTGGACTGGCAGGCTATTGCCCGGCTAGTCGGTAGCCAGTGGTAAGCCAGCGCTACCGGAGCGCCTGGCTTAATAGAAAGTGTCTTAAGCCTGCCGCTGGCTTACCACTGGCCTACCACTGGCCTACCACTGGGGGGTCCTCGCCTAACCCGGAAAGCAGCCATTTCTGATCATTTTGGTCACTTCCCTCATCCGGCAGCGATTAACCTCCTTCATTATAGCCCACCGACCTGCTGTGCCATCTTGACCCACTTGAGCCTGCAGGTTTGAGGCCATTCGCCGACTGATGGCGCCCCCCGGGCAACTGCCCAAGGAAATCGGAACTCACTTCAAAAAGGACGACGTGCCTGACCGCATCAAGCGAGTTGCTGCCCGCCAATAATGGCCAAAGAATGACGGAAGCGGCCGCCGCCAAAACCGGACAGGAGAAAGGAGCGAGTTAACGTGACTCTTCCCAAAGCGGGGAGACGCACCGGGGCCCCTCCGTAGTCTCGCCAGGAACACACCCTGACCTCACCGTAGTACCTCTAATAACCTATTAGAGGTACGACGGTGAGGTGAGGGAGGGGGGCGGGAGAGGCCGGGGTGGGCGTGTCGGCCCCAAAACCAGCCTTTTCGCGGAAACCGGGTTGTCCTGAACCGGGTTATCTCGCGGCATGGCAAAGACTTGCCTCCTGCCTCAGGTTGCCAACCCCTTATAGGCTGAGTGACCTCATCCTTTCAGGACTGAGCATCGCGGGCAGCCCTCGTCGGCAAGAATCTCGTTCGTGGCCGCAGCCTGGCTGCTTACTTCGGCCCTGAAAGCTGCCGGACAGCGTGACCCTATATACAGTATAACGCACTACCAAATGAATATCCTAACGACACAGCCCCCATGCAAAGCAGCAGGTTCGTCCGGGGCGCGAGGCAATCGGTTGACCCGGTGCGCCAGACGGTGTTGGCGTGGTTGCGGTCGGGAGAGGCACCGGGGCAGATTCGCGCCACGGCGTAGAAGGTTCAACGCAAAGCATGGGGGCTTGTTCGCAAGCCCTCCCTCTTTGCTGTGAGCAGCAAAGCGGTTGCGCATCTGTGCAACAGGAGTTACACAGAACCATGATGCAAACACGAACAACATTCGGAATCCCGGATACGTTAACTCCCTTAGGTCTTCGGGGACTTCGCGGGTATTGTGTGTTTGCAGGCATGGGTCTTTTCGCGCTTGTGGTCGGCCTTTTCCCCAACCTACGCCCGACTCCTCGTATGGCTTTGCCCTTCGCTCTCTGCTGGCTGGCTCTGCCCGCCTCTGGATTATGGGGATTATTTAGATTTCTCACGCGCAAGCCCCGTACCGAGGAACAGATACCCTTGGAGAGCTTGAGCTACACGAGGACGCAGGTCGGACTTTATACGGTCATCATGATTGGAGTTGGCGTTGGCTTCTATTTTTGGGCCAGGCATCTTGGAGTAGCATCAGCGGTTATTCTTGGCGCACTCCTGATCATCGAAGGATTAGGAGGCTCGATTGTTTCGCTCACGGAGTGGTGGCGTCTCTGCCACATCGGGATTTCATCGGGATTGATGGCTGGCGGATTTCTCCTTCCGTTTTCGGGCAAGATTTCAATGGCAGCACCCGTGGGGGGAGCATTCTTGTTGGGCAGTTTGGTTTCTGCGGGAATCCTATATGGGCAGGTCCGCCATCACCTAACTTTTCTCAAGAAAAGCCAGATTCAAATTAAGACTCTCCCCAAAGCCGAAATCTCTTGATTCGGGGTGCGAACGCGGCCTTGCCTGGAGTCGCATTGGGAGAAGACTGTAACCCTTCGCGCTCATGCGGACAAAGGGAATCAGCCGGTAGCCGACGTCTCCCGAGCTCGAAGCATCCGCGTGGCCAAAGCTTTATCGCTCAACTTCTTCATAGATGCGAGTCGGAAAGTTCGGCGGAGTGCTCATGTTCCAGATTTGTCCGCCTTCCTGGCCTGCTCCGCCAGTGGGTCAATGCTGACGCGCTTAAGATACAACATTCGTTTCGGAAAGTTGAACGTCACTAAGTGCCGCGCCAAAAACCGCAGGCCGATAAAGTTTTCGCCGGTTGGGCACTCCATCAAGATGAGGTCCGTATAGGCCTCGCCGCCAAACACACCCTCGCGGAAGTGGCCTTCACGGATTTGGGTGACGGTGTGGTTCCTCCACTGCCGAATGAATACATCGTCTTGCTTTTTTACCAACTGCTGGAACATCTCGGCTCCCAGCGCGCCATCGTCGTAAGCAGCGGTATCGACCCCTATCTGCACGTTTTCGGCCTCCATGAAATCACCGTGAATGGTGATATTCGCACGGGAAATCCCAAGCGGGAAGACCCTGCCAAGCTCTCGCCCCCCAGAGTGGTCAGGGTCAAGAAAACGCAGTTTCCTGGCGGCAAAATCCAGTTGGAAGCAATAGTGATGGAGGCAATCGGTGCCCAGAATCCCCTGAACTCGACGGCCCGGTCGTACCATCGGGCTCAAATCGTCGGTCCACACTCGGGCGTCGGTCATCAACTGCGTATCGCCCAGATAAAGCTTTGGGGATGCATAGACGCCCACGGTTCTCTTTCCAAGCCATCCGTATTCAACCGTTTTCGTTTCGAGGCGCTTGCCCAACTTCGGCTCCAAGGATTTGTCCAAGATGGTATCCGCACTTCCCGTGTCCACCATAAACCGCCAATGTTCACTGCTACCTGCACTAATTGTCAGGAACATCTGATCTCCACAGCCCGCTTCTTTATTGAAAGGCGTTTCAGCAGGAAGCGGAGGGCGGTCTTGAGCATCAGGATACCAGCGGCCTGATTTGGCTGCGCAAGAGCCCAGTAGCAGAAGGCAGAAAGGAAAGACGAATCGCATGATGCGCGTGCACGTTGGAGCCGCCGAACGCGACGCGCAGCCACGCCGGGCCAAGGGCGCTGGACAAACCCGAGCGCGGCCTCGCTGATGCGGTTGGGTTGGCCACATGGTCATGGTCACATATCAACCTCAAGATGCCAGCCGACGCCGTGCTGTGCCGCCACGCTCAAGATACGCTCGCAATCTTTCAAGTCCTGAATCGCTGGCTGTGCTTCTGGCCGTGACAGCATGGCTCTCACCGTCGCCAAACCATCCTGTGCGGGGAACTGCTTGAGTGGCGGCAACTCAATCTCGCCGACATCCATGCCCTCGCCATCCATAAACTCGGCTGCTTGCTTCGGGTCTATGCTGATAAACTCTGAAATCGGTCGGACGCCAAGCTGCGGTGCAATGGCATCCAAAGCCTCGGCCGTCCGCGCCAATAGCTTGCCATCAATCATAGTGTCCAACCCGTCAATCTCGCGTTCAAGAACGATGAAATATGCTGCTCCCATAAGGGTAGGTGTGTGTTTGTAGTGTGCTTGTGGCCTAACGATGCACAGCACTGGCAGCAAGCCAAGTACGTACACAGGATCGGCCCATGCCGCGTGTTATCAAGATCGTTTGTTCTCATGTGGATGGCGCAATTCGTCGTAACCCTCACCGCCTGCAAGCCCTTCGACGACGGAAAAGCGGTGGGCAATGCAGGCAAAGACAACTCCCACTGGAATACTGCCCCACAGCAGGCACCGCGAGACAAGATATCGCCAGGCGCCTGAGGGCGCACCAAGCCAAATGCTTCCGATACCTGCGAGGACTGCCGCGATCAGAACTCCGCAGCACACTCGGTGCAGCCACATCGGCAGGTAACGATTGTGAATCATGGCGTTCTATTGCGGACTAACCCCGATGCTCAGCGTCGCTCCGATTTCACCGGAGCAAAAGTTAACCAACGACACGTTTCCTCCTGTGGTAACCTCTCTTGTATCCCTCCGGCATCTCAAAGACCTGCCGAGGAGAAGCGCCAACGCTCGCGTTCAGATAGTCTATCGTCGCAACGAGCTTCCCCTTCATGTCGTAGCTGTCCACGCGACGACGCATACCAGTCTTGGCTTCAACAAAGCAAACTTCCTGTGCCTCCCCAATCGGCCCACGAGCATCCAGGTATCGGCCTATGAATCTCCTACACCTGCGACCGTCAATCGTCTCCGTCCCGTCTTCTGTCCAATCGTAAAGTGTATCCGGGTTAAACGCGCAATCCATCCCGTCCGGCATCTTCGCTTGAGAATAGGTCTTCGTGTGTGGCGAGAGCGACCAAATCACATGCCTGTCAGGCCTACTGATGAGAATAGTCTCATCGCCTGCCTTGGGATGGTCCTCCATCCTCATTTTCAGACCGTCAACGTAAAGCATCTTGCGGTCACCATTCGAGCAAACCATTTCTGCTGCGTATTTCTTGGGGAGTGGGGGCAGCGTGTGCAAGGCGCGAAGTCGGCTAAAGTTTCGCGGTGTATCCGCCGTGACATGATGCGCAATCCTCGAAACTTGAGGGAGAAGTCCTCGGGCATGCCGGAAACACCGAGATTGAACTGGGCCGCTGAGCCCATGCGAACCCTTTCATGAGATAAGTCTATCTGAGCCGGAGCCCTGTCGTCAACCCAGGAAGCTACACTACCTGCGCGGATTCAGAGTCCGCGCAACTCCAAATAGCCCGCCGCGAGCTTTGATCGCGGGTTCCTTGCACAGCGCATGGTTGTAACCGTGCGCTCTGGAAGGGGTCAACGCTGCCGGGACCATGGCCGCACAACAAAAGGATAGGTATGCACAACAACATGAATCCCGGTGAGGCAGCACTCGCCGGGTGAATCGCAGCCGCGCTTTGGGTCGTCGTCATCGCGGCGTTTCGAGCGGCCAAGACCAAGGTGAAGGACAAGTTCACCGGCAAGGGGGACAAGTGAGACACGGCACCCCTCTCAAGAAACGATACTGGGCCAATCCCGGTGGCGACATGGGTCTGCGCAATGGCTCATTCGTTCGCCAGATTGAAATGGTCCGATGGGGACACCACGCTGGCGCAATGGATGAACGGCGATTGCATGGGGCAGATTCCATCTGTGCCCAAGAGGTTCAAGGAGGTCAGGGTTGAACACGCTGAGGAGCTTACCCGGACAAGAACGGCCGGCCAGATCGCCTGAACTTCGGCGGCATCCACCGCGTCGGCGAGCGCCAGACTTCGACCTGCCTGACGATGCGGCTTGCCGGCTACGACACCGCAAAGGGGAAGATCACGAACGCGACTGGAGCCATCGCGCTGGTGAGCGACACGGGTGAGGTGGCGGCGTCGTGGGCTTTCGCCGGGTTGCTGGCGCACTGGTCGCGGAAGCACACGCGGGCGGTCTATGTGCCGTCCATGCGGCGTCTGGAGCCGCGCTGGCAATATGCCTATGGCGGGCGCGTGCGCCTGGCGCAGAGGACGGATTCGCTGCGCTTGCTGGCGGCGCTGGCGGCGGGCGCGGTGTATTACGACCCAGGCATCAAGCTGGAGCACGCTTCGACGGACGCGGAGGTGAAGCGCCGGAGCCAGTTCCGCATCGCGTCGCGGGAGATCGGGGCGCTCTACCAAATGGTGGAGGTCGTGGAGGTGTGAGTGTTAACGCAACGCCTTTGCAAGCCCGGCGGAGTCTCTCCAGTTTTCCGCGTGCCTCCGTCTCGCACTCCCAAACGACAATCACCCGCCAGCAAAGCTTGCACAGCGCGCGCCGGTGCGCCCGGTCTCTCCTGGCGTTGCTCTCCAGCTTGTTGAGCCACCAGGCGCGTCGGTGTGTGGGGGTCGTGCAGTTCTGACAACCCCGGTGCCGATGCCAAAAGCAACCGCGGATGAACACCACGGTCTTATACTTCGGCAGCACGATGTCAGGCCGGCCCGGCAGCTTCTTCCCGTGAAGCCGGAAGCGATCGCCCATCCGATGCAGAATGCAGCGAACCACCTTCTCCGGGGCTGTATCCTCCCCCCGAATCCGGCTCATGTTCCAGCTCCGCCGCTCTTTGCTCAGCCGGTCTCGCATGCCCGGTACATCCCACATTGCTGCCCTCCCATAAAGACGGAAACCTCGGGTAGGACGGGCGTGGTGGCATTGTGGCCGAGATAGGTCTTCACCGGCACTTTAGCCGGAGCTGGCGCGACTGGGCGAGCCGTAGCGGGGATAGCCAATGGGAAGTGGCAAGGAGCCAGTGGCGAGATGCTCGGTTCTCCTGCTCGGTCATCCTGGTTGCCAACGCTGCGATTTGGGGGCACAATGGCTTAGTATGAGCACGGTTGAGGAAATCAGGACGGCGATTCAGAAGCTCTCGCTAGAGGAGCGCGCCCAGATCACCGCTGAACTCTGCGGCTGGACCGACGATGACTGGGACCGTCAAATGAAGGACGACGCGGCGGCGGGCAAATTCGACGTCCTCAACCGGGAGGCCGATGCCACTCAGGCTGCCGGTCAAACGCTCCCCCTGAACGACATCCTCCACGAGCCGTGACCATCCCGAGTCGCGGCACGCCCGAATTCTGGCGGCTTTACCGCACCTTGCCTGCGGGCGTCAGGCTTTTGGCCCGGAAGAATTATCGCCTCTGGTCGGCCAATGCCTTCCATCCCTCGCTGCACTTCAAAACCATTGGCAAGCCCAATTGGTCGGCGCGTATCGGCGACCACTACCGCGCCGTTGGCAAGTTCAGTGGCGCTGTGTTCGTCTGGGAATGGATCGGCACGCACGAGGACTACAACAAACGGTTTTAACCTTGCCGCCGGTCCTGGTTGCGGCTGGGCTTGCGTTGGAGGGCAACGATACAAGTGCCAAAGCCGGGTGCCCGTGTCCACAAGCAGCCGTGGACAAACACCACGGTCTTATACTTCGGCAGCACAATGTCAGGCCGGCCCGGCAGCTTTTTCCCATGCAGCCGGAAGCGGTAGCCCATCCGGTGCAGAAGGCTGCGAACCACTTTCTGCGGGGTCGTGTCCTTTCCCCGAATCCGGCTCATGTTCCAGCTACGCCGCTCTTTGCTCAGCCGGTCGCGCATACAGACTTGCCTTGACCTAATCGCCTCGAAGACCTTGGGCAGGACGGGCGTAGTGGCGGTGTGGTTGAGATAAGAGCATCACCGGCGCTTTAGCCGGGGAGGCTACAGCCGAGCAAGCCGCAGAGGTGATGCCCAATGACCGATGGCAAATAGCAAATTGCAGGATCGCGGGGGCAGATGCCCCGGCGTCACGCCGGCACGAGCGCCCGGGCGCAAAGGACTTCGTCCTGGCGCAGCGGTTCCAGGGCGGATTCCGGCACCGCCGTGACGGCAATGGTTTCGCCTAGAGCATTGAAGACTTCGATGGAGTAGCCTTCCGTCCCGTCAGGCGCTACGTGGTGCTCGACGAGCTTTACGAGGTCCCCGCGGCGGAGCCGGTGCTCCGGCTCGTCGCACGCGAGGGCTGCATCGGTGTAAAGCTCGAACTTCATAGCGTCTTCGACTTGTCCGGCAACAAGGAAATGAAGCGAGTGACTTCTGACAAGTGCTCGGAAGAGGGCCAGTCAACGATCATGTAATGTTTTATGCTGGGGCGTGCCTCAATCCTTGTCCCAAGACCCACCGACGAGGCCAACCGTTGCGAACTGAGGCACTAAACGCCGAAAATGCTCCAGAAAGCACTATAGGTGGGGTTCCTCTGATGAGTTCAGCCCCTACAGGTAGTGTACTTTGGCCGGTCTCGATTCCAAGGCTCAGAAAGTGCGTCTTGCCATGCGGGCCGGCCACCGGGTGGGATAGTTTTCCCCCTTTCCTGCCCGGCTGAATTCAACGATGGTGGGGGCATGAACAACCCGCCGGGCACTGAATACAAGGCCACGCTTGTCGGGCTGTTGGCTTTGTCCGGGTGGTTGTGCTGCCGGACTGGAGTTGCCGCCGATCTGCACACCAACGGCCCGGTTTCAGGCCGGGCGGAGCAGGGCGAAGCCGCCAACGCGTTGCCGGGCTTTCAAATCGAGAGGGGGTTCCGGCTTGAGTTGGTGGCGGCTGAGCCGCTGGTAGTCGCGCCGGCAGCCCTGGCCTTTGATGAGAACGGGCGGTTGTTCGTGGCCGAAATGCCTGGGGCAGCCGAGGGGTCAAGCTCGCAACCCCAGCCTGGGCGCATTCGTGTGCTTCAGGACACGAACAGCGACGGAGTGTTCGAGACCAGCACGGTGTACGTGGATAACCTGCCGGCCCCCTCGGCGGTGGCCTGCTACGACGGCGGGCTCTTTATCGGGACGATGCCCGATCTGATTTACCTCAAGAAGACCGGGACCAACAATAGCGCGGAGGAACGCACGGTCCTGTATAGCGGCTTCGCCGGCACCAACGCAGGCGCTGGGGCGGCGCGGCTGAATAACCTGAATTGGGGCCTGGATAATCGCATCCACGGCGTAACGGGCGCTGCTGCCGGCGGCGTGTCTAACCCAAGAACGCAGGGCAATCCTTCCGCCCCGGTGGCGGGGATCGAAATCGCCTTCGCCCCGCGCACGAACTCGGTTTCCGCCGAAGCCGGCCCGGCTTTTTCCGGCTTGAGCTTCGACAACTGGGGCAGCAGGTTCCTCAATCAGCCTTCACGCCCGCTGCTCGTTTACATGTATCGGGCCCACTACGCCGCACGGAACCCTTACTTCGTCGCGCCGAGGGCGCTGCTCGATGTGGCCAGTCCGGCTACCCGCATCTTCAACTCTGCTCCATTCGAGCCGCGTGAACCCGCAACTGCCGGCGTGCCGGCGCGGGGGTCATCCCGGGCGGCCAGCGCGCCGACGCAGGCATGGCTTGCGAGCGCCTGCGGAGGTGTGATCTATCGCGGGAGCGCATTCCCACCGAGCTACCTGGGGAATGCGTTCGTTGCCGATCCCCAGGCCCACGTCGTTCATCGGATGGTGCTGGGCGATGACGGATTGGAGCCGATTGCCAACCGTCCGGCAGAGGAACGCAACACAGAGTTCCTGGCCTCAAGCGACCCCTCTTTTCGCCCCGTGCAAATAGTCAACGGGCCCGATGGCGCGCTATACGTTGCGGACCGGCAAGACGGCAGCAGCCGCGGGCGCATCTACCGCATCGTCCCGCTGGGCTTCAAGCGGCCCAAACCGCCGCAGTTAGGCAAAGCCGGCACCTACGAACTGGTGGCGACGCTTTCCCACCCCAACGGCTGGCGACGCGACACCGCCGCCCGGCTATTGTATGAACGGCAGGACCCGGGCGCGATGCCGCTGCTAGCCAGGGTGCTGGAGGCGTCGCCTAACCCGGTGGCGCGGTTGCATGCGTTGCACGCGCTCGAAGGTCTGGGTCTGCTGAAGGAGCAGCTCCTGCTGGAGGCATTGGGGGACAGGGACGGGCGTGTGCGCGAGCACGCAGTGCTCCTTTCGGAACGCCGGGTGGTTGACGGCGCCATCCCGGACCCGCTCTGGAATCAGCTCCTGACAATGGCGGGCGACCCAGTCCTTCGCGTGCGGTACCAACTGGCGTTCACGCTGGGGCAAGTTAGCCGGCGCGGGAGAGTGCCGGCGCTGGCGGACCTGCTGCTGCGCGACTCCGACAACCCCTGGATGCAGGCAGCCGTGCTGAGTTCCGCGGCCGATGGAGCGGGAGATCTCTTCACTGCCTTGGCCCGGAATGCGCAGTACAGGACTAACCCAACCGGACAGGCGTTTCTGCGGCGGCTGGCGACCATGATCGGTGTCCAGGGCCGGCCTGGGGACGCAGGCCAGGTAGTGGACTTCGTGGACCAGACTGCTGTGGGACAGGACGCGGCAACTGCGCTGCTCTCTTCGCTGGGAGAGGGGTTGTATTATGGCGGCAGCGGGTATCTCCAAACGGACCCGCGGGGCCGAATCCAGCGCCTGTTTGTCTCGGCGTTCGCCCTTGCGGCAAATCCTTACGCGGGCGATACGGTTCGGACGGACGCGCTGAGGATGGTGGGCGCGGGTCCAGACATGTTCTCTAACGCGCGCAGTTGGCTGCTGGACGTCTTCTCAGCCAACCAGCCTATCGCCGTCCAGTCCGCGGCCATCGTCGCGCTGGGGCGCTTCTACGACCCACAGATCTCCCGAGTCTTGGTACGGAACTGGCCCGTGTTCACGCCGGCTTTGCGCCGCGAGGCGGTGGTCGCGCTGCTGGCTCGCCCTTATCGGGTGGGGGACACGATCGCTGCGCTCCAGGATGGGCGGATCGGCGTGGATGATGTCCCGTCGGCGCAAAGGGACTACCTGCGAACCCTGTCGGACGAAGGAATCCGGCAGAGCGCGCTGCGGCTTTTCGGTCCGGTGCCCGTCCAGCGGCCGGAGGCGGTGCAGCGATTCAGCCCCGCGTTGGGCTTAAAGGGAACAGCGGACCGGGGCCAGGAAACCTTTACGGCGCGCTGCGCCGCCTGCCACCGTCTGGCCGGCCAGGGGCAAGCGCTCGGCCCGGACCTGGTCGGCGCAAGAACCGCGGGCAAAAGCAAATTGCTGGCTGCGATTCTTGAGCCGAATGCGGACGTTCAGCCTAGCGGCGCGGCCTGCGTCGTGGATACGGCAGGCGGCGAGGTGTTGATCGGCGTCCTGCTGAAGCAGAACCCTACAACGATTGCGCTGGGTCAGCCAAACGGCGTCCAGATCGTCATCCCGCGCTCCAACTTGCTGTCTGTCCAGGCGCAGACGTGGTCGTTCATGCCCACAGGGCTGGAAGAGGGGCTTTCACCTCAGGACATGGCGGACTTGCTTGAATACGTAATGAGCGTGCCAAATTAGGCTCATAGCCACTCTCGGATCTTCTCCTGGTATCTGTTGTAAATGAAGCCCAGGACCAGCAGCACGACGCCCAGCGCCATGAAGCTGAGGATGCGGTAAAGGGTCTCGAGCTTCCAGACGTCAATGACCATCACGCGGCAGAGCGTGCAGGCCAGGATGCCGAGTCCCAGCCAGCGGTACATGCGCTCGCGCAACGCGATGCCGGCGGTGAATAATGCCAGCGCCAGCAGGGACCAACTGGCCGTGAGGTAGATTCCTTCGGGCCATTGTTCCAGCACCCAGAGCGAGAGGAAGCGCCACAGGCTGAGCCCGCCGATAAGGATGACCGCAGCGTGGACCTCTGGTCCGAGAGGGTAGCGCTCCGGCAAACGCCGGGCGAACTGGCGCTGCGCCAGCAGGATCAGAATCACGATGAGGTTCGGCCAGTACACTCTGGACGTTTCCAGCAGCGGCAACCAGAACAGGGCCAGCGCAACCAGAGTGTAGGCGGCGCTGAAGAACAGCGCCTCGCGGCTCCGCCGCCATCCGGCCCATACAAAGACCCATAGCCCGAGCAATGCCAGCAACCAAATGCGCTCCCGCTCGGGGATGTATTGGCAAACCCACCAGATGGACATTGCGAGCGCCATCCAACGGTAGCCGAAGGCCGCCTGCAGCAGCGGCTCGCCGACCCGGCCGGTGGCATCCGGCTTGCGCTCGAACCATTTGACCGTGGAGAACGATAGCAAAGCCAGGGCAGCGATGGGCGCCAGGGGCAGAGGCCAGTGAGGCTTGCCCTGCGCAAGCTGCATCACGAACTGGACGCAGCTCACCGCGAGGAAGATTTGGCCGCAGAGGGCCAGTAACCAGGCTCGGGTGACTACCCCGTAAGCGGTGATACCCACCGCCAGCAGGCTCGTCACCGCCAGCCAGGCCGGCAAGCCGGTCTTAGGCGCCAGCCAGCCGTAGAGCACGCCGATAATCGCCAGCGCGTAGAGTCCTTGCCAGACCAGTCCGATCTGTGAGCGGGGGACAATGACCTTCTGGACTTGCCACCAGTGGCTCAGGCCGAGCGAGATAATAATCATCAGCACTGGGTTCCACCACGCCGGCGCCGGCACGGTGTCAAACACGTTAACCACCCATGCCACTTGGGCCAGCACCAGGTAGCCCTGACTGAGCAAAGTAAGTTCGCGCACCCGCAAGACGTAGATCGAGAGCGTAAGCGGCACTGCGGTCACCGCCAGCACTAGCGGAAAGTTGGCGCGCGTCGTGTTGTCCCATACGGCAATCAGCCCTATCAGCAAGGCCAGCCCGGCAAAGTAACTCGGCTGCGGGTGCACAGCGGCTTGGCTTGAGTCGGCTCTCTCGCGATGGACCAGGACCATGTTGACCAGCATCAGCACGCCGAGGCCCAGGCCCAGCCAGAGCCCGTGCGTGTCGAACTGTCTCATGCCGTCCATGCCCCAGCCAATCGCCAGCCCCGCGGCAATATAGGCCCCGACCCGTAAAACCATGTTCTTCCGCTGCTGCCCGGCCATGAGCAGAATTACGCTCTCGGTCGCCAGGATCAGGGCAAGCTGCAGCCCTGAGTATTTGGTAATGAATCCCACCGTCACGAGCAACAGGCCCTGCGTGAGGTATGTATTCTTGGCCAGCGGCTCGGCGGCTAGAACGCGCCGCGCAACCCCGGCCAGCACGAGCAGGACGGACCCATATATCAGGCAGAACTTCCAGAACCCCCCGGTCTGCACCTGCAGCATCGTGAGCACGAAGCCCGCGAAGAAAGCGCCGTTATTCAGGGTGAGAAACCCGGCCCGGTTTTGCCCGGCAAGCTTCTTGTCCCTGGAGAGGAAGACCGCCGCCGTGAACACCAGCCAATAGCTGGCCAGGAACCAGGTGCCGATCCACAAGCCTTCCTGTGGTGAAGCCCAGCGCCACTCGCTGCCATCGAAGAAGCGCCAGAAGGCATAAGCGGCATAAGTCGCGACCAGGCTTGCGAGGGAGAGCGCGGCCCAGCGATTGCGAACGAGGAAGAAGACGGCAGCCACCGTCAGCACCAGGTTGGAATACAGCGTGAAGTACCCGACCCGCGTGATGATCGAGGTGTAATAAGCCAGCCCGATTGCGAACAGCGCCAGCACCTCCGACTTCTTACGGTCGGCGATCCACACCATGAACCCAGCCCATGCGAGCAGCAGCGTCCCGTCCAGCGTGCGGTCCTGGACGATCTTGAGATGGTCGTTGTAGTACGCGGCATAGGTGGTGAAATAGACGGCAGCCAATCCGCCGGCGAAGAGAACCTGCGCGTAGTTCTTCAAGGATTCTTTGGCCGCCTTGCGCTGCCACCAACCACCGGCCACGAGCAGCGCGGCGCTCGCGACATAGAGCAGTGCTACCTTTCCGCCCGGCCCCAGCTTGCTGATGAAGTCGTGGTAAGCCAGGTTGCCGAAGAACACCAGCGCTGTCAGGACCATCACAATACCGATGCGCACCAGCCAGTAGGTGCCGAGGCGCATTTCGAATGAGCCTTTCCCGGCCGGTTCGGGCTTGGGCACCGCTGGAGGTAATGCAGGCTGGCTGTCCGCAACCGGCGTTCGGCTCCCGGCTACCGTTCGCGCGATCGGTGGCGGCACTGCAATGGGCGCGCTCGCCACGGATAGAAGCGTGGAGGACCCGCAGTGCGGGCACAAAACGGTGTCGCCCGCTGCGCCTGCGGGAAACTCGATCTGCCCGCCGCAGCACCTGCAGAGCCCTTTAGCCAGACTGGTTTGCCTAGACTCCGTGCGCAGGTGCAGCTTGGGCGTCCCGGGAGTGGCCGTCGCGCTCGTGCTCGCCCTTTCACCGGGCGCCTGGAACTTCCCCGCAGCGCTCACCGCCGGCTGGATGACCGGCGGGGCTGGCACTGGAGGAATGAAAACCGGCGCGGCCTCCGGCGGGCGAACCTCCTTCTGGGCCGCTTGTGGCTGCTCCTGGCTGAGCCGCTGCTCCAGGGTCCTGATTTGGGTGGCGAACAAGGCCAACTCCTGTTCGAGCCGCACCTGCCGCTGTTTCAGCCGCTCCAATTCCGACCGCTCTTGCTCGTTCATGATCGTGCCCTCCTGGCTGGTTCGCGCCTTTGCTGCTTCGTCGGCTCGCGGTCACCTTGCGGCGACCAAGTCGCTCAACGCGGGGGCTTGGTTGCCCGGCGGCGAGGTGATCTGGCCGCAGTCATGCCCAAAGCGACACACCATCCAGAATTCGGCCGACACTAGCACCAACACCGCCAGCAGACCAACCCAAATCCGGGCCTGCCGGACCTTGCGAGCGTGTTCGTTTGTTTTCATGTCCCGACTCTGCCACGGCAGCCGGCCAGGGTGTTAATTGATAAACTTGGCCGGAACATCGCTTTAAGCGATGAGCGCGCCCAATGGCAGGCATGGAGGAATTCAGCGGCGTCAGCGCCGGCACATCGTGGAAGTAAACCGGGGTCTGCGGCGCCGCCGCGGCAATTTCAGCACACCAATCCACAAGGCTTTCCAGGCTGCCCGGCTTGTTCTGACCAAGTGGAGGGCCGTGGAATGTCCGCTGGTGGCCGGCCACCGGGATGTCCGGAATGCCTGGCACTTCGGCTGCCAATATTTTGAATGCGCTCGCATTTTTTGCTGGCCAGATGTCCGGAGGACCACTAATATCCACACCGCACAGTCCGAAAACGAAAGGCCCTATATGGACGTAATCTTTAACTGTCCGAAGTGCGAGCAGGAGCTGGCCGTAGATAGTTCGGGGGCGGGCACCGAGATTCGGTGCCCCTCGTGCAATGAACCCATCACCATCCCGGCCCCGGAATCGGTGTTGGCTCAACCGGGTGTAGATGGCGCCCCGGGCGCGCCTCGCTTCGAGGTCCGTCCCGTGAACGCCATCGCCTCCTCCGCCGCGGCGAAGGTGGAAATGCATTTGCGCGTGCCGGTGCATTCGACGCCGACTGCGAGTCTGATCACCAAACCCCTGGCGCCATTGGAAGTGGCCGCCAAGGAGACCGATAAGAAGATTCGCGTGCGGACCATCAAGCACACGGACTGCATCGAGGTGGGTCATGACAAGTTCGACGAGGTCGTGTCCGCCTTCCTGGCCAAGCTCGGTGAAGCCAATATCATCAGCATCACTACGCTGACGTACTCTCACCTGGACATTGGCACCCAGAAGCTGCTCACTGACTTCGGCGTCATGGTCGTCTATCGGGGGTAGTCTGCGCCGGCAGAGGTGCGGCCCGGCTTGACTCGCCTGGCGGGCGTCGCTACGGTGCACGTATGAATCGCCAGTCTATTCGCCTGTTGCTGATCGCGGCTTTTTGGCTGGCCTTCCCTGTGCTGGCACCAGCGCCGCTCATTTACCGGCCCGGTGAAGGCTGGACTTACGAGCCCGTCGGCGGGGAGGGTAAATGGATGCAGTCCCGCGCCAAGGACCAATTGGAAGTCGCCCAGGCCGCCTTCGACAAGAAGGCCTACAACCTGGCGCTCAAAGCGGCCCGCCGCGTGGTGCGGGTCTGGCCGCTATCGGACTATGCGCCGAAGGCCCAATATCTTCTGGCTCGCTGTTACGAGGCCAAGGGGCTGGACGAGAAAGCCTTCAATGAGTATCAGACGATGCTTGAGAAGTTCCCGAAGGTCGTGAATTACGAGGAGATCCTCCAGCGGCAATACGAGATCACGAACCGGTATCTGGCTGGGCAATGGTTCAAACTATGGGACTATGTTCCCGTCCCGCCCTGGATTTCAGCGGCCATGGATCGCACGGCCAGCATGTACGAGAAGGTGGTCAAAAATGGGCCTTACAGCCAGGTCGGCCCAGAGGCGCAAATGAAATTGGGCGCCACCCGCGACAAGCAAGCCGAATACCCGCAGGCGGTCAAAGCGTATGAACTCGCCGCCGACCGTTATCACGACCGGCCGCCGATCGCCGCCGACGCGATCTTCCACGCCGGCCTGAGCCGGCAGAAGGAAGCACAAGGAGCGGAATATGATCAAGGCGCCGCCGGGCAGGCCATCTCGACGTTTAGCGAGTTCATCGCACTCTATCCGAACGACCCGCGGGTGCCGCAGGCACAGAAGATCATCGCTGCGCTCAAGAGCGAGCAAGCCCGGGGCAGCTTTGAAACGGCGAAATTCTACGAGCGCTACAAGAGATGGAACGGCGCCCTGGTCTATTACAACGAAGTGCTGGTGCAGGATCCCAATTCCCCGTACGCGGCCGCGGCCCGTCAGCGGCTGGACGAGCTGAAGCGGCGGACCCAACAGGCGAGCAAATAGCATGGACCGTTTTCGCTGGCTGCCGCTCTGGCTCGTGGCGCTCGCTTTGACCGGTTGCGCCGGCTACCAACTCGGGCCAACCAATGGAGCTGCCGCAGGCGGAAGATCGGTCCAGGTCATGCCATTCTCGAACCAGACCATGGAGCCGCACCTGGGCGAGACGGTCACGGCTGAAATGCGCCGCGAGGTTCAGAGAGACGGCACCTTCAAGCTGGCCTCGCACGACGATGGGGACATCATCGTCAGCGGTGCGATCGTTACCTACTTGCGCGTCCCGCTGGCCTTCCAGCCGTCCGACGCTCTGACGGTCACCGATTACAGCCTGAGAATGACGGTGCAGGTGACGGCGCGCGAGCGGAGCACAGGGAAAGTGCTTCTCAACCAGCGCGTGGGCGGCTCGACGCTGGTCATCGTAGGCTCCGATTTGACGAGTGCCGAACGCCAGGCGTTGCCGCTGCTGGCCAACGATTTCGCGAAGAATGCGACGTCGTTGCTGGCTAATCCTCCCTGGTAGCCGGCAAAAAGAGCTGGCAAAAAGGGCTTGCGTGGAGGCAGCAAATTGCTATTAGTTGAGCCGGGTAATACCAAACAAACAATCCATTAATGCTATGCTAAGATCCTTCGCGAGAATCAGTGCTATGGGCTTGTTGGCGGCCGCGATCGCGGGTTTGCCGCTCCAAGCCTTGGCCCAAACCACCAACCAGCCTGCCGCGGTCAAGAAGGCCACGCCAGAGCAGAGTGACTCCACCGCCAAGAAGAAAGGCGGGCATCCGTTCCGCGGAAAACTGGCGGCTGTGGACCAGACCGCCAAAACCATCAAGATTGGGGAATCCATCTACCAGATCACTTCCCAGACCAAGATCATGAAGGCAGGCAAGCCGGCCGCCCTTCAAGACGCCGTCGTTGGCGAAGAGGCTGCCGGCTATGCCAAGCCGACCGATGATGGGAAGATGAGCGCGACTATGGTGCGGTTTGGGCCCAAGCCAGCCGGGACCACGACCGACAAGAAGAAGGACACGACGCAGAAGTGAGCTTGGGAGGCGGCCGCAACGCCGGCTTAGCGCCGCCACCAACTCGTCTTGCTCTTGGCTCCCTTGCCCTCATTGGCTTGGGTGGTCTGCTGAATGAGCAATTGGCTGCGGGCGCCCGACAGCGCCAGCAGCAACTCGTCGTAACTCAGGTAACGGTCGGAAGGATTCTTGGCCAGCACCTTCACCAGCACTTCGCTCGTGGGCTGCGTGATCTCGGGGACGACCAGGTTCGGCGGCGTGAGCGCGGTGTGCACGTGCGCCGCCACCAGCTCTTCCACCGTCGGCGCTTCGAACGGCACGTGGCCCGTCAGCGCATGATATAAGGTGCAGCCGAGGCTGTACATGTCCGACAAGGGCGTCTCGCGCTCCCGCTTGATCTTCTCCGGGGCGACGTAATACGGGGTGCCCTCGGTCACGTTGCTTGAGTCCGGCTCCGCATCAACCCTGCGGGCCAGGCCGAAGTCAATGAGCTTGGGTTCGTTGTCCGCGTCGAAGAGGATATTGCCAGGTTTGATGTCGCGATGGATAAGGTTGTGCTTCAGGATCATATCCAGCGCGGAGGCGATCTTGTATCCGATGTCCAGGACCTCAAGCTCCGCCAGACGTTGCTGCTTCTCGATGCGCGTGTCCAGGCTGCCCCGGTCGGCCAGCTCCATCACCAGGTAACGCTGGCCGTCAAACTCGTCGAAGGAGTAGATGTGAATGATGTTGGTATGGTTGAGCGAGGCACAGGCACGCGCTTCCCGGTAGAACGACTCAAGTGCTACCGGGTCGTTCTCCAATTCCTTCCGCATCAGCTTCACCGCTACCAACCGCTCCAGCACGGTATCGAACGCGCGATAAACCTTCCCCTGCCCGCCGGAGGCGATCTTGCTGCGCAGCTCGAACTGGCGCAGTTGCATCGGCATCATGATGGCATGGCCGCATTTGCTGCACGGAACCGAAGCGAGCGGCGGCAGGTCACCCGGGATGAAGACCTTGGCCTCACAACCGCTACAGGTCACCATCTTGAGTGGCTTATCGCTTGCGCTCATCAATCTCGAATAATAGTAGCATCAGCCGTTTCCGCGACAAGTATCGGCGGCCCCGGCAGGTGAAGGCCGGAGGGCCAGCGGGAACACCTTCTGCTTGTATCCCTTTGGCGCCTGGCCGTCAAAGCTGAAAATAGGTGCCTGAAAGAGTTGACAAACGGGCGGCCTGGTGCTTTACTGCCTTGGCTGGAAATGACACGTACACTTACAATTAGCCTGTGCGGACAGCGAGCCGATGGACGGACGTCCATGTGGCATTGCTCTGTTTGCCGCATTGGCATCGCAGGAGGGAATAGCTAACTGATACTCCAGATTTCCCGAAAGCCCGCGATTGCCAGCCAGTCGCGGGCTTTTTGTTTAACTCGATGCCGCCAACGCAGGCGGCGCTAAAGAAAGGCAAAGATATGAAGGCATACAATCAACGGGTGCCGACTGAGTTCGGGCCCGAGGTCCGGTTCGAGGTAGCCCCGGGGCCGCCCGCACCGTTCCGGGCAAGGCAGGACGCCGAGCTTGAGCGCCTCAAGAACCAGTTGCTTCAGGAGCGGCGGCAAGAGGCTTGGGACTCCCGGCTCCGCAGCGCCTTGCGCCGCGCGGCGAATGACGCGGCAGCTTTGGCGTGGGTGACGCCCTATCCGCTTTTGGTTTTCCCGGTCCTTTTCGACGAGAAGGCCGAGGCGGCCTTGAATCAATCTCGGCGGCAGAGCCACCTGCGCCGACGCAGCCGTGAGCTGCTGGCTGTATGAAGCCGGCAGCCATGAGGGTGGGGAAGAAGGTTGCGGGGAGCCGTCTCCGCGCGCGAACGCCCTGTTGCGTCGCACGCGCATACGGCTCCTCGCAGCCGATTCTTATAGCGCACTCGGGCGCCGGACGGTTTTCTGGACGAGGGTGAGCCGTCGTGGCGCTGGTCGCCATCACGTGCGGCCACGCCACGCCTCGCCCTCGTTCAGAACACGCTTTGGCTGATTCCGTTTGACCAGAATGCGTTCGCGGCTAGGTTCTGCCGCATGGGCCGCCAAGCCGCCGAACCGAACCCCTGGATGATTCTGCCCTTTGGCCTGCTCCTCGGGACCATTGCACTGGCTCCTCTGGTCGCGCCGAAGTGGTGGGCCAGGCACTATCCCAAGGTCGCCTGTGCCCTCGGCGCGATCACCCTCGCCTACTACCTGCTCGGCCTCCACCAATGGCAGCGCGTACTGCACGGCGGGCTGGAGTATGTGAGCTTCATTACGCTGATCGGCTCGCTGTACGTCGTCTCCGGTGGTATTCATATTGATGTCAGCGGAGGGGCCACTCCGCGTGTGAACACCCTCTTCCTGTTCGTGGGCGCGCTCCTCGCCAACTTCCTTGGCACGACCGGCGCCTCCATGCTCCTGATCCGGCCCTGGATTCGGATGAACAAATACCGCGTCACCGCCCATCACATTGTGTTCTTCATCTTCATCGTCTCGAATATCGGCGGCTGCCTTACGCCGGTGGGCGACCCGCCCTTGTTCCTGGGTTACTTGAAAGGCATTCCGTTCTGGTGGGTGGCGGAACATTGTTGGCCGATGTGGGCCGTGGGCGTAGGCTTCCTCCTCGCGCTGTTCTACATTCTCGACGCGGTCAATTACCACCGTGCTCCCAAAACCATCCAGGAGCAGGAGGCGGAGCCGCGCAAAGCGTGGCGGTTCGAGGGCCTATGGAACATCGCTTTCCTCCTGCTCATTCTCGGCGCGGTGTTTGTTAACCATCCTCTCTTCTTGCGCGAGGCCCTGATGGCCGCCGCGGCCTTGGGTTCCTGGTTCACCACAAAGAAGGAAGTCCACGCGGCGAACCACTTTGATTTTCATCCCATCCAGGAGGTCGCCATTCTCTTCATCGGCATCTTCGCCACGATGATGCCGGCGCTGGATTGGCTGCAGAACAACGCCGCGCGGCTGGGCACCCCGAGCCCGGGTTTGTTCTATTGGGGTAGCGGTATCCTTTCAAGCCTGCTGGACAATGCACCGACCTACCTGAGCTTTTTGAGTGCCGCCTTCGGTTTGTTCGTTGACCCGGAGATCGTGGACAAGGTGCAGTTTCTGATCCAGAACCATGGCACCGACCTCGCGGGTATCGCGGGGCCCCACGCCGACGAAGTGCGGAACACGCTGGCAGCCCTGCAACAGTATCAACCCGCCGGGTTCGCGACCGGCAACCTGAGCACGGACCAACTCGAAACTGCGTTCCTGCTCGGTAACAGCAGCCTCAACCACTACATCGTCGCCATCAGCATCGGGGCGGTCTTCTTCGGCGCCGCCACGTACATTGGCAACGGCCCCAACTTCATGGTCAAATCCATTGCCGACCGGCAGAATGTTCCCACGCCGGGATTCCTGGGCCTGGTTTTCAAATACACTCTGCCTTATCTGGCCCCGATGCTGGTGCTCATTTGGCTGCTCTTCTTTCGCGTCTAGCGGTGACCAGGCAGGCAGGCACGGGTTCACTCCGCGGGGCTGCAAGGCGCGCGAGGGCTGAGACCCCCGGGAATTCCTTGGCATCATACAAATGTATGAGTTGTCCTGCCCTTGCTTGCGTGCTAGGGTAGTGTCTAGCTAAAAGCCTCACACAGTTAACGCAACTTAAACCGAACCGTATGAAAAGAATCCTCCCCATTCTCGGCGCGGTGGCCCTCGTCGCCGCTTTCGTCTCCCCCGTCCTGGCGCAACCCGCCGGATACGCCCTCATTACCGACCCGGACGACTCGAACCTGGTGATGCCCGCGGCTAATGGCACCTACGTCATTTCGGAATACTACTGCGGCAACTACGGCGCCTCGTCCTATCTCATCAACGGCCTGCTTTTCACCAACGACTTTATCCGGGTCGGCGGCAATCAGTACGTTAATCCCACTCCGGAGAACCTCAATTTCGCCGCCACCCAGGACGGCACCAACCTGGACATTGTTTCGGAGGGCTCTCAGTATAAATCGAGCTTCGATTTCACGGTGCCCACCGTCGCGGGGCACAACTACGTCCTCGAACTCCTTTTCCACGACGATGCCTGGAAATCCATCGGCCAACGCGTCTTCAGTGTTTACGCTGGCCCGCAAGGCAACGCGACTGGTGTCCTCTATGCCAACATGGACCTCGTTCAACTCGGCGCCGGCGACGGCGTGAGTGGGGACGTGGTGCTGCGCTACGTGCTGAACAACTCCAGCGGCAGCCCGCTGGAAATCAAGATGAGCGCCAGCGTCAACAACGCCTTGATCAGCGGCCTGGCCTTGCTGGATGTGTCGGCCTCGACTGCCATGCCGCAACTGTTCGTCGGCCCGACCAACCAAACCGGTTATCTCGGGTCGTATGCGACCTTCTCCTGCGCCGTCGCCGGTCCCATTGGCACCACCTACCAATGGCAGACCGACGCCGGCCAAACGGGCACCTTTACCAACCTCGTCGAGGGCGTCGGCGGCGCCTCCGGCTCAACCACAGCCACGCTGACCCTGACCAATCTCACCCTCGCCAACCAGGCCAATTACCAGGTCGTGGTCACCGATGGCGCCGGCTCGGTCACAAGCACTCCCGCCGCGCTCACCGTCGTTTCCGTTCCCGGACTCAATGTCATCGCCGGGCCGACTGACCCCCACCTACTCCTGGCGGGCGCCACCAATTTCTACTTCGCCGAATACTACGGCGCCATCAACGGCCCGCTCACCATCGGCGGCCTCACTTTCCAGAATAACAATGCCCGGATGACCCCCTACAACATCGCGACGGAAAACGCCCCTTACTTTGGCCCCACGTCCGATGACGTGAACCTGGCCCTCATCTCCGAAAGCGATGTCTATGACAGTGCCGGCTTTAATTTTACCCTCCCGACCGTCGCCGGCCGCAACTACGTCCTCCAACTCCTTTTCCACGACAACGCTTATTCGACCGTCGGCGAGCGCCTCTTCAACGTCAACGCCGGCCTGACCTCCCAGGGCCAGCAGACCTTGGTCCAGAACCTCGATCTCGTGGACGCGGGCGCTTTCCAAACCAATCCCCTCGACGTCCTGGTGACTTACGGTGTGACCAACACCGACGCGAGCGGCTTGGTCGTTCAACTCCAGCAGGTCACGGACAACCCCATGCTGAGCGCCATGACCTTCCAGGACGTCACGGGTGGTCCCGTGCCGCCCTTGATTGTGACCGAGCCGGCGGCTTCCGCCAACGTCTTTGCCGGACGCACCGTGACCATGAGCGCCGGCGCCGTGGGCACCCCCCTCTATTACAATTGGCAGTCCGGCTCGCCTTACACCAACCTCATTGACGGCGGCAACCTCTGGGGTTCGGCCACTGCCACCCTGACCATCACCAATATCGCGCTGGCTGAGGCCGGCACTTACCAACTGCTGGTCACCAACCTCGCCGGCATCGCTACCAGCAGCGCGGAAACCGTGACCGTCACTCCGGTCACCACCGTCATCTCGCCCGCGGCGAATTATTATCCCTGGGCGATCATCAGCAGCAACGCCGTGGACTACTGGCGTCTCAACGAACCCAACGGCGCCGCGCTGGTGTATGACAGCGGTCCGGGCGGCAAGGACGGCGTGACCGGCTCTTCCCTCAACCTCGGCCAGCCGGGGCCTGAACCCCCTGACTTTCCAGGCTTCGAAGACAATAACGCCTGCATGGCAACGGCAGCCAGTAATGCGAATGAGTTCGTGACCGCCCCAGCCCTCGGCCTCAATACCAATACCATCACCATGCTGGTCTGGCTCTATCCGACCAACAATCAGAGCCCGGGCGCGGGCATCATGCTCGACCGCGCCGGCAGCAGCGGTCCGGCCACCGGCCTGGCTTACGGCATCACGCCCCAACCATTCGGCGATTACTCCCTCAGGTACTTCTGGAATGGCGCCTCCGCCGATTCGGGCATACAGGTGCCGCAGAATATGTGGTCCATGCTCGCCCTGGTCGTCACCCCCACGAACGTGACCCTTTATATCCTCAATGCCAACGGCATGAACGCCTGGTCAACGGCGGCCGCTAACGCCGTTTGCGCCTTCGCCGACACCTTCCTCATCGGCAACGACCCCGCCGACGGCGGCAACGGCAACCGCACCTTTACCGGCTACCTGGACGAACCGGCAGTCTTTACCAAAGCGCTGACCCAGAGCCAAATCGCCGGTCTGTTCGGCATCGCCTCCGGTATTTCGGTCCTTCCGCCTTCCGTCGCCGCCCCGACGCCAACACTGACCATCACCAACGCGGGCGCGACGGTGGTTCTCACCGGCAGCGCCGGCGGCATCCCCGCCCCAACGCTCCAATGGATGAAGCGGCCCCTGGGCCTGACCGGCCCTTACGCCAACGTGCCTAATGGGTCCGGTATCTCCGGCGCAACCACTGCGTCCCTGACCATCAGCGGCGTTTCCGCCTACAACATCGGCGACTACATCCTCGTGGCCTCCAACATCGTCGGCACCGCTTCCAGCACGGCGGCCCGGGTGCTGGTCATCCAGTCAAACGCTCCGGCCCTGATCGGCCAATGGCTCGCCGGATCCCAGAGCCTTGCCGAGCTGTCCCTGTACGACGGCGCCAATGTCCATAACGGCGTGTTGAGCATCGGCTCGCCCATCTGGAGCAACAGTGTGCCGAATGGGTTCAGCGGCTCCTCGCTCGCGCTCTACGGCACCAACGCGGTCATCATCACCAACGCCATGTCATCCGACAGCGATTACCGCCTCACCTACGACAACAATATGACCAACAGCTTCTCCGTCGCCTGCTGGGCCAAAGGCTTTCCCAGCGGCGCCTGGACGCCTTTCATCGGGAAAAACTGCGAGTCCACCCATGGCTGGGCCATGCGGCACAACAACACTGCCCATGTCCCAACCTTCAGCCTGCAGGGCACCGTCTCCGGCTTCACCGATGCCGGCAGCGGCGCGTCGGTGGACATCACCGACGGCAATTGGCACCACTACTGCGGCACTTATGATTCCATTGCCGGCGTCCGGCATCTCTACGTGGACGGCGTGGACGTCCTCAACGTCACCCGGGATTTCGGCGGCGTCGTGCCGGCCAACGGGTTCCGCATGTGTCTCGGGGCCGAGGACAACCCGGCCGGCACCCTTGAGCGATTTTATACGGGCGCCCTCTTCGATGCGCGCGTGTATAACTACGCGCTGGCCCCCGCCGAGGTCCAGGCCATCATGAACCCCGGCTCCGTCGGCACGGTGGGGGTGTATTTCAATACAACGGCCTCCGTTACCCTGGGGCAGACCGTGGGCTTCAGCGTCGTCATTCCCATCGGCGCCGATGCTTCCGGCCCGGTCACCGTCTGGGTCACCAACAATGCCCCAAGCGTCGCCACCATTAACGGCGCTACCGGCAACGTCTTTGTCGTGACCTTTGCGCGGGGCGCTCCGACCACCCAGTCGTTCACCCTCGACACCATCGGCTCGGGCCAAATCTCCCTCTCGGCGAGCGCCACCGGCTACAGCGCGACCATCGGCACGGCGCCCCCGGTCGTTCAGCCGCAACTGATCGGCCATTGGCTCTCCGGAGCGCAGAGCCTGGCCGACACCGCGAACTATGTCGGCCCAGGGGTCCATGACGGCTCCGCCTCTGCCGGCAGCACCATCGGAGGCGCTTCGGGCTCGGTCACCTGGAGTAGCGATGTGCCCGCAGCCTTCAGTGGCAACGGCTTGTCATCACTGGTCCTCAATGGCTCCTATGCCGTGACGGTCGGCAACAGCAGCACGCTGGCCCTGAACTATCAACCAACCTTCGACGAGAACCTCGCCGAGGGCTTCAGCGTCTCCTTCTGGGCCAAAGGCCTCCCCGCCGCTGGCAGTCCCTGGGTCTCCAAGAGCGGAAACACCGGTAATGAGCCGGGGTGGGAAATCATCCAGTTGGTCTCGGGTACCGCCCTCGACGTGCCTTCCTTCACCCTGCGGGAAACCGACACCAGCGCCAACAACTCGGACGTGGCGATCCCCTACAACAGCCCGACCCTCATTGACGCCAACTGGCACCTTTACACCGCGACCTGGGACGGCATCGCCGGAGAGCGCAAACTCTACGTTGACGGCCAGCTCAGCCTTACCGAGCCTAATGATCAGGGCCCGGCCCCGTCGGCCATGTACTCCTACCTCACTCTTGGCGGCTATGACAGCGCCAACGCGAGTCAGTCCACGATTGCCACCAGCATTGGCAGCTATTTCACCGGCGAGATGTTCGATGTGCGTATGTACAATTACGCCCTCAGCGCCAGCGAAGTTTCCGCCCTCGCGGCTCCGAGTGCCACCGCCCTCACCGCTGCCGCCGATACCGCCGTCATTGACCAGGGCTACACCGGCACCGTCAGCCTCTCGCTGCCGCCCGGCGCCAATGCCAGCGTGCCGGTTACCGTATGGGTGACCAATGTCAATCCCAGCATCGTCAGCATCGAGGGCGTTGGCGGCGATGTCTTTTCCCTCACCTTCGCCGCCGGCGCCTACCCCACCGAGCGGTTGACCCTCACCGGCCTCAGCCAGGGCCAGGCCACCATCGCCGTTGGCGCCTCCGGCTTTACCTCCGCTTCGGCCACGGTCCAGGTCTATGCGCCCCAGTTGGTCGGGCACTGGCTATACGGCGACCAGAACCTGAACGAGGTTTCCGGGTTCACGCCCGCCCACACCCATGACGGTGTCGCCGTAACCCTGAGTAGCGCCGCCACGGCCGCCTGGATCGCCAACGTGCCGCCCGGTTTCCTCGGCTCTTCTCTGAACTTGGGTGGCACTTATGGCGTGTGGGTCACCAATTCTGACGCGAGGTACTCCGGCTACCACTCCACATTCGATGACGTCATCGCCAACCACTTCACTGTGGCCTTCTGGGCAAACTGCCAACTCGCGTCGAGCCAAAGCTCTTGGGTGGGGCTGGTGGGCAAAGCCGGGGACGATGGCATGGGCTTCCAATTCCATCGCTATTCCGGCAACAACCAGGACGACTTCGTCCTGCGTGATTCCGGCTCGCACATGTCTGACCTCCAAAGCCCCAACTACGGTTCCGGGGTTGCTGCCGGGCCCTTTGCCAACACGTGGGTTCACATCGCCATCGTGTTCGACGGTTACAATGGCTACCGTGCGGTTTATACCAACGGGGTCATCCAAGCCTACCAACCCGACGACTATGGCTCCTATACGCTGGCCAAGAATCACCACCTCGTCTTCGGCACGGAAGAACAACCGGCTAGCGCTAACGCCATCCTCACCCCTCAACTTGGGGACAACGGCTATCTGAAAGGCTACGAGTACGATATGCGCATCTATAACTATGCGCTGAGTCAAGCCCAGGTGCAGGCCCTGATGGTCCCGTCGCGGCCCACGCTCTCCGTCCAACCGCTACCTGGCGGTGTGATCCAGCTCTCTTGGTCCGTTGCTTACCCGGGCTACGTCTTGGAAACCGAATCCGCTTTCTCGGACTCTTGGACCTCCGGCCCGACCGCGACGCTCCAAAACGGGCAGTATACTGCCACCGACACCATCGGTGCCGGCCCCAAGTTCTACCGGCTCGTTTTCCAATAGCGCCGCGGTTTTGGGGAAACAGGCGTGCCGCCATCCGCGCTGTGCGGCTGGCGGCACGTCGGGATGCCTTTCCAATCTTTGAAAACCATGAGAATACTGCTTCTTTCCGCGGCACTCTTGGCGCTCGGGTTGGCCGGGGCGCACGCGCAGACCTACGGCTTTTGGACCATCGCCGGCTTGGCCCCGAACCAAGGTGACGCCGACGGCACTGGCACCAATATCAGCTTCACACGGCCTGCAGGTGTGAGCCTCGACCTGGGGGGAAGCGTCTATGTGGCGGACACCGCCAATAACACGCTTCGTCAGCTCACGCTGACCGGAGGCAACTGGGCATCGAGCACGATCGCCGGTTTGGCGCGGGTCACCGGCCATACCGACGGCACCGGCAGCGCCGCGCGGTTCAACAGGCCATACGGGTTGGCCGTGGACATCAACACCAATATCTTCGTGGCGGATAGTGACAACAACACCATTCGCCAGCTTACCCTGTCGGGAGGCAACTGGACTTCCGCCACCATCGCGGGTACGGCCCTGATTAGCGGCAGCCAGGACGGCAGCGGCGCAGCGATCCAGTTCAAGACCCCGTATGGCATTGCCGTGGACACCAACGATAATGTCTATGTCGCTGATACTGGAAACCACACGATCCGCCTGCTGACCTACTCAGGGGGGACCTGGAGTTCCACCACCATTGCTGGAAGTGCGGGGACGCCGGGGAGCACCGACGGCACCGGCAGCGGCGCTCTGTTCAAGAGCCCATACGGCATTGCGGTGGACAAGCAGGGCAACCTATATGTGGCCGACACCGGGAACAACACCATCCGCATGCTCACGCAATCAGGGGGAAGCTGGACCTCGAGCACCCTTGCCGGCACGCCGGGCGTTACCGGAACCAATGACGGGAGCAACGCGGCCATCAAATTCAACACTCCAGCCGGCATTGCCGTGGACTCCTCCGGCAACCTGTATATCGGAGACTACGCCAACGACACCATTCGCAAGCTGATCCACAGCGGCGCGAACTGGGTTTCCAGCACCATTGGAGGCATCGGCGGCATCTCTGGCAGCACCGATGGCGTAGGAAGCGCCGCCCGCTTCGACAACCCGTGGGGCGTCGCGCTCGACACCGCAGCAAACGTGTACGTGGCCGACCTGGCCAACTCGACTATTCGCTCGACCATTGCCCCCCCCGCCGGCCCACCCGTGTTCGTCAGCACGACCCTTAACAACAACGTGCTGACGCTTACCTGGAGCAGCATCTCTGGCCGAACCTACCAAGTGTATTACTCTACCAATGTGTCGCCGACCCATTGGTCCAATCTGAACAGTTCGGCCATGGCCAGTGGCGTGACGATGTCCACGACAGACCCGCTCGGAGCAAGCAGCCGGCGCTTTTACCGTGTCGCCCTGCTGCCATAACGCGGTAGCGGTTGGCTGCGGCCGCCGGAAGCTTTGTCTGCCGGCCGGTCAGTAGCTTTCGTCCAGTAGTTCTCGGTTAGGGGTTTGGGGCGCGTGCCGCCATTCGCGAGTGCGGATGGCGGCACGCTGCTTTCAGTCCATATCACCGCCTTTGTCAGGGGACCGGTTCGTGGGGCGAGCGCGAACCAAATGCAGCCTTGACGCTCAGTCAGCAAGCACGATACTGACCCAGGCAGCAATTACCACGGTTTCACTCTTAACATGAAAGGCATTCGCACCTTATGAGCACATGGAAGTACATGCAGAACGGACAGCAGCTTGGACCCATGGACACCACGGCGTTGTTGGCCTTGTTGAGAAGCGGCACGTTGACTCCCGAGACCTCCGTCTGCAAGGAAGGAACGGCCAACTGGGCGCCGATCCGAACCGTGCCCGAGCTCTCCAGCCATGCCCCCGTGGGTGCCCCGCCGCTCTCGGTCCCGCCCACATCGAGTGCCGCAACTCCACTGGCCGACGGGGAGACGCCGGACCCAGCGGACGTGGACAAGAATAAGATCTTCGCGGTGCTGGCCTACCTGGGGATTCTGTTCCTGGTGCCCCTGCTGGCGGCCAAGGAGTCGAGATTCGCCCGCTACCATACCAACCAGGGCGTGGTGCTGTTCCTGTCGGCCATAGTGGCCTATATGGCAGTGTTCTTTCTCACGCTTGTTATTGCGTTCATCCCCTTTCTCCGATGGCTGGGCTGCCTTCTCTGGTGGCCGGTGCCGATCTGTGTCTTCGTCTTCATGATCATGGGCATCATCAACGCCGCCAAAGGCGAGTGCAAGCCGTTGCCGGTGATCGGGCAGTTCAAGCTGATCAAGTAAGGCCAGACCGTTTCCGTTGGCGGGCGAGGCATTCGCCGCTTGACACGTGCAGCGTCCGTGCTTGAGTTACCGTCGTCAATCTGCAACAACCAATGGCGACGAGAATGCTGGACCTCCCGGCGGTATGACGACTTGGTCCGTGCAACGCGTCACGGCCGCGATGCTGCGCGCCGGTTTGGCTGCCGGAGTGATTATGGCTGCGTCGGCGCAACCGAGCCCGACCGGTCAGAGCCTCAGCCTGGCTGGGCAGGAAAAGGAGGCTTGTGCCAGCAACCTGAAGACTATCTACACGGCCATCGAGACTTACGAACGCGATCACAAGGCCCTGCCCAATTGGCTGTCGGACCTGGTGCCGCAATACCTGCCTGACGTGAATGCGCTGGTCTGCCCGGTTTGCCGGCGCACGGGCCAGACCGAGGAGACGTCTCTCGCGGACCCTCAATTGCCCTGCTCCTATCTCTACGAGTTCTGCCCGGTGCCGCTCGGAACGGCCGCACCAGGCGCGCCAACACAGACCCGCAGGGAGTGGAAGCGCCGGCAGATGGGCTTGGTGGGTTCCATGGTGCCGCTGGTCCGCTGCCGTCATCATACCGCAGTGTTGAACCTGGCCTTCGACGGCAAGATCTACGAGAGCCCTGAGTCGTGGGAGACGCTGGTTAGCAATCGAGTGAACCTTGCCGATTTGACCCCGGCGCGGATGTTTGCCGCGGCGCCGGCGCGAGCCACAAACGCCCCGGCCAAGCAGGCAGCGCCGCGGCGTTTTGCCTCACGGGACCCGCAGGCGCGCCCGGAACTGCTGGACCTCACGGCCTTTTACAACGCGGGCCTGGATGAGTCCTGGCACGGGGCTGCCGGCAATAACCTGGCTGCGCTGCCGAAGGGCTTGCAGACTTTGGCCGGGGTGGAGTTTGATGTGCGGGGGATTGTCCAACTTCGCAGCCGGTCGCCGTCCTCTACCAATTTCCCCGCGGCGGTCCAGGGCATCCCGGTGCATCAGAAGTGTCGGCAGTTGCATTTTCTGCATGCCGCCGGATTTGGGAATCCCGGCGATGAAGGGAAGCAGATTGGCGCCTACGTGGTGCACTTCACCGCCAACCCGATGCGCCTGGAAATACCAATCCGCTACGGCCATGAGGTCCGGGACTGGCATTCGGTGGCGGGCGGGGCGCCTGCTCCCGAAGAATTGCAGGAGGCCTGGAAGGGACAGAACGCCGTGAGCAAAAGGGCGGGCCGCTCCATCCGGCTGTTCCTGACCACCTGGACGAATGTAGTGCCGGACCTCGAGGTCGCCAGCATTGATTATGTCTCGAGCATGGCGGGGCCCGCCCCGTTTCTGATAGCCATTACCGCGGAGTAGGTTGTATTGACGCGCATATTTAACATGTTCCAGGCCGGAGCGCTGGCATGTTGCCGGCTTACACGGTCCGACGGGTCTAAGCCGGCAATATGCCGGCGCTCCGGGCTCTCCTCGTTCCGTCCAGCATGGTGGCTGGCGGTGGCGCTTTGCCTGCCGACCGGAGAGTGCCTCGCGGATACGCTGCGCGTGACCACCTGGAATCTGCAGGCGATGAACGCCGGCCCCGAGAATGCAGGCGCGCTCAACCAACTGCGCCTTTCCGAGGCGGCAGCGATGCTGAATAAGCTGGCCCCGGATGTCATTCTCTTGCAGCAGGTCCGGGATTGGCAGACATGCGAGCAGCTCGCGCAGGCGCTCAGGCCAGCCGACTACAGGGTCCTGGTCTGTTCGGCTTTTCCCGGGGCGCAGACTGGCGGCGGCGCTGCGCAGCAGGTAGCCCTTCTGGCCCGGCAACGGGCCTATCTCTCCTGGTCGCAGCCGTGGAAGGCTGATGCGGCGGCAGCCACGATGGGTGGCATCGCCTTCGCAGCCATCAACATCCACGGGCAGCGGCTGGGGTTCTTCTCAGTCGAATCGAACGGTGAGCCGCAGTCCACGGCGCAGTTGGTGGCGCAGGTCACGTCGGTCAGGGACTGGGTGGCCAACCGGGTGCAGGTGTTCGTGGTAGCAGGCACGCTGGGGGCGGACACGGCTCGCGGGCTCGAACAGGCCGGATTTGGCGACGTCTTCCTGGGAGCCTCAGCCGCCGCGACGCAGCCGTCAGGGCAGGTTGATCATGTCTTCGCCCTGCCCGCGGTGTGCGCGACCAATGCCTTCATCTCATCGAGCGGGGGCGCAGCGCATTATCCGGTGACATGTGATCTGGAGGTGGACCCAGCCAGGATCGCCGCGGGTTGGGCTGCGCGCACGGAGGCCTTGTCCAGTAAGGAACCGTCTGCTCCCGGTGAGGCCGGCCGCCGTCCGGCTGCGCCAGCCTCGGCGCCAAGCGGTCCGCGCGCGCCGGCTCTTGGCGCCGGGTTGATAATCATATTCGTGCTGGCGGGAGTCCTGGTGCTTGGGGTGGTGGTTTGGCTGTTATCCAGGCGAACCAGGATGTCCCGTGCAGGGGCGCGAAGCTTAATCCCTGCCCGGGCCGAGGGAAGCTCCGACGCCTCATCGTCCTACACTGTGATATTAGGCGCGCAGTCGGTGACGGGACCTGCCTCGCCAAGGCCCGGCACGCCGTCATCGTCATCGCCGCTCATCCACATTGACACAGCGGAGGGGACACATACGCACGCCGAGATTCTGCGGCAGCGCACCGAGGCTGCGGAGGAACGGGCGGCGCGCGCGACGGCGGCCATGCGTCGGGGCGTAGTCTCCGAGTTGAGCCGGTGGTTGAAGCAAAAGCTGCTGCGGAAGCTGATCACGGACCGGGCGGAGTTGCTGGAGGCGCAACACGCAGCGACGGCGAAGGCGATGAGCGTGGAAGAACGCCTGGCTCGGGTAGAGCGTCAGATCCAGCAACAGAACGAGGGGTATCAGCAGCGCATCGAGGCGTTAACGCACGAATTGCTCGCCGCCAAGGACGAGAACCGGGAACTGATTCGCGCCCAGATCAGGCAGGTGAAAGCGGAAATGGAGGCGGCGCGAGCCCGGTTGCTGGCCCGGGCCAAAGACGACGACCGCTGCTGAATCACCTGCCGCTCGAAGTGGCGATAGATCAGGAACTCCTGCTTGTCGAGGGTGAAGACGCAGCAGTCGCAGAGGTGACCAGAGCCTTGGCCCTTGGCCGTCGTCCCGAGTCCATGGGCATACATTCCCCTGCCTTGATGCGCCTCATTTTCGGGAATTTCCATCGTCCACGTCACTCCCGCAGCCCAGCTCCGCACCGTCATCACACCCTATCCCCACCGTTACCTCGCCGTAGCACCTCTTATCGCCGATAAGAGGTGCTACGGCGAGGTAACGGTGGGGAGGGGGAGAGCTTGGGGTGGGCGTGCCGGCCAAAAAGCCAGTCTTTTCGAGGAAACCGGGTTAATCAGAGCCGGATTAACCGGCAATATCCGAGTAAAGGCACGCGGGTCAAAGGCGGATCGCAGGCCGCCCGCCCTCACGCGGCGCTACGGCTAACCTGGGCGACCAAGCGCTAATTGCACCCAATGCCAAACCCTACCCCGATGGGGTAGCAGCCCAGACCAACCGAAGCCGAGATGCCGCAGGGCCCGACCCCGACGGAGGCACCACCGATGCCAAATCCCACCGAGAGGCCCAGACCGGGCGCGCACCAGCAGCCTGAGCAGGCGCGCGAGTACCCGCCGGCATACGCAGGTGTGGCGTCGAACGCGTTGTTCGGCGGGGGCTGGTAGCCAACGGGAACGTAGCCCTTCCACTCGTGGGTGGGGGCGGACTGTGGCCAGGAGCGCTGCTCGTAGTTGTAGATGACCGGAGGAGGCTGGTAGGCCTGTGTCGGGGCCGGTTGCACCTGGGTGTTGATGTTGCCAACCTGGCAGACCAGAGGCGGGCTGATCACCGGTTGCGTGGCGTAGGCCGTGAGGGCCAGGGAAATGACGGCTAAAAGCGCTATGTTCTGCTTCATGTTCATCTCATTTGACGTTAGCATACCTGACTTCATTCAGCCGCGCAACAGGTCCGCCCGCCAGGCCCGCAAAAGGTGAGCATCCCATTTTTTGCACCGTAGCTACCCCATCGCCCAATTCGCCAATCCCCAATACCTATCCATTGCCAGCAGTGTGCCAAATTGGCCCACTCCCCGCGCCAAGCATCATAAGCGCTCAGGATTGCAGCAGGCACAGCCACCCACAGGCTCGTACCTGGCTAGTACCTGTCTCGCACGTGTCTTCCAAATAACACTCATGCAACTTCTTGAAGCTCAACAAGTTCGCAGCCCATTGCTTGGGCCTCCTTCTTGAGGCGAGACAGGCGCTGGGTCTTGGCTTTGGCCTCGTAGATCTTGGTATC
>Ga0326727_10001822_pt1 | contig 76397 bp, 65 predicted proteins | sample MB2enrmetagenome_FD_207643 | JGI IMG/M metagenome (GOLD analysis project Ga0326727, IMG submission 207643) | Lab enriched peat soil microbial communities from McLean, Ithaca, NY, United States - MB29MY | ecosystem: Environmental > Terrestrial > Soil > Wetlands > Peat | place: USA: New York... | reverse complement strand
GTGCGCGGCGGGCGGGTGACAATCTGCACGACGGAGATGCAGGACCGGCCGAGCGTGATCGGTTTCCTGGCACCGCGGATCCTGATTCCCAACTGGCTGACAGGTCGGCTGACGGCGGACGAACTGGAGCAGATTGTGCTGCATGAGGCAGAGCATCTGCGGCGGTGCGACGACTGGACGAACCTGGTGCAGAAACTGGTGCTGGTGGCGTTTCCGCTGAATCCGGCGCTGGCATGGATGGAGCACCGGCTGTGCCGCGAACGCGAGATGACGTGCGATGAGGGTGTGGTCAGGATTACGAATGCGCCGCGGGCGTATGCGGCGTGCCTTGCGAGCCTGGCGGAACACGGACTTGAGCGGCGCGCAGAAGCCCTTTCGCTGGGTGCGTGGCAGAAGCGATCGGAGTTGGTGCATCGGGTGCATGGCATTCTGCTGCGCAAACGCGGCATGAGCAGGGTGGCTGCCGGCGCGCTACTTGGCGCGGTCGGATGCGCACTGGTGGGTGCGACGGTGGAGATGGCGCGCTGCCCGCAGTTGGTCGCGTTCGTGCCGGAACAGAGGGCGCTCGCGATGACGTCTGCCCGTCAGCAGGTGATGGCGGCGATGCTGGCGCGGGAAAATGCGGAGTCGAAGATCATGCTGCCGCCGGGATACCACGCGGTGCAGGCGAAGGAGGTGATGCCTGCAAAGCGGGATGCACGCGGGAGCACGACCGTGCCCGGGATGAAAGCTGCGCGGGCCGGCACTCAGCAGAGCGCGAAGGCTGACGCTTCCGGCGATCCCGTGAATACTGGCGCGGAGCAGCAGTGGGTCGTGCTGGCCGCATGGGAAGAAGTGCAGAAGGTTAGCCGCCTGAGCGGTGCGGTAGCGGATTATAACGCTGACCCTGCAAACGATGCCGCAGCGCCGACGGATTCGCAGAAGAACGGCAAGACCTCGAATGAGGCGAGCAAGGCACCGAATCAGGCGGGCAATCGATATACGGTTGTGCAACTGATTCTGAGAGTGGTGCCGGCAAACCCGAATTCCAACTCGAATCAGCCAGCGACGTTTCGCGACGGCTGGTTCGTGATTCAACTGTAAGTTCAACTTCAATTGCAACGGAGAGAATAGACATGCCAGTATCAACTAATTCATTAGTGGCAAAGGCGAAGCAGTTCGGCGCGCCTGCCGGAGGGGCCGCGGCCGTTCTGCTGGGCTTCGGATTTCTGATCGGCCACACAGCGCACGCAGCGGCGAATGGGGCTGCGTTCAACGGAGCGGCTCCCATGGACGACAGCAGCGTGTCGTCGCTGGTGGCGCTCGACAATGCCGTGGAAGCGGTGGCCGCGCGGGTGACGCCCGCCGTGGTCAATGTGGCGGTCACTTCGCGTATGTCTGCGCAGGATGCGGACAGCGATGACGAGAACCAGGATTCGGGCGGCGGAGGCATTCCGCAGAACGCGATACCGCCGGAGTTCCGCCGGTTCATTGGACCGATGGGAGGCAACGGGCAGCCGCAGACGCAGATCGAGCGCGGAATCGGCAGCGGCATCATCATCTCGCCCGATGGCTACATCGTGACCAACAACCATGTGGTGAATGGAGCCACCCAGATTCGCGTGACGCTGAACGACCGTCGCGTGTTCCCGGCGAAGCTCGTGGGCGTGGACAAGCTGAACGACCTTGCGGTGATCAAGATCAACGCCAACAACCTGACCACGGTTGCATGGGGCGACTCGACGAAGCTGCGCCCCGGGCAGACTGTGCTTGCGTTCGGCAGCCCGTTCGGCTATTTCCAGTTCAGTGTGACGCGCGGCATCGTGAGCGCGCTGGACAGGCCGAATCCCTACTCGGATGATCCGCGGAAGCCGGGCGACTTCATCCAAACGGACGCGGCGATCAATCCGGGCAACTCCGGCGGACCGCTGGTGGATGCGCACGGTGAGCTGGTGGGCATCAACACATTCATCATCACCAACAACGGTTCGTTTGCCGGCGCTGGATTTGCGATCCCGTCGCAGATCGTGCGTGCTTCGGCCGAATCGATCATCAAGGATGGCGCGGTGCATCACGGATATCTCGGCATCAGCATGAACGACGTGACGCCGGACAACTCGAGCTTCTTCAACCTGCCGGATGCGACGGGCGCAATCGTGAGCCAGGTTACGCCGGATTCGCCTGCAAGCCGCGCGGGACTGAAGAGCGGCGACGTGCTGCGTGAACTGAACGGCACGCGCATCAGGAACGGCAGCCAGCTTCAGGTCGCGGTGAGCCAGGTTGCGCCCGGAACCGACATCAAGCTCGGCATTCTGCGCAACGGTACGCCCGAGACAGTGACGGTGAAGGTGGGCGAATACAAGGGCGAAAAGCAGGTTGCCGAGAACGGAGGCGAGGGATCGCAGCAGCGCGGAAAGCTCGGGCTGGCAGTAGACGACCTGACGCAGGATGCACGCCAGCAGTTGAATATCCCCTCGAACGTGCATGGCGCGGCCGTGGCCAGCGTGCGGCCGGCGAGCCCCGCGGATGATGCGGGCCTGACGCCCGGCGATGTGATCGAGGAAGTGGATCGCAAGCCGGTCGAAAATGCACAGCAGTTCGCGGACGACATGCACGCTGTGCCTCCGGGCAAGGACATCCTGCTGCTGGTGTGGTCGCATGGCGGCGCAAGCTACCGCGTGGTGCACCCGGCACAGAGTAACCAGAACGGTGAATAAGGCCCGGCAAATGCAGCAGGTAAAGCAAAACGGCCGCCGCATCTCCTCGAAGTGCGGCGGTCTTTTTTGTTGCAGGCTGGTATCAACGAGGATTGTCCGACATTCGAGCTCCGAGCTCTGTTACAAACATGAGATGACTCTCAGCGTTCAGGAGCAATTCGGGCAAATCGATATTTATGTATTCGATCAGATTCTGCGCGGAAATATCGCGGGAGGAATGCGCGTTGTCGATGCCGGATGCGGATATGGAAGAAACCTGGTGTATCTGCTTCGCGAAGGCTTTGAAGTGTTCGCTGTGGACGCTGACGCCGCAGCTATCAATCATGTTCGGCGGTTGTCCGCTTCCTTTTCGACCGGATTGCCCGCAGAGAATTTTCAAGTCGGCTCTATCGAGGAGATGCCTTTCGCAAGTGATTCTGCAGACGTGGTGATCTGCAGTGCGGTTCTTCACTTTGCGCGGAATGAAGAGCATTTTCGGACAATGCTGGCTCAGCTTTGGCGCGTGGTGCGGCCGGGCGGGATGTTGTTTTGCCGGTTGGGTTCGAGAATCGGAATGGATTTTGAACGGGTACGGGATGGCATCTTTCTGGTAGGAGACGGTTCTGAGTGGTTTCTTGTGGATGAAAAGATGTTGCTCGAACTGACGCATGAGATGGATGCGGTACTCGTTGATCCGCTGAAGACCACGATTGTGCAGGATCTCCGCTGCATGACAACCTGGGTTCTCAGAAAGCGCCACACACACACTACTACTACTACTACTTAACACTGACCGTCGTGCGCTACTCGACCGTCACGGATTTTGCGAGGTTGCGGGGCTGGTCGACGTCGCAGCCGCGGCGGACGGCGATGTAGTAGGCCAGGATCTGCAATGGAACAATCTCGATGAGAGGCGAGAGCAGTTCGAAGGCGGGCGGGACGTGGATGACGTGCTCAACGAGACTGCCAATGATTGAGTCGCCTTCAGTGGCGATTGCGATGACGCGGCCGGAACGCGCAGTGACTTCCTGAATATTCGACAGCGTCTTCTCGTAGCGCAGCTTTGAGGCGGGATCGGATTCATCGCGCGTGGCGAGGACGACAACCGGGAGCGTCTCGTCGATGAGCGCGTTGGGGCCGTGCTTCATCTCGCCAGCCGGGTAGCCCTCGGCGTGGATGTAGGAAATCTCCTTGAGCTTGAGCGCGCCTTCGAGGGCGATGGGGAAATGGATGCCGCGGCCGAGGTAGAGGAAGTCGCGTGCGTTGGAGAAACTGGTGGCGAGATGTTCACACTGCGCTGAACGGGCGCGGAGGACCTCTTCGACCTTGGCGGGGATGCGGCTGAGTTCTTCGATCAGTTGCACGGAGCGTTCGTTGTTGAGGCGTCCGCGCAGTTGGCCGAGCTTGAGCGCGAGCAGGAAAAGCGCGGTGAGCTGTGCGGTAAAGGCCTTGGTGGAGGCGACGCCGATCTCAGGGCCGGCATGCGTGTAGATGGCACCATGCGCTTCGCGCGCGACCATGGCGCCGACGACGTTGCAGATGGCGACGGTCTTTGAGCCGAGGCTGATCATCTCGCGCTGTGCGGCGAGCGTGTCGGCTGTTTCGCCGGATTGCGTGATGAGCAGGCCGAGGGCGTTGCGATCGGGAATGGGATTGCGATAGCGGTATTCGCTGGCGTAGTCAACGTCGACCGGCAGGCGCGCGAGGCGCTCGATCATGTATTTGCCGGCGAGCGCGGCGTGCCAGCTCGTGCCGCATGCGGCGATGTTGATGCTGGAAGCAGCTGCGAGTTCTTCGTCGTCGATCTCCATTTCGCCGAGGAAGATGCTGCCGGAGTCGAGGGAGACGCGGCCGAGGGTGGTGTCGCGGATGGCGCGCGGCTGCTCCCAGATTTCCTTGAGCATGAAATGCTTGTAACCGCCTTTTTCCGCCTGGATGGGATCCCACTGGATGCGCTGAAGCTGGCGCTCGATAGGCTTGCCGTCGAAGTCGGTGAGCTTGACGCCATCGAGGGTGAGGATAGCCATGTCACCGTCGGCGAGAAAGTAGATGTTGCGCGTGTGGTGGAGAATGCCGGGGACATCGGAAGCAACGAAGTACTCGCCTTCTCCGACGCCGATGACGACGGGCGGGCCGGAGCGTGCAGCGATGATCTTGTCGGGTTCGGCTGATGAAAGGATGCCGATTGCGAAGGCGCCGGTCAGGCGCTTGACGGCGCGGCGGACGGCATCTTCAAGCAGGATCGGCGCGCCGGAAGATGCGGCCTCGTTTTGAATCTGCTCGATGAGGTGGGCGATGACCTCGGTGTCGGTTTCGGTGACGAACTGGTGGCCCTCGGCGGTGAGTTCGCGCTTGAGATCCAGATAATTCTCGACGATGCCGTTGTGGACGACGACGATGCGGCCGGTGCAGTCGCGATGGGGATGGGCGTTTTCCTCTGTCGGCCGGCCGTGCGTGGCCCAGCGGGTGTGGCCGATGCCGAAGGTACCGTCAAGGGGACGGTCGTGCAGCACCTCTTCAAGGTTGGCCAGCTTGCCGGGGGCGCGGCAGACTTCGAGCAGGGCAGTGTTGGGACCGCCTACCGCGATGCCGGCCGAATCGTAGCCGCGGTATTCAAGACGGCGCAGACCTTCAATGATGACTGGAACGACTTTCTTACGACCGACGTAGCCGACAATTCCGCACATGAATGAATTCTATGCGAAAGCGAACGGGGACCCCACATAGGGATCCCCGCTCGTGTCATGCGACGATGCGGCGATTAGAAGTTCAGCTTCAGTGAGAACTGTCCGAAGCGTCGTTCGTCGTTGGCGCCGCCGTTGTTGCCGATGCCGCCCTTGGAGGCGATGATCTGGGGATTGGTGCCGGCGTAGCCGCTGGCATCGAACCCAACCTCCTGCAGGAACAGATCGTGGTGGTTCAGCACGTTGAATCCTTCCGCGCGGAACTCCATGTTGACGCTCTCGCGAATCGGAATCGTCTTGCTTGCAACCGCATCCAGGTTCCACATGCCGGGGCCGCGGAAGATGTTGCGGCCGGTCATGTTCTGGGGCCACGGACCCCAGTCCGTAATTCCCTGATCGAAGCCGGGCACACTCAAGTTGGGGTTGCCCCACGCCGTAGCGACTGGAAGTTCGCCGATAACGTAGGAGTTTTGGCCCCCGCCGGTCACGCCGTGCGGAATGGACGTGAAGGAGCGCTTGGTGATCGGTCCGGAGGGCGTGTAGCGCGGAACGTTATATCCGCTGTAGTTGTTGGTGTAGTCGTAGTAGCTAAACGGGGACCCGGTGTGAGCCTGGAAGATTCCCGACAGCGACCAATCGGCCAGAGCCATCCTGGCCACGGTGGAGGAACTGTGCTTGAAGTAGGGTTCCTGGTAAATCGGTGCCACTACCACGCGGTGCCGGACGTCCAGGTCGCCGTTTCCACGATCCATGCGAGGATTGAACGGGTCGGTGTAGCCGAGGTTGAAGTTGTTGGTGTTTTCAGAGAACGTGTTGCTAAGGTCGTCGATGGAGTGCGATAACGTGTAGTTGGCCACCATGCTGATGCCGGTCTGGCGGAGGTTGGTGGTCTGGAACTGAACGTTGGCGCCGTGGTAATAGGAGTCGGCACCCGATCCGCGGTTGTTGATGTTGGAGTACTGCGGGTTCAGGCGCGTCAACGCGCGGTAGACCTGGCCTGTGCTCGGGTCTATTCGGCCCTGTGGATCGGTTACGGGGTCGCCCAGCATGGCATTGCCGCTGCCCAGGCCGTTGTAGTTCTTGATGTCGTACAGGTGAATGCCGCGCGCGCCCACATACTGCACGGAAACCATGGTGCCGTGGTTGATCTGATGCTCGAGCGCGAGGCTCCAGAACTGGGTCTGCGCCGTCTTGATGTCCTGGTCGACATTGCGCACGCTGGTGGGCGGCAAAGGCACGCTGCCCGAGGATCCCCCCAGCGGACCGGCATTGGAGCTGGTCACACCGCCTTTTGGGTAGTTCTCCACCACCACGGCGTAGTTCGGCGGGTTCTGGATCAGGTTGAAGGTGACGTTGCCGAAGTTGCGCTCGTAGGCGATGCCATAGCCGCCGCGAATCGAATCGCGCCCGTTGCCGAAGACATCGTAGGCAAAACCGACACGCGGGGAAACCGCTCCGTAGGTCGGATTCCACAGCTTGTGGATGGGGCTGTTGGGCACGGTGCTGACCTGGCCATTGCGAATGCGCAGGGCAACGCTGTCGCCTGCGCCAAAGTAGTAGTTGGAGTCCAGCTTATCGTTATCGTTGTGCTGCACGCCGTAGTACTCGTAACGCACGCCGTAGTTCACGGTAAGCCTCGGCGTCAGCTTCCAGGAATCCTGCGCGTAGACCGCCCAGTCCTTGAACCGGTCGCTGCGGGAAAAGCTGGGCGAGGAGGCAGGAAGGTTAATGTTGCACGATGCCGACGTCGGGGCGTACAAGTCTCCCGAATAAGGATCCCGCGCGCAGGGCAGGGTTCCGTTCGGGTTGACGGCGGCCGAGAACTGGTACAGGTCACCCGTGTAGAGCGCCTGGAAGCCATCCGATTTGTTCTTGCCCAACTGCTCTTCAGCCTGCGCATACGCGCCGAACGCCTGGTTCTCCTGGATGTAAATGAACTGAGCGCCGCCCTGCACCGAGTGCTTTCCCTTCTGCCAGTTCACGTCGTGGTTGATCTGCGCTGTGTTCTCCGGTCCGCCGGACGGCAAGCCGCCGGTGGCAGAATTGTTGCTGTAGAAGCCCGGCAGAAGGACCTGTGCGGTGGAATTGGGGATCCAGACTTGCTGGGCCACAGTCAGGGTGGGCGTGTTCTGCAGGGAGGTGTCGTAGCCGTTGTAATTGTTGAAGCGGCTGAAGCTCAGCTTGGTTGAAGACGACAGCGCAGGAGTGAAGACGTGAGCCACGCTGTAAAGGTACGCCTGGTTCTTGGTGGTCTGGCTGACATCGTACTGGGAATAAGGAGAGGCAAAAGCGGCGCCCTTCTGGTCGTCCTCGTGATAGTCGACATACCGGAAGTACATCGAGGTCTTGTCGTTCAGCGTGTAGTCTCCGCGGACCACCACGTTGTAGGTATTCTGGGGCACTCCGCCACCTGCGTTCTGCGGCGCGGTATACGACACGATACCCATCATCGGGAGATTGGGATCGAGCCCCGTCGGCAAAGGCTGCGAGACGCCGTTGTACACCTGCGCCGCCGTGTAGGTCTGATTGAAATTGAAGCTCTTGTTGCCGTATTTCTGGAAGTAGTCCTGGACGTTCGGAGCCGCGGCGGCCAGGAACTGCGGCGTGGGCACACCTGCGGACAATTTGGCCGCGCTGCGCACGCGGGTCCACTCCACGCTGCCAAAGGCGAACAACTTGTTCTGCTTGATCGGCCCGCCCACGGCAAAGCCGAATTGGTTGCGGGTATAAACGCCCTTGGAAAAGCCTGCCTGGTCGTTGGTTTCCGTGTTGGAGGTGTACGCCGAGAGGCGATTGAATTCCCAGGCGTCTCCATGGAAGCTGTTCGTGCCGCCCTTGGTGGTCACGTTCACAACGCCGCCGGAGGCGCGGCCGAACTGAGCCTCGAAGTCGCTGGTGGAGACGCGGTATTCCTGGATCGCATCCATGGGAACAGCAGTGCCAATACCGTCGGAGAAGACCGCGATGTTCTCCACGCCGTCGAGCAGGATTTCTGTGCCGGACGAGCGCTGGCCGTTGATGTTGAAGCCCACGCCGCGGGTGTTGGAGTTCTGCGAGTTGGAGCCCGAGCTGCTGCTGCCCGAGGAACCGGCGTCTCCGTTGGAGATGTTGCCCGAGATGGCGACGAAGTCATAGGGGTTGCGTGTCAAGCTGGGCAGTGCTGACAGCTGTTGCGAGTCAACTATCTGCGACAGTTCCTGCGACTGGGTGTTGACCTGCGCGCCGCCCTCGGCCATGACCTCGACATCGGTGACGGCTTCGGTCACCGACAGCCTGGCGTCCAGCGCGATCCGCGAGCCTACAGTTACCTCAACCTTGGCCACAAACGGCTCGAAGTTGGCGGAGTTCACGGTCACTTCGTATTTCGCCGGCTCCAGTCCGGGCAGCACGAAGCCACCGGTCTCGTTGCTCGTGGTGCTGCGCACCGCGTTCGTGCCCAGGTTCTTCGCCGTCACAATAGCGCCGGCAATGACCGCACCGCTCTGATCGCTGACTGAACCGGCTATCTGACCCGTTTCCACCTGGCCCGAGACCGTGCCCGCAAACAGCAGTACGCCAAAGATGCACATAAGCGCATGCCAAGAGGCCCTTACCGTTTGCTTGCCGCCGCCAATGGGCGCTCCCACTGCCAATGGGCGGGGTGAGGCATTTCCGAATAGTCGCATGCAACTCCTCCAAGAGATAAAAGGTCTGTGGAACGAAGTCCCCCGTCGTTCCGTGTAGCTTTTGTTTGTGCGCAAGTTCGACCTGCGGTCCGCGCTGATGTTTGGGGGAGATGAAGCCAACATCGCAACAGGACGAGCCCAAGGTAGACGAAACCGACTGCGGCTTCCCTTAGCGGAGTCGCAGCCAGTCCCTGTCCGATGTGCAGGTTTAACCCTTTATACAAACATCTGACGCGCGGCACGGTGATTGTTGTCACCGTATTAGAAGCTGTCATTAGAAAAACTAATTATGATAAGGTAATTCATAAATCCTGTTTATAATAATGCCGTTCTGCAGCCATTTCCGCCTTTGGTTGTCGGGGCATCATACCAATACACGATGAAATATACTGAAATATGGTATTTCACTTTAATGCGTGCGGATGAAACACGGCATCACGAAGGGGACTGGTGCGTGTTGGCAGCAGATCATGTGCTCAAGGAGAATCCAGCATTTCCTCGGGACGAAGGGAATCGACGATCGGGTGTGGTTGAGGCGGGATGGGCGAATCTTGCCCGGCTATTCTTCGATGCGGTATGTAAATTCTTCGATGACCGGATTGGTCAGGACGTCGCGGGCGATGCGTTCAACCTGGGCGCGGGCGGTCTGCTGATCAAGGCCATCTGCCAGTGATAAAGCGAAATACTTGCCCTGGCGGACGGCGGCGACATCGGAAAAGCCGATCTTGCGCAGCGCGTTGTGGATGGTCTGGCCCTGGGGATCGAGGACCGATGTCTTTAACGTGACGTAGACATGCGCCTTCATTATCCGCGATTATATTAGCTCGGGCGGATGGCCGGTAAGTGCCCCGGTGGCGGATCGATGAAGAACCCGGGGGATTGCCGGCGCCCTTCAGGGCTTCCCCTCGAACAGAAATAGCGGACCATAGGCGGGCGCTCCCGCGAAGCGCATCTAAGAAGAACCCGGCGTCCTTCCCCGTGCCGGACCCAACCCCGAGAGGATGTATAGAGAATGGTCAATTATTTGGAGCTGCCAATTGGCGATCGTTCCCCCGAGGTGTTTCGGGCGGTGATCGAGATTCCGAAGGACGGAACCAACAAGTTTGAATACGACAAGCAGTTGCACGTCTTCAAACTCGACCGCAACCTGCACTCGCCCGTGCACTACCCGGGAGACTACGGGTTCATCCCCTCCACGCTGAGCGATGACGGCGACCCACTGGACGTGCTGGTGCTGGTGCCGGGGCCGAGTTTCCCCGGATGCGTGCAGGAGGTAAGGCCGATTGGCTTGCTCGAGATGATGGACCAGGGTGTTCTGGACGAGAAAGTGCTGGCCGTGGGGAAAAACAATCCGCGGTATACGAATGTATGGAATTACACCGATATCTATCCGCACATGCTCAAGGAGATCACCCACTTCTTCTCCATATATAAGGACCTTGAAGGCAAGCGGGTTGAGATCAAGGCGTGGCACGATGCGGCCTATGCACGCGACCGCGTAGTGCGCGCATCAAAGCTCTTTGAAGAAGGCAAGGCGAAGCCAGTCGCGGTAAAGCAGAAAGTCGCAAGATAGAAGACCGGCTGCAAAAACCGCAACATACGGGCCGAGCGATCAATTGCGCGGCCCTTGCATTTTGTGAAAGCGGCTTAGTCCGTTGCGGAAGCAGTTGCGAGTTTGCGCCGGGCCAGCCTTACGGCGGTGAACCAGTAAAGGACAGGACCAAGCAGGCCGACAGCGACCGAAAAGGCAAGCGAAGAGACGGAAGTGCGCAGCAGAGTGATTTCCTCTCCGCGGGACGCATAGAGCGCGTAGGCAATCAGTGCAGCGGGCCCGATTCCGAGTGAACAGGCAAAAGCCAGATTGCCGGCCTTGAAAGGACGCTTCATATCCGGCTCTCGCACGCGGAGCACCACGAGAGCAACGAACTCCAGCAGCAGGCTCGAACCGTAGAGGATGAGATCGATGGAGATGAGGCGCTCGAATTTCAGGTTCAGAGCCAGCGCCCACGCTAGTCCGCAAAGCAGAACGCTTACCCAGGGGACATCGCGGTTGTTGCGCCTCGCGACAAATCCGGGGAGCATGCCGTCGTCGGCCATGGCCATCGGCAGCCTTGAATAGCTCATGACCAGCGCGTTGAACATTCCGATTCCAGTGATGGCTCCGCCTGCCACAACGGCGAGGCCGAGCCACCGGCCGCCAAGTGCGTCGGCTGCATTCACCCAATCGCCAGTTGAAAAGTTGCCGATCGAAAAGCCTGTGAACGCCATTGCGAAGAGCGGAAGCACATAGGTGACTGCAACCAGAATCGTGGCTCCGATCATTGCGCGCGGATAGTTGCGCTGCGGGTTTTCGACCTCCTGGGCAACCGTAGAGGCGTTGTCCCAGCCCATGTAGTTCCACATTGCCACAAGAACAGCCGTTGAGAGAGCCGTGTCGGAAACTGGCTGGCCCCACTGAATCGAGGGATGATGCGAGATGCCGCGCCAGAACGCGAACACAATAAAGAAGGCAAAAGGCGCCAGAAGTAGGACAAACATTCCAATGGAACCCGAGCCCACTGCCGGGGCGCCGCGAAGATTCCAGATGCAGCAAACAACAACCAGGGCGAGCGACCAGGCATAGCCATGCCAGCCGTCGGTGAGAGACGGGCTGAATTTGCTGAGGTAAAGGATAAAAATCGCCGGGTAAATGGCCATGTCGAAGACGCTGGCCGAGAGCGATAGCCAGCCTTCCTGGTACCCCCAGAAGGGTCCCAGAGCGCGGCGGACCCAGACGTAGAATCCCCCCTCATCCGGCATCGCGCTGGCAAGCTCTCCGATCATCAGCGCCGTGGGCAACGACCACAGAATGGGCAGAACAAGCAGGATGATAATGGCGCGCGCAAACCCGGCGCCTCCGAGGATGTCCTCGATCCCGTACGGACCGCCCGACACCATAAAGTAGGTGGCGGCAATCAGCGGCAAAAAACACATCTTCCGCCGGACGGGTTTGAGAGCGGGCAGCATTGATGTGAATGTAGCAAAAGTGAAACCAAAATAGCGCGAGATCCTACGTTAGGATAGGTCTCGCGCATGAAGAACGACAGAATCGCAGGTTCCATCAGTCCGGACGCTCAGAACGAGCGTCGGCTGCACGCTTGTGACTTCAATCGCATTGGCGTACCTCACAAGCGCCCTGTCCCGGCAATATTTGGTCTCCTGACTTGCCGTTTCACCGGGGTGCAGCGGCGGGAACCGGGCCCCGTCATTAGGGCTTCAACTCGAAGAAAACGCCTCGGCAGGGCGACTTCCGATATAATCCATTCTGAGAACGGAGAGATGGCCGAGAGGCTGAAGGCGGCGGTTTGCTAAACCGTTATAGGGGCTAAAACCTCTATCGGGGGTTCGAATCCCCCTCTCTCCGCCATCGAGTCAAGTTATTTATTATCAATAGCTTAAATGTCGTTATACTCCCCGATTTTCGGGCTGTTTCCGCACAAATCTTCCACCAGAGAATTTCTCTCCGAGTAGTTAATCTCCCTGTGAGTCGCCCTTTTCTCTGATTGACCAGAGAGCAGTGGAACTTTTGATCCATCCCTTCATCCGTCTTTGACCCGCCCATAAGAAGAGCTTCGCTCTTTTGTCGCCCGCGGCCGCAGAAGAAGTGGAACGTTGCGTGATCTTCGTGCACGGATTCAATGGAAGTGCACTCGGCACCTGGACCGACTTCCTTTCTGTGGCCGACAATCGGAGGCGGATCAGAACTTCGAAGGACAGGCGCCTGAATTAGCCCAATCCGGCGTCCGGCTTGCCGCTCCGATTTCCCAGCGCTATAGTCTTAACTTCAGCGATTTTCCCCGAAGACCGCGCCCAAATCGAACTCGATCAGCCGCCCGCCCCCCTCCGGACGACTCAACATTGTTCCTGAAAAGCGTGCAACTGGCCTGGGCCAGACAGGATGCGAAGGAACAAGATTTGTTCCTTGGGAGGTCTTCAGGAGGTGACAATGTCCGATCCCACAAAACCAAGCCCCTCTTCACCTGAGAATCGAACTGGAAAGCAGGTCGCTGTCGAGGCCGGCGGGAATGGCATAAGCCGCAGGGGTTTCCTGAAGGGCGCCGGACTGACCGCCGCCGGAACGGCTTTGCTCGACGGAGTTCGGGCATTCAGCAGCGAGGCGGCTGCCGCGGCGAATCCCGGTGTTACAGAGCTCGGTCCCGGCCCGGTTTCCGTCCAGCTGCGCGTCAACGGCAAAGAGCACGCCCTGGAGATCGAGCCGCGCACTACGCTTGCCGAAGCCTTGCGCATGAATCTCGGAATGACCGGCACCAAGATTATCTGCGACCGCGGCGCCTGCTCGGGATGCACCGTCTGGCTCGACAAGATGCCCGTGAACAGTTGCATGACGCTTGCGGTGGATGCCATTGGCCACGACGTAACGACCATCGAAGGACTCTCTGCCGAGGGTGAGCCTCATCCTCTTCAGACTGCGTTTGTAAAGCACGACGCCCTGCAATGCGGCTTCTGCACTCCGGGCATGGTGATGAGCTGCGTCGCCCTGCTGGAAAGGAATCCGCATCCTTCCGAGCAGGAAGTGCGCCACGCCATTTCCGGCAATTTGTGCCGATGTGGAACGTACCCCAGGATCTTTGCTGCGACCGTGGAAGCAGCGGGGAGCATCCGCAGAGCGTAGTGGAGGACATTATGGCGACTCACACGAACGAGGATTCGCTGCTGCAGGAAGCGACGCCAGCGCCGTCCGGAAATACCGGTAAGAAGACCGTCACCATGCCCATCGGCGTGCCCGGCTACACGCTGCACGACGAACAGTGCGAAATCCCGGTCACGGAGCCGCCGGTATGGCCGACCAACAAGGATCTGAAGTATGTAGGGAAGCCGCTGGAGCGCCTGGATGGAATTGCCAAGGTAACAGGCCGGGCTCGCTATACGGCGGATGTACAGTTGCCCGGAATGCTGTACGCAAAATTCGTAAGCGCTACAGTGCCGCACGCGAAGGTTGTCTCCGTAGACACATCAGCGGCTGAGAGCTATCCGGGGGTAAAGGGAGTTCACGTCATTCAGCATGTGATGGGCGGCGCCGTTCTTCGCGATCCGGCACTCGAACAGGTGACGTATCCAGTGGTGCGATACGCAGGGCAACCGATTGCCGCTGTCGCAGCAACGACGCCCAACGCAGCGGAAGAAGCAGCCGCATTGGTGAAGGTGAAGTATGAGGCCATCCCGTTTGTGGTGGACCTCGACAAGGCTCGCGCAACGAATGCGCCTCTGGTCTTCCCGGGGGCTGCTGATCAGGCGGGAACCGCAGGCGGTGGGGGAGGTCCGCATAACGTACCGCAAACCGGCAACGTCCACGGGCCCTCTATCAAGAGAGTAGGGGACGTTGAGCAGGGCTTTCGAGATGCCGAGGTGGTTGTCGAAGGGCGTTACGTGACGCAGGTGCAGACACACTCGGCCTTGGAGACCCATGGTGTGGTTGCCGACTGGAAGCCGGAGATGCTGACAGTTTGGGCCTCAACGCAGGGCACTGCCAGCGTGCGCGAGGAGTTGGCAGCCGTCTTCAAGATCCCTGTGACCCAGGTGCGAGTCATCACCGAGTTCATGGGGGGTGGCTTTGGCGCCAAGTTTGGAGCAGGTAACGCCGGCGTGGCGGCAGCTGCTCTCTCCAAAAAGACCGGCGCGCCGGTGCGGCTCATGTTGGACCGCAAAGAGGAACATCTTTCTGTCGGCAATCGTCCCAGCTCAGACCAGATGCTTCGCATCGGCGCGAAGAAGGATGGGACAATCTCTGCCATTCATTTGGTCAGCTATGGGACAGCAGGGTGCGGCACCGGAGCAGGATGCGCCGGCCCGGCATCAAATCTCTACAAGTACGCATCCCTTCACACCGAAGAAAACGATGTGTTCATCAATGCGGGTCCGGGCGCGGCAATGCGCGCCCCGGGGCACCCCCAGGGAGCCTTTGCCCTGGAGCAGACCATCGACGAGCTTGCGGTCAGGCTCAACCTCGATCCGATTGACCTCCGCGACCGTATCGACGAGCATCCGGTCCGCAAGGTCGAACGCCAGGTGGTGCGCGAAAGCGCGTTATGGAAATCGCGCAAACCGAACGCCGGAGCGGGTCGTGGTCCGATTGAACGAGGCGTAGGCCTGGCGCAGTCCGTCTGGTATCGCTTTGTAAGCATGGAGTCCGCGGCTGAGGTCCGCGTCCACAAAGATGGGTCGATTGAAGTGCTCTCCGCGGTGCAAGATATTGGTTCTGGCATCAAGACGGTGATGGCGCAGATTCTGGCGGAGCAGTTTGGCGTTCCACCGGAAAAGATTGCGGTTAGAGTTGGCGATACCAATTATCCGGTTGGTCCGAACTCCGGCGGCAGTGTAACCACGCTTTCGCTCACGCCGGCCGTTCGCGACGCGGCCTGGCAGGCTTCGCAAAAGTTTCTCGCGGAGATTGCTCCTGCGCTTGGCGCAACCGCCAGTGATCTTGAGTTGGTAGACGGCGAAGTTCGCAGCAAATCGCGGAAGATGCAGCCCATCAACTTCAAGCGCGCAGCTGCCAGGATGAAAACGAATCAGATCGCTGTTCAGTCCAAACGGATTCCCGACTACGACCGCAGCAAGTATCTGACCTACGGCGGTGTGGATGTGGCCGAGGTGGAAGTGGACACAGAGGTAGGCCGTATCCATGTCAAGCGCATTCTTTCGGTACACGACTGCGGACGCCCCATGAACCCATCGCAAGTGATCAGCCAGATAAACGGCGGCATCATTCAGGCAGTCTCTTACACGCTTTTCGAGAATCGCCTGCTCGATCCGGAATACGGCCTAATGGTGAATCCAAACCTGGAGCAGTACAAGATCGCCGGCTCGCGCGAAACCCCTGATATCGAAGTGCAGCTTGTGGAAGCGTACATCGGGCAGAGTTCCACAGATGCATCCGGGATCGGAGAGGCGGCCGGTATCGTCTCCGTCGGAGCCGCGATTGGCAACGCCGTCTACAACGCCATAGGCGTCCGGATTCGCCAAACACCGATGACGCCGGCCGTCGTCCTGGCCGCGCTGAATCAGCCTGTAAGGCCCGGGGCTCCCGCGATCACGTCTTTGTACGTCGGTTGACAGAGGGGAGGAATCTGGCATGAACAGTTTCGTACTCGCAGATTGCACAACCGTGGATGCGGCACTGTCGCAGTTGAAAGATGGCGCGGTGGTCAAGGCCGGCGGCATCGACCTTCTGGAGCGAATGAAGAATGGCACGATTCAACCGGCCAAGCTGGTGAACATCCGCAACATCCCAGCTCTGCGCGGAATTCACGAGACGGAGAACGGCCTCACCATCGGCGCACTTGCCACTCTTTCCGAGATCAGTGAGCACCCCGTGATCCGAGCGCATTACCAGATCCTTTCTGATGCATGTGGATACGCCGCAACACCCCACCTTCGCAACATGGCAACGCTGGGCGGCAATCTGCTTCAACCAGTGCAGTGCTGGTATTACCGATCGGCGGAATTCCAGTGCATTCGGAAAGGGAAGGATTTCTGTTTTGCCTTCGGCGGACTTAACCAGTACCACGCCATCATGGATTACGGCTCCTGCCCTGCCGTTGCACCGTCCTCATCTGCAGTGGCGCTGCTGGGATTGAACGCCAGCATCGAGCTGACGTCTGCAAAGAACGGCAAGCGGACCGTGGCAATGAAGGATTTCTATGTTCAGCCCGATGCAAACCCAACGAAGTTCAGCGTGATCGAGCCCGATGAACTGCTTACCGCAGTAGTGATCCCGAAGTCCGCGCCCGGCACGCGATCCGCTTATCAAAAATATGGAGAGAAGGAGAGCTTCGATTGGGCAATAGCCGATGCGGGAGTAGTTCTGGAGATGGACGGGAACATCTGCCGCGGGGCCGCGATTACCATGGGTGCGGCATCTCCCGTGGTGCACCGCTCGGCGGAGGCGGAGGCCGTGCTCTCCGGCAAGCCCATCACTGAGGAAACAGCACGCGCCGCCGGCAAGGCCGCGATGACGAATGTCCAGCCGCTCACCATGAACTCGTACAAAGTCGAACTGTTCCCGGTTGCAATCTATCGCACTGTTCTGTTGGCTGCCGGGAAGATGGACCGCGACCCGAGCGCGGCAGGCTAGGAGGTAAACATGAGCGTATCCGACGTAAAACCGCAGCCCTGCCAATGCCTGCGAACCAAGAACCCTTATGGCACCACTCCGCAAGATGCGGAATCGTGGGTTCCCGGATTTCATGCGTCCTCCAGCTACTGGTGTCTGCGCACCATGGGCCCTGCCGGACCGGACGATAACTACGTCCATCTCGCCCGCTGCCTCCCGGGGCGCAAATGCTATGAGGCGCAGGAAGAATAGGACTGGCCTCAAGAGAGGCGAGCCGTGACTTCCTGCAACAGCCAGCGGTTGCCGTCGGGGTCGCTGAAGGTAGCAAACGAACGGTAACTGGTGTGGCCGGGGTCCGTACCGCTGAGGCGGCTATCTGAGCCATCTGGCTGGAACTGAGCACCTGGCGCCGCAGGGACTGGCCATCAGCCGGAGCTGATTGGGATGGGCTGGAGTCTCTGGAGTCGAGCGAGACGCAGTGTGCTTCATGTGTGCCGGATTTCATCACGAGCATGCAAAAGACGGGAAGTTCCTGAAGTCGAAGGGCAGGTGTCGTTCCGTTGCAGCGGATATCGGTTCCTAAACACTAGGCGACTTTCGAAACTGAAAGCATGAAAGAGTGTTTGAATCCGCTCATTTCCAATTACCTATGAGTGAAGCTGAAGAAAACGGTCCTCCGTGGCCGCTGGAGCGAATCAGGACTCGTTATAAGATGGCCGTTGCCGGTTACGTCGCACGGTGGCCGATTGAGGGCCGTCGGCACCCCAGCTATTGGTAGAGCACCGTCCCCGAGACCCCGGCCACCCGCCACTGGGCAACTCTGCGGGGAGGGCACACTATCCCGCCTATTTCGGTGAAGCGTCAGCTCTCGTGTGATTTTGCCTCATCGTGGCAGCAAGTTCCTTGATCTCGGTAAGATCCCGCTGCATCTCGCTCCAGCCATACCACATCGCATAGTCGTTACTCGCATGGAACGTGCCCTGGAAGGTCCGCATGCGATGTTCGAGGTACATCACGAAAAGCTTTTGCTCAATGACGGTTGGAGCGTCATGGAACGTGAGCAGGTTCGGAAAGGCGTAGGCATAGTTCTTCGGCTTCGGGATTACTCCATCGCGATAGAGTCCGGCAACAATCTGGATTGCTTCCGCCATCAGGTGGTCGGCATTGCGAATCATGTCGTCGCCTTGCTGCAGTTGCTGGCGGGCGAAGTTGCCGGAGTGGCACTGATTGCAGGTTTTGATCATTTTGTCGCGCTCGCGCTGCCAGTCTTCCTGGGTCAGGCGAGCCAAATCAGCCGCCTTAACAGTGTCCACCAAGGCGGTTGGTTTGCCTTCGGGATCGAGTACGCCCAGAGCCTCCAGAATGGTCGCGCGATCGGCGGCCCACTGCTTGTCTTCGGGCAGTGGAAGGCGGACGGCAAGGAAACCCCATGCTGTGCGGACTTCATGATTTCCATCCTGCATGTGGCAGGTCTGGCAGGTTGGCGCCGCAGCGTTTGCTGGCAGTACCTTGAGGTCCTTAAGCTCGTGGCGGACCCCGTGTTTCGATGAAGAGTACATCTCCCACTGCGGATGATCGAAACCCATGTGGCAACTTTCACAAGCTTGCGGCTGGCGTGCCTCCTCAACCGAAAAGGTATGACGCGTGTGGCAGGAATCACATGCCGCAGCGCCAAACGGCGCTCCACCGTGACGCAGTTCGGCGATCTCCGCCGGGGACTTCATGCCGATCGTGTGGCATCCACCGCAGCCTTTTTCGCCCTCGACCATCGCCATGGGCTGCCAGTGGATCGTAGGCATCGCCTTCATTGCGGCCCAGGCAGCCGCATGTTTTCCTTTTTTGTATTGCGCGACCTGGTCTGCATGGCAATCAGCACAGGTGTCCGGTGTCGGAATCTTGACTTTGGATATATCTGTCGCTGAGGTGTGCTGGTCCCCATGGCACACAACGCACCCAATATCAGACTGGCTGTGCTTGCTCAGCTTCCAGTCGGAGACGATGTTGGGAGTCGTCTTGCTGTGGCATTCAATGCATTGCGCATTGGGTGAAGCGGGACCGGCGGCGAGAGCAAAGGTTGGAACCAAAACGAGCGTAGCCAGGATTGCAGATTTAGCGAGGACTTCCGGACGGAAGATCATGGCATCCTCCTGTCGGCCGCGGATTTTAGCTGGAACGCGACGCAGTGCTCAGTGACTTTTGTCACAGCCGCACCGAGTTCGGCAGATGGCCCGATCAACCATCCATCCTAAGCGACCTCGGGTGGTTTGTGCCCCATTCATCGCGTCTCATCGCGATGAGTGGGTTACCGCCATCTTCAACGTCAAAGGGATCTACCGGAGTTGAGTGTCGAGGAGGATGGCCCAGATCTCGACAATGCTGATTGATCCACAACACGAGGGTTATCCCATCAGGGTCTCGCTTTTGAGACCGGGGATCTGTGCACGCCAGGCTGCAGCGCCGCCCACCACGCATCAAACTGCGTCAGCGCCCGCTCGCACTGCATCCGGTGCCGCTCTTTCTTGTCGCGTACTTTCCGGCGCACTTCCTCCTCCAGCGGCTCCAGCAAGTCAAACGTGATGTTCGCTGGTTGAAAGTCCTTCGCATCCGCGTGCGTAATGTAGTGCACCAGCGACCCCAGCGCCGTCCCGCGGGGAACCGGTGCGGGCTCGTGTCCGCCGGCCAGCGCGGCCGCGTAAATCCCCGCCAGCATCCCCGTCGCAATCGACTCTGTGTATCCCTCAACGCCCGAGATCTGCCCTGCAAAGAGAATCCGCGGCTCAGCCTTCAATCGCAGCAACTCATCCAGCAGCGCAGGCGCGCAGATATACGTATTGCGATGAATCTGCCCGTAGCGCAGGAATCTTGCATTCTCGAGGCCCGGAATCATCCGCAGCACGCGCGCCTGTTCGCCCCACTTCAGATGATTCTGAAATCCCACCAGGTTGTAGCTGTCCGCCCGCAGATTCTCCTTGCGTAATTGCACCACCGCCCAAGGCGTCTTTCCCGTCCGCGGATCGCGCAACCCCACCGGCTTCATCGGTCCGAACCGCAGCGTGTCGCGACCTCGTGTGGCGAGCACCTCGATGGGAAGACAGCCTTCAAAATAATCGAGTTTCTCCCACTCCTTGCTCTCCGCCGCCTCCGCCGTCACCAGCGCATCGTAGAAGCGGTCATACTCCTCGCGCGTCATCGGGCAATTGATGTAGTCCGCAGTACCCTTGTCGTAGCGCGCCGCAAAGTACACCCTCTCCATGTCAATCGATTCCGCATCCACGATCGGCGAAATCGAATCGTAAAAAGCCAGGTGCTGCGATCCGGTGATCCGCTGAATCTCCTCGCTCAGCGCGAAGGAAGTCAGCGGACCCGTCGCAACAATCGTCAGTGCGGTTCCCGCGGACTCATTCTTGTCCCTGGAGCGGAGCGCATACTCGCCCGCATCGAGCTTCGTCACTTCCTCTCGGATCACGCGAATCGCCGGCTCGTTTGCTATGGCCTCTGCAATGCGCCGCGAAAACTCCACGCGATCCACCGCCAGTGCATGTCCTGCCGGCACAGCCGTCTCATCCGCGATCCGCATAAGAGCGGAACCGCCGCGTCGCATCTCCTGCTTCAGCAGCCACGGCGTTGTATTCGGCGATTCGCTCTTGAGCGAATTCGAACAAACCAGCTCGCCGAATTCGATCGTCTCGTGTGCCGGCGTCAGGCGCGGTTTGCCATCCACCATCGCGCGCATCTCGTAGAGATCCACACGGCAACCCAGCCGTGCCGCGGTCAGCGCAGCCTCGGGACCCGCCAGCCCTCCACCAATCACTCGAATCTTCAACGCGTCGGTTCCTCAACTTCGGCCAGCCGCTGCAGCGCCTCGCCGCTCACGCGCACATTGCGCCAAGTATCCAGAAATTCCGCTCCCATCGCGCGATAAAACTCGATCGCCGGCGTGTTCCAGTCCAGCACTTCCCAGCCAAGCCGCGGGCAATCCTTCTCCATCGCAATCGCCGCCACCCGTTGCAGCAGCGCCTTTCCAATCCCCAGCCCGCGGAACTCCGGCTGCACAAACAAATCCTCGAGATACACTCCTGGCCGCCCCAGCCACGTCGAGTAGCTGTAAAAGCACAGCGCAAATCCCGCCGGCACCCCGTCCTCCTCGGCAATCAGGCACCAGTAGTAGGGGTTTGGCCCGAATCCATCGCGCAGCAGATCCGCCTCGGTTGCCGTCACCGCGTCGGGCTCCCGCTCATACGCCGCCAGCGCGCGAATAAACCCAAGAATCTGCGGAACATCCCCCGCCACCGCCGGTCGAATCGTCGTCGCCATGTTTTGATTTTAGGGTGTGACGCAGACCACAAGCGCAATCCTGTCGGCCAGACTACCATCGTGAGGCGCGCGATTTTCACCGCGCGGCGATGCCGGCATTCGGACTCAATCCGGCTTCCGGCCTTGTGCTGAAGCATCCGTTGGATTTAACTTGGGTCGTGCCAAGGAGAGCGCTGCTTGCCGGAGAAACTGTCTGCCGCAGCAGCCGCTCGCCGCAGCATCTCGTCCGGTTTACGATGGGTCCGGCGAGTCTTGCAGCTTGCATCCCCATGCGCTGCCAGGCCCACCGCCGCAAAGCATCTAACCCGGTGAATGGATTTAGATTCATTGATGTGTGACACATACAAATCGATTTTTCGTTCGAGCACCCGGGCATCTCTGCCCGCTCAAGCTCCCAAGGAGAAAAACATGAAACGCACGATTTCGCTCTGGATCGGATTGCTGGCACTCGCCGCGCTGCCCGCGCTCGCCCAGACTCCCGCGCCCGCCAATGTTGCGCCCACCGGCAAGATTCACGGCCACATCACCAATCCTACAGGCGCACCGCAATCCGGCGGCACCGTCAGCCTCAACGAGGGATCCAAGGAAGTAGCATCGTTCCCTGTTGACACCAATGGTGACTACTCCGGCTCCGCACCTCCGGGAACCTATAGCTTCATCTATCGCACCCCCGGCATGGAGAAAGACAAGGACGCCGACAAGTTCGACAACATCAAGATCGTCGTGGGGCAGGACACGACCCAGGACGACGACATGTCGCGCGAGGAATACGTCAAAACGCTGCCCGATGAAACCCGCAAGCAGCTTGCTGAGCTGAAGCAGCACAACGCCGAGGCTATGAAAGCCAACGCCGTCATTAAGATGCTGAATGCCGATCTCAAGACCGTCATGGCTGATATCCATGATGCCGACACCGCGCGCACCATTGCGGCCCAGCAACTCGGCGCTTCGGCCTCCAAAACCGATCTCACAGCCAAAGAGAGCGAAATCAGGAGCGGGAAGTACACCGATGTTGTCACGCTCATGACCAAGGACACGCAACTCCGTCCCACGGAGTCTGTGCTCTTTGCATATCTTGGCCAGGGGCAGTTGGGGCTCAAGAAGTACGACGACGCCGAAACCGCGTTCAAGAAGGCCATCGAGCTTGATGCCGCTTCGAAGAAGCCGCGCCCCGAAATCCAGGGCCTCGCCAATTCCGGTCTCGGCGAAATCTACGCCCGCACCAACAAGATCGACCAGGCCAGCGCAGCCTATGATGCGGCCGTCAAGGCTGACCCCACCAAGGCTGGCTTCTACTACAAGAACGAAGCCGTCATCTACTCGCAGGTCGGCAACACCGATGCGCAGGCCGCGGCCGCCGACAAGGCCATCCAGGCCAGCCCCAGCGATCCGCTGCCGTACTACCTGAAGGGCCAGTCCCTCATCGCGAAGGCCACCGTCGATCCCAAAACGTCGCGCATCGTTCTGCCTCCGGGCTGCGCCGAAGCCTATCAGAAGTATCTGGAACTCGATCCCAACGGTCCCTACTCGGCTGACGTCAAGGGCATCCTCGACTCCGCCGGCCAGAAGGTCAGCTCCAGCTTCAAGGCCACGAAGAAGTAGTTCCGTTCAGCTTCTCTTCCGCAAGGGCGCTCCCGCACTCCGGGCGCGCCCTTCGCGTTTCTGCACCGATGTGCAACACAGGCCGGGTGCCCCATCCTTGACGCATTCAAGGGTGAGAAGCCGCGAACCCCTCGCCCCCACCCACTACAATTCCCACCATGAGCTCTGACCTGCCGAGCTACGAACGAGCCGCTGCCATCGTCGCCGACTGCGCGCGTGAGCTCGCGCAACACCGCCGCCCCCGCATCGATCGCATCGATCTCGCCGACGCCGCCGGCCGCATCCTCGCCGCCACTCTCCTCGCCGACGACGATCAGCCGCCCTTCCCGCGCTCCACCCGCGATGGCTACGCCTGTCGCGCCGCCGAAGCCTCCGCGCATATCGCGCTCCCCGTCGCCGGATCCACGCATGCTGGCCAGGCCCCCGCCGGTCCTCTGCCTGCGGGCGCTGCATGGGAGATCATGACCGGCGCCACCGTTCCCTTCGGAGCCGACTGCGTCGTCATGCTGGAGCACGTGGAAGAATCGCACGTCGAGAATTTCGCCAACGCTATACGCCTCATTCCGCCGCGCACCATCGAGGCCGGCGACAACGTCGTCGCGAAGGGCGCGCAGACCCGTCGCGGTGACGAGTTGCTCGCCCCCGGCGTCGCAATCGGCCCCGCCCAGATCGCCCTCGCGGCCTCCTGCGGATACTCATCGCTCGAAGTCTTCGCCCGCCCCCGCGTAGCCATCCTCGCCACAGGCGACGAACTCGTCCCCGTCGACAGCACGCCCGGCCCCGGCAAGATACGAAACTCCAACGCCCCGATGCTCGCCGCGCTCGTCGCAAACTCCGGCGGCGAACCCATCGTCCTGCCCACCGCCGCCGACACCGCCGCCGCCCTCGATGCCGCACTCGAGCGAGCCCGCCAGGCCGACATGCTGCTCATCTCCGGCGGCGTATCGGCAGGGAAGTACGACCTCGTCGAACCCGCCCTTGCCCGCCGCGGCGCCCAATTCCACTTCACCGGCGTAAAAATCCAGCCCGGCAAACCCCTCGTCTTCGGCGAATTGAAGGGAACGGGTTTTAGCCCGTACAAAGAACCCGCTGGAACCGAGGGGGCTTTGGCCCACGAGCAACGCACCATCCCGGTATTCGGCCTTCCCGGCAATCCCATCTCCTCTGCCGCCACCTTCCTCCTCTTCGCCGTCCCCATCCTGGCCGCCCTCGCCGGCAGCCGCGAAACCCACCCCCGCTTCGTTCTCGCCCACCTCTCCCGCGACACCGACCGCAAGGGCAAGTCCGGCCTCACCCGCTTCCTCCCCGCCCGCTGCACATTCCATCCTTCGGTGAACGAACTTCCGCAAGTCGCCACCGTCCCCTGGCACGGCTCCGGCGACCTCACCGCCTTCGCGCAATCGAACTGCGTCATCGTCATCCCCGAAGACGTGGCCCGCCTTGAAGCCGGCTCAATCGTCCGCATCCTGCTACATTAGGGAACCAGATGCCCAGGCAATCAAAAAAGGCCAAGCCGCAAAAGCTCTCCCACTATGACGCAGCGGGACAGGCGCGCATGGTCGACGTCAGCACGAAGCAACCCACCCGCCGCACCGCTACGGCGTCTGCTTTCATCGAGCTCACGCCCGCCGTTCTCGCCGCGCTGCCCGCGAACCCCAAGGGAAACCCTCTTGAAGTCGCCCGCTTCGCCGGAATCCAGGCCGCCAAGCGCACATCCGAGCTCATCCCCATGTGCCACCCGCTGCCGCTCACGCATGTCAGCGTCGAGGCTGACGTCGTCGCAGGCGGGGTCCGCATCCTCGCCACCGCATCAACAACGGGCCAGACCGGAGTCGAGATGGAAGCCCTCACCGCCGCTTCCGTCGCCGCCCTCACCGTCTACGACATGACCAAGGCCCTCGACAAATCCATCGTGATCCGCGCAATTCAACTGGAACAAAAATCCGGCGGCAAATCCGGCGACTACTCGCGCAAAGAGTAGGACACCCTTCAAACATCGTTGGTCGCCTAATCCCTAGTTCGTCCGATCCGACCATCCTTTGGGGAGGGCAGACGGGGCGCAGCAAATTACTTCCTCGTTGTCCTCACCGACTTTTTCAATGAGGGTGATCTTGCCGAATTCGGAGACGACGTAGATCGGGTAGGTGGGTCCCTGGTCACGGTAGGCTTTCATCTGGTCAAGGTGATCGTTCTGGAAGAGCACGGTGCGCTCGCCGTGCTGCCGGACCCATTGCGGGAAGAAGATGGTTCCGTGGATCACCCGTTCAGCCGGGATGAGGTTGACGACTACGGACGTGCCGGTCGGTTCGTTCCAGGAGACTTTGAAGACGCCCTTGGTGAGCATCACGAGATCGACTTTCTGATGCTTAACCCAGCGGCCGCCCACATGGCCCGAATGGATGCGATAGTCGATGGTCGCAGCATTCTTGATGTACATCTCGTATTGCCAGCCATTGGCGTAGGTGTAGATGAATCGGTGACCGAGAATGTCAGAAAGATGCTGAGGCGGAATTGGGTTCGTGACTGTGGTCTCGTCGCTGCTCATGCGATTAATTCTCTCAGTTTTAAGTGAGCATCGATGTGGGGCTTGGGATTCGTTCAGGATCGTCGCCCACTTTTCAGTACTCAACAGCAACGTCAGAGTAAGCGGTCATGCATGAATAACCCGGCGATCGGGTGCGAAGCAGGCGATCTTGGCACAGCAGCCAGTGCCAGACATCACCGACATTCGACATGCTTAAGCATCTTGTTATCCGTGGAACGCTCGCCTCCCCGCAGAGCCCCTCGTGCCTTGCTCGAGATACCCTCCGAGGAGAAAGCCATCGGAGGATCATCGGATGATTGTCAATCTGCTCGTTATTACGTTTGTCTTGTCGCTCATTGTGGCGGGCCTTGTGGCGTGGGGTTTTCGCAAGTCGATCAGCGCCATCATGAGCCGCATTGTCGGCGATCCGCTGGGCTCCGCGTGGGTTCGGTACATGATGGTAGCCCTGGTTGTAGTTGGCGTGGGTGGTGGCGTCCGTCCGTGGGACTACGAAAAGTACATCACGCCAATGAAAGACCAGCCGATACTCGTCTTGAACTCTGACCGCTGGATTCTCGAGCTCTATCACACTGTGATCGGAACCGCGCAGGCAATGATCTTTATGCTGCTCGCATTCTTTGTCTTCGCGCTCATCGCTTACGTGATCATGAGAGGTGCGGAGATGAGGCACGAGAAGCAGTAGCCGTAGGGAAGTGTGCCGGGTGCTCAGGTCTCGCTGACCGGGGTCCCAACGAACAGGTCCTTGTCGGTGGGGTGGCAGAGACTTGGGATTCGCTACCTCAACGAATCCTCACAAGATAAACGGCACCAGCATCGCCACCCGCCTTGAATACGACTCGTAGCTCTGTTCGAACTGTGCGCGCATCCATTGTTCCTCCAGACGCAGCTTGGTCCAGAGCGAGATGAACACCAGAGCAAATGCGAGAGCGCCGCGGACCTCTGTCGTGGCAACGGCGGTGCCGAGAAAACCTGTAAGCAGCCCCGTGTAGATCGGGTGCCGCACCAGTGCGTACGGCCCGCTCACGATCAGCTCATGGCCCTCTTTGATCGTCACGGAGCGGCTCCAGTTCCGGCCCAGATGACGACGCGCCCATACCGAGAACAGCAGCCCTGCTGCGGTGATCGCCGCTCCACCAAAGAACGTCGCGTATCCTTCAGGCAGAAAGTGCCGGTAGAGCCACGGCACCGGAATCCGCGGATAGGAAAGCAGAACAATTGCAGCCCCAAACAGAACAGCGCGCGTAACGCGCGAAACAGCAGACTCCACGCGTTGCGTCGCCTTCACGTCAGCAGCCATCGCCTGCCAATACACGAGGAACGCAATCCAGAGGATTGGAAGCAGGTAATTCTCGAGCAAGTGCATCAGCATACCCCAACCCCCACGCGAGCAGTCCCGAATACCTGAAAACTGAAAACGGACCCCTGAAACCGGTCCTACTGCACCCCTGCCGGCTTCTCCCCGCCCGCCGCCGGCGCCGCGTGCTCATGGTCATGGTCGTGATCGTGTTCGCCTTTCGGCGGTGCGAAGATCGGCGGATCCAGGTGGCCGCGATGGCAGGTTCCGCAGGTCACCGGTACGCCTGAGTTCTCCACCATGCTCACGTAGTTCTTGTTGATGTCCTCAACCATCCGGTACATCAGCCGCGCCGTGTTCTTCTCCTGCTTCGAGTCATCGGCAAAGTTCAGCGCCGGCCGCCCGTTCGGCTGCTTTCGGTTCGAGTCGGCCGCGTGACATGTGCCGCACTCGACGCCCAGCGCTGCCTCCCACTGGTGCATCAGGTTGTGCACCTGCTCGCCCGTCATGGTCTTCGGCAGCACCTTCAGGTTGGTCGGCTCAGGCATGTCTTCGTGTTCATGATGATGGCTCTCAGCGGGCGGCTGTTGGGTTGAGGGAGCCTGGGCAAAGGCGACGACAGCAAACACTGCTGAAATCAAAGCTGCAGCTGGGGCGGTAAGGAACGGGGAAGAGAGCTTCAAGTGCAGGATTCCTCGCTTTTGGAATGACGTCTATTCTACTGGCGCAACCCCGTTGCGCACAGTTGCGATTCCCTTGAGCCGCCTCGGCCCTGAAACACACGCGTGTCCGCGCAGCGCGAACCGCAGCGGCCAGTCAACCGCGTCTTTGATGCCGATCCGCGGCGTAACCACCACCTCCGCCTCCGCAAACCCGTCGTCCCGCACCTGCAGCGGCGACTCCGCGCTGGTCACATCGAGCTCGTTATGCTCCAGCCGCGTCAGTCCCAACGCCTGGCACAGCCGGCTCGGCCCTGAGGCGATCATCCGCGCAGGTACATCCTCGTCGAGCCCGCGGTTCCGCGCCATCCGCGCAACTCCTGCCACCGGCTCCAGCGCCCGCAGCAACACGCACCCGGCGAGGCCCTTCTTCTCGCAACTGATGTTCATGCAGTAGTACTGCCCGTAGATCGAGTACACATACGCATGCCCCGCCGGCCCGAACAGCACCATGTTCCGCGGCGTTGGCCCGCGATGCGAATGCGCCGCCGGGTCCGGAGGGTCATTGTGCGGCCCCAGGTAGGCCTCCACCTCCACAATGCGCCCTGCCAGCGGTTCTCCGGTTTTGGAGTCCAGCGCTGACAGCAGCGTGCCCAGCAGCCTGGGGGCGACCTTTTCCGGCGAATCTTCAAAGAATTCGCGCGAAATCAGCCGCCCAGGCAAACCTTTTCTACTCAAAAACACCCTCATTTCGACCCAAAATCGATCCTATTTGTGGGTCTTTTTCCATTCTTTCAGCAGCGCCAGCACCTCTTCGGCATGACCTTCCGGCGTCACCTTCGGAAAGATATGGATCAGCTTCTGGTCCGGCCCGATCAGGAATGTCGTCCGCTCAATGCCCCAGACTTTCTTGCCGTACATGTTCTTTTCCTTCAACACACCAAACTGATTGCAGACTTCTCGTCTACATCAGCAAGGAGTGTGTACGGCAGGTCGTACTTGGCTTTGAACTTGGCTTGCGCCTTGGGCGTGTCGCGCGAGATGCCAAGCACCACGGCTCCAGAGGCCTGCAGCTTTTTGAAGGCATCCCGAAACCCGCAGGCCTCAATCGTGCAGCCGGGAGTATCGGCCCGGGGATAGAAGAACAGCACAACCGGCTTCCCGGCGTAGTCTGAAAGGCTTGTGGTCTTGTCCTCATCGGTCTGCAGCGTGAAATCGGCGACCTTCTGGTTCACTTCCATGGGAGTTTCCTCGCATCCATCAGTATGCTGGATAGGGGATTGGTACGGCTGGTCCGTCTGCATTATTTTCTAGGAGTCGGTACGGTGTCATCGCGCAGGTTCACGTCAGGTTTTACCCGGCAAACATCGCTGGCCCTCGCGTTCAGTCTCGCGTCCGCTGCGCTGTGGGCCCAATATCCCGGCCAGGTCGCCAAAAAAGCCAAGGATACAGCTGAACTGCGCGCCGTCGCCGTCCTCGAGTGGACCGGCGATGAAGGCAAACCCAAGACCAGCCGCCTCGTTCCCATCACCGTCTACGACGGCGAAGCCCTGCAGGACGGGAACGTCTACCTCGCGCGTCCCCAGCCCCTGGCCCTCGCCGGTGAAGTGGAATACGTACTGGAGCAGAACGGCAAGCCCATCGGCCTTTACGACATCAAACGCGCCGGCCAGGAGGAAGGTCTGTGGGTTGGCTACGGCACCTGGAAGCCGATGCCCTCAGCCAAACCCGCTCCGCCCAGGCCGATCATCGATACCGGTTTCGATGCCGAGGACGACAAGCCCGTTCTGCATCGCAGGCACTCCTCGGATTCCGGCTCCAGGCCGGACTCGGGTGGATCCAGCTCGCCCGCTTCCGGTCCATCCCCCGATCCCGATCGCCCGACGCTGCACAAGAAAACGGGCTCCGACGATTCCAGCAGCTCCAATTCGAGTTCTGGCGCCGCTCCCAATCCGGACCAGCCGACACTGCACAAGGAAGATTCGAGCTCCGCTAGCGACACCGACCGTCCTGTCCTGCACAAGCACGACGAAGCCTCCAGCAGCGCCGAGGATGGCAAGCACTCCGGCCTGACCGACCCCGATCGGCCGCACCTGGTCCGCGGCAAGCCCACCGGCGACGGCCTCGCTGTGCTGCCCAGCCTCATGGGCCTGCCTGCCGAAATGCGCCAGGCCGTCGCCGTCTCTGACGCCAAGTCGCGCCCCGAGCACCGCTGGAGCTACACCTGGGCCAATCCCGACGACGAGGAAAGGATGAAAGAGGCCATGGAGACGATCGCCCGCGATGCCCTTGGACCCAGGATTCCGCCCCCTCCGGCAGCCCCCAAGCGTGCCTCGGCCAGGTCTCGCGCAAACGCTGCTCCGCCTCCCGAACCGCCGCCCCTCGTTGACGAGAATTTCCGTGTCTTCGAACTGGCCTACGGCACCGGCGCCACAATGGTTTTTTCCGCACACACTGACGGGCCCCCGAAAGAGCAGAAGTTTGTCACCTTGATTGCCCAGCCCGATCTCTACGGCAACCCGCTCGTCCTGCTCAAGAACGTGACCGACGGCGCGCACCTGGATGAAACACCCCGCATGCGTCTCGTCGATGCCGTTGACGCCATGGCCGACAATCGCGGCGAACTCCTGTTCGAGCTCCGCGGAGCAGCTCAACGCCAGTTCGCGCTCTATCGCGTGCTGCGCGGTGCCGCCGAAAGAATCTTCGTGACCGTTGGCGCCGACTACGGCGTTGCGCCCGGTGAGTAACCAGACCGCCAATCGTCATTCGCGTTCTCACGTACTTATATGCGTTATCTATCATTCAATCAACAGTACGACCTGTTAAGTTTTGTTCCCGCCACAAACTGACTCGTAACTTTCGTGATAATCATTTGGCGATCAGTGAAAGATTCGCATTATCTCCTATACAATTCAGGTATAGAGTGGGTTTTTTGAGAGCATCCCGTGGCCTGATCCCTCAAGTCGGCATGCGGCCGACTCGCCCAACGACCAAAATCTGAATCCCTCTCTGATTTGTCGAAAGAACAACCTTTTCAAAGGATTTAGCAACGAATGGCGTCAGCTTTTACAGCACCGTCCCCCGACCGCACGACTCCACCCGAGACCCCCCCGGCAACCGACGCCCCCATGGCAGCTCCCTCGACAGCAGTTCAAGGAACGGCCCACAACGTGGCCGCGCGCGACCAATTGCGCATGGGCAAGGCCGCGACGGTGAAGGCGGGGATCAACTGGCTTACCCTCGCCACCATCATCGTCTTTCACGCCGGCGCACTGGCTGCCTTCTTCTTCTTTAGCTGGCAGCGGCTGGCCGTGATGGCGATCCTCTACGTGCTCGCCATCAACGTCGGGATCGGGATGTGCTATCACCGCCTGCTGACGCATCGTGGCTACCAGACCCCCAAGTGGGTCGAGTACATCATGAGCATCTTCGCCACCATGTCGCTTGAGGGCGGGCCCATCTTCTGGGTCTCGACGCATCGCGTACATCACCAGCTCAGCGATCAGGAGGGCGATCCTCACACGCCTAAAGAAGGCGGCTGGTGGGCGCACACCGGCTGGATCCTCTTCGGCGAAGCGCTGCACGCGCAGACCGAAATTCTCAAGCGCTATTCCCCCGATCTCAGCAAAGATCGCTTCCACGTCTGGCTCAGCAAATATCACTGGATCCCCATCACCGCCAGCGGAGTGCTGCTGCTGGCCGGCGGCTGGATCTGGGGCGGATGGGTCAATGGCGTTGCCATGGTCCTGTGGGGCGTGCTGCTGCGCGTCACTCTCGGCCTGCATGCCACCTGGTTGGTCAACTCGGCCACGCACCTGTGGGGCAGCCGCCGCTTCGAAACGCGAGACGACTCCCGCAATAGCTGGTGGGTGGCTCTGCTCACCGGCGGCGAAGGCTGGCACAACAACCACCACGCGCACCCGGTCTCCGCGCGCCACGGCCTCAAGTGGTACGAGTTCGACCCGAATTTCTGGGGAATCTGGCTGCTTTCGAAGATCGGCCTCGCCAAAAAAGTCCGCGTAGCCAAATACGACCCCGCCAACCCCAAGCCCGCCGGCCTCTAGGCCACAAGCATCCGGGTACCAAGTCCGACGGCCATTCCGCACAGGAATGGTCGTTCTCCTTTACGCGATGTGTTTTCCCGCCTCGCGCAGCGTGAGCGGCGACAACCGCTTCTGATTCGCTTTCAGAAAAACGCGAACCTCGCCTGGCGCGTGGCGCGCATAATCGCGCAGAGCCCAGCCGATCGCTTTGCGGATGAAGAATTCCTTCTCGTGCGCGCAGCTCATCGCGTAGGTGAACAGCCGCCGCGAGTCCGTCTGACCGCGCCAGCCGAGTTGATGGATGATCGCAACCCGTCGGATCCAAAGATTGGGCGACTCCAGCGCCTCGTCCATCAGGCGCTGCACCTCCGGATCATCCGTGCAAGTCCTGCGCACAACGCGCCCGACAACGCCGGCAAGCGCATCCACCGTGTCCCACCACGATTTCTTCTTCACCAGCGCCAACAGCGCGGGAATGTGCGACGGAGTAAGCCTGGCCGCATGGTGCGCCAGCAGATCGACTGCAACGTACTGGTATTCCCGCTTCGGCGAAAGCCACAGAGCGCGCGCACAGCGAAGCAGATCGGCTGCGCTCGCATTCTTCTGCCCGCTAATCAACTCCGCCACAGCAGTGCGCCGCGCCGGCGTCTTCACGCCAAGGAATTCAAATTGATCCTTCATGTAGGCGCGCATTCGCGGCCGAAGTGCGGGATCGGCAATGGGAGCAAGAGCAACTGCAGTCGCGCGAACGAACTGCTCCGACGAGAGCGGCTTGTTGGATGCGATGCGAGTCTTCATGGATGGACGAACCGGAGGCTCTGCTTTCGTACGCGATGCCACTTTCCCCTTAGTCCCCGATCCTGGTCCCTGGTCCCTAGGTCCCGCCTCCGGTCACCTCCGCAATTTGGCCCGGATCCACAGCGTTCCGAATAGCGGAAGCGCAATCAAAAGCACAACCACCGCGGCCGGGAATCCAACATACAAATAGCTGTCGGCATAGTTCACCGAGTGGTGGCCGATCAGGTTCCACGCAAGCAGAGAGAATATGGCGATCGTGGTTGTTGCAAAAAAAGTGAAGAACGCCGAGGTGAACGCCAGCAGCAGGCTCTGGAAAAGGCTGAAGCCCTCCAGGGGAAATCCGAGAACTGTGCCGCCGGGGTGGCGTTGGCTTTGCGCAGATTGCATCGTCTTCGCGACCTCTGTCGTCTAGAATACAGTTTTATGCCAAGCAGCGCCCAAATCGAACTTTGGTCCGCCGAAAAGGTCGCCACCCAGGTGCAGGTTGGCCGTGCACCCAATGGGATCAGCTTCGCAGGGTGGGGCGAAACGCGCGTCAGCGAGCCTGACCTCGAGCGCCTGGTTGGCGCCGTTCCGGCCCTGCTGGCTCCCGCACTAAGGAACCGGACCTACTACTTCGTCCCCCTCGCCATCGCCGATACGGGCGAGACCATGGTCGCGCCTTCTTATTCCGTGGAATTGGGCGACCGCGCCGTCTGCCATCGCAACGCGGCATTCGGCACAACCGAGGCCGTCTTCCTCTCCACCCGGCTTGTTGAAGACCGCTTCGGCCTGGCCTTCGAGTTCTTCATCAACATCTCCCATAACTTTGTCGACGTCGCCGGCGTTCCCGAGAGCTTTGCGCGGTTGGTGTGGTCGCAGGCCGAGGCGCAGGTGCGCGGAGAAACCAGCCAGGATGCATGGGAGTCGCGCCGCCGCGCCCAGGACTCGCGGAACGGCCAGAAGGCCATCGACGAGCGCGCCCGCTCCGCCTACTTCGACGCATCGTTCTCCGACTCACTTGCCATCTACATGCTTTCGCTGGCCGTCGACTTTGACTACCACGACCTCCGCGAGCGCGAATACCCGCTGCTCGCCGCACCCGCCCTAGCCGAGCGCCTCCGCAACGTCGCCAGCCTGTTTCCACCCAACGCCGGTTACGACTTCCAGATCCTCTATCGCCGCAAGGGATAGAACTCGCCGTATTCCCCGCGCCACTCAGCCGATCACGCCGCGCCGCCACCGACCTCCTGGGCACCCGGAGTTGTGGTGACTGAGACGTGGGCTCGCCGCCCGAATTCAGCGCCTGTTTTTGCGAAACACCAGCGCGGACACAACCTCTGGCCTGGCTTTGATCTTTCCGAACACCGTCACCGAGCGGATCGCCGCCCGGACCAGCTCCGGCGTAACGTCATCGGCGATCTTCAGCACGCCGACCACTCTGACGTCCAGCGGCGTCCCTGCGGCAACGCGCGCCTCCAGATCCTCCCGGCTGTAAACCGCAACCCCAAGGGTCATCAGCCTCCGCTCGACGGCCTGTTTTACCGTAGTGTTGTGCGTTGCCAGCAGGTTGCGGACGGCCGCGACCAGGAAATCCGTTCGGCTGGAATAAAACCCCTGCTCGATCAGCAGGTCGACCTGGCCCATGTCGACCACGCTCATGTTGAACGAGACTTTCTCAGTATCCGGCATGAGGTCTTCCGATCATCATCTGCTTGGAATATGCAGAGATGATTATTGGATTCTTAACATGTTGTCAAGAGAGATATTTTCTGCATTTCAGAATGGCAGAAAGGTACTGCGTGATCAATTCGCCACTTAATGATTAACCTTAACGAAACAATGTACTTACATTGATCACTGCAGGTGATTGACACCTGAGATTCCGCATGCGGTTTTCCACTTTGATCACGCTCCACACTCCTGTATCCTTGAGGTGAGACGGCCCAAGCACTTCAGGAATGCTTCGCCGGCCACCAACTCAACGCCGCCACCAGGGAGCGCTGACCCCGGAATGAACTCAAGGAGTACGAAATTCCTGAAATGCCAGTTTGTTGGCCCCGACTCAACGGAGGAACAATCTGATGACAGAGACAACGAAGAAACCCAGCACCCGGAAAAAGACCAGCGCGTCAGCGTCTGCGCCGAAGGCGATTGCCCCCAAGCGGAAGTCCACCGCCAAGGTGTCAGAAATCAGGAAAGCGACGCACGAGGAGATCGCCGCTCTGGCTCATCGCTTCTGGAGCGAACGCGGCTGCCAGCACGGTCACGACGCAGAAGACTGGCTCCGCGCAGAACAGACTCTGCTGGGCAAGGCGTCGTAACACGCATCGAAAACAAGGCATAGCAGGCGGCCGGTGGGACTACCCGCTCTTATCTACTTTCCACCCCAGCAACTAAGTCGTTGGGGACCCCGGTGCTTGAATACGCAATCCGGCCCTCGCTGATTGTCCAGCGAACTTTGCCTTGCATCGTCCAGCCGTCGAAGGGAGTATTGTGCGCCTTGGAGTAGGTCTCCTTGGCGTTATACGTCCACTCGGCCTTTGGGTCGAACACAACCACGTCGGCAAAGCTGCCGACCGTCAGCGTGCCCCGGCCCTTGAGGCCGAGCAGCGCGGCCGGCTGCGCGCTCAGCAGGCTCAGCACACGGCCCAGCGGCAACTTCCACTCCCTGTGCAGCCAGCGCAGGCAGAGGCCGAGCGCTGTCTCCAGACCGGTAATGCCGTTGGGGGCGTTTTCAAACTCCACTTCCTTTTCGTGCGTCGCGTGTGGCGCGTGATCGGTGGCGATCGCGTCCACCACGCCGTCGAGGATGGCCTCGATCATGGCATCGCGGTCGGCGGCCGAACGCAGCGGCGGATTCATCTTCGCGTTCGTGTTGTACTGGCCCACGTGCTCTTCGGTCAACAGAAAGTGATGCGGGGCCACCTCGCAGGTCACGCGCAGGCCGTTGCGCCGCGCCTTGCGCACCGCGCCCACCGCCGCGGCCGTTGACGTGTGCGCCACGTGCAGATGCACGCGTGCGTCCCGCAGTTCAGTCACCAGGCGGATATCGCGCTCTACGATGCTGCTCTCCGCCTCCGGCGGCATGCCGCGGAGTCCGAGCTTGAACGCGGTGGGTCCGGCGTTCATGCTTGCGCCTTGCGTCATTCGCGTGTCTTCGGCGTGCTGAATCACGCTCAAGCCCACGCGCGCTGCTGCCGCCAGCGTCTCCCGCATCATGCTGTCCTTCAGGATCGGCTGCCCGTCATCGGTCACGGCCACGGCTCCTGCCGACTTCAGCGCCGCAAAATCATTCAGTGTTTCGCCCTTCGAGCCGCGCGTCGCTGCGCCGATGGGATACACCCGCACGCACGCGCCACGCTCCGGTGATTGCATCCAGCGCACGAGTTCGGCCGTGTCAACCACGGGAGACGTGTTCGGCATCGCGGCCACCGCCGTGAATCCGCCCGCCGCCGCCGCCGCTGTCCCGGTCGCGATCGTCTCCTTGTAAGCCTGGCCCGGCTCGCGCAGGTGGACGTGAATGTCGATCAGTCCTGGCGCGACGGTGAGGCCGGATGCGTCAAGCACCTCGGCGCCGTTGGCGGATTTCAGCTTGCCCGGCCCAGCGACCTCCGCGACCTTTCCGTCTTTCAGCAGAATATCCTTTGGCGCATCGACGCCCGCGCCGGGATCGACCAGATGACCATTGCGAATCACCAGAGCACTCATGCGCGGCCTTCCTTTCCCGTTGTCAGCGCCCGTTCCACCACTGCCATGCGAATCGCCACGCCATTGCGCACCTGCTCCAGGATGGCTGATTGTGGACCATCGGCCACGCCGGCGGTTAGTTCAAGCCCGCGAATGATCGGCCCCGGATGCATCACGACCGCCGTCGGAGCCTGCGCGGCCAATCGCTGCCCGGTAAGCTGATATGCGTCCTTGTACTGCGCGAGATCGATCTGCATTCCCGCCAGGCGCTCAGCCTGGATGCGCAGCATCATCACCACTTGCGACTGTCGCAGCGCCGTCTCAAAATCGCGCTCAACGGAGATTCCGGGCCCGGCATTCGCCGCCGAATCGGGCAGCAACTCCTTAGGCCCGCACAGCACCACGCGCGTGCCCAACCGCGGCAGCAGCATCATGTTCGACCGCGCCACGCGGCTGTGCAGAATGTCGCCGACAATCGTGACCGTGACTCCATCGAGCGTGTCCGGTCCCACAGTCTGCACGCCCGGCCGCAGATGCGCCAAAATCGTCCTCAGATCGAGCAGCGCCTGCGTCGGATGCTCGTGCATCCCGTCGCCCGCATTCAGCACCGGCAATCGGGTCGTCTCTTCCAGCAGCCACGCCGCGCCCGACGAGTTATGCCGCAGAATGATCGCCTCGGCGCCCAGTGCGCGCAGCGTCAGCCCGGTGTCCTTCAGCGTCTCGCCCTTCTCGATGCTCGACGAGAGGTTCGAAACCAGCGTCGTATCCGCGCCCAGGCTCTTTGCGGCAAGCTCAAAACTGGTGCGCGTGCGCGTCGATGACTCGTAGAAGAGCAGCGCGATGCGGCGCTTCAGCAGGATGCGGTCGCGCGTCAGCGGATTCTGGTTCTCGAGCGCCGTGGCTCGCGCCAGCAGATGGCTGACCGCCTCGAGACTCAAATCCTCGACCGAGAGCAGCGAGCCCGGATTGTAGGGAAACAGCGAAGCGGAAGGTTGCGGCGTCTGAAGCTGGCGGCGTACGGGTGCCGTAGTTGCAATTGCATTCATACGATCCACGCTGGGGAACCGGGCTTCTTCCGGTCGGTTTTAGCTTCCAGCCCTTAGCTACCTGGCTTTCCGCGAAGCGCTGAAAGCTGAGAGCTGATGGCTGAAAGCGGTTCTTTTCAGTCCACCCGTTCGACCAGCAGAACCTGCTCGTCGTTGTCGACCTCGTGGAATTTCACTTCGATGATCTCGCGGCTGCTGGTGGGCACATGTCTGCCCACATACGTCGCCTCGATCGGCAGCTCGCGATGTCCGCGATCGATGAGCACCGCCAGTTGCACGCGCCGTGGACGCCCATGATCGAACAGCGCATCCAGCGCCGCGCGGACCGTCCGGCCCGTGTAAAGCACATCGTCGCAAAGCACCACGTCGCGGCCTTCCACGTCGCAACCCAGCGCTCCCGGCGTCACCACCGGTCGCACATCGGCCGTTGTAAGATCGTCGCGATAAAACTGGATGTCGAGCGTGCCGGTGGGGACCGGCCGCTTCTCGATCGCGGAGATCAGCTTTCCCATGCGCTCGGCAAGTGGGACGCCGCGCCGCTTGATGCCGATCAGCGTCAGGTCTTCGCTGCCGTTGCTCTTCTCGACGATCTCATGGGCCAGGCGCACAAGTGTACGCTCAACCTCGGAGGCAGACATCAGCCTGCCCTTCACACGCAGGGCGGGTGCAGTTGTTTTTTCGCTCATAGGCTCTCTCGTGCCGCTTGTCTCTGCCGGATGATAGAAGGCTACGGGTGTATGGAGCAAGCTGTGGAGAAAACGTCGCCAGTGTCCAAAACAGGCTACGCCCCAGATTCCATCGGGGTCATCAGAGTAACGAAGTCCGCGGCCCACAACAGCCTGCGCCAGCCGCGCGGCTCGGAGTGGGAAGGGCACTCCGTTGCTCAACCTACTCTTCCCACGCTGCCTATATGTTCTACAAGGAGTTCGCGTCGCTCGGTCTGTTCACCAGCAGGCCTCGATCAGATTTCGGGTCTTCGACTCTTGCCCAAGGTGCGCGCGCCCAGTGCGCCGCCGGCCACCGCAAACAGAACCATCAGCGCGCATCCCCACGCCAATCCCATCGTCTGGAACCCGGCGTGGCCCTCCGGCGAAAGCATCAGGCTGCGCTGCGGAGTCATGCCTGCCTGAATCTCGCTGTCCGATGCTCCCATCTTCGCGAGAAGCTGCTGCGACATCTGCTCGTTCTTATCGACAAACTCGCGCCACGTGGAGTCGATCTGGTTGCCCTGGTGCAGCACTACGCGCGTCACGAACAGACCCCCTCCGCTAAAGCCAAAAGCGAGCCACCCGGCGATCAGCCCCGTAACCAGCCCGAGCCGCGCACCCGCACCCATCGTTATCCATGCCGGCCGCTGGCTGCGCATATACAGCACCACGGCCCACGCCGCTGCGCCAGCCATCCAGAAAACCCCAAACGCGCTCAAGGGCGAAATCCCCGACGAAAGCAAGCCCGCCGGAACCGCCAGCGCCAGCGCCGCGCGCATTCCACGCTTCCAGTCGATGGAACTGGCATCGCGTGCCGTCTCGGGCCAGCGCTCAGAAGGCGCAGGCACACTTTCCCCATCCGTCGAGTACACGAGTTGCGGCAGCCCGCACGCGGGGCAAAAACAGCTATCAGTCGGAACCGCCTGGTGGCAGCGACTGCAGGTCATTTCCATGATGTCTCAAGCCTATAGCATGCGGCGCCCCGCTGTGCACACTGCTTCCTCGAAAACCGTCACCGTGGCTCGGCCGAAACATGTCCGGTCAGATCCTCGCGGCTCCTTCGCGGCGTGCCGGAGTAGGCGGCAGCAGGCGCGCCCTGCGCAGCGGAAGGTACCATCGTTTTCTGCAGATTCGGCAGCGTACCGGGTACTTCAATATCAGCAGGTGAATCGCGTCCTTGAATTGAAGATGAGCTTGCCGCACTTTCGCTGAACCGCATTCGGGGCAGGAAACAGACATTCAAGCCTCCAGGCTCTACAGCGTGGTTGCGGAGAATGAGACCCCTCCAGTGTGGCAGACAATCCCTCAGGAATGAATGAAAATCCAGTGACCCCGGGACCGTATTTCCGACGGACTCGAACTCAAGAACAGCGTTGTGAATGATTTACTTGGTTGACTCGGCAAGGCCGTTCTTCTCGAGCCATGCATTTACGGTCGCTTCCGCTGCTTTGACTGCTTCTTCCAGCGTCAGGTTTGTTGAATCCAACAGAAATGCATCCGGCGCCGGCTTTAGCGGTGAATCGGCGCGATTCCGGTCGCGTTCGTCCCTCGCCCGCAAATCGCGAATCACTTCTTCCGGCGGGGGCACGGGCTTAGCGCCTGACGGGCCGATCTGGCCAATCTGGCCAATCTGATCATAGCGCCGCATGCCGCGCACTTCGGGTGCGGCATCGAGGAAGATCTTGACCTCGGCGTTGGGGAAGACGACGGTCCCGATGTCGCGTCCTTCCATCACCACGCCGCCGCTAGCGCCCATCTCCTGCTGACGTTTCACCATGGCCGCGCGAATTGGCGGATACACGCTGACGCGCGATGCGGCGTCGGTCACCGTCTGGTTCCGGATCTGTCCGGTGACGTCCTCGCCATCCAGCAGAACGCGGTTCTCATCCTCGCCGGGTTCCAGATTGATGTCGGTCTCGGCGGCGAGCCGCTCCAGATCTGCCGGATCGTCCAGCGGAACGTCCAGGCGCAGCGCCTTCAGAGCAAAGGCGCGATACATCGCGCCCGTCTCCAGGTTCAGCAGGCCGAAGTGGCGGGCCAGGTGGCGGGCAATCGTACTCTTGCCCGCACCGGCCGGCCCGTCAATCGCTACAACAAGATTTCGTCTGGGCTTTTGCTTGGGGGTTTCGTCCGCACTCATCCGCGCTTCTTCGTCCCCTGCTTTGAGCGGTTATTAAAGAACCGCTTTCCCCCGCTCGCACTTGCGCGGCCCGCCACAGTCAGCGCCGGTCGACTCTTGCGCGCTGGCCGCATCTCCTTGCGGGAGGATGCAGGCTTTGCCTTGGCAGTTCCGGTGCGCTTGCTCCACGACGCTCCAGCCGTCTTCCCGGTGCGATGTGAGCCGTTCGAACTCGACACCCGTGCAGAACCGTTGGTGCGCGACGAGTTGGTGCGCGACCCGTTGCTCGAGTGTGACCCACCATTCTTGCCGTTGCCGTTTTTCGTTCCGCCCCAGCGCGCACTCGCAGTCGGGCGGGAGCCGTTTTGCGGGCGTGCCTTGCGGCTGTCAGAAGCTCTCCGCGCCGCATGCCCGTTCGAACTTGCTGCGACTGGCCGGCTCGATGCTGCAGGCTTCCTGTCGTGCCCGTTCGAAGCTGGACGGCTGTAATTGCCTGTTCCGTTGCTTGACGGTCTCCGAACTGGATTCCGCGGTGCATGGTGCTCGGCCGCAACCGGCTCTTCCACACGAACCGGTGCCGCAGGCTGCTGCTGCACAACCGCCGGTTGCTTCGGAAGCATTGAAACTGCCGGCATCGGCGCTTCCTCTTCCCGATCAAATGACCGCATGAAGTACGCGGAGGCCGGCATGGTCGCACTGGCGTACATCGCCGAAACCGGCTCGAACTCCGGCAGCGTCCCGGCGACGTAGAAGTGCGGAGCATGTCCCAGCGAAATGGTGTGCACCTGCCGTGTAGCCACCAACCCGCGAATCACTTCGCGTATCTTGCTGCGGGCCGTCAGGGGAGCCAGGAACAGCTCCACATCCTCCATGCTGGCGGCAATCACCGCTTGCAGGTAGATTGAGGCAAGCACTGAAATTGCAGTTACTTGCGATGTTGAAGCGCCCTCTGCGATAGCCCGCTGGAAACGCGTCCGGAGCAACTGCCACTTGGCGGCCTGTTCCCGGGCTGCAATCACCGGGATAATGCGCAACTGCTGCCAGAGCTCGGTAATGGCGCGAATCACGGCCGACTCCGAGACTTCGCGTCCCAAAGCCTGCTTGAGCTGCGAAACGGTGAGGTCGCCACCCTCCAACTGCTTGTAAACATGAACCGCGAGCTGCGAAACCTGCCGCGAACCGGTCAATTGCGGGCTGCGCCGCCAATCGCGGTCGCCGCGCAGTGCATACACGTAGGGCAGAACCCATCCGGCTACCACGAAATCGGGCTGCTCGCCAGGCTGGCCCAGCAAATTGAGCCTGACCGCAACTCCTTCATTTTCAAGACGGATAAGCAGATCTTCAGCAAGCGCGATGATCTTTTGATCCGGGGTCGCTTCCGGCTGTCCGGCTACGGCTTCAACAAATGAGGGCGCAACGGAAGAGGAAAACTGCCGCTTGGGCAGAAACAGACAAAGTCCGGTCTCTTCAATCCACGTGCGGGCTTCGTCCAAGGTAAGAGTTCCAAGGCCGTTTTGGCGCATTCTTTCGGCGCGCGCTTGTACTAATTGCTCCGATGTCAAAGAAAAACCTCACTTCCGGGTCAGCGCTTCGGCATTTTAGGAAATGATGCAGCCGTTTCAAACTCTGTTCCAGATCGTCGCCCTATGTCGGTCGCGCCGACTTGGAGCTGCCACTTCAAGGACACAACATTTCCTAAAATGCTTTCGCGCCCAGCAACCCTCACGCCTCGGCGGAGGATCACCACCCATGTTTCATCTTAAATGCCTTTTAAATTCGATGGAAGGCCCGCTGAATGTCCTTCCAGGAATACATGAGAGCTATTGGACGGCCGTGGGGGCAACTCGTTGGGTGCTCGGTCTTTGCAAGTTCCAACAATAGCCACTCCATTCGCTTCGGGTCAAGAGGGGTGTTGATTTTGATCGCCGAGTGGCAGGCAATGGACGCCGCGATCCGCGTCCGCAGTGCCGTAAGATCCTCATTCAGCGCAGCTTCGCGAGGGGCTTCGCTCGACTGCTCGATGACCTCGTTGAGCATCCGCTCCAGCGAGGCTCCTTCCAGGCCCACCGGCGCGGCCTTCACCGCGAGCGTCTGCGGGCCAAACGGTTCAACCTCGAAGCCGTTTCGCTCCAGTTCGCCGGCGATTTGCGCAAATACCACCATTTGCCATGGTTTTAGTTCCACCAGCAGGGGCATCAGGAGCCGTTGCCGCTGCACGTGTTCCACCTGCCGCTCCCGCAGGATTCTTTCGAAGAGGACCCGTTCATGTGCAACATGCTGGTCGATGATCCACAGGCCCTCGTCGCCCGTTGCGAGTATGAAGGACTCGCGCAACTGTCCCAGCGGCCGCAGCGAGCCCAGCCGGTTCAGGTTGGCCGCCGCCTGTTCGGCTTCCACGCGGGCAGCTCCTTCCTGCATGGCCGCCTGCACGTCCGGCGCAAAGGAGGACGAGTCCGGCGAGCAGCTCTCGTATCCCGCCGCGGGTGGCTCCATCAGCACAGCCGCAACGTGCCTCAGCTCCTGCTGCGCCACCTGCGCCGCAATCGCCCCCTCGCCAAACGGAAGTATCCCCGGCGCCGGCGAGACCGGCCGAGAAGTCAGGCTGAACGGCTCTGTGTCAGACGATCGGTCTTGTCCGGCGTGGTTTTGCGACGGTAGTTCCTCCGGAGATCCCGGCAGCCGTGATCCCGGCACTGGAATCAGCGAAGGCGTAGCCGCGGGCGAGGACTCCAGCGCCGCCATGAAACCGGCTACCGGGCGCGCCGCAATGAGCGCATTGCGAATGCTGTCGCGAACGAAATCGTGCACCAGCGATTGCTGCCGGAACCGCACTTCGGTCTTGGCCGGGTGAACATTGACGTCCACCTCCTCAGGCGGCATCTCCAGAAACAGCAGCACCACTGGCGAGCTGGTCGGCGGAATGATGTTCCGGTACGCCTCGGCAATCGCGTGCAGCAGGAGCCGATCGCGGATCAGGCGTTTGTTGACGAAGATGTAGATCGAATTGCGATTCAGCTTCTGCAGCTCAGGCTTTGAGTAGAACCCCGACAGGCGCAGCATTCCCGGCTTGCGTGCCGGCTCGTCCGGATCGCGCTTCCACGGCGGCGGTTCCGGCAGCCCGGCCCGCTCCAGTTGTGTCTCCGCAGCCACCGGCAACAACTGCGCCAGCGTGTCCTTGCCGAAGATCTGGTAGATCCGTTCTGCCGGCCGGCTTACCGGCGGCGCCGATACCAGCGAATGCGAAGCCGACAACAGCTCGAAGTGCTTCTCAGGATGCGCCAGCGCATAGTGCGTCACCAGCGCTGTGACATGCGAAAGCTCCGTGGCCTCCGCGCGCAGAAATTTCCGCCGCGCCGGCGTGTTGAAGAACAGATCGGAAACCGAAATCGTCGTTCCGCGCGGCACTGCCGCATCAACCACGTGCAGAATCTTTCCGCCCGCAATCTCGAGGCGCGTCCCGGTTTCTTCGTCTTCGCTCGAAGTCTCCATCGCAACCCGCGCCACCGATGCAATTGAGGGCAGCGCCTCGCCCCGAAATCCCAGGGTTGCAATCGACAGCAGCTCATCGGCCGTGTGGATCTTCGACGTCGCATGCCGCTCAAAGGCCAGCAGCGCATCGTCGCGATTCATGCCGTAGCCGTCGTCCGCAATGCGAATCAGCTTCCGCCCGCCCGCCTCCACCTCTATGCGGATGCGATTTGCGCCGGCGTCGAGCGCATTCTCCAGCAGCTCCTTCACCACCGAGGCGGGACGATCGACCACCTCGCCGGCAGCAATCTGATTCGCCACCTGGTCTGAAAGAACCCGAATTCGCCCCATGGGAAGAGCGTATCAGGGGTCAGGGGTCAGGGACCAGCGACAGTGAGACGAGATCCCTTGCTGAACGTCCAAATTGAAAACTGAAGACTGACGCCTGAAAACTGAAAACTTGAGACTGAAAACTGCAAGCTGCTACCGGGTTTCAGCTTCTGCCGATTCTCCCTGCATCTGTTTCAGGCACTGAAGAGCCCGATCGCCGTCGGACCCCGTTACCGGCGCAAGGTTGCAGATCGCCAGGCACAGGTTGGCCAGCGTGAATTTCGGCGAGTGGTTCCAGAACAGAAGAATCAGCGCGATATTCGTCAGCGGCCCCGCAAGAGAAATCAGCAGATTCTTTGTGGGCGTGCCGGCCTCACGCACAACGTACATGCCCTTCATGCACAGCCCGACGCTCTTCACCTTGATGCCGACCATCAGCGACGTCGCCAGGTGCCCGAATTCATGCAGCACCATCGCAGACAAGCCTAGAAATAAGGTTCCGGCCAGGGAGAAAAGCCAGTGGGTGAATAGATAGTTCATATAACGCCCTTCACTAGCTCAGATGCTCCAACCCAATCTGAGAGGGCGCGCAATTCGGTAACAGTACCAACGATGCGGAAGCGAGATTACTTCAGCCGCGAACCAATCGAGCGACGATTTCGTCAGGTACCAGCTAAACGCGGACGCATCGGTTTATGACAGCGTGAGCGAATTGATCTGATGGGCTTTTCTCAAAGCCAAGCCTATGTATCGGGGAGCGGTTCTTTCGTTGGGTCTTATTGAGCCGCAAATGGAAAATGCCGCCCCGGGGCGGCATTTCGTTCTGCGATTCCGGCTGGACTAGATGCCTACGCCGAACTCGGTAGACTGCTGGTTGCCGGCGCTCGAGTAGAAGTCGTAGGGCGTGCGCCTCTTGAACTTATAGCGCAGTCGAAGTTCGCGGCCTACATAAATTCCCAGCGCCGCAACAGCCATGCCGATGGAGAACCAGCCAATGACTCGAAGGGTTTTGGTCTCTTCCTGCTCATCGAGAAGCGTGAGGCTGTTGGAATCTGCGGACATAAGCTGACCTAGTCTCCCTACTCAATGATAGCCCAACTCTGCTCTGGCGCGTCTCGCCGTGGACAGTGACACTACAACTTTGGTTTGATGCGTGACGATCTGATTAATATGTACCTGCAATTTTGCTGAGCCATGAATCCCGCGTTGCCGCCGGAAGAAAACTCGCGCGAATAGAGTTGGTGGCAAGCTGGCGCAGTTCGTTGCGCGTGAATCCCTGCTCAGTGTGCGCCAGAAGATACTCGTTCGCTACGTCGGACCCAAAGAACGCCGGATCATCCGAATTGATCGTCACCAGCAGGCCTTCGTTGAAGTAGCGACGCAGCGGATGCGCCGCAAACGATGTGCAGACGCCGGTGCGAACGTTCGACGTTGGATTCAGCTCGAGCCCGATCTGCCGCGTCTTCAGCTCCTTGACAAGCTGGGGATCCTCAATCGCCGACAGCACATGCCCCAGCCGCTCCGAGCCGATCGCGAGCGCCTCCCAGATGGCGTCGGGCCCGGTCGTTTCGCCCGCATGATTTGTCAGCCGCAAGCCGGCCTCCCTGGCGCGAGCATACATGGCGCGATACGGTTCCGACCCGCACTGCCGCTCATCGCCTCCCAGGCCGATGCCGACGATCGACGGATATTCGGTGTGCATCTCCGCTGCCTTGGCAAACACCCGCTCCGCCTCCGGGACGGTGAAGTGGCGCACTGCATCGAAGATCCAGTAGACCGACAGCCCCAGTTCGCGCTCCGCCCGCGCCCTCGCACGCTCCAGGCCAGCGAAGATCGGCTCAAAGCACTCGGGGTCGTGATTGCGCCACATAAAGATGACTCCGACCGAGATGAAGACCTCGGCATGGACGACGCCCTGCTCGGCTAGGCGCTGCATCATGCGCCAAGCCGCCAGCTCGTAATCCTCCGCATGGATCAGTTGTCGAGTGACGGCCCGGAAAGCATTGATAAAGCCCGTAAAGTCTGCGAAGTGGTACAGCGCATCGGCTTCAGCCTGCGAGATGGGCGTGGCTTCATGCCGCTGACTCAGCTCGACCAGGGTGGCCGGCGTGATGGTGCCTTCGAGATGGAGATGAAGTTCTGCCTTGGGGAGTCGGCGGATGAACGCCTGGATATCGTCCATGCTTCGAGTGTATCGGGTGAGGTTTGTGCTTCAACCGGCCTCGCGACCAAATCACCTCAGCGCTTCTGCCGTGTGGACTAAAGCAGTGCGGCTATTCGATTTTGTCTCTTTTCTGTAGGTTATGGCGATCACAAAGGATTTGAATGTTGTTAGGGTCCTTCGAGGAGCCGCCCTTTGAATATGGAATGATGTGATCGAAGTGAAGTCGTGTTTTCGCACTGCAATTGGGCATTCGACACATCCCACTGTCGCGTTTCCAAACTTCAACTTTGACCCAGCTCGGAATTATGCGGTCGTCATCGGCATCAGCGACTCCCGAAGCTGCATCGCCAGCAAAGGAGCGATCATCATAATGAACCAACCGCAGCGTGAACTTGAAGACGCGGCGTCCGGTCGAATTGTCATAACGGCAGTCCACTAATTCGAAGATCCCGTTGTAAGCCCATATCCCTTCTCTGATCTTCTCGAAGACCCTGACCCTCTCGGGTTGATCGCCAAAGCCCTTGAATCGCTTTACCGCATTTTCAAAAAGCCCATTTTGCGTAAGTGAGCCGCCAGGATTTCGTAGAGGCTGATCTATGCTCTTCGGGTCTGCCCTCCCTGGGGTCTTGGCGCAGTCGTGGCCTTCGTATATGAGGACCCTGCCCTCTTCGTCAATTTGATCCTCGTATGGAGCACCAATTCGCCGGCTCATTAGGATCACCGATTCTGCACCGCAGAGTCGGTAGTTCATGCCGCGCTGTAAATTCACACCAATTGCTGAGCACATTTCCATGTAAGAAATGACGTCGCCTTGGTGAAACTGGATGGCCATTGGCAAACGATTATACTTCGCGGCCAATGATCGGTTGGGATTCGCCTACCGCATACCAGCGAACTCCGACCGGTGGCGGCTGTAGAAGAAGTAGATCATCAGGCCGGCGATCAGCCAGATGAAGAACGCCATCCACGTCAGCACTTCGAGGCCCATCATCAGCACGATGCAGAAGATGATGCTGAGCACGGGGAACAAGGCGCCCATCGGCGCGCGGAAGGCGCGGTGCCTCTCCGGTTCGCGATAGCGCAGGATGAGCACGGCGATAGAAACGAGGACGAACGCAAACAGAGTCCCGATGTTCGACAGATTTGAAACCGTGCCGATGTCGAGCATTCCGGCCGGAATGCCCACCACAAACCCGGCGACCCACGTGGCGACCGCAGGCGTGCGGTAGCGCGGGTGAATCATCCCGAAGACCTTGGGCAAGAGGCCATCGCGGGACATGGCGAACCACACGCGCGCCTGGCCGAGCTGGAAGACAAGGATCGAAGAGATCATGCCCAGCATAGCGCCGATGAGTACAACGAGCTCGACCCAATGCAGGTTGTGGCCGCCGGGCTGGAGCGAGAGCCGCTTCAGCGCGTTCACCACCGGTGCTCCGTCGCCCATGATGGACTGCCATGGCACGATGCCGCTGAGCGAGATGGCGACGCCGCCGTATAGGAGAGTGCAGGCTACGAGCGTGGCGAGGATGCCGAAGGGCAGGTCGCGCTGCGGGTGCTTGCACTCCTCGGCCGCCGTCGAAACCGAATCGAATCCGATGTAGGTGAAGAAGATGATCGACCCGCCGGAGAGCATGCCCGTCCAGCCATTGGGCATGAAGGGGTGCCAGTAAGTCGGCTTGATAAAGCTGGCGGCGGCGAATATGAAGGCGAGAATTGCCACGATCTTCACCATCACCAGGACGTTGTTAGTCCGCGCCGACTCGCGAATGCCGCGGACGAGGATGACGGTGAGGACCATCACGACGAGGAAGGCCGGGATGTTGAAGCCGAAGTGCCAGCCTGGCTTGTAGAGGTCGTTTCCGGCCAGGTCCTGCAGTCCGGTCGGCAGGTAGGCCGGCGAGATCCACCTGAGGGCTGGATGGATGCCGAACCACTCGAGCAGCGCCTCGATGTGTGCAGCGAAGCCTACGCTTACGCTCATATTGCTGAACGCGTATTCGAGGATCAGATCCCAGCCGATGATCCAGGCCACCAGTTCGCCCAGCGTTGCATAGGTATATGTGTAAGCCGAGCCCGCGATGGGGATCATTGATGCCAGTTCCGCATAGCACAGCCCGGTAAACACGCAGACGATGGCGACGAGCACCAGAGAAATCGCGAGCGCCGGACCCGCGCCAGGACGGCCTGCCATTGCCGTGTGCGTCAACAGGTAGTGGATCAGAGGGGTGTTGCTGACCTCGGGCGTGTCGAACTTCTGCCCCGCCATGGCGGTGCCGATGACGGTAAAGATGCCCGAACCGATGACGGCTCCAATGCCGAGTGCGGTCAGTGACCAGGGTCCCAGCGACTTTTTCAGCGCGTGCTCGGGCTCTTCCGATTCGCGGATGAGCTTATCAATGGATTTGCAGGCGAGCAGTTGGTGAGGCAGGGCAGTTCTCCTGGTACTGATGCGAGATTCCCGGATTCTTGAATGAATCGGCCTTATCGGCAGTTTACATGGAGAGAAATGGCGGGTGGAGAATGTCCAGGCTGGGAGCGTTTGATCTGAGAGAGTCACGGTGCTCGGATGCAACTCCGGGCCGGCAGAATTCGTGCACGGCCCGGATCTGGACAGTGATGCGAGCGGCCGAAGCTAGCGCTTCGATTGGCCGCGCACCATCTTCTTCACCTTCTTCTTGTTGGAGCCGCGCGGGGTTGTGCGCTTACCCTTCGGGGCAGTCTTCTTGCGGGCGGCCCGCTTCACCTTCTTGCGTTCTGTCTTGTCTTCAATCTTCTTGGTGTCTGCCACTGAGAAATCCTCTTTCCGTCAGGCGATTTGCGAGATGTCACAGTCAATGGTAACAAGAATCGAATGGCGAAGAAAGGCGGCAGCGGCGCACCCAATCGGCCGCAGGGAACCGGAAGCGGCGCGCCTGTTTATTGAATCGGAGAACCGGGTAGGAATCGAACGAGGCCCGGTGGCGACATATCAATGGATTTGCCACTGGCACTGGGTTACCGTGCAGGCTATGAAAGACCAGGCAAGCGACACCGCATACGAATCTCGGGTACGGGGCACCATATCCGCCGTGGCCTCAGGGGCTAAAGCCCCTTCGTGTTCTGAGGCGCTGGCGGCACGACTAAAGTCGTGCCCTGTTACAGATCTGCTTGATGCAACCAACTTGATTGCGCTACTCATTCTTAGCTTCGTAATTCTTCTTCTGGCGCAGCCTGCACAGTCTGAGAACCTGCCCATGTTTCGCGGCAACGCCGGGCGCACGGGCGTGTACGACGCTGCGGGAGTGCCCAGCTTTTCGCATGTGAAGTGGACGTTTCATGCGAAGGGCCAATTGATCTCATCGCCGGCTGTCGCGGGTGACGCGATCTATGTGGGTTCGACCGCAGGCCTTCTCTACGCCGTCGATCGCGTAGCTGGAACAGAGAAGTGGAAGTTTGAAACCAAGAGCCGCATCGCGTCTTCCCCGGCGGTTGCCGACGGGCTAGTCTACTTCGGCGCCTACGACGGCAACTTCTACGCGGTCGAGGCCGCGACCGGCAAGCTGAAATGGAAGTTCAGAACCGAGGGCGAGCGGCAGTTCACCGCCCGTCACCTGCACGGATTCCAGCCCGCCGCCGAACTCATGCCCGATCCCTGGGATTGCTGGTTGTCGTCACCGGCAGTGTGGAAGGACGCGGTCTACTTCGGCAGCGGCGATGGGAACGTGTATGCCCTCGATGCTGCGACCGGCGCGCTCAAATGGAAATTCAAAACGGGTGATGTGGTGCATGCGTCGCCGGCAATAGCCGATGGCACGGTCTTCATCGGCAGTTGGGACAGCTACTTCTATGCAATCGATGCGGCCACGGGTGCTGAGAAGTGGCGCTTCAAAACCGGCGAAGATTCAGTTGTGCACAACCAGCAGGGGATCCAATCTTCGGCTGCCGTTGTCGATGGCACGGTCTATTTCGGTTGCAGAGATTCGCATATGTACGCGGTGGACGAGTTCACGGGCCAGAGCAAGTGGGCATACGCAACCGGCGGAACGTGGGTTTTGACGTCGCCTGCCGTCAGCCAGGGCAAGGTCTTCTTCGCCATCTCGTATGGAGGCCTGCTGTACGCAGCCGATACGAAGACCGGAGAGATTGTGTATTCCGTCAACTTCAAAGGGTGGCCTATCTACTCCTCGCCGGCAATTGCAGGGAACATGCTCTACGTTGGCTCGACGGCCGGAACCATGAACGCCGTCAATCTCGACAGCCAGGCGATTGCATGGACCTACACCACCGATGCGGCTAAGCAGAACGGTGCAGCCTTCACCAATAGCGACGGGACAAGCAACTACTTTGGCGTGTTCCCTACGGACTACTACCAGGACGTGGTAGCGAGCTACGCCAAACTCGAGACGATCGGAGAGGTGCTTTCCTCGCCGGTTGTCGTGGACAACGTGGTTTACTTCAGCGGGACTGACGGCAATCTCTACGCGTTGATGTGAGTCGTGATTGTCGAGGGGTAAAGGGAAGTTCGATTGACGCAGTTTTACCGGGTTTATCTGGTGGCGAGGCAATGGGGGAGCGGCAAACCAGCCACTCCCCTTACCTCATAAAAGGGTGGGCAGAGATGGATGGATTCGGCCATGGCGAGTTCAGTCGCGGGGAGCGCGTGAAGCGCGGCCTGATGGTCTGGTGCGCGCTGATCCTGTTTGTCCTGGGCGTGTGGCTGTTAGTCGAACCGTTAAAAGCGCGCGGCGCGGAAAAGGTAGATAATGTGGTCGCCAATACCTCTCACACCACGGTTGCGCCAATCTGATGAACCGCAAGTGAGCGGCGGCAATTGAGAGGATACGTGGTCGCAGCGGAGACGCAATCGGGCGAATGGGCAGCCTTCGAGGAAGAACGCGTGCGCACCACGTGGATAGGCCGGCTTGCGATGCGGTGGTGGGGCCGCGCGTTGATCGGCGTCGTCGGCTGGACTGCCGTTGGCTGGATCTTCTCGCTGCCCAGCCTGAACAACCCGGGCTACAACCAGTCGCTGCGAATGTATCTGACGGAGTTCTGGGCCTGGGGGCTGATTACACCTCTGGTTATTGCTCTGGATCGGAGACTGCCGTTTTCCGGCAAGGAACTTGGCAAGCGCGTCGGTGCGCACCTGGTCGCCAGCGCCGTCTTCACGGTCATTTACTTCTACATCTTCACGCTGATGCGCGCCATCGTGGGGGTTGTTCCGTGGAGTTCGCTGCGGCCGGCGCGGATACTCAGCTTTTCAAATTTCGGTTGGTACCTGTGGAGCTGGCTCATCTGCGTTCTCATTGTGGGCGCACTGCAGGCCTATCGCTATTACGAGCGCTACATGAACAGCGAACTTCGGCTCGAGCGCCTGGAGCACAGCTTCAGCGAGGCTCGGCTGAATGCCCTGCGCATGCAACTCGATCCGCACTTCCTCTTCAACGCGCTCAACACCATCTCATCGCACGTGGAGCGCGACCCCAAGCTGACCCGCCGCATGATCGAGCACCTCGGCGATCTCCTGCGCATGTCGCTCGAGTCGAAAGACCGCCAGGAGGTTCCGCTTGCCGAGGAACTGGCGTTTATCGACCACTACCTCGAGATCCAGAAAATCCGCTTCGGCGATCAACTCCGCGTGGTTATGGATATCGCGCCGGAGGTGAAGTACGCCGCCGTGCCGTCAATGTTCATTCAGCCTCTGGTCGAGAATGCCATCCGTCACGGAATATCGCGCCGCGCTTCGGGTGGAACGATCATTGTGCGCGCCAAACCGCTTGGCGAGCGGCTGGAGATTCGCGTCATAGACGACGGCGTCGGCCTGCCCCTCGGCTGGACGCTGGAAGGCTCGGAGGGCCTTGGCCTCTCCATTACGCGACAGCGCATCGCCGGGCTCCATCCGAATGGCACGAGCCGCTTCGCGGTCAGGAATCGAGCAGAGGGTGGCACCGAGGTTGAGGTGTCGCTGCCCTTGCGCCTGGGAGACGAAAAAGATGAACACGCATACGCTTGAGCCGATTCGCGTGCTGGTCGCCGATGACGAGCTTCCGGCGCGCCAGCGCCTGGTGGACCTGTTGCGCCGCGACGAACAGATTGCATCGGTCAGCGAGGCCGCAGACGGACAAACCGCCGTCGAAATGATCCAGCGGGAGAATCCTGATCTGCTCTTTCTTGACGTGCAGATGCCGGAGTTGGATGGCCTTGGCGTCATCGAAGCCATCGGCGCCGCCCAGATGCCGCTCACCGTCTTCGTCACGGCATACGACCAGCACGCCGTCCGCGCCTTCGAAGCCAGCGCGCTCGACTATCTCCTGAAACCGTTCAGCGACGAGCGCTTCGAGGCAACCATGGCTCGCGCAAAAGCCCGGCTCGATGAACGCAGCATGCGCGAGTTTGGCCAGCGCGTGATGAGACTGGTGAGTTCCGCGCCGCCTTCAGCCGAACGGAGGCTCGATCGCCTGGTCGTGAAGGCCGGCGGCACCACGCGCTTCATTCGCGTGATCGATATCGACTGGATTGAAGCAGCTGGGGTCTACGTCACCCTGCATGTCGGCGGTAAGGAACTGCTCTATCGCGCAGCGTTGAACGATCTTGCTGAAAAGCTCGATCCGCGGCGCTTCGTCCGCGTTCACCGCTCCGCTCTGATCAATATTGAGAGCATCCTGCAGCTCGAGCCCATCTCGCACGGCGAGTTCGAAGCGGTGCTCAAGAACGGCTCGCGCACCCGCGTCAGCCGCACTTATCGCGGCCAGTTGGAGAAGCGCCTCGGCCAGCCGCTATAAGGCCATCGACCCCCAAAACGAAAGGGACGGCTGTTTTGCCGTCCCTTTGGTGTTTCGGGAATCTGAAGATGCTCAGGCTTAGACGGCCTGGACGTTTTCAGCCTGCCAGCCCTTGGGTCCCTTGACCACGTTGAACTGAACCTGCTGGCCTTCCTGCAGTGAGCGGAAGCCCTGCGACTGAATCGCGGTGTGATGGACGAATACGTCCTCGCCATTCTGGCGGGTGATGAATCCAAAACCTTTGGCGTCGTTGAACCACTTGACAGTGCCTTGTTCCATGAGAGTGTTGCTCCTTTGATGCTGATTTACCGCGGAACGCAATGCTGAAGTTTGCGAGTGGAGCGGTAACTCGGAACAGGCAAGAACTTCTGGATCGAATTCTGGTATTGCATTAAGTGTAGCATGGGTTTGGAGAAAGCCGTGCAGCACAACAGTAACCTCGTCCTCGTTATCAACCCCGGATCGACCTCAACCAAGTTTGGAGTTTTTACCCGGCAGGGTCCCAAGTGGGTCAGTTCGGTGCACCACGGCGACGAGGAACTGGAGCAGTTTCGCGGCCGCTCCATGCTGGCCCGCACCGGGTACCGCGCCGCCTTGATTGAGAAAGCACTTGTAGCGGCCGGTTACGATCCGAAGGGCTTTGCCGCTGTGGGCGGCCGCGGCGGATTCCTCCCGCCCATGGCCTGCGGTACCTACGTTGTCGACGAGGCAATCGTCGAAGAGCTTCGCCTGGCCCGGCGGGGAGAACACGCAAGCAATCTTGGTGCCGTGATCGCTCTTCGCTTCGCGCAGGCCGCGGGCGTCAATGCCTACGTCGTTGACCCCGTAACCGTGGACGAATGGCAGGACTGCGCGCGCCTCTCCGGCGCTCCGCTCATCCAGCGCTGGTGTGTCGGCCATGCCCTGAACATCAAGGCCGTGGCCCGCCGCTTTGCGCGCGAAACCGGCAGACCTTACTCCGACATGCGCCTGATCATCGTGCACCTGGGGAGCGGCATCACCGTCTCCGCCCACCGTGACGGCCGCATGATCGACAACAACACCCCCGAAGAAGGCCCATTCGGGCCGGACCGGACCGGCTCGCTCCCGGTGCGCGGGCTCATCAAGCTCTGCCTCAGCGGCAATTACGCCGAAAGGCAGCTCGACCGCATGGTCTTCGGCGAAGGCGGCCTCTTCGCCTACCTTGGCACCCGCGACCTCGAGGAAGTGGAGAAACGCATCGACTCCGGCGACACGAATGCAGCCGCCGTCTATGAAGCCATGATCTACCAGGTTGCCAAAGAGACCGGCGCCATGGCCGCGGTGCTGGCGGGTCAAGTCGACGCCGTCCTCCTCACCGGCGGCATGGCCCACTCGGAGCGGCTCATTAGCCGCCTGCGCAGCTACATCGAGTGGATCGCTCCGGTTACCGTCTACCCCGGTGAAGACGAGCTGCAGGCCTTGGCGGAAGGAGTTTTCCGCGTGCTCGACGGCGAGGAACCGGCCAGGCGCCTGGGCAGCGAGGAGATGGGAGCCGACAAGGATAAGGATCTGAGAAAAGCCCTCGTCATTGGGCTGGAGTGATCGTCACAAGTGGCTGGCCTGCGCCCGCAGAAAGCCCCTCCCATGCCGAACAATTCATTGTCTTTGCATGACCTTGGTATTGGCAGCGGCGCGTTGACAGGAAAGTGGAGGTTTGCGATTGGCAAATTGAACGTTAAGATGACTCAATCCGGCGATATGTGTCAGGGGAGGCGTCCGTGCGAGACAGGTGCCTATCGGTGGTTGTTCCCGTGTACAACGAGGAGAAGACCCTCCATGCGATCGTGCAGAAGCTGATATTGCTCCCGCGGCTTCTTGAGATCGTGATCGTTGACGATTGCTCGACCGACAGAACCCCCGAAATCCTCGAAGCCCTGCGCAACGAGCACAGCGAGATCCTCGTTAGCCGCCACGAAAAGAACAAGGGGAAAACCGAAGCCCTGAAGACCGGCTTCCACCTCACCAGCGGCGACATCGTAATCGTCCAGGATGCAGACCTCGAGTACGACCCCGCGGAAATCCCCGAGGTGATCGCCCCCATCGTCGAAGGGAAGGCCGACGTGGTGTTTGGATCGCGCTTTCTGGTCAGAAAGGCGTCGCGCGCCGTGTACTTCTACCACTACCTCGGCAATAAGCTGCTGACCTTTCTTTCGAACCTGGCGACCAACATCAACCTCACCGACGTGGAAACCTGCTACAAAGCCTTCCGCGGCGACATCATTCGCAACATCAGGATCAACTCCAGCGGATTCGGATTCGAGATTGAAGTCACCGCGAAGGTCGCCAAGCTGAAGTGCGCCATCTACGAGGTGCCCATCAGCTACTACGGCCGTACCTACGAGGAAGGCAAGAAGATCACCGCATGGGATGGCGTGGCTGCCGTCTACTACATCTTTCGCTACAACCTGTTGTGCAGCAAGCGGGCAAGCTTCAACCAGAATCCCGAGCCGGTCGACGTGAAAAGCCCAAAGCCCACCGCGCGCAGCATCTGAAATCAAATCCGCGAACATCCGCAGGCTCGTCGCGACCGGCCGCCCGGTGATGCTGGGCTCGTTATTTCAATTGCCGCGAAAAGAATTCCAGCGTCCGCTTGACGGCGTCGTTGAAGGCATCGCCGATGAATCCATGACCCTGGTCCGTGTAAATATGGCTTTCGCAGGTGAAGCTCTTCATCCCGCACAGTTGGATCAACTGCTGCGCGTTCGTGACGGGAATATTGTCGTCGTGCTCCCCGTGGAGAATCAGCAGCGGCGGCATTCCCTTCAACTGATAAAAGAATTCATCCGGCAGGCTGCCGTACCACTCAGCCACCGCATCAACAGGCAGGGTCTGTGAACCCGCGGCAAGCGCGACGGATGCTCCCAGCGAAAAACCCAACAGCGCAATTCTTCGATTCGCCCATTTCGGATTCTTCCTGCACTCGTTTACGAGATCGCTGACAGCCCTTTCCCACGCCACATAGTTCTGAGGCGAGCCGCGGTACGTGTCGGATGCGTCGAAGTAATGAAGAAAGAGAACGGTGTAGTTCTTTGTTCCGAGGTAGTCTGCCAGCGAGCGGTAAAGCTGAATCTGCGGGCCACCGACCCCGTGAAGCATGATGATGATCGGTCCGGAAGATTTCTCGCCGAAGATCTCGTAGGAGACTTGCCTGTCGCCGCTCGTGAACCGCGCCAATTGAGGCGATTCCGCCGCCAGCGAAATCGAAAACAGCAGAACTCCAAGCAATGTGGTCAGTCGCGAACAGAATCTCATTCTGGCCTCGGCAATTGCGCTACCAACAGCTTCGGATGGGATTCTACTGCGAGCCCCGCGGATACAAATAGCGGATTTCCGTACCAACCCCATCCACCGTGAGACTTGTCAGATCTTCTGGAGGTTGGCGAACTTCTCCATCAGTTTCTTCATGCCATGCTGCGGGAAAAGCACGGTCAGCTTGGCGTCGTCGCCCTCGCCCTCGCGCATCAATACCGTGCCTTCGCCATACTTGCCGTGCCGGACGCGCTGGCCCTTCTTCAGGCCTGCAGCACCGGTGGGCTGGGGAATGTCCATCTTCGGCCGCGACGTTCCCGTCCGGCCGAACGAGCCGGGTTTCACTCCGCGTCCGCCGAAAAACCGCGCAATGTTATCGATGGACCCCTCGCCGCCCTCCTGGCCTTTACTCCTCGGAGGGGGTTTCTGGCTGGAGGAGAGCTTTGGTGCTTCCTGGCTCTCATCCTCGTAGTTGTAGTGGCGGCTTTCGTACTCGCTCGACTGGCCCTGCCGCCGGCCTGCGCCGTAGCCCCGCCCGTTGCCGTAAGCGGGCACCGACCACGCGGGCGAGCGTCCGCCCAGGTTCTCGACAAGCTGGCTCGGAACCTCCTCAAGGAATCGCGACGGAACGCTCATCTCCGGCGAGTCGTTTCCATACCTGCGGCGATAGTGCGCGCGCGTGAGGATCAGCGTGTTCATGGCGCGCGTCATGCCCACGTAGCAAAGCCGCCGCTCCTCTTCCAGTTCCTCGGGATTCATCAGCGTGCGCGAGTGCGGGAACAGGCCCTCTTCGAGCCCAGCCAGAAACACCAGCGGGAACTCCAGCCCTTTTGCTGCATGCAGGGTCATCAGCGTCACGCGCGCATTGGGGTCGAACTGATCGGTGTCTGAGGCAAGCGCGGCGTGATCCAGGAACTCTGCCAGAGTCTCTCCGCGAACCTCGGCGTCATGCGCGGCATTGGCCAGTTCCTTCAGGTTTTCAATCCGGCTGAAGGCCTCCGGTGACGCTTCGGCCTCCAGCGCCTTGATGTAACCGCTGCGATCGATGATGAAGCGGATCAGCTCCGGCAGGGTGGCCGGGTCACCGGGTCGCCGGAAGGGGGATTCTGGTCCCGGAGTGGATATCGGATGATCGAAATTCGATGTCCAGTAGCGACTCCGTTCAGCGCGTTGCGCCGCTTGGAACGCCCCGTGGTCGAATACGGGCAGTTCCTCAAGATAGGCGGTCAACTCGCGTGCAGCTTCGGAGTTGTACTGTCGAAACTCAAAGTTTCCGAAATTTCGCACCTCGGGCTTGTCGCCGAGAAACTCGTGGATACAAGAGCTCCCAACCTGCTTATATGCACCCTCGGCGTTTCGAAGAATAAAAGTCTCATTCCTGTGCCTTCGCGTTTTGCAATGTTCACAATTCTCCGGATCCTCTAAGAAATGACCCGGAATTGAATCTGAATTCATGCGTTCGATGGCGTACTCGTCATCGATGTGCTTGATGACTCCGACGAGTTCCCATCCGCTCGCACGAATCGGATCAAAGAAGATGGCGACTTTGAGCGGTTGTTCATCATTAACTTTGGTCCTGGGCGCGCTCGCACCGATTCTGTATGCTCTCTCCTCCAGAGACTCGAGCCGTTGCCTGAACTTCTGGTAGTCCGATTCGCTGATCTCTCGACTCACACCTGCAACAGAGACCTCGACAGTTCGAGGCTGGTTCGCAGCTTCCGGTCTTGAGATCGGGTCCCCTGCATCGTTTTTCGTAGCTGTTGCGAGTTCCCTGGTTTGCTTGGACATTTTCAAAAACGGGCGCTTGGAGGCTTCTGCGAAGGGATTGAAGCTCGTCATGTCGAGAAGCGGAATCTGGTTCTCGTTCGAACCGAAGCTGAAGTCTGTCGCGGAATCCAACGCCTCCGTGACCTCCTGCTTCTCCTCTGCACCGGCTTTGGCGGCGCCAAACGAGAAGTCAGTGTTGGCGTCTTCCGCCCCCACGTCGGCCGAGAGTTTTCCTGCGAAGTCCGGATCCATCATCGCCTGCGCATCGAGGATGAGTTGCCGGAACGATTCCAGCGCCATCTGCGCGCGTGTCGAGATCAGTCTCTGCGATATCGCCGCTCCCAGCGCATCCCAGGTCGACTGGCCGGTCTCGAGCGCCATCCGCTCCAGCGTCTCCAGCGTCGTCTTGCCGATACCTCGCGCGGGCGTGTTGATCACGCGGTTCAGCGCCATCGAGTCGTGCGGATTGCGAATCAGCCGCAGATAGCTCAGCAGGTCCTTGATCTCGGCGCGCTCGTAAAAGCTGAACCCGCCCACCATCGAGTAGCCGATTCCATACCGCCGCAGCGCTTCTTCAACCAGCCGCGACTGCGAGTTGGTGCGATAGAGAACTGCGCAATGCGCTTCGTCGCCTGCCTCGCCCGACTCGCGCAGAAACTTCTGGATACGGTCAGCAATAAACAGCGCTTCATTCTCGCCGTCCGGAGCCTCGTAGTAGCCGATCAGCGATCCGCCCTGGCGATCGGTCCACAGCTTCTTGCCCTTGCGCCGGATGTTGTTTGCGACAACCGCGCCGGCGGCCTCCAGGATGATCTGTGTCGAGCGGTAGTTCTGCTCCAGCCGCACGATCTTCGCGTTCGGAAAATCTTTCTCGAACTCGAGAATGTTGCGGATATCGGCTCCGCGCCACGAGTAGATGCTCTGGTCTTCGTCACCGACGGCGCACACGTTTTTGTGCTCGCCGGCCAGCAGCTTCATCAGTTCATACTGCGGCCTGTTGGTGTCCTGGTACTCGTCGACGAGGATGTAGCGGTAGCGGCGCTGGTAGTACTCGCGCGTGGGCGCGGAGACCTTCAGTAGCCGCACCGCCTCCAGCAGCAGATCGTCGAAGTCGAGCGCATTATTCTTGCGCAGCTCGTCCTTGTAACCCTTGTAGATGTGGGCGATGCGCTCGCTGTCCGGATCCTTCGAGCCGAGATAGTAATCCTGCGGATCGACCATGTGGTTTTTCGCCCACGAGATGCGGCTCAGCACCGTGCGCGGCGTCAGTTGCTTGGTGTCGAGCCCCATGCGCCGCATGATCTGCTTCACAATGCCTTGCTGGTCGTTCTCGTCATAGATGGCAAACGACCGGGTCAGTCCCTCGTTGCCGACCTTCAGCGCCTCGATGTCGCGCCGCAGCATTCGCACGCACAGCGAGTGGAATGTGGCGATCAAAGGTTTCGTGAGCGAGGTATGCCCCAGCAGGCGCTCCACGCGTTCGGCCATCTCGCTTGACGCCTTGTTCGTAAAGGTCACGGCCAGGATCGCATCTGGTGCGACGCCTTTTTCCCGGATGAGCCATGCAATGCGGCTGGTGATGACGCGTGTCTTGCCCGAGCCGGCGCCTGCGAGGATGAGGAGCGGTCCCTCCGTAGCTTCAACGGCGGCGCGCTGTTCGGGATTCAGTTTTTCGATGAGCGACTGCACGGCTGGTCCAGGCGGGAAGGCGTCCTACACCAGTTTACCCGCATCGAACCCCGTCCGCAGCGTCGCGCCGCATTGCGCGCGGAGCCTAGGGATTCTGTGATTCATGAAAGTAAAGCCAAAGGCGTTCTGAGATACATGCGCCCGCTCGCTCGGCCATGGGTCAGGCGGTATTCTGGTGCGGGATGACAGTCAGGCGCGTAGCGGTGTACTGCGGGTCGGCAAACGGAAGTGATACGGCGTATCTGGCCGAAGCCAAGGCGCTCGGGCGGGCCATTGCGGACGCGAAACTAGGCCTGGTTTATGGCGGCGCAAGCGTGGGCCTGATGGGCGCCGTAGCCGATGCCGCGGTCGCCGGCGGCGCCGAGGTGATCGGCGTTCTTCCGCAGATCCTCTCCGGCAGCGAAATCGCGCATCGCGGTCTTACCCGTCTCGAGATGGTTGCCACCATGCACGAGCGCAAGGCGCGCATGGTCAAGCTGGCCGATGCGTTCCTCATGCTGCCCGGCGGCTACGGCACACTCGACGAAATGATGGAGATCGTCACCTGGAAGCAGTTGCGACTGCACGCCAAGCCCTGCATCCTGATCAACACCGCCGGATACTGGGACGGCCTGCTCGCGTTTCTCGATCGCGCCGTCGCTGCCGGCTTTCTGAAGCCGGAGAACCGCGGCCTGCTCGAAGTGGTGCCAACAGCCGCAGACGCAGTTAAGTTCGCAGTTCGAAGTTCTTAGTTCAAAGCGAGCATCGTGCGCGCCTGCCGGTCGACTACCAGAGATCCTCGGGAATTCAGAAGCCCGGTATAGATGCTACGTTCCAAATCGTTCTCGTTTGCCGGGTTCATCCGCCGCATTGCCGGCGGAGACCGGGCCAAGTCGCTTGGAGCGTTTTGCGGCATACATCCTCGTGTCTGCGCACTCCAGGAGGCGTTCCCGGGTCGTGCCATCGATCGGGAACATCGAAACTCCGATGCTCACATAGCCGCGGAACTCGCATCCCTCAAGACTGAAGGGATGGTCGAAGCTATGGTGGAGACGGTCTGCTATCTCGTCAAGTTCGTTCTGAGCGCCGACTGCTGCAATCAGTACGACAAATTCGTCACCGCCGAGTCGCGCGAGCTGGTCGTTGGGCCTGAGCAGGTGCTGGATCCGGCGGGCCGCCTCCTGCAGGTACCGGTCACCAATCCTGTGGCCAAACTGATCGTTGACCTGCTTAAAGCGATCGAGGTCGATGTAGATCAATCCAAACCTGGAAGAGGATTGATTGGCCCGGTTGATTGCGATATCGAGGTCGCGTTCGAAAGCAAAGCGGTTGTACGCGCTCGTCAGCGGATCAAATTCCGAACGACGCACCAGGTCAGAGTATTTGCCTCCGGTCTCGATCGCGAGCGCGGCGAGGTGCGTCGCGTATTCAACGGCCTCCGCTCCAAACGTGCGGCTGTCAGACTTTGAATCAGTTCCGGCGCAGATCTTGCCGAGAGGTCCTCCGGAGCGCGACGGAATCACATGTTCAACCACGTGCAACTCGCGCCGCTCCTCGCTGGTTGGGCGGTTGCCAAACGCGCCCGCGCCCTCAATTTCAACCCAGCAGTGTTTGAGGTGGAGTTTGAACGCCAGCAGTTCGGTGATTTGCAGGAGAGTCTCTTCCAGTGGGATCGCGTTGTTGACGCCTTCGATGACCCGGTTGCGCCATCGCTCGACACTCAAGGCGGCGGCGGCTGTTTCAGCGCGCAACCTGCGCTCCAGCAAGAGTGTCCGGCCAACGAAGATGAACGTCGCGATCAGGACCAATCCCAGCACGATAACGAGATTTCGGATGGAGATGACGGACGGACTTGCGAGTGTGGTGACCTCTTCCGGGGAACGAAGGAGGATATGGAATGCGACCGTGCCGTCGAATTGCTCGTTGCGATCAAGCACGCAAATGCCGGTTACGCGAACGCGAGAACCGAGACGCACCGCCTTCATTGCGGGGGGCGGAAGATTGAGGTTTCGCTCAGGGTGCCGATAAATGGCGGAGAAGAGGTGGCCCTCTGAGAGAAGCACGTATTCATCCTGCGCGGCTTCCCGTACCTGCATCACAAGCTGCCCGTCCACCGAGACGAGTTCGTACGCGTGCATTCCGCGTGTCAATTGGGGCGGCGACAGTTGCTTGGGGACAGCGGGAGAGGCGAATGCAGATTTTTCAATTTCGGCGCGCGTCAACACAACCGAACCGTTTCGAACATCAGGGAATCCCGAAACGGTCGCTTTCTCGCCGATCTGATGAGGATACTCGGTCTGCGTGTCGACCCAGAGAGTTTTGTCACCGTCCTGCAGTACGAGTGCAGCGCCTCGCTGAAAGTAGGTGATGGTTCCCTCGACGCGCACTCGCTGCGTCTTGTCTTCCACGTAATACGACGGCAGAATATCATCGAGCTGCCGAACCGGCGATGCGCTGAGACTGAAGTTGGGCGGTTTTAGAATCTGCAGGTCAGAGTAGGACGGAGCTTCAAGGAGAACGCCGATCATCTGCGATTTGCTGTCGAACTTGCCGGCCGCCACACCGGTCAGTTGCACTTCCGTATCAAGCAAATCATTGATGTTGGAAGGGCCGCCGCTGGCGATTTGCGCTTCTATATGACCTCCCGGCATGAGCAGGTCAAGAACCACAATCTTCGCATCGCCGTCAGTGACGAAATTCGCTCCACGGACAATCGCCCGGACCGTGACACGCTTGCAATCGAGTTCTGCACGAATGAGACGCTGGAAATTCGCCTCGATCGGGACAGGTGGTTTTTCGTGACGAAGGAACGTCACTCGACGGCTCTTCACCTCCGGATGGAAGCTCGGCCTGATGTTTCCCTCTACCAACACCCTGTCGCCTGTGTCCAGATCAAGGTCGTCGCTCGTCTCTACGTAAATCGCTGCATTCCCGTCCTGCACAAAGAGGTCGACGTTTCCACGGCGGTAATACGTCACCGTACCCTCAAACGCGACAGGGGAACCTGCCGCCGCCTCGGCATTCGAGATTGCGGCTACCGCTGAGAGAGAAGAGACAGGATGAGCCTGTTGCGCGTTGACTTGGGACCCGGCGGCCAGAGCCAACCAGCAAAGCAAAGCGGCGAGATTGGTTCGTCCATTCATGAATACTGAAGAGCCCGAGAGATCCAACCAAAACTCCCGAAAACATTTATCGGCAAAATGGCAGCAAGCCATCGCCGGCATTCTGTCCCGAACCGAGACACTCACCTCACCGGTGAGCGCCGGACCGCGAGCCGCTGAATTCCCTGCGAAACCTCGTTCTACTGAGACTTCTCTGGAAAGTTCAACATAATTCTCCTGGAATCAACGTGGCGGCTCGGTGCGATCTCAATCGGAAATGCGCCACGATCTACATCCGGATGTTCTCAAGACTCAATGCAGCATCTTGAATTATCTGTGCCGAAAATCACGACGGCCGTGCGACTTTCGTGTAAATGAGATGGGCTGAATTGGTCAGAAGGACTTCTCCGGGATCAGGGAATGCTCACTTGCGCCTGGCGCGCTCGCGCTGTAATTCGCGGTACAACTCGCTCTTCGACTGGCCGGATTCGCGGGCGAGGCGCTTCAGCGCTTCCTTCTCGTCGAGGCCCGCCTCAGACTGGAGGCGAGCGATGCGATCGGCAATCTTTACCCGGGTCTCAGAAGCGAAACCCGGGGCACCCGGATTTGTGCGGGATGAGGGCGCTTCGATCAGCAGCACGAATTCGCCGCGGATGCGTTCGCGCTCTGCGAGCTGCCTGCGAATCTCGGCGACGCTGCCGCGGAGAAACTCCTCGTGCAGCTTGGTCAGTTCGCGCGCCGCTGCGATGCGCAGGGCAGGCCCAAAAACAGCCTCGAAATCGGTCAGCGTGTCGGCGATGCGATGCGGAGCTTCGTAAAAAATGAGCGTCTGCGCGGAGTCGCGCGCCTGTGCGGCGAGTGCTTCGAGGCGCGTGCGTCGCGCTCCCGCCTTCTCCGGCAGAAATCCGATGAAGTGAAATTCGTCTGTCGGCAGGCCGGAGGCAACGAGCGCGCTGAGCGCCGCATTCGCGCCGGGAATGGGAACCACCGGAACTCCGGCTGCGATCGCCTCACGCACAAGCACGGAACCGGGATCGCTGATGCCGGGCATGCCCGCGTCGGTGACCACCGCGATCCGCGCGCCGGCCTTGAGCGCTTCGATGAGTTCTGCCGCGCGCTCCCGCTCATTGTGCTGGTGATAGCTCACCGTCGGGGTGGTGATGCCGAAGTGGTTGAGCAGCTTCTGCGTCTGGCGGGTGTCCTCGCAGGCGATATGGTCGGCATGCTTGAGGACTTCGAGCGCACGAAGGGTAATGTCGCCGAGGTTGCCGATGGGAGTGGCGACAAGGTAGAGGCCGGGAGCGAGATCTTCGGACATTGCTTAGAACATGGTATGCGAGTTCGCGGGATGCACCGTGCGCACCTTCATTTGCGAGCCAGCGTTCGTGCTTTCCCTTCCCAGGCGCAAGCAACGCGTCAAGGATGGGGCACTCCAATTCCCTGCGCTATGATTTGGTCGCTCAGGATGACAAACCGATTCGCTATTCGCTGGATTCCTGCGATTCAATGCGGCGTTGCTCGGCGAGCAGCGACATCGAGCTCATCAGGTTCTGCACGCTGACAATGCCGACCACTTTGCCGCTCTCGGTGACCGGGATCAGCGAGAGTCCCTGGCCGCCGGAGATGCGGCGGATAGTGGTGCCGAGGGTGTCTTCTGGCCGTGCCACCTGGAAGGCCCGCGACATGATCGACTGGATATAGCCGTTGCCCTCGTTGCGCAGCGCGTCAACAATTCGCTGCCGCGAGACGATGCCCACAAGCTGCGGTCCTCGCACCACGGGAAAGTCCTCCTGCAGCGAGTGGACGCAGCGAACCAGCGCGTCGGCCAGAGTATCTGATGGCGAGAGCGTGGCGAAGTCCGTGAGCATCACTTCGCGCATCCGGACGGTGTCCACGACGGACTGGAAGAAGACACCCTGGTCTTCGATCTGCGCGCCGATCATGATGAAGAACCCGGCGATGATGAGCCAGTAGGCTTGCAGCACCATTCCGGCGATCATGATTGCAAGCGCAAGAAGCTGTCCAAGACCGGAGGCGGCGCGGCCCGCCGGCGCAAACCCGTGGCTGCGTGCGAAGTTCCCGCGCAGCAGCCGGCCGAAATCGAGTGGGTAAGCCGGCACTAGATGCAGAAGACCGAGGCCGACCTGCATCCAGACCATGCTGCGCACCAGGTGGCCGGCAGAAACCAGCGGGACGGCCAGCAGAGGGACGTCGCCACCGGAGCCGATGAAGCATGCCGCCAGCATCAGCGCCGTCAGGCAGTTGACGATCGGACCGGTCAGCGCCATCGCGAACTGGGCGAAGCCCTGGTTAGCCCCCTCCTGGCTCTCCGGGTTGGCGTAGGCAAACAGTCCGCCGATCGGCAGCAGCAGCACAGCGCGCAGCCGGAGGTTCAGAAATGCAGCCATCATCAGGCGTGCGATCTCGCGCACTACGACCGCGGCAACGCAGACGAAAAACAGTCCCAGGCCACGCAGCACTCCTGCGGAGCCGCTGAGTCCGAGGCACACCAGAGCCAGGGCGGGGAAAAAGATGTGCATGCGCATTTCCACGCCCATCCATCGGCCCAGCGGTATAGTCCAGCCACGCATATTCAAATTGTAGTGTCTACCACCCCATCGACGATGGACCCATCGATCCACCCCAGGGAACAAGGGGCGCTTCCTGGGGACCCTGGTTCGGGTCGGCCAGCGTTTCTTATATCCTGATTGCCGATGCGGGTAATTGCGGGAATGCTGCGACGTAGGACGCTGGAGGCCCCGGATGGGCTCTCCACCCGTCCCACCAGCGACCGGCTGCGAGAGACGCTATTCAATGTACTTGCGCCGCGAATCGAGGGTGCGCGCTTCCTTGATCTGTATGCGGGATCGGGCGCCGTGGGGATCGAAGCGGCCAGCCGGGGCGCCGCCAGCGTCGTCCTGGTCGAGCGGGCTGCCCCGGCTTTGAAGGTATTGCGGGGAAACCTGGAAAAGCTTGGACTGCGCGGAGAGGTTCGCGTGGAGGCGGTGAGCGTCGGAGTGTTCCTGCGACGCATCCGTGCGCAGAACGCGGCCATGCTGTTTGACCTGGCGTTTCTGGATCCGCCCTACGAGGCGGCGGACGAATATGCCACAGCGCTCGGGCTCCTGGGCGGCGAGGCAAGTGGGATGCTGGCTGAGAATGCTCTCGTCGTTGCGGAGCACCGTCGAAAGGAAAAGCTGGAAGAACGATATGGCACACTTACGAGGACGCGGGTGCTGAAGCAGGGAGATGCGTCGTTGAGTTTTTATGAGAAACAGCTGCCAACTGCCAGCTTTTAGCCAAACTCTTAGCTCGCGGATGGGCGGATTGCGGAGTAATTGCGTGAAGAACATTTCAAAATGGATTGCTGCATTTGTTGTGTTGTCTGGAGCCGCAGGCTTATGGGCGCAGACTTCGCCGCCTTGGGTGATCGGGCCGTTTGCGCGGCCGGCAACCGGGAATCCCGTGGTGACCCCAAATCCGGCCACGACATTTCAGGACCCGATCCGGCATGCGCCGGTGCAGTGGGAGGCGCTGCACACCTTCAATCCCGCAGCGGTGGTGCGGCACGGGAAGGTATATGTGCTCTATCGCGCTGAGGACAACTCCGGCGCGATGGAAATCGGCGGGCATACCTCGCGGCTTGGCCTGGCTGAAAGCGATGACGGCATCCACTTCAAGCGCGTGGGCGAGCCCGTCCTTTATCCCGCGGAAGACGACCAGAAGGCGCGCGAGTGGCCGGGCGGCGTTGAGGATCCGCGCATCGTAGAACTCGACGACGGCACCTACGTCCTGACCTATACGCAGTGGAATCGCAAGACCTACTCGGTCGGCATCGCAAGCTCGCGCGACTTGCGCCACTGGACGAAACACGGACCGGCATTCCTCACCGCTCTGGGCGGCAAGTACGCAAACCTGATGTATAAATCTGCCGGCATCGTTACCCAGCTCAAGGGCGGCCGCTTGATTGCGGCAAAGATCGCCGGCCGCTACTGGATGTATTGGGGCGAAGGCTCCATCCGGCTGGCCACCTCCGACGATGCCATTCACTGGATTCCCGTCGAGGACATGCACGGGAACACGGTCGAATTCCTTCGTCCGCGCCCCGGCCACTTCGACAGCACGTTCCCGGAGACAGGACCGCCGCCCATCCTCACCAACAAAGGAATTGTGATGCTCTACAACGGCAAGAATGCCACGGAGGGCGGCGATCCCACTCTGGGCCCCGATGCCTACGCGGCAGGTGAGGCGTTGTTCGAGGCGACAAACCCGGCCCACCTCCTCGAGCTGACTGACAAGCCGGTACTCAAGCCGGAACTGCCCTACGAAAAGACCGGCCAGTACGCCGCCGGCACCACGTTCGCCGAGGGGCTGGTGTTCTTCCGCGGCAAGTGGTTCCTCTACTACGGTTGCGCGGATTCCCTGGTCGCCGTGGCAACCGCTCCCGCTGAGGCCATGAGCGCGGAGTCGCTGCGCATGCCCGCCGCCACTGAGAACCCCGCAATTCCAGCGCCGCCAAACGCGACTGCGGCAGCCCCGCCCGGTGCCGATCAGAGCGCGCGCGGCTTCTACCTGCACAACGGCGACACGGTCGTCTTCTACGGCGATAGCATCACAGAGCAAAACTACTACAACCAGTGGGTCGAGCTGTACACGGCAACGCGGTTTCCGTGGATGCGCGTGCACTTCTACGGGGCCGGAGTGGGCGGCGATCGCGTCACAGGCGGAGCCGGCGGCCCCATCGACCAGCGCCTGGATCGCGATGTGTTTGCAGAGAAGCCGACCGTCGTCACGGTGATGCTGGGTATGAACGACGGCAATAGTCGCGCCACAAGCGACGAAATCGAGCAGGCCTATGTGAAAGGCTACGAACATCTGCTCGACTCCATTCGCGAGCACGTGCCCGGTGTGCGGCTGACGCTGCTGGGGCCGTCGCCCTTCGACGACGTCACGCGGCCGGTGACCTTCCCGGGCGGATACAACGCCGTCATGCAACACTTCGCCGAGATCGACCAGTCGCTCGCCGACAAGTATGGCGCGGCCTTCGTGAATCTGAACCCGCCTGTAGTAGCTGCCATCCGCAAGGCTGACGCGATGGACCCGCGCCTCGCCGTTTTGCTCCTGCCCGATCGCGTCCATCCCGATCCGCCGGCGCACTGGGTCATGGCCGAGGCGCTGCTGAAGGGGTGGCATGCGCCTGCGCTCGTTTCCGATGTGACCCTCGATGCACGCGCCGGCACCGTAATGGTGGCGCGCAACGCGGTGGTCAACCAACTGGAGCAATCAGAGAATGGACTGAAGTGGACGGAAGTCGAGGCTGCGCTGCCGCTGCCCTTGACGCGCGGCAATGCAACACAGGCGCTGATCGAAGACCTGACCGATATCGAGCAGCAGCTCAACCAGGAGAAACTGCGCGTAACCGGGCTTCCTGCCGGCCGCTATACCCTCAGCATCGATGGCGAGCCGGTCGATACGTTTTCTCCTGAAGCTCTCGCCGCCGGAATCAATCTTGCCGATTACGGCACGCCCATGTTCAGCCAGGCCCAGCGCGTCAGCTGGCTGGTGCGCGATCGCGACGAGGCCCACTACATTCACCTGCGTATGCGCGTGCGCAATGCCGATACCGGCGCGGAGGAAGGCAAGGACGTGATGCAAGCCTTCGAGAATTCGCTCGAAGACTCGATCTATGAGACAGCAATGCCCAAGCCGCACGTCTTCCGACTGACGCCGGCGGCCACGGGCACAACGCAAAGCACACGATGAGCCGGCCGGCCGCAGTGCAGCAACAGCCGAATTGAGGAAGCCGTTGTGATTTCGCTCGAAGCAGTGCTGGAAGGTGAAGCCGCAGAACTTCAGGCGGTCACTACGCACGCCGCCGGCCCCGCGGGAGCTCTGCCGCTCTCGGCGGAGATGCTGCTTAATGAGCCCTCCGGCAATCTCTTCGGCCTGAGCCAGAACGCGGGCATGGGTTGGGAGGCTTCGCGCCTTCGCAATCCAGAATTCCTTATTCTCAGCACCCATGGCGGACTGCGCGCGGAAGACGGACGTCCGATCGCGCTGGGATTCCACACCGGCCATTGGGAGGTCGGTCTGCTTGTCGCCGAGGCCGCGCGTGAGCTGAAGGTGCGGCATGCGACGCCCTTCGCCGGCGCAGTTACCGATCCCTGCGATGGCCGCACCCAGGGCACCATCGGCATGATGGACTCGCTGCCGTTTCGCAACGACGCGGCCATTGTGCTGCGCCGCCTCATGCGTTCGCTACCCACGCGCAAAGGCGTGCTGGGCGTGGCCACCTGCGACAAGGGCCTGCCGGCGATGATGATGGCGCTGGCTTCTTCCGGTGCGCTGCCCGCCGTGCTGGTACCCGGCGGCGTCACTCTGCTGCCCGAGGCCGGTGAGGACGCAGGCAGGGTGCAGACCATCGGCGCGCGATTTGCGCAGCAGCAGATCACGCTGGAATACGCGCAGGAGGTAGGTTGCCGTGCGTGCGCATCGCCGGGCGGCGGTTGCCAGTTTCTGGGAACAGCGGCGACGGCGCAGGTTGTCGGCGAGGCGCTGGGACTGTCGCTGCCGCATACCGCTCTGGCTCCGTCCGGGCAGGCCATCTGGCTTGATGCCGCCACTCGCTCGGCGCGTGCGCTGCTGCGCATGCACCAGGTGCACCTGGGCGCGCGCGATGTGCTCACCGATGCCGCGGTGCGCAACGCGATGGTGCTGCATGCGGCGTTCGGAGGGTCGACCAACCTGTTGCTGCATTTGCCGGCGATTGCGTTTTCCGCAGGATTGAAGCAGCCCCGGCGGGATGAGTGGGAGGAGGTGAATCGCGGAGTGCCACGCCTCGTCGATGCGCTGCCCAACGGCCCGCGCGGCTTCGCGACCGTGCAGGTATTTCTCGCCGGCGGAGTGCCGGAGGTGATGCTCCACCTGCGAACCGCAGGACTTTTGGACGTGAGCGTGAAGACGGTCAGCGGCGAATCGCTCGATGCGAGCCTCGACTGGTGGCAGCAGAGCGAGCGGCGTCACAAGCTGCGCAAGCGCCTCAAAGAACTGGACGGCATTGATGCCGACGATGTGATCATTGCGCCGGACCGGGCGCACTCGCACGGGCTGACCCCGACAGTCTGTTTTCCTGTCGGCAACCTCGCGCCGGAGGGATCGGTCATCAAGAGCACCGCGATTGATCCCTCGCTCATCGGCGACGACAACATCTACCGGCATCGCGGCCCCGCGCGCGTCTTCGTGACGGAGGAAGCGGCGATTGCCGCGATCAAATCAGGCAAAGTCGGCCACGGCGACGTGATCGTGCTGATCTGCGGCGGGCCCAAGGGCGCGGGCATGCAGGAGATCTACCAGGTGACTTCGGCGCTCAGGCAACTGCCGCATTGCAAGCACGTCGCGGTGCTGACGGATGCGCGCTTCAGTGGCGTTTCCACCGGCGCCTGTATAGGTCACATCTCGCCTGAGGCGCTGGCCGGCGGCCCCATCGGCAAGGTGCAGGAGGGCGACCTGATCGAGATCGTGATCGATCGCGGTAAGCTGGACGGATCCGTGCATCTTGTGGGCGACGCCGGCGGCGAGTTCAGCGCAGAAGAAGGCGCGCTCCGACTGTCGGCGAGGAAGCCGCGCGCGGATCTGCAGCCGCATCCGGCGCTGCCCCACGACACGCGCCTGTGGGCGGCGCTGGTTGAAGCAAGCGGCGGCGTGTGGGGCGGGTGTGTCTACGATACGGAGAAGATCGTGACGAGGCTGGCGCGTAGAGACAGGCCTGAATGACCGTCAGCAGAGTAATGAGCGGGGCGAAAGCGATAGAGTACTTGGCATGAAAAACCCTCGGGCTCTCCTTGCGTTGATTGTCTTCATCCCTACCGTATTCGCGGCGACGGCCGCTCGATCGCAGGCCACTGCCAATGCGGCGAAGCCCGGCTCAGCACCGCAGCTTGTCATCATCGATACCGACATCGGCGACGACATCGACGATGCATTCGCGCTGGCCCTCGCACTGAAAAGCCCTGAGCTGAAGATCCTCGGCGTCACAACCACCTTCGGCAATACGGAATTGCGTGCGCGCTTGGTTGATCGCTATCTGCAGGCTGTCAGCCGAAGCGAAATCCCGGTATTTGCCGGCCCCATGACGAAGACCGACAACGTGATGACGCAGGCAGCCTACGCAAGGCGCGGGCCCGAGAAGAAATCAGGCAATGGCGCGGAGTTCATCCTGCGCGAGGCTCGCGAGCATCCGGGCCAGATCACGCTTATCGGGATCGGGCCATTCTTCACGATTCAGGCAGCCATCGAGCGCGAGCCGGCGGCCTTTCGCAAGTTGAAGCGCGTGGTCATCATGGGCGGCAGCATCTACCGTGGCTATGGGGAAGACGCGAATGGGAAACCGAGACCGCCGGAGCCGGAGTGGAACGTCGATCGCAATCCTGCCGGAGCCAGGGCGCTTCTCGCTGCGGGGGTGCCGGTCTTCATGATGCCGCTCGATTCCACCCAGGTGCATCTGGAGTCGAGGGAGCGGGAGGCAATCTTCGCGCACGGCTCTCCGCTTACCGACCAGCTCACGCTGCTCTATCACCAGTGGATGGCGGGGACGCCATCGCACAGCCCGACGCCCACACTCTTCGATCCCGTCGCCGTGACCTACACCTTCCGGCCGGACCTGTGCCCAGCTCAGCCGATGCACATCGATGTGGACGACCGGGGAAGGACAACTCCGGGGAAGGGAGCACCGAATGCGCAGGTCTGCCTGCACTCAGACGAAAAAGGCTTCCTCAACCTGCTCCTCACACGCCTCACCGGAGACTGAAAAGCGGCGCTGGAGCACCCCGTTTGATGACCGGCAATAGCCTGAATTCACAGGAATTTGCCTGAAACCGCAGATGTGTGTTGGGTGTCACATGCAACTCCATTGACAGCGCGGGAAAGTAGGAGAAAAATTGCGGGTCGATGGGAATCTCACCTATTTGCACGCGCTGAGAGGGAGTGTGACAAAGATGCTGAAATGGAAGACTTTTGGAGTGTTGTTTCTGGCGGGTTCAGGGCTTGTGGTGGCTGGCTGCAAGTCGGCGCCCGAGCTGACCCCGGCGCAGGCGTTGGCAATGGTTCAGGCCAAATACGACCAAACGGCGCCTGTACCGACAAACATCCTGGTTAACGATGCAGGCATGAGAACAGGCGTCACGGCCAAGCTGTGGGATCGTACAAAGGTCTATCCAAACAAGCTTTGGGCCGATTTCAAGCTCACCCCGGACGGGAAAAAGGCGGTAGTGCTGGCCGGTGGCGGCGATGTGATCGAGTGGAGACCGGCCAACCTGGACGACAAGAACTATACGATCGTGGTTACGACGGTCGCCGCTAATCACCTGAGAGCACACGACATGGGCGACTTGCAGGACGAGATGCTCCCGGGCTCCGATACGGCAAAATCCGGCAAGTACATCGAAGGCGTGAACCTGACCGGAGTGCCGCAGGTGCTTCAGGACATCGCACACAACCCCGGCAACAAGCTGAGCACGAAAAGGCAGGCCGATTTCGCGCTCGTAAACGGGACTTGGACGCTGAAGTCGATCGAGTAACACCTTGAGGATGAGAGAGGGGCGGGATCGAATTGTCAGCTCCGCCCCCTTTTTGCTGAGGGCCAAAGGGTCGTGTCGACCTGAAAGGGTTTCGTTTATTAACGAAACCCGCCACGGAATTGAACGAGTTTGATCGAGATTCCTTTCAGAGCCGTTGATTCTTGGAGACGGCCCTCATGTCTATTTCATCCTTGCGGTTATCACTTTCTGGTTTGTATTTTTGGTTGTTACAGGATGCGGTGATGGCTCAGGCGGCGGAGGATTAACGGTCGGGGGCGGCCAGCGAAAAGGACCAGAACATTGTTCAGAACGGAGGCTCGTATACCGTGCCCTGATACAGGCCAGAGGGCGGCCTGGCCCAACAGGCTGGTTTTGTGGCCGGAAAAATTGACCCCCACTCCCGTTTCTTGTTATCTTTAGAAGGTTCCGCAAGAACACGCCTATCCGTGTGTGATGACGGTTGGCGCGTAACGGGAGACCTCGGCCAGCAAGTTCGGTGAGGTTTTTGCCCGAGGGCCGCGTGATGTTGGGGCGGCCGAAGTCCTCGAAAGCTCTCCTCTTGCGAAGGGCAGGGACACATCGCCAACCCGGGTGAAGGAAAGACGGGAAGGTGATTGATCGCATCGGTGCTCGCGCGTTTCTCCACCTTGGAGGGCTATGCGAGCCGGAACCGGCGAAACGGAGTTGGCTTTTCCCGCTTGAGGCGGCAAAACGACCGGCCACCGTCCTGGTTCTCGTCTGGTAGTGGAACGAAGGCAGACGCGAAGCAGCAACTTGGGCTTCCGTGCGCGTGCGCGCTGAAAAGCGCGCTTAAAGCCATGGAAGAGCCTGAAGCGACTGTGCGCGGCTGAAGAGCGGGTTGGGTTCAAGGTTGTTGGGGTAAGGAGTTTCAGTTTGCCTACTTTTAATCAGTTGGTTCGGAAGGGGCGTACGGCCCCGCGGTACAAGACGGCGTCTCCTGCACTGCAGGCCTCACCGCAGCGGCGCGGAGTTTGCACCCGCGTGTACACACAAACCCCCAAGAAGCCGAATTCGGCGCTGCGCAAGGTGGCCCGCGTGCGGCTCACCAACGGGATCGAGGTCACGACCTATATCCCCGGCATAGGCCACAACCTGCAGGAGCACTCGATTGTGTTGATCCGCGGCGGCCGTGTGAAGGATCTGCCGGGCGTCCGTTATCACGTTGTGCGCGGCACGCTTGATTCGGTGGGCGTGGCCAACCGGAAGCAGAGCCGTTCGAAGTACGGCGCGAAGCGTGCCAAGGGCGGAGCAGCTCCGAAGAAGTAACTACGGTTCCCGGGCGGGGTGTTTGGACCGGGACTGGGGTAGTAGAAGCGGCGCAAGAGCGCGAAGGATTTTGAGGAACTATGCCAAGAAAAGGGCACATATCGAAGCGGGAAGTGGCGCCTGATCCGGTTTACGGGTCCACGCTGGTCACCAAGTTTGTGAACTCGATGATGTGGGGCGGCAAGAAGTCGACCGCACAGGGCATCTTCTACCAGGCGATGAAGAACCTGGAGGAGAAGGGCGGCGGCGAAGAGGCCATCAAGCTCTTCAAGAAGGCTGTCGAGAACTGCAAGCCGCTGCTCGAGGTCAAGACTCGTCGCGTTGGCGGCGCCAACTACCAGGTGCCGATCGAAGTGAACCCGGATCGGCGTACCTCGCTGGCGATTCGCTGGCTGATCAGCTACGGGCGCGCCCGCGGCGAAAAGGGAATGATCGACAAGCTGAGCAATGAGCTGCTGGATGCAGCCAACGGGCGCGGCGCGGCGATGAAGAAGAAAGAAGACGTGCACCGCATGGCCGAGGCCAACCGGGCCTTTGCGCACTACCGCTGGTAAGCGCGGAACGGAAGGATTTCTGAAGCCGGCCAGTTAGAAGGTCCGGCGCGATTGCCCTGCAGCGATTGGGCTTTGGAACTGAAGGAAACGGCGGGCGTTTGAGCCCGCAAGGAAAAGAATCGTGGCTCGCACCATACCACTCAGTCGTTGCCGAAACATCGGAATCATGGCGCACATCGACGCCGGTAAGACGACAGCGACAGAACGCATCCTCTTCTACACGGGCATCACGCACCGCATCGGCGAAGTGCATGAAGGCACCGCGACCATGGATTACATGGAGCAGGAGCAGGAGCGCGGCATCACCATCACGTCGGCTGCAACGACGTGCATGTGGCGCGATATCCGCATCAACATTATCGACACGCCCGGCCACGTGGACTTCACCGCTGAGGTGGAGCGCTCGCTGCGCGTGCTCGATGGCGCGGTTGCGGTGTTCGACTCGGTCAGCGGCGTGCAGCCCCAGACCGAGACGGTGTGGCGGCAGGGCGACAAGTACAAGGTTCCGCGTATCTGCTTCGTGAACAAGATGGACAAGAACGGTGCCGATTTCGAGCACGTTCTCGACACCATTCGCAAGCGGCTTGGCGCGCGGCCCGTAGCGCTGCAGATTCCGGTCGGCGCCGAGGCAAACTTCAAGGGTGTGGTCGATCTCATCGAGATGAAGGCCATTCTCTGGCACGACGAGACAATGGGCGCGAAGTACTCCGAAGAGCCCATTCCCGAGAATCTGCTGAAGAAGGCGAATGCCTTCCGTGCGCAGTTGATCGAAACGATCGCCGAGACCGACGACGTTTTACTCGAGAAGTTCCTCGAAGGCGAAACGCCGACCATCGAAGAGCTGAAGAGGGGTATCCGCCAGGCGACCATCGACCTGAAGGTCTTCCCGGTCATCTGCGGTTCCGCATTCAAAAACAAAGGTGTCCAGACGCTGCTTGACGCAGTCGTGGACTATCTGCCCTCGCCGCTGGACAAGCCTCCGGTCGAAGGCATCGATCCTTCGCATCCGGATCGCAAGCTGATCCGCAAGGCCGAGGATAGCGAGCCGCTTTCAGCGCTTGTCTTCAAACTGATCAACGATCCTTTCGGCAAGCTTTCGTTCATTCGCATTTACTCGGGTTCGCTGAAGACGGGCGATACCGTGCTGAATCCACGTACCGGCAAGACTGACCGCGTCGGCCGCCTCGTGAAGATGCACGCCAACAAGCGCGAGGACATCACCGAGATCTACGCTGGTGACATCTGCGCCTGCGTCGGGCTGAAAGAACTGAAGACGGGCGATACGCTCAGCGATCCGCATCATGCGATTGCGTTGGGCGCCATCACCTTCCCGGAGCCGGTCATCTCGGTTGCAATTGAGCCTAAAACGAAGGCCGATCAGGAGAAGATGGGCATCGCGCTGTCGAGACTGGCCGATGAGGATCCCACCTTCAAGGTGCGGACCGATGAAGATTCGGGCCAGACGATCATCAGCGGCATGGGCGAGTTGCACCTCGAGATTCTCGTGGACCGCATGAAGCGCGAGCACAAGGTCGAGGCGAACGTAGGCGAGCCCAAGGTGGCCTTCCGCGAGACGATTCGCAAGCATGCCGAGGCTGAAGGCAAGTACATTCGCCAAACGGGCGGTTCGGGCAACTACGGGCATTGCAAGCTGCGCGTGGAGCCGAACGAGCCGGGCAAGGGCTACGAATTTGTCAACGACATCAAGGGTGGCGTGGTTCCGAGGGAATACATCAAGCCTATCGACCAGGGCGTTCAGGGTGCGATGGAATTGGGTATTCTGGCGGGCTTCCAGATGGTTGATATCAAGGTGACGTTGTTTGATGGCAGCTACCACGAAGTCGACTCGAACGAAATGGCATTTAAATTTGCCGGTTCGATCGCCTTCAAGGAAGCTGCTCGCAAGGCAAGCCCCGTGCTGCTCGAGCCGGTGATGGCTGTGGAAGTCACGGTGCCCGAGGAGTTCATGGGCGTGATCATCGGCGACATCAACTCGCGGCGCGGCCGGATTGAAGGCATGGAACACGCAGCGGGTTCGCAGGTGATCAAGGCGATTGTTCCGCTGAAGGAGATGTTCGGCTACGTGAACGACATCCGTTCGTCGACACAAGGCCGCGCGTCGTATTCAATGCAGTTCGCGCGCTACGAAGAGGCGCCGCGCATGATTGCCGATGAAATCATCGGCCGTGCGCAAGGGAAGTAAACGAGGTGTCGGTTGTCAGTGAACAGTTGTGAGCCGGGAGTGTGGCGGATCAACTGGAATGCCAACTCAGGATAAAGCTGAAAACTGACGACTGAGAACTGAAGACTTGTTTTGGGGCTGGAGCCGGAACGCCGGCGCCCCGGGGATGCAACAGGTAGTACGAGCCACTGAAAGGGATTTGGATTTCTTATGGCGAAGGAAAAGTTTGATCGTTCGAAGCCGCACGTGAACGTGGGCACGATTGGACACATCGATCACGGCAAGACGACGTTGACGGCGGCGATCACGAAGGTGTTGGCGAAGCATAACCCGAAGA
>Ga0326727_10001821_pt1 | contig 76491 bp, 63 predicted proteins | sample MB2enrmetagenome_FD_207643 | JGI IMG/M metagenome (GOLD analysis project Ga0326727, IMG submission 207643) | Lab enriched peat soil microbial communities from McLean, Ithaca, NY, United States - MB29MY | ecosystem: Environmental > Terrestrial > Soil > Wetlands > Peat | place: USA: New York... | reverse complement strand
CCTCAACCTGCTCAAACAGGACAAAACCTGCAAACTGGGCATCCACGGAAAACGACTACAGGCCGCTTGGGACCATGCATACCTGCTAAGACTCCTCGGAGTCCAAGTTTAGATGCGTTTGCCCTGCCGCATCGCCGCGCTTCCCAGCGCGCCCAAGCCCCCTCCGTTACAATAGACTGCAAGCGTCTGCCGAGCCGGCGACTCGATTCCCGGCCCGCCAGGCGCATCAGAACATTATGCTATCCAAAAACCTACCCGAAGCCCTCACCTTCGATGACGTGCTGCTGGTGCCCGCCTACAGCGACGTGGTGCCTGTGCAGGTCAGCACGCAGACCCAGTTGACCAGCGAGATCACGCTGAACACTCCGCTGATCTCCTCCGCCATGGACACGGTAACCGAGTCGCGCATGGCCATCGCCATGGCCCAGCAGGGCGGCATCGGCATCGTGCACCGCAATCTCACCATCGCCGACCAGGCGGGCGAGATCGACAAGGTGAAGCGCTCGGAGAGCGGTATGATCGTAGACCCGGTGACCATCGGGCCGGAACAGATGATCGGCGACGCCCTGGAAGTGATGCGCCGCTACAAGATCTCGGGCGTACCCGTTACGCAGGGCAGAAAGCTGGTGGGCATCCTTACCAACCGCGACCTGCGCTTCGAGACCCGCACCGACATTCCCGTCGGCGAAGTGATGACCAAGGAGAACCTGATTACCGTTCCCGTGGGCACCACGCTGGAAGAGGCCGAGCAGATCCTGCACAAGCATCGCGTGGAGAAGCTGCTGGTGGTGGACGATCACTACGATCTCAAGGGCCTGATCACCGTCAAGGACATTCAGAAGAAGCTCAAGTATCCCAGCGCCAGCAAGGACGATCAGGGCCGGCTGCGCGTGGGCGGAGCTATCGGGGCCACCGGCGACTACCTTGAGCGCGCGGCTGAACTGGTGCGGGCGCGTGTGGATGTGCTGGCCATCGATTCGGCTCACGGCCACTCGTCGCGCGTGCTGGAGGCAATTCGCGAAGTCAAGAAGCGCTTCCCGCAGGTGGGGCTGCTGGCCGGCAATGTGGCCACCTGCGAGGGCGCGCTGGCCTTGATCGAGGCGGGCGCCGACGCCGTCAAGGTGGGCATCGGCCCCGGCTCCATCTGCACCACGCGCATGGTCACCGGGGCGGGAATGCCGCAGATCTCGGCCATCTCCGAAGCTGCGCGCGCCGCCCGCGAACACGGCATCCCGGTGATTGCCGACGGCGGCGTCAAATACTCCGGCGAGATCACCAAGGCCATCGCCGCCGGCGCCAGCTCGGTGATGATCGGCTCGCTCTTTGCCGGCGTGGACGAGAGCCCCGGCGAAACCATCCTCTACCAGGGCCGCAGTTTCAAGAGCTATCGCGGCATGGGTTCGCTGACCGCCATGAGCCAGGGCTCCGGCGAACGCTACTTCCAGAGCACCGCCGATCTGGCCACCGCCGAGATGGGCGCCGAAGGAGTCGTCCAGCGCGAGCGCGAAAGCCAGAACCGCTTGGCCAAGTTCGTCCCCGAGGGCATCGAAGGGCGCGTGCCCTACCGCGGACCGCTGGAGGCCATGGTCTTTCAACTGGTCGGCGGCCTGCGCTCCGGCATGGGCTACCTGGGTTGCGCCACCATTGCGGAACTGCAGGAGAAGGCGCAGTTTGTGCGCATCTCCGGCGCCGGCCTGCGCGAGAGTCACGTCCACGACGTGATTATCACCCGGGAGGCGCCCAACTATCATGTTGAATAAGAGGCGCGGTCTCAAGTTCTGGATAAGCGCCTGGCTGCCGGTCGCCATCGGTATCGGTGTCATCATGATCGAGTCGACGGAATGGTTGGGCGCCGACCACACCAGTGGCCCGCTTCGCTGGTTCTTCGAAAGCATCTTCGGTCCCGTGGCCGACGCACGATGGGATTTGCTGCATCACTTTATCCGCAAGTCCGGCCACTTCCTCGGTTATGGTGGCATCGGGTTGGTGTGGCTGCGCGCCTGGTGGATGACTTTGCCCCGCTCCCGTTTCCTCCACGATGCTTTTCTCGCCCTGCTGGGCACGGCCCTGGTGGCCAGCTTCGATGAATGGCACCAGAGCTTTCTGCCCAACCGGACCGGCTCGCCGTGGGACGTGCTGCTGGATTGCTGCGGCGCCATCGCGCTGGAAGCCCTGGTTTACGTCTTCATGCGGATATTCAGACCCAAGAAGCTGGCACGGGTGGAGTAGCGCATTCCAGCTCCGCAGCATGCCCTCTTGCTTCTCTCTGACCCCTGATCTCTGATCCCTTCCCCTGCGTTACCATATTCTTGAAGACAGAATCGGGGTACGCATGTTCGTCGTGGTTTGGCAGTTCGAGATCGCCGAGGAGAAAGCTGCCGCCTTTGAGGCCGCTTATGGATCCGACGGCGCCTGGGCCAAGCTCTTCCGCACCTCCCCGAACTATCTGGGAACCGACCTCCTGCGCGACGCCTACATCCCCGGTTCTTATCTCACCATCGACCGCTGGACCAGCGAGGACGACTTCCGCGCCTTCCGCAAGGACCACGACGCAGAGTACGAATCCCTCGACCGCTCTTCGGACGCGCTCACCAGCCGCGAGACCCGCGTCGGCGCTTATACCGACTGACTTCCGGCTGCCGCGACGCCCCGCTGAAGAACGCCTCAGGCAGCGCCGAGTACTCCGCTGGCTGAGGAGAATCGCAGCAAGTTGCGAACATCCCCTCAGCAATTACACTTTCAAGGGAATGCCCTCGCCCGATCCATTCGCGCCTCAGCTCGACCTCAGCTTCGACGAGCCCCGTCATACCCGCCGCATCTGGCCGGTGCGCGAGCTGGTCGCCCAGGTTCGCGAACTTGTCGAGCTGGAATACGGCGACGTCTGGGTCGAGGGCGAGATCTCCAACTACCGCCCCGCGCCCTCCGGCCACCTCTACTTCACCCTCAAGGACGCCGACGCCCAGCTCCCCATCGTTCTCTTTCGCCGCCAGGCCATGCTGCTCCGCTTTCGCCCGGAGGACGGACTCCACGTCCTAGTCCGCGGCCGGGTCAGCGTCTACGAGCAGCGCGGGCAAATGCAACTGGTGGCGGAAACCATGGAGCCGGTGGGCGCCGGCTCGCTGCAACTGGCCTTCGAGCAGCTCAAGGCCGGCCTCAAAGCCGAAGGCCTCTTCGATACCGCCCGCAAGCGCCCACTGCCCGCCTTTCCGCGCGCCGTCGGCATCGTCACCTCGCCCACCGGCGCCGTCATCCGCGACTTTTTGAACATCGTCGCCCGCCGCCACTCCGGTCTCAGCGTCCTGGTCTTCCCCGTCTCCGTGCAGGGCGAGCAGGCTCCCGCCGAGATCGAATCCGCCATAGCCCAGCTCAATGCGGCCAGCTCCCGCGATTCCGGCCTGGTGGACGTGATCGTCCTCGCCCGCGGCGGCGGCTCGCTTGAGGATCTGGCCGCCTTCAACTCGGAGCGCGTCGCCCGCTCCATCGCCGCCTCGCGCCTGCCCGTGGTCTCTGCCATCGGCCATGAAACCGACTTCACCATCGCCGATTTCGCAGCCGACCTCCGCGCGCCCACCCCTTCGGCCGCAGCCGAATTGATCACCGAGGCCCAGCACAAGATCGCCGAGCACCTCGCCAACCTATCCCACCGGCTCGACCGCGCCGTCCGCTTCCAGCTCTTGCAGAGCCGCCAGCGCTTTACCCGCTCGGCTGTGGCGGACCGCGCCGAGTCGCGCATCTCCGCGGTGCTCCATCGCTCGGCCCAGCGGCTCGACGACCTCACCTTCCGTCTTGAATCGGCTCTCGGCAGCCAGCTCCGCCTGCGTCAGCTCAACGTCGCCGCCCTCACCGCCGCCGTCCTGCGCCGCGATCCCCGCCAGGCTCTTGCCCAGGCCCGCGAACGCCTCCAGGCCTGCCGCGCCCGCGTCGACCATTCCATCGAACGCCTTCAGCGCGCCTCCGCCGGCAGCCTCGCCGCCCTCGATGCCCGCCTTCACTCGCTCTCGCCTCTAGCCGTCCTCGACCGCGGCTATGCCCTGGTTCTCAGCGATGCAGGCAGCCTCATCCGCTCGGCCAGCCAGCTCACACCCGGCGACCGGCTGACGACGCGCCTGGCCGACGGAGCCTTCACCAGCCGCGTGGAAGCCGCAGCGAGCCGCGCTGAGGCCGCAGCTCCAAATGCCGCCCCCAGGCAATAGAATCGAAGATGGAGTCTATGACCGCACCAGCGATCGCACCAGCCGCACGTAAACTCTTCGGCACCGACGGCATTCGCGCCGTCGCCGGCCAGTTCCCGCTCGACCCCACCACCGTCTTCGCCGTTGGTCTGGCCCTGGGCCACTCCCTGCGCAAGACGGCAGCGGCTCCCAGGGTGATTCTCGGCCGCGACACACGCGAGTCCAGCCCCTGGATGGCCGCCACTCTGGCCGCCGGCCTGTGCCAAGCCGGCACGCGCGTTGAAAGCGCCGGCATCGTGCCCACGCCTGCGGTAGCCTTCCTTGCCCGGACGCATGGCTTCCACGCAGGTGTCGTCCTCTCCGCCTCTCACAATCCCTGGCAGGACAACGGCATCAAGCTCTTCGGCGCCGACGGCTTCAAGCTCGCCGATGCGGTCGAACTGGCCATGGAAGACGAGATCCTCCATCACGCCACCCAAATCGCAGTCCCCGATCCGGCAACCTTGCCCGCCGTCGAAGACAACCTCGCCCTCCAGGCCGATTACATTCAGTTCCTCATCGACTGCGTGCCGGGGCTGAGCCTGGCCGTGTTGCGCATCGTGGCCGACTGCGCCAACGGCGCCGCCGCCGCCGTTGCTCCCGAGCTCTTTTACCGTCTCGGCGCGGACGTCACCCTCCTGCACATCGCCCCCGACGGCCGCAACATCAACTTGAATTGTGGCGCTCTTCATCCTCACCTTGTGGCCGCCGAAGTGAGCGCGCGCGGAGCGGACCTCGGCCTGACCTTCGACGGCGACGCCGATCGCTGCATGTTGGCGGGCTCCAGGAACAATGTCCTCAACGGCGACGCCATCCTGCTTATGGCCGCCCGTGACCTGAAGGCCCGAGGCATGCTAACTGGAAATCTGGTAGCCGCCACCGCCATGTCCAACATGGGGCTTGAGGCGGCGCTCAAGCGCAGCGGCATCCGCATGCTGCGCGCCCCGGTCGGCGACCGTTACGTCGTCGAACAGATGCTCAAGCACAACGCGGCGCTGGGCGGCGAGCAGTCCGGCCACATCCTTCTGCCCCATCTGGCCACCACCGGCGACGGGCTGCTCACCGCTCTGGTCGTCCTCGATCTCATCGCCCGCACCGGCAAATCCATCGACGAGCTCACTGCCGATTTGAAAGTCTTCCCCCAGGTCATCGTCAACGTCAAGGTCCGCGAGAAAAGGCCTCTGGAATCCATCCCCACGGTAGCCGCCGCCATCCGCGCCGCCGAAGAGGAGTTGGAGGATTCCGGCCGCGTGGTGATCCGCTACTCCGGTACCGAACCCCTCGCCCGAGTCATGATTGAAGCCGAAAGCGAAGCGGCGATGCAACGCCACGCCGACGCCATCGCCGACGCCATCCGCGCCGAACTGGGCGTATGAATAAGTGCAGAATCTTGGGGAACCTTCTCTCTCGTAAAGATAGCAATCCAACTGGACATGGGTCAGTACCGCTCTGCTGATCCTTTGGGGTGTTTGGCTTTGTCCTTGAACGAGGCAGCCCCTTAGCACCTCCCCTTTTTGACGGCATCAATAAATCCTGGGTCTTGGATCCCAAGGACCTCTTTGCATGCGTACCGTGTCGCGTCCTCGACGTCCTTCATATACTCCGAAAACGAGAAGACCCGGACATGATAGCGGTAGCTGATGTAAGCCTGTATCCAAGAGGTCACGGGAAATATCATCGTTATCGCAAGCCGATCCTTGGCAGCGCCGATTAGGAGTTCCTCAAGCTTGTTGAAGTCTGGCGCTTTCGGGACATCAAACCATACGCCTGCTTGCGTCAGCGCTGATTCTGGAAGCTGTCCCAGTTCGGGGCGCACCTCGATCAAGCGCTTAGCGAGCGCGGACTCGAATCTGTCTTTGCAACTTTGTAGCTTTTCTTTCTTCAGTAGATCGGACATGAAAGAGCTCAGCTTCGCGCTCTCCGGGTGATCGATACTAGATGTGAGCCCCACGACCTCTCTGGGTAGCAATCGGTTGACTACTCTGCGCCGATATTCCTTGATGTCCGATTCTCCAAGTTCAAATATGTCACTATCTAAGACGTGATCCGACATCCGTAAGAATTCAGCAATCAGTGCTTTGTCGTTTTTACCCTCGCTTCTCCATTTGCGAACACGCCTTCGAATAAGGATGGCTAGCATACCTTCCGCTGCTCGGACCTTCTTGTGGTGGTAGATATAGCTGAATAACATGAACTTGCAGATAATGATTTGTTCGATGGTGTTGGCCGCCTGACGTGGTAAGCGGAGTTTATAGCCGAGATAGAAAGGGTATTTGGAATCCGCCGTAGGATCATGCCGAACAGGATGAGCCCCGAATGCTTCATATAGCTTCTGCAACCGTGCTTCTCCGTCAGCAAGCATGTGTTCCGATACATCTATGGTATATAGGTAACGTTCCAAATCATAACGCAAAGGGAGACCCGCTGCTGTAGCGTCCCGAAGTAAGTAGTCGAGTTTGTCTGCATCGAGATCGGACGAGATTATTTCCCCAAGAAACTGGAGCTGTGGATATTTGGAGCGACCCACGATCAACAGTGACACATTATCTGGGTCTGGCTCAGCAGCATCTTCATCCAAATCAGGGACATTGCTACGGGCTCGCGCCAAGAGTTTTCTAATAGCCTGGGTGCGGCTAATGCAAAATGAGAGAACCTCACCAACTCCCCTTTTCTGCCCCTACGAATTCGCTGAGTTCTTTCGCTGCCTCTAGAAGAAGCGGAATTCTCGAATACACGACCTCAGAGGTGTGGCTGTGGAGGCTGTGGCCTGTATCATGCAAGAGCGCGGCAAGCCGGAGCTCGGCACGCCAGCACGCGGCTACTCTTGAAAGGCGCTCTCCTGGATGAGTCTCTTGGGCAATGTCACGAAGCTTCTTTTCATGCTGGCGCAGCAAGGAGTCAAAGACCCGCGACGCCATGACGCAGACGCCGAGCGAGTGCTCGAAGCGCATGTGGTGCGCGCACGGGTAGACAAAATAGGCTAGCCCCGTTTGGTGTATGTTCCGCAGCCGCTGGAAAATGGGGCTGTCTATAACGGTGAGTTCACGCCAGTCAAAGAGGTTCGTGCCCCAGAGGTTGTCATGAATGACCTTTGATTTTTTCAGCTGGAGATAGGGATGCTTCGGGACTGGCCCGAAGTATTCAGGATATTCGCTTGCCAAAAACCCGTCGATTACCCGAGTGACCTCTTCAAGTTTCGGGTATTGCTCGGCGAGATCAGCGGGCATTTCCAACCGCCAATTCATTCCTGGCAGCGTTAGCTGCAGCCACAACGAACCCATGTAGGACGGGCTCAACCTCCACCGCCCTCCATTGATCGCCAACTTCTCTGGTCAGTCTGAATCTGTCATATGACGGATTGGAGGCTGACACGCAACCTGCCCAGTGCAGCCCATGGAGATACTCAGAGAGCTCTTGGCAGCGAGGGTACGCGCCGTTCCAATCGAAGAAAAGGTCATTCAGAAAGCAGGGTTTGCCCGACTCGGCAGGCGCAGTCTTCAGTTGGTAGAAGAGTTCATGCCAAGGACGCTCATCCCTAAAATGTAGCTCATTGTCGCCCAACTGAAGGAGGAGTTGCTGAACGAAATCACCCAGCGAGATGTTCTCTGTGTTCATTTATCCCTCCGTCGCAGAATCCCGAGCCGAAGTAGTTTACTCCTCCCCCGGCCTATGTTGTCTACGTTCTTGTTGGAGGCCCCTTCAAATCCTGATGCAAGGTGCCATCCCGCAACAACCGTTCGATGCCGCGGGAAATCAGTCTCTCCGCAGCCTCAGTATGATTTCGCCCGTATAGCCCTGTCGACACCAACTGCTTGAGATAATCCACCACAGCCCTTGTGGTGGAAATCCTCAGTGGAAACGTCTCAAGTTGGTTCGGCGCTTTCGGCATACCTTTGTACAAAGTATGACATAGTTATGTCAAATTGGCACTGCCCAGTATCTGAAATTGCAACAATTCCTGCAACAGGTGGATCATGGACCGCATGGCTGCGTTGGGCTTAATGCCTGCTTTCCGCCGGTCAAGGTGCGGATGATCTCCACCTCGCCCCGGCGGTGAGGCGTTCCGTCGGGGCGGAAGACGTCGTGCTGGGGGACCATGGGCTGTTCGGTAATGTGGGGACAAACTTAACGAGGCTGAGTGGTGCCGGGCACGTCACTCTCCCGCCAACTGCTCCAGCAGCGTGTCGAAGTCTTCGAGATGAGCGTATTCGATAATGACTTTGCCGTGGCCGTTGCGGTCCTCGATGTGGACCTTGAGGCCGAGGGCGCTCTGGAGCCGCTGCTGGACTTCGCGGACGTTGGGATCAATGGGTGTCTCGGGTTTGGGATCTTTCTTGGCGCGCTCGGGGTGCAGGAGGCGTTGGACGTAGGTCTCAGTCTGGCGAACAGAAAGCGAAAGGTCAGCGACTCGCTTCGCGGCCTTCTCGATCTCCTCGGGGTGTTCAAAGGCCAGGAGGGTGCGGGCGTGGCCGAAGCTGAGCTCGCCGGCCTCGACGCGGGCTTGCACCGAGGCAGGCAGGCGCAGCAGGCGGAGGAAGTTGGCCACCGAGGCGCGGTCCTTGCCGGTGCGCACAGCCATCTGCTCTTGGGTCATGTGGAACTCGCGGGAGAGCCGGTCGAAGGCGCGGGCCTGCTCCATGGGGTTGAGGTCGGCGCGCTGGAGGTTTTCGACGATGGTGATCTCCATCGCCTGCTCGTCGGAGACCTGGCGCAGGATGGCGGGGATGGTTTGCTTGCCGGCCAGCTGCGAGGCGCGCCAGCGGCGCTCCCCGGCAATGAGCTGGAAACGGCCGTTGGCGAGCAGGCGCACCAGCACCGGCTGGACGACTCCGTTGGATGTGATGGAGGCGGCCAGCTCGGCCAACTGCTCCTCATTCACATGCGAGCGGGTCTGGAATGGATTGTGATCGATCTGATCCAGGGGAATCTCGCGGGGTTTGCCGCCTTCAGTGTCGGCGGCGGAGGCGGGAGACGGCACCCGCGGGAGAAGAGAATCCAAGCCCTTGCCCAGGGCGCGGCGTTTTGGATCGGTGGCGGCGACGGTCATGTTTCAAAATCCTCTTTCCCGGCAAAAGGCGCCGGGGCTGTTCGAATTTGCGTTTGCCGGGGTTCCGGCATGTGTACGGGGCCTTGATCAGGGGACGGTCAAGGGGGCGGTCAGGAGTATGGCCAGAAGCGGACTTCATTGGGCGGGTCTGCTGGTGGCTTGACGGACTCAACGGGCTTCGGATCAGCACTGCGCGGGATCTCGATCCGATTGCGGGCCAGAAACTCTCCGGTCATTTCGAAATAGGCCTCGGTTCCCCGGGAGCGCGGAGCGTAGAGGGGGACGGGCTTGCCATGGCTGGGCGCCTCGGCCAGCCGGACGTTGCGCGGAATCACGGTGCGGTAGAGCCGCTCCTGGAAGTATTCGCGAAGAGTCTCGCTCACCTGCTGGGCCAGGTTGGTGCGGTCGTCGTACATGGTCAGCAAGACGCCCTCGATAGTAAGGGATGGGTTGAAGGCGGCGCGAACCCGCTCAAGGTTGGAGATGAGCTCGGAGATGCCCTCCAGGGCGAAGTATTCGGCCTGCATGGGCACGAGCAGCGTGTTGGAGGCGACCAGAACGTTGAGAGTGAGCAAGTCGAGCGCGGGTGGGCAGTCGAGGATCACAAGGTCGTAGTTGTTCTGAACGGGCTCGAGCGCGCGGCGTAGGCGGAGGGCGCGGTCGCTCGCCCCAGCGAGTTCGATATTCGCGCCGGTAAGGTTCTTGGAGCTAGGCAGCAGCCAGAGAAGATCGATCTCGGTGGGCAGGATGACCTGCTCCGCTGGAGCGTCTCCCATGAGTACGTCGTAGATGGAGTGGCGGTTGTCGTCGCGCTGGAGACCGAGGCCGGAGGAGGCGTTTGCCTGGGGATCACAATCGACGAGGAGAATATTGAGGCCTTCGATGGCAAGGCAGGCGGCGAGGTTGATGGCAGTGGTGGTTTTGCCAACTCCGCCCTTTTGGTTGACGACGCCGAGAATCTTTCCCATGGCAATTGAGAGTAAAGGGAAGGGTAGATCGGGCGCTGGCACTTGCGCTGTGAAGAACGGGGCGAAGCTGTGGAAAGCGCATTGGACGTGAAGCGATAGTGGAGGGTCAAGCGGTTGAGGACAAACGAGTTGTTTGGGGGAGATTCGGGGTGCACGGAAGGGGCTGGAAAAGAGGGATGCGGTGGAAAACCGCCGCATTTCGGGGCAGGGATTGGGCGCTTTTCAATTGACTGTTCCGGGTTGTTCCAAACTGAACCCGCGCCCAAAGTGGGCAAGGCGGCTCTTGTTCCACGTGGAACGGCTTTCCGTTTCTGGCCCAGGCGTCCGAGGGGTTCCACGTGGAACAAAGCAGGGCAGCCTTGCGCGAAATCCTCTTGCTTTTGAGACAGAAAGCCCAGTTAGAACCAGTCCCGTCCGCCCCGGATCAAACATCTTCCCCGACCGAAAGCGAAGCTCCCTAGGCAGACTCAATCCGCAAGAGCACTTCAAAAAACGACCATATTTACCCATTCTTCCAACTCGGAAAAGGTAAAATCGCTGTATGAAATCACACTTCAGCCAGCAAACAAAACAGCCGCTCACAGACCCATCTCTGCTCACGCGCCGGCAACTAATTCAGGGAGCTGCCGCTATGGCCGCGGCCTCGTTCCTCCCTGGCTGCGGTTCCTCAAATACTGCTGGAACCGGGAATACAGCACCTATCAGCAATCCGCAGCCAACACCCTCCGGGCCCATGACACTGGCCTCGTTGACGGTCTCCTCTACAACCGTCGGGGTCATCGGTCCGGCTTTTGCGGGGCTTTCCTACGAGAAGAGTTCGCTATATTTACCAAGATTTACCGGCTCGAACACCGATCTCATCGCCCTCTTCAAGCGCCTGGGAACAAGCGTGCTGCGCATCGGCGGAAACTCCGTTGACGAAAACGTCTGGACTCCGAATGGCGCGGGGCAAACCGCGGGGCAGATTGCTCCCAGCGATGTCGCCGCATTCGCGGCATTCGTCAAGGCTACGGGATGGCAGTGCCTCTATGGCATAAATCTTGGCGGCGCTGCCACAGGCGCAACCACGCCCGCTCTCGCCGCTGCGGAGGTTGCCTATGCCGCACAGCAGCTCGGGTCATCCCTGCTGGGCATCGAGATCGGCAATGAGTGCGACAACTACGGCTACTCTGGAAGCTACTTTGCGGGCAATTGGTCGCTAGCGCAATTCGAAACTCTCTGGGGCCAGTTCCGCATAGCGATTCTGGCTACGACGCCCGGCGTCGCCATCACAGGTCCGGCTTCGGCGGACCCGGCTCACATTACCACCTGGACCATCCCCTTCGGCGAGGCTGTCACCAAGAGTGAGATCACACTGCTGACCCAGCACTATTATCGGGCCGACGGTGAACTCCCCACCTCGACCGCCCAGTTCCTCATCACACCCGACACCACTCTTACCGCTGATCTGCCGAAACTCCAGTCCGGCGCTCAGACGATCGTCATTCCCTACCGCATTGCCGAGTGCAACTCCTATTACAACGGCGGCGCCGATGGCGTCAGCGACTCCTACGCCTCCTCCCTCTGGGTCATCGACTTCCTCTTCAACTGCGCCCAGTACAGCTCCTCCGGGGTCAACCTTCACGGCGGCGGATACGGGGCCGGATACACGCCCATCGCCGACGACAAAGGCGCGATCGTCGACGTCCGGCCGGAGTATTACGGAATCCTCCTCTTCACGCTCGCCGGCCCAGGCTCGCTGCTGGCGACTCAGCTCTCTGCCGGTTCGCTCAACGCCACTGCCTATGCCGTAAAGACCTCATCCGGCGGCTTGAACCTGGTAATCGTCAACAAAGACCTCACACAAAACCTCCAGCTCACAGCGCAACTGCCGCAGAGCGCCAGTTCGGCAACCCTGCTGGAAATGACGCAGCTTACGAGCGGAGCCACGGCACCCGACCTCACCGCAACCTCCGGTGTCACCATCCAAGGCGCCTTGGTGAATCCGGACGGGACATTCTCTCCCTCTGCCGCTTACACTTTGACCCCCAGCGGTACCCAGATCGCTTGCTATGTTCCGGCCCTCAGCGCCGTGCTGATTCAGATCGATTGAAGTCAGGAATTTCAGGCTGTAAGGAGAGAAATGGACATTCCGAATGCATTCATTGGTAAGCCTGCACAGCCAACCGGTGAGGAAGTCTCTGCCGCTCTGGGCTCGACTGCCGCGGTATGGCGGCAATTGGTGGACTGGCTGGCCGAACAGGGAGTCGCGGACCAGGAGTGGAAGTCGTCGTCACCCAAGTACGGATGGTCCCTGCGCCTCAAGCTCAAGAAGAGAACCATCGTTTATCTCAGTCCGTGCGCTGGCTGCTTCCGGGCTGCATTCGTCCTTGGCGACAGGGCAGTGACGGCCGCTCGCCAAGGCGACCTTTCCAAGCCCACGCTCAAACTCCTGGACGAAGCTCCGCGATACGCGGAGGGAACCGGCGTGCGGCTGATGGTGAAGGCAAGCGAAGACCTGGCTGACGTCCGCAAATTAGCTCTCGTCAAGTTGGCTAACTGACTCGTCGCATCCCCAGAGCAAGCACTCGCTCCCGACTGCCGGGCAGTGGAACGGCTGTGGGCCAGGAGAACTCCGCTCCCGCTGCTGTCTTCAGCCCCTCCAGCTCGCCGCGAGTGGTCATCAGCGCCAGCCAGCCGCCAAAAGTAACTAGCCGCGACGCCGACTGAACGGCCTGTTCCATCCGGTCGACGGCGCGCAAGGTGACGCAATCCACCTTTGTGGTCAGCGTCTCGGCACGACCGGAATGGACGTTTGCGGAGATGCGAAGGACTCGGAGGGCCTCGCGCAGAAAGGCCGCCTTCTTGCCCTGCGACTCGGCCATGGTGACGGAGATCTCTGGCCGGCAGAGGGCGATGGGGATTCCTGGAAATCCAGCGCCGGAGCCAAAGTCCAGCAGCGTGGCGATGCCGGCGGGAAGAGCGCGGGCGCAGGCGATGGATTCGACAAAGTGCCGCTGGAGAATCCCCTCTTCGTCGCGAACGGCGGTCAGGTTGACGCGGGCATTCCAGCGAAGAATAAGCGAAAGATAATCCTCGAAGCGACCGGCAACCGCGGAGTCCACCGGGGCCAGACCTGCCTCGGCCAACAGAACATTGAGGCGCTCACCCGCCGGAATCGAACCATCACTCATCTTCCGCACCCTTCCCAGGGACTCACGCCGGCGCGACCGAATCTTCAACTCGCCGGGGCTCCCAGGCCTCAGCCGCGGCGGCAAACGCCGCAAAGATGGCGCGGGAAAGGGCCTTCTGGCTGTAGGTTCGCTCCGGGTGCCACTGCACCGCCAAAACGAAGTGGCCGGGCGAGCCCAACTCGACCGCCTCGATGACTCCATCGCCCGGAGAAACCGCTGTGACTATCAGATTGTCTCCGGGAACGCGGATCGCCTGGTGGTGGCTTGAATTCACCCGCGGCTCAGCCAGCTCATCACGCGCTAGCAGCCCGGCCAATCTCGACCCCCGCGCTATCCGCACCGGGTGCGCCTCCACCACCTCCCAGCCGGGCCGATGATTGACCGGCGTCTTCAGATCCTGGATCAGCGACCCGTTGCACCAGACATTCAAGCTCTGGGTGCCGTGGCAGATGGCCAGGATTGGCTTGTGCAGGTTGAAGGCATCCTGTAGCAGCACCTCGTCGACGGCGGTCCGGGCGGAGTCCGCTTCCGCGCACTCGGGAATCGGATCTTCGCCATATCTTTGCGGGTCCACGTCGTAGCGACTGCCGGGAAGCAGTATCCCTTGAACTCCCGCCAGCAGCTTGGCCACGCGATCCTGGCGCTCGTGCAGGGGAATAACGATCGGCGTTGCGCCCGCCGCATGAAGCGCGGCAAGATACGGCGGCAGCGAACGCTGATTGTAAGCCGGATCGCTGCTGGTAGGCTCGGGAATTGCGATGCGAACGGGCATGGAAACACCAGTGTAATCACAGATGCGATCTCAACGATAGGGGTCTCGCGGACTCCCACCCTTTTCGGTCGCCGCGGCGACAACTCGAAAAGGATGGGGCACCCGTGCGACTTCTCGCCGCTCCGCGTCAGCCTTCAGCACGAAGCGCAGCTCGCTCCACGGAACCCTGGTCCACTGCACTCTGCGCCTGCCTCAGGCTTTCAATGGCATTGCGCAGTTCCGCGGTCAACTCGCCGGTCTGGCGCGGCGTCATTCCCTTCGTCTCGATCGGTTCGCCCGCGGTGAGGGTGAGTTTTCCGGGATACAAATGCCGGGTATGAATCGGGAGCAGATCGAAGACTCCGTCGAGGGCCAGAGGCACCAGCGGCACTTGTGCGCGAATGGCCAGGTAGGCCGCGCCGGACTGAAACGGCCGCAGTTCGCCAGTGGATGTTCGGCCGCCCTCCGGGAAGACGAAGAGCGGCATTCCGGAGCGCAGCGCCTTGACGCCGGCGCCCAGGCTGGAGAGCGCGGCATGGGGGTTCGCGATATCGATCGGAATCTGCCCGGAACGATCTAAGTACCATCCTATGAATGCGATAGGCCACAATTCCTTCCTTGCCAAGATGCGAAATTGGAAGGGCAGCGCGGCGAAGATAACCGGCGTATCCATGTAGGAGGTATGGTTGGAAGCATAGACGGCGACCGGATGCTTGCGCAGGTTCTCCAACCCTCGAACGATGAGTGAACAGCCGGAGAGAGTTACCATGGCCCGCGCCCAGAAGCGCGCAATGCGGTGCTGCGCGCGGCCGCGGCTGTCTATAACAGATACCAGGATCGACAACGAAGCGCAAACGGCCGTGACCACGGTCATGGCCGGGATGTGGAGCAGGTTGGTGCGCCAGCGGTAGAGCCGCGGCAAGGGATTTGGCCGCCGGCTCACGATTGCGCCCCACTTTCGGCAAGCAGCAAGGTACGCGCCTCGCCCACCAGGTACACCGATCCCGACACGACCACTACGCCTCGCTGTCCGGTCTGCCCGGCGGCCAGTTGCATGGCCTGGCCGACCGATTCGGCGGCTAGCGCGCGGACTCCTGTGGCCTCGGCTGCCGCCAACAGGGCGTCCATGGCAGCGGCGCGAGCTGTCTGGATGGGCGCGAGGATCACCTGGTCAAAGAGCGGAAAGAGAATCTGCGCCATCTCGGCAATCGGCTTGTCGCTCAGGCAACTGAAGATAAGCGTCCGCGGCCTGCGCTCGCCCGCAGCATCAGGGAGAATCGCGCCCAGGCCGCTACGCAGCGCCCAGGCTCCGGCGGGATTGTGCGCCACATCCAGAATCCACTCCACGCCGTCTCTCCCGATGCGCTCCAGCCGGCCCGGCCAGCGTGTTTTGCGAATGCCTTCGGCGATGGCCGGCGGCTTCACCGGAAAGCCGTGCTTGCAAGCCAACTCGACAGCGGCAGCGATGGCCAATGCCAGGTTGCGATGCTGGTGCGCGCCGGCAAGGGGAGAATCCACGCGAATTGTCGCGCCCATGGCGTTTACGCAATAGGGACCGGCCTCGTCGGCGCCCGTGGGAGGCAAATAGGGGGCCGCGCTCACCCGGCGAACGGCCAACTCAGCCGCCATCTCGTCCAGAACCTGGTTGGCTTCGGGGTGCTGCGGCAGGGTAATCAACGTACCGCCGCGGCGTAGAATGCCGGCCTTTTCCCGCGTAATGGCCGCGATCGTCGATCCCAGCCACTCCGTGTGATCGATGGAAATGTCGGTGATGATGGAGAAAAGCGGATCGACGATATTGGTCGCGTCCAGCCGTCCGCCCATGCCCACTTCAAGCACGGCGATCTTCACGCGCGCCTGGGCAAAGTACAGCAGAGCCTGCGCGGTGAGAATCTCAAAGTAGCTGGGAATTTGCGGAAGCCGGCCATCCACCACCAACTGCCGCGCGGCATCGTGAACGCGAAAGAAGAGGCTGGCAAAGGCATCGTCGCCGATCTCGAAGCGGTCCAGGCGGATGCGCTCGTTGGGCCGAGCCAGGTGCGGCGAGGTATAGAGGCCGGTGCGAACCCCGGAGGCAGTCAAAATCGAGGCCAGAGTCGAAGCCGTCGACCCTTTGCCGTTGGTCCCGCCAATCAGCACCGAAGGAAAGCGGTAGTGCGGATTGCCGAGCGCGGCCAGCAGAATGCCGATTTCGTCCAGCGAGAACTTACGGCGCGCCTGGCCGGAGGCCATATAGAGCTCCGGCGCCATGGCATTCAGTTGTTCGACAGCCGCCGCATAGGACATGGAAAGTTCAGTATAGAAGGCCGGTCTCAGTCGACGCGGAGTCTCGCACTGGGCCACTCTGCGATCTCGACATGTGCATTCGGTTCAGCGCTTGCTCTTCGGCCTTGGCATCTCAGTGACCGTATTCTGCGAGCGCTCGTCTGATGGGACGGCCGGCAGCATGGCACGGATCCGGTCTTTGGTCTTGCCCTCACTCTTTTCTATGAAATACCAGAGCGCATCGACGAGAATGTCGTTGGTGGTCGTCCGCTTGTCCTTCTTGGCTCGGCGAACCTCACCGATCCAGCGAATGGCTGCCCTGTCTTCGGCGGTGAGGCAAACAGAAGTCCGCTGGGCATCATCCGGGATATGTTTCTCTCTCGGGCTCATCGTTCAAATCGCTGTTGACAGCATTATCGCATTAACGCATTAACCCGGTAACGCCAATTCGGCTCTGTGAATCGGCGGTGATCGCGTATTAAAATTCTGAAGAGGATTGAGATGGCGTCTACTGGCCCGTTTTCGGCAGAGAACAAAGTGTTTGAACAGCACCGCAAGGGGTGGTTGCGCTCGCACCCCGGTGAGTTCGTTGCGATCCAAGACAGCGTCGTAGCGGAAGGATTCTTCGTCACCTATGCCGAGGCCTTCAAAGCTGGTCTGCAGAGGTTTGGCGTCAGTCGAAATTTTCTTGTAAAGCAAATACAGACGACCGAGCCTGTATATTTCGTTTCATAGTTGCATTATTGCGTTATAATGCTGTTTATGGGAAATGCTGTCCTCTATTGGGATCCATTCGACCAAGGCGACCCAGGTCCGTGCATCGACGTCATAGTGATGAATTCACGTGACGTTATTGAGGGTTGGCGTGCTCTCGGACTCGAATGTCCCGAGCCTCTCCGTATGAGGGCTCTCCTCGATACCGGTGCCTCTGTCACCGTTATAAGCAAGACATTTGCCAACTACTGCAGGCTCTTCCAAACGAATGAGGGCAGTGAGATAACGGCAGTCGGCACCACACACCGCTGTGGGGAACATGCCGGAGCCGTCAGTTTTCCCGGTACCAATCTGCGGCCATTTGACCCAATTCGCATCGTTTCCGTCGATTTCGTGAAGGAACGAAACTATGCCATCTTGATCGGCAGAGACATTCTCCGGAACTGGGTCATCACCTTCGATGGGCGTTCCAAGAGGGTAACGATCACGGATTGACCTGAGTTCGCCTTCGTCCAACCTGGGACCGAGACCGACCCGCCACTTGGAGCCCGCTCACTGCCGCAACAGGATTTGCAGGGCCTGGCGGGCGTCTTGCAGGCAGGCGCGCGCCTCGTCGTCGGACAGCAGGCCCTGGTGCACAGCCTTCTTGCCAGCGTCGTTCACCTTGTTGGCGACCCTGGGAAAATCGCTGTCGAAGCCGGTGAGGATCAGATTGTTGTTCACCTCATGCAGCAGATTGCCCAAGGTAGCGGTGTTGCGGTAGCGAGTGCGGATCAGGCGGGTAAGCGCGGCCGGCAGCTTTTGCTTGATGGCTTCTTCAAGCACTGAGCGGCACATGACGGCGCAGGCGGTAAACAGGCCAAAGAAGTAGCAGCGCGTGGCCTCGTCCAGATACCGGTCGGCCTCCTCTGAACTGGGCGCGGCCACCACGCATTCACGCAGGTGGGTGGCCCGCAGCACGGCGGGCTCGACCAGTTCCAGCAGTTCATGCGCAAACGCTGCACGCAACAGGTCGTTCTGCTGTCTATCCAGAGCACGTTGAATCTCCTGCCATGCCGGGGTGCTCGCGTCACTTCCCGCCTGCTGCAACCGTGTTAGTAAGGTAAGCCGCTGCCGGGCGTGTTGAATGAAGCCTTGCTGCATCTCTTGAGCCAACATGTGCCAACCAGCTACAAAGGCCGCTGAGTCCTGCTGGTAGCGCTCCCAAAGTTCCTCATATACAATGCTTGGCAGTACGTCTTGCAACTGCGCAAAGCGCCCGGTTCCTGCCAACTCGGAGATTGCCTCGCAAAACTCCCGTCCCGGCGCGCCTTCCGCGGACATGTGCAGCAGTTCGTCTTCCAGGCGTTCAATGTCGATAGTCATTTACAAAGCCCCCACCGCTTATCCGAGTCTAGGAGTCCTGCCCATCCGCTGCTGCCATCAACCCAAACATCGCCCATATCTCTTTCTGGAATGGGAAACCATCGAGCCGCGCATCAAGGACGGGAATCGATCTCATCCAGAAAGAATTTCGACCTCTTCATCCTTCCCTATGCAAGCGCTGGTCGGCTGCTCTCCTGTGGAGGACTAGCCATTTCGAAGTCCTTGCCACATGCGATCATGAACGCGCTTTTCACATAAACCATCCCCTTTGCACAGACCTTTTCAGCCTGCCTGTGGGAGACGTGGGAAACACGGGTATCGTTGCTCCTCTCCCAGACCGGATTTCCAAAAGCGCAGAATTGCACAGCCTGGATTTGGAAAACCTGCCTGCCCGTCAACTCCCTGCCCCACAATCGTTTTGGAAGTGTTTCCACTTTTCCTCCGGGAACTATGGGTATTACTGTTCTTTCTTTTAATCTTCTATCCTTTTCCTCACTACCCGCCGCGCGGTACAAGTGGAAGTCTAGAGCTGAACGTTTGCCGGACATCGTCTGTAGCCAAGTTCCTGGCAGTCGATCAGACTTAAGCGAGATGTGAATAGAGAGAAGGTAATCCAGAGAAGAGTCCCTGTTTTCCACGCACGGATGGACGTGAAGATGAATACAATCAAGAAGAAGAAAAGAAAGCCACTTCCAACTGACTGCATAGTGTTGTAAAGTGTGGCCAGCGTGGAATGTGTCCCACACAGGCTTTTCTCGCAGGTGCACAGTGAGGCGGGTAGATGCCGATCGTGGAAACCGAAGAGGAAAAACCGGCCGCGCAGGGGGCAACGATGGAGATTACCGTAAGCCGCCAGGATCTGGTGAAGGAGCTTACCGCAACGCAAAGCGTGGTAGAGCGCAAGACGACCATTCCGATTCTGTCCAACTTTCTCATCGAGGTCGAGAACAACTGCTTGAACATCACCGCAACCGACCTCGATCAGGCGATCCGCACCAGCACCGAAGTGAAGGTAAAGAAGCCTGGCGCCTGCACAATCCCGGCACGCAAGCTCTACGACTACGTCAAGCTTTTGCCAGAGGGCGACATCTTGATCAAACTGCTCGAGAATCACTGGGTGCAGATTCGCTCCGGGCACTCCAATACGAAGATGGTGGGTATGGCGCGAGCCAATTATCCACAGGTGCCGGAGTTCCCTGCCGTAGCCGCCACTGGCATTTCATCCCAGGCGCTAAAGACGCTGATTGCGCGAACGATCTTCGCCATTTCAAACGAAGAATCGCGGTACACGCTGAACGGGGCTCTGCTAGTGATCAAGGCGGAGTCATTGGCCATGGTAGCCACGGACGGCCACCGGCTGGCGTATGTCGAGAAGCCGAATGAAATCCTGGAAGGCATCAGTGGCGAGAAACGCATCCTCATTCCTCGCAAGGCTTTACAAGAGCTGCAGCAGTTGCTCTCGGCTTCAGAGGCCGATAAGGTGGAATTTGCCGACGACGAACACACCCTCTTCTTCCGCTTGGGCCATCGGACGTTGAGCACGCGCAAGCTGTCAGGGCAGTTCCCGAACTTTGAGGCGGTGATGCCGCGTGAAAACACAAAGTTTGCCGTGGTTCGGTCAAGCGAGCTGTCGGCGGCTATCCAGCGCGTGGCGCAATTTGCCGACGAGCGGTCGGGCGCCATCCGGCTGCGGCTGGAGGGGAATGAACTGAAGATCAGCTCCAGTTCAACGGAATCCGGCGAGAGCGAAGACACCATCGATACGCCGTATTCCGGCGATCCGATCATGGTCGGCTTCAACTCCACCTACATCCTGGACTTTTTGAAGGCGCTGGGCAACGAGGGCGAGGTGCGGCTGGAGTTCAAGGATTCGCAGTCGGCTGGCCAGATGCGGCCTGAAGATCCGGATGCGGAGTACAGGTACCGCTATGTGCTCATGCCCATGCGGATATGAGCAAGGCGGTAGACTGAGCTGCGCTTCCGCGCGGAAGCCAGTCGGCATGGCCCGGCGAGGATGCCGGACCGTGGTGTCTGTGGGCGTAAGGTTGATTGGCTGGCGGACTGGCGGCAAGCGCCGCTGCCGGCCAAGAGCGGGAACGGGCTATAATCTGCCCTATGGCGGCGATCGCACAGACCGATCTGCCAGCAGAGGAGCTCCCCCGCAATGCGCCGTCCGATGCGCTTGCCAATGGGCTGACCGGCACGGCGTCCAAGCTGCTGGCCCTGGAAGCGCGGCTGGAACAACTGGGAAGCCTGATGGTGGCCTACTCCGGCGGCGTGGACTCCGCGTTTCTGGCGGCCACGGCGCATCGAATCCTGGGCTCCCGGATGCTGGCCGTGCTGGCTGACTCGCCCAGCCTGGCCCGGCGCGATATGGAGGAGGCCTGCGCCTTTGCCCGCGGGCTGCAGATGCCGCTGCGCGTGGTGGCCACCGAAGAACTGGACCGGCCCGAATATGCGCGCAACGACGCCAACCGCTGCTTCCATTGCAAGGACGAGCTCTTCGCAACCATGGAAGCGCTGGGCGCAAAGCTCGGATATGCCCGCATTGCCTACGGCATGAATGCCGACGACAGGATGGATTTTCGTCCCGGCCAGCGCGCCGCCGAAGAGCACGCCGTGCTGGCGCCGCTGGCGGAGGCGGGACTGACGAAGCAGGAAGTGCGCGCCCTGGCCAAGGCTGCCGGCTACCCGCTCTGGGATCGTCCCGCCGCCCCCTGCCTGTCCTCGCGCGTCGAGTATGGCCGCACCGTAACCCGCGAGGTGCTGGAACAGGTGGAGCGAGCCGAGGAGAGCCTGCAGCAGTTGGGCTTTCGCGAGCTGCGCGTCCGCCATCACGGTGAGCTGGCCCGCGTGGAGATTGCGCGCGCGGAGCTGCCCCGCGCCCTGGCCATCGAGATGCTTGACTCCATCTCAGCGGCGCTCAGGGAGGCCGGATTCAAATATGTGACCCTGGACTGCGCCGGCTTCCGCTCCGGCTCCATGAATGCGATTCTGCCGGCGGAAGTCCTGGCCCGGCGCGGAGCATCCTCGACCGTTTAGAATCACAAAGCGATGCGAATCGGATACTTGGAGTGTTTTTCCGGCATAAGCGGCGACATGCTGCTGGGCGCCCTGGTGGATGCGGGCGTTCCGTTTGCCTGTCTTGAGGAAGCGGCCGCAGCGCTGACTGTGGGCGCGCGCCTGGAGATGCGCAAGGTGAGCCGCGGCGGTCTGGCCGCCACCAAAGTTGACGTGCTCACTCCAGACCGGCAGACAATCGAGCCGGAGCACACTAACGAAGAGCATGAGGCGCATGCACATGAGGCACACACCCACCAGGCGCACCCTTTACCGGCTGCGCATGAGCACGGCGCGCATGACCATCCGCACACTCACACCGCTCATCGGCCCTTGTCGACAATTCTCGAAATCATCAACTCCGCTGCGCTTTCCGACGCTGTCAAAGAGCGTTCCATCCGCGCCTTCCAACTGCTGGGCGAGGCCGAGGCCGCCATCCATTCCATTCCCATTGGGAGCGTGCATTTTCATGAAGTGGGCGCGGTGGATACGATTGTCGATATCGTGTGCGCGGCCGCGGGATGCGAAGCGCTCGGTGTTGCCCGCTGGCTTTCGTCGCCCCTGAACGTGGGCAGCGGAACGGCGGTCTGCCAGCACGGAACGCTGCCGGTGCCGGCGCCGGCCACGCTGGCCTTGCTGCGGGACGCGCCTGTCTATGCCGCCGGCCAGGCGATGGAGCGGGTTACGCCCACTGGCGCGGCGGTGCTACGGATGCTGGATGTGTGCTACGAGCCGCTTCCGCCCTTGCGCATCCTGGCCACAGGCTACGGAGCGGGCGGACGCGAAACGCCGGGAGAACCCAACCTGCTGCGCCTGCTGGTGGGCGAAGCGGCCGAAGAAGCCGCGGCGGGCGACGGCGAAGACTCCGCCGCGGCCGAGCCCATAGCGGTGATCGAAACCGTCATCGACGACTCGAACCCACAGGTGCTGGCCTATGTGAGCGACCTGCTGCTCGATGCCGGCGCGTGGGACGTCTATCGCGCCGCCGTGCAGATGAAGAAGGGGCGAACCGGCGTGCAACTGACCGTGCTCTGCTGCCCCAATCTCCTGCCAAGGCTGCGCGACCTTCTCTTCCGCGAAACCAGCACCATCGGCCTGCGCTGGAGGCTCGAAAACAAGCTGGCTTTGGCGCGCGAGTTTCTCAGAGTGCAGACCGAATGGGGCGAGGTGTGTATCAAGATCGCTCGCTGGCCCAACGGCAAGATCGCCAATGCATCGCCGGAGTATGAGGACTGCCGTCTGCTGGCCACGCTGCACTCGGTGCCCCTCAAAGAGGTGATGCAGCGGGCCATGCAGGCCTACGCGGACGCCGGGGGAAAGGAAGAGAGCTGATGGATCGGACAAGGATCGAAGCGCTGCTGAACGAAGTGCGCGAGGGCCGGACCGGCGTCGGCGAGGCACTCGACCGCCTTCGCGGTCTGCCCTTCGAGGATATTGGCTTCGCCAAGCTCGATCACCATCGCGCGCTGCGCACCGGCATGCCCGAGGTGATCTTTGCCGCCGGCAAGACCGCTGCGCAGGTGGCAACGATCTTTGCCCGCATGACCCAGCACGGCGGCAACGTCCTGGCCACCCACGCCACTCGCGAGATGTTTGATGCGGTCAGCGCGGTCGAGCCCCGCGCCGAGTTTCATGAGACCGCCCGCGCCATCACCCTGATGCAGGCGCCGGCAACTCCGGGAAAAGGGACCATCGCCGTGGTCTGCGCCGGTACCAGCGATTTGCCCGTAGCCGAAGAGGCCGTGGTGACCGTGCGCCTGATGGGCAACACGGTAGAACTGATCGCCGACGTCGGCGTGGCCGGCATTCACCGCCTGCTGGCGCAAAAGAACTCACTGCAATCCGCCCGCGTGTTGATTGTGTGCGCCGGCATGGAGGGCGCGCTGCCCACCGTCGTGGGCGGACTGGTGGATGCGCCGGTGCTGGCCGTGCCAACCAGCGTGGGCTATGGCGCCTCGTTTGGCGGCGTGGCGGCGCTGCTGGGCATGCTGAACACCTGCTCGCCCAACGTCTCTGTGGTCAACATCGACAACGGCTTCGGCGCGGCCTGCATCGCCTCGCTCATCAATCGGCTGTGAGAATCCGCCCAGACAACTATTCGGCGGTCTTCAGCAGCCAATAGTGGAAGCCATCCACGATGGCCATGAGCGCGGCCTGGTTCAAATCGCTGCTCACCCCCGCGGTCATCCACGGCTCGTGGCCGTCGGCGTTGAAGCTGACCGTGACGCGGACGTGGGCCGCTGTGTCGTGGGCGGAAACGTCGAGGGCGGTGACGCTGAAGGTGCCCAAATGCATCTCGGCAAGAGCCGGGTACCATTTCTCCAGTTCATGGCGCATGGCCTTGGTCAGCGCATCCACCGGACCGGCGCCCTCCGCCCTGGTTGTGACCACGGCGGAGTCGCCAACGGATAACAGCATCGAAGCCTGAACATATCTGTTCCCGGTTTCGTCGGATTCATCCAGGACTCGCCAGCTCTTGATGCTGAAGCGATCTTCGAGAGTCTTGAGCACCTTCATGCAGGCCAGACGGAAGGAAACTTCGCTGGCCGTGAAGCCGCCGCCTTCGATCATCGCCGGGTTGGCGTCCATCAAGGCCTGCGCCTGCGCGGAATCGAGTGGAACGCCGAGCGCTTCCGAGAGCAGAACGATATTGGCCCTTCCCGACTGGGCGTTGACGCCGATCACCGGGCTGGCGCCCACTCTGGCCGGGTCGCACCACAGGTAAGCCCCAGGGTTCTTGCGTTCGCTGCTGCCATGCATGCCGGCCCAGGTGCCAAAAGCGCCGGGACCAATGATCGGCGCGCCGTGCGGCGCTTCGAGCGAGAAAGCCGCGTAAGCCGCATGCGCAAGGCTGGTGAGTCCCGCGAGCGATTCGGGCGGGACAAAATCAGCTTCGCCCCGGAGTTGCATGCTGCCGATCACGGTTGTGAGGTTGACGTTGCCACAGCGTTCACCGGTTCCCAGCAGCGTGCCTTGAACCTGGACGGCGCCGGCAAGAATCGCGGCGCGGGCATTGGCGACTCCAAGCCCGCGATCCGTGTGGCCGTGAAATCCGAATCCGGTCTCGGGGTAAGTCCGCGCCAGCCCGCCGATCGCCTCGGCGACCTCTTCAGGGTTGGCGCCGCCGGTGGTATCGCAGACCACCAACCGGCTCACTTGCTGGCGGACGCATTGTTCCGTCATCCGGTGGAAGTAGTCCAGGCTGAGCTGGCTGAAATCGCGGTCGCAATCCTCGCCGTTCTCGCGGCGTCCGCAAACGGCATCCATGGCGTGCTCAAGGTCCACGATGACCTCAAGGCCGTGGTCCTGAAGGCACGCGACGGTTTCATAGGCCATCAGCAGGTTCTCTTCCGGCGTGGTCTCGAGCGACCGCATCACATCGAGCAGCCGGGATTTGACGACCACAACGGCGACGGGAACGCGCTTTTTATGGGCGACGATGAACTGCACGTCGGGCCATTGCTGGACCTTGGCGCCGCGGCCGCGCGTTCTGCCGAACAGGGCCAGCTTCATGGCGCCCGTATCGACCGCGGAGAGCGCGCCGGTCAAATCCGCCACGAACTTGTTTGCGCCGGCAAAGCCGATCTCGGCATAGTGAACGCCGAAAGCGGCCATGCGCTGCAAGAGGCTTACGGCATTGGGCACGGAGATATCGATGTTGGGCTGCTGCATCCCGTCCCGAAGGCTGGTATCGAACAACTCGACTTTTCTCGTTTCCGCTTGCTCCATCTGTCCCTGTTCCCGATTGCGAAAGCGCCGTTCCTACAGGATAGCCCGGCAAGGCGGGTTTCCGGCTTGCCGGCCTACCTTGATCGAGCGCCTTCGGCAGTTGTACAACGTCTCAGCCTGCATCTCTCCCGATCCGATCTCATTTTTTTGGACAACCGACGGGCACAACCACCGCCCCAAAACCGCCAATCGGTGATGCAGATCACTGTGTGGCGCTTGCCTGAGCGCCAATCATCTACCTTGTACGGCTACCGCACGCGCGCGCGGCGTGGGGAGGAGATTCGTGGCCCGTTCCAGGTTGCCGATGTGGCGCAGGATCTCGCAGATTTTCTTTCTGCTCCTGTTTTTTGCGCTGCTGCTTTTTACCTCGCTGAATCTCTTTCTCGGCGGCGGAACCGAGATTCAGTTGCGCGCGCCCGTGCGCCTCTACTTCGAGTGGGATCCGCTGGTGGCCTTGGTGAACGCGCTGGCCAGCCACGCCCTTTATCGCGGCCTGCTGTGGAGCCTGCTCATCCTGGTTCCCACACTCTTTCTGGGCCGCTTTTTCTGCGGCTGGATCTGCCCCATGGGCACGCTGCAGCACTTCGCCGGCAATATGCCCTCTGAGGCAAAACGGGGCAAGCAGCGCATCGAGTCCAACAGGTACAAGCGCTGGCAGACGGGCAAGTATGTCGTCCTGCTCGCCGGCTTGGTCGCCGCCTGCTTCGGCTCGGCGGCGATCGGATGGCTCGATCCTTTCAGTTTGCTGGTCCGCTCCTTCGGCCTGTCGATTCTTCCCGCCGTAAATGCCGCCGCGCGCGCCGTGCTCACGCCGCTCGAAGGCAGCCGCAACGCGGCGATCAGATCCACCGGCGAGGCGCTGCATACGATTCTGCACTATACGGTGCTCGATCTTCGCCAGCTTCACTACCACCAAGGCCTCGTGCTGGGTATTCTCTTTGTTGCGATTCTCGCCGCCAGTTTGCGCGTCACGCGGTTGTGGTGCCGCGCTGTCTGCCCGCTGGGCGCGTTGCTGGGCGCGGTTTCGCGCTGGTCGATTCTGGGACTGCACAAGGATCCGGCGGCCTGCGACAAGTGCAACCGCTGTTTGCTCAACTGCCAGGGGGGCGACGATCCCATCGGCGGCGTGCCCTGGCGCAAGGCCGAGTGCCTGATGTGCATGAACTGCGTGGGCAGTTGCCCGCACGGCAGCCTCCAGTTCCGATTCTTCCGCAAGGAGCGTGAGGTCGCTTCGCCGGACCTTGGCCGGCGCAGGACGCTCACCGGTCTGGCAGCCGGAGCGGTGGTGGTGCCGCTGATGCGCGCTAATACCGGCCTGGGCAAGAGCCGCAATGAGCGCCTGCTGCGTCCTCCGGGCGCGCTCGACGAGTCCGATTTCCTCTCCCGCTGCATCCGCTGCGGCGAGTGCATGAAGGTTTGCCCCAACAACGCGCTCCATCCTACGCTCGAGGAGGCGGGGATCGAGGGGCTATGGACGCCCACGCTGGTTCCGCGCATCGGCTATTGCGAACCGAGTTGCGTCCTCTGCGGCGAGGTTTGCCCCACCGGCGCCATCTGGCTGATCACGCCCAAGGAGAAAGGCTGGGTCGTAGGGGTTGGCATCTCCGCGGCGGACCAGCGTGTCCGCCTGGGGACGGCGTTTTACGATCGCGGGCGCTGCCTGCCTTGGGCCATGGCCACCGACTGCATCGTCTGCGAGGAGTGGTGCCCGGTCTCGCCCAAGGCCATCTACGTCCAGGAGAACCTGGTCGTCGACTCGGCCGGCAACATTAAAACGCTCAAGCAGCCGCGCGTCGATCCCAGCCGCTGCGTGGGGTGCGGCGCCTGCGAGTTTGCCTGCCCGCTCCAAGAGCGCCCCGCCGTCTACGTCACCAGCATCGGCGAAAGCCGTTCGCCCAGCAGCCAGATTCTGCTCAACCGGAAGTAAAGGAGACCCCGTCGATGCTTCGCTCAAAACGATGGATGTTTGCCGCCGCGGCGATTGCAATCGTTGCCGCGGCCGTTGCCACGGGATGCAAAAAGCGCGCGATCGACCCGTTCCCGGCTTCGGGCGCGGTCGCCGGCTGGGAAAAGACCTGCGACACGCGCGTCTTTGCGGCCAAGGATCTTTGGCAGTACATCGACGGCGATGCCGACCAGTACACCTCTGCCGGCGTCGTCTCCACCGCGACCTCCGATTACAAGTACCAGGGCCAGTTGGAAGCCACTGTTGACGTTCACACCATGGGCGACGCGGCGGGCGCGCGCAAGATTCTGGAAGCCGGACAAACCAAGGACGCCAAGACCGTCCAGTTGGGTGATGCCGGAGTCGAGTACGCGCAAAGCGTGATCTTCCGCAAGGGCCCTTACCTGGTCCGTATCGTCGCCTATGAGTCCACGCCGGATACGCCGCAGGCTCTGCTGGCCCTTGCGCACGGCGTGGAAGCGAAACTGTAAGCGCCCTGTGGCCGGGGCGCCGGCCGCGTTGACGGAGAAGGAGATGGCCATGAAAAGCCGGCGCGAATTCATCAGGACCACAGCTGCGGGAGCTCTGATTCTGGGTTCGTCCGCCGCGGCGAACAAGCTGGGGCTGGCCGCCATGCTCGACCAGAACGCCCAGCACGCCGAAGCCGCCAAGTCCAAGGTGGTCATCGCCCGGGATGCTGCGCTGCATGGACCCGGAGGGCAGCTCGACGAGAAGCGCGTCCTCGATCTGCTCGACCGCGCCATCGCCGCCTATACCGGACGCGATCATCCGGTCGAAGCTTGGAAGCGCATCGTGCCGGTCGACAAGGTCATCGGCCTCAAGGTGAACGGCCTCGGCGGCAGAGGGATTTCGACTCATGCGGCGCTGGTGCTGGCCGTCTGCGAACGGCTGCAGCAGGCCGGCGTGAAGGCCGGCAGCATCCTTGTCTGGGAGCGCGACGCCCGCAGCCTCGAAGCTTGCGGACTGACCGTCAACACCGATCCCAGCCGCGTCCGCTGCTACGGCAACGATGTGGGTGGATATGAGGATCAGCCGGTGGCGTTTGGCAGGGTCAGCGTCAGGCTGGCCAAGATTCTCACCCGCCAGTGCGACATGGTCATTGGCCTGCCCATCCTCAAGGACCACAGCGGAGCCGGCATAACCTTCGCCATGAAGAACATGTACGGCGTCGTCCAGCAGCCGTATGAACTGCACGCCAACTACTGCAACCCGGGCGTCGCCGACCTGAACTGCATTCCCACCGTCCGCGACAAGGTTCGCTTCACCATCGGCGACGCCATGACCGCGGTGTACAACGGCGGTCCCGGCTTTCGCCCCGAGTACCTCTGGCAGCCCAATGCGCTCATCGTGGGCGAGGACCGGGTGGCCGTGGATCACACCGCCTGGCAGATGATCGAGCGCAAGCGCGCCGAGGCGGGCGTGGCAACGCTGGAAGCCGACGGACGGCTGCCGCAGTACATCGCCACCGCAGCCGATGGCGATCACCGGCTGGGCACCAACGATCCGCAACGGATGCATCGGATGGAGATTTGACCGGGAGGATGGCGATGGCCACGGAAACCGATCAGAAGCCCGAAGAAAAGAAAGCCGACGCGCCGGGACTCACGCGCCGCGAGGCTCTGCTGCAACTGCTGCGCGTGGGCGGCGTGGCTGCGGGCGCGGCGGCCGCGGGCGTCTGGCTCAGCGAGCGCAGCTTCCACCCCGTCGCGACGCATGCCGAGCAGGCGCGGCGCGACCATCGCACCCCTGCCGATCCCCAGCTTCCGCATCTGACAGTCGTTCAGTTCCCCACGGACAAATCCGCCGCGGCGGCCGCGGCGGCCCCAGGTGCGCAAGGCGGGGAGCCGCGGGCCCTGGTTCAGCGGGCGCTTGAGGACCTGGGTGGCATCCGGCGCTTCGTCAGCCGCCAGGATGTGGTGGTGCTCAAGCCCAACATCGCCTGGGACCGCACCCCGGACCAGGCCGCCAACACGAATCCGGAAGTCGTCGCCGAGGTCGTGCGCCAGTGCTGGCAGGCCGGCGCCAAGCGAGTCATCGTCACCGACGTCAGTTGCAACGAGCCGCGCCGCTGCTTTCAGCGCTCCGGCATTCAGGCCGCCGCCCGCGCCGAGGGCGCAGAAGTCATTCTGCCCGACCCCGAGCGCTTCCGCGAAGTCGATATGGGCGGTGTGGTGCTCAAGAGCTGGCCCGTCTTCACGCCCTTCCTGGAGGCCGACAAGATCTTCAACCTGCCCGTCGCCAAGCACCACCTGCTGACCGGCGCAACGCTGGGCATGAAGAACTGGTACGGGATCCTGGGCGGCCAGCGCAACCGGCTGCACCAGCAGATTCATCAGAGCCTGGCCGATCTGGCCGCCTTCATGCTGCCCACGGTCACGCTCATGGATTGCTACCGCGTGCTGCTGCGCAACGGGCCGACGGGCGGCAACCTGGAAGACGTGGCTCTCAAAAAGACGCTGGTCGCCGGAACCGATCCGGTGGCTGTCGACGCCTACGTGGCCAAGGCATATTGGAACCTCGACCCCGCACAGATGCCCTACCTAGAGATGGCAGCCGCCCGAGGGTTGGGCACCGTCGACTTCGAGAAGTTGCAGGTGAAGATCAGCCAACTGGGGTAGTTCAATTCCAAACCTCGTTGCGTTTCTCTTTCGCGCCGGGCGAAGATTGTGCTCCTCGATGGCGTTGTCCCGCCGCAAATGGGCCTCCGCAAACCCGCAAAAAGTGGCAACAAAGGTGCGAAATACCCTCGAATTGGACCGAAAACCGACCGAAAAACGACGACATTTTGCTTGTTGGAGCGATGAACTCGTTCTGTAAGTTGTTGATTATGAACAATCGGACAGCCTGCGGAGGGCTGAAAACATACCCCCTTGGGGTATAGGGGGGGTGGGGGGTCGGCTTTTGGGAAGCCTGGAGGGGCAGGTATTGGGCGGCGGGTTCGTGCCCGTGGAGGCATCCCATAGGATTATTGTGCGCTGCCGCGAGGTAAATTTCGGCAAGGGATGAGGGGAGGGCGGCGGAGGTTGGTTCGCGCTATCTCAGAGGCCGAGAATCCGGAGCTGGGGAATCCGGCCAGGTCGAAGAATTATCTGAACCAAACAGGTGTCCATGAGCCATAATCTGCCTATGAGAAAATCAGAAGAGAAGGGCCCTCCGTGGCCGCTGAGCAAGGAATTGCACAAACTCCATGAAATCGTCATCCGTTATTCCATCAAAGTGCAGAGTGCGGCAGCTCGACTTCAAGGGATTCGACCGCACGTGTCGTATCAAGCTTTTGCCGATCTTCACATGCGGGCCGTTGTGATCCATCGGTCAATTCGTGACTTATGTGAGGCCGGATGGACGCCTGTGACCGGTATTCTCATTCGTACGCTCCTCGATATTTACGTGAACTGTCTTGCCATCGCAATCGAACCAGAAAACTCGGAGTTTATGGCCTTCCGGTTCCTTTTTGCGTTCCAATTGAGTCGGGTAAATGATTCCTCAGTACCTAAGAAGTCTCGACTCAAGCATCGCAAAGAAATCGAAGCTGCAATCCTGCAACTTCCGAGCAATGACACTGCGCGCGCAACGGCGTTAATTACTGACAAGACTCGGAAGAATTACTGGTATCAACCCGAGTTTTCGAGTCCGAGCGATCTGCTTAGAAAGACGAAGGGAGACATGCCTTCTCTATATCGGATCTTTTCCGCTGCAACGCACGGTGGAATTGTTGGGCTGGCGCTCTTTGATGATGAGCCAGACACGCCCAACATTAATCCGAGGCAGCATCCTCGGCAAACGCCAATTGCGATTCTTGGATCGGCGCGGTATCTCCTGGAAATTACATTCCTGCGAGACCAAGCTGAAGGCACACAAGAACTTGCCGGGTACTACTTTATCAAGGACGAAGTCCTCTTGCCGATGAAAGAAAAGTTTGGCCCAGAACCAGCCGGAGGGCCAACAAACGAGACCCCGGCACAAGGTTAACAGCGACACCTCCGCCGCTGGACAGTAGGTCCCTGCCGCGTAAGCTGTGTCTGCTGCAAACGTGTCCATCGCCAACTCCCGCCCTCAACAGCAAAGTGGGCGTCAAGGGCGGCCTCCTCCTAATGTGGTCAGCGGAAGAGAAACATCAAGGGGCAGGCCACCCGCGGCACCCGGGCGGCGGGAATCGCTTCAGCCGCCGTAGGGCATGAGTGGGACTTTTCCGAGCAGGCGCGAATAGACAGTCAGCGCGCCGCGGTGATGCGCGGTGTGCTCGACGATGGACCACACGATGTCGCCGATGGGCTGGCCGCCCATGACCGGACCGGGCGGCAACGGCTGGGCGAGTTCGCCGGCGCTGTGCGAGCGGATGAAGTGGATCGCGTTGGCGAAGGCCGCTTCGAGCATCTGGCGGGCGGCGGCGAGAGAGGTCACCTGCGCAATGACCCTGGCGTGCTTCGCAAAATCCAGATCGAAGCCTTCAGGCCGTGAGGCGCCTTCGATAAACCAGTCGATGGTTTGCGCCGCGTGCGCGACCTGGTGCGCCGCAGTCATCATTTCGTCGCGCGGACGGAAGCCGGAGTCGGCCTCGTCGAGGACGCTGGTTGAGCGCTCAAAGAACTCCTTGCTGGCGAGCAACTGATTGGCAAAATGGGAGGGTTGCGGATTCTGGCTCATGGACCGGAATTGTATCGTTCCCACACAATGTCGATCAAGATGCCATGCGCCCCATTGTTGCGCCAATATGCTGTCGCTTTGCTTCCGGCTGCGCCGGGTTAGGGTAGAATTCGGTTGACCGGCTCAACCATCTCAACCCGCGAGGAAACCTTCCGCTTGAAATCGACTTCCCCGTCTCTAGCCGTTGCCGCAACGGCTCTGCTGACCGCCGTTATCTTCGCCGCCGTCACGGCTGCGCAGGCTCCGCAAACCCCGCAACCACCGGCCGGCAGCGCGCCGCCGCCGCGCACCTATCCCGCGCCCACCAACCTGAAGGTTCTGCCCAAGAATCTGACCGGGCAGCAGGTTCACGAGATCATGGAGAAGTGGGAGGGCTCGTTGGGCGCGCATTGCAACACGTGCCACACGCCGGACCCCAACCACATCGGCCCCAACGGACGCCCGCGGCTAAACTTTTCCGACGACTCCAAGGCGCAGAAGTCTACCGCCCGGCTGATGTACAAGATGACCCAGGAGATCAACGGCAACTACATCAGCATGGTGGAAAACTCCAGCACGCCCGTAACCTGCGGCACCTGCCATCGCGGCCACCTGGACCCCGAGCCGTTCGTCATCCCGCCCGATGAACACGACCACGACCATGACGGCGCGCGCCCGCCGCAAGGCCCGTCTCAGGGTCCGCCGCCCGCAGGCGCAGCGACGCCCCTGCCGAAATAGGAAACAGGCGCCACCCGGTTGTGCGTGGCCGCCGATCTCTCCTGAACAGAGCGGCTGTGGCTGCTGTTTGAGACAAAGCCAGCAAGTTAGCGAGTTGGCGTATTTTGGCGGCGAGACAGGTCTGGCTGCAGTTCATTGCCGGGGAAACCCGTCGCGGCAGATTGGGCGGCTCTCACGAAGTCGCCGCTCTTGCCGCCGGATTTGGCTTCGAGCTGAATGTTGCGGATGACGATGGCCTTGTCCAGGGCTTTGGTCATGTCGTAGACGGTGAGGGCGGCCACGGCGGCAGCGGTGAGGACTTCCATCTCGACGCCAGTGGGGCCGGCGGTCGAGGCCGTTGCCGCGATGCGCACGCCGCCGGAGACGATCTCCGCCTGCACGTCTACGTGTGTAAGGGCGAGCGGATGGCACATGGGAATTAGCTCGGCGGTGCGCTTGGCCGCCTGAATGCCGGCGAAGCGTGCCACCTCGAGCGGGTTGCCTTTGGGGTTGGCGGGCAGGGCGGCAAACACGGCCTCGGAGAGCTCGACAAAGGCCGAGGCGGCGGCGGTGCGCGGGGTGGGCTGCTTGGCGCTTACGTCCACCATGGTGGCCTGGCCGGATGCGCTGAAATGCGAGAGCTGCTGCTGCGAGGGTTCAGGCATAGGGGATCCTCAGGGAAGCAGAATGCGGACGATTGCGCCCGTGTCAAGGTTGTGGGCCTCTTCGGGCACGACCAGGAAGCAGTTGGAGCGGGCCAGGGCGGCCAGGTCGCCCGAACCCTGCATGGGAACCAGCGCGACTTCGGGGAGCTGGCTATCGATCCGGCCCGGAGGCAGTGTTGTTGACTCCCACCCTTTCCGCAAAGAACGCGGAAAGGATGGGGCACCCAGATCGCTCAATTCATGGGCGGAATCATTTGCCGTTCCGCCGAAGGTGCAGGAAGCGGGCAGAAAGCGCGTGAGGCCGGGTTTGCCGTGCTTGGCGGCCTTTGCGGCCAGCCGCGCCAAGGTGAAGCGTGGACCGGTCTCAAGACGGCCCGCGAGCGCAGCCAGCACCGGCGCCGCGAAGAGCAGAAACGTGACGGCTGAAGAGACCGGATTGCCGGGAAGTCCGAAGAAGCACTTGGCGCCGAATTCCGTTTGGACGGTAGGCGCGTTCCTGACCGGCAGCTCGCCGAAGACCAGTGGCTTGCCGGGCTGAATGCGCACGCCGGTGAAGTGGAAGCGAGCGCCGGCGCGAGCCAAAGCCGGCTCTACCAGGTCGAACTTGCCCGCCGAAACCCCGCCGGTGATGAGCAGCAGGCTGGCGTCCGCAGCCTGGGCGAGCGCGGCGTCGAGGGATTGGGGATCGTCGGCGGCGGTGGGCAAAACCCAAGGCTCGCCACCCGCGGTCTCCACCATCGCGGCCAGCATGGGGGCGTTCGAGTTGCGGATCTGGCCGGGAGCGGGCGAGGACTCGACGGGTACAAGTTCATCGCCGGTGGCGAGGATGGCCACGCGGGGCCGGATGAAGACCTCAAGCGCAGCGTAGCCGCAGGCCGCGGCCAGGGCGATCTGCGCGGAGTGGATGGCGGTTCCGGCGGAGAGCAGTTCGTCTCCCGCAAGCGCCTGGGCGCCCTGGGCCACAACGTTCTCGCCCTTCTTGATTTTGCGGGGCGGGAGCAGCCGGACCTCGGCGCCGGCCTGCTCGACGTGCTCGATCATCATCACGGCGTCAGCGCCTGTGGGAACCGGAGCGCCGGTCATGATCTCCCAGACCGTGCCTTGGGTGAGCGGCCCGGCCGGAGCGTCGCCGGCACGGGAGGCTCCGGCGAGGCGAAGGAACCTGTGCCTGGAGGCCTCAAGAGCACGGCAGGCAAAGCCATCGCGAGTGGAGCGGGCAAACGGAGGCTGGTCGCGATCGGCACAGAGAGGCTGGGCGAGCACCCGGCCCGCCGCCAGACCGAGCTCCACGCGCTCCGATGAAGGCCGCATCCGGGCAAGCCGGGCACCGTATGCGGCAACCATGGCCGCAGCTTCGTCGTATCCGGGCAGATCGGGGCTCATGGATTGGATTGTAGAGGGTCGCGAGGGCCAGGGCACAGCAGGGTTCGGGAGGTGCGGAGACACGAAGGGCGTTCGCCGAGGCGGACGCCCTTCGCAGTCACGCAGGAAGCAGGCGGGGTTAGTTGTTTTTCTTGCCGGCTTTAGGGGCCTTGTAGGTGTTGTCGATGGTTTGCTCGAAGCCGACCAGAATGCCCTTTACGTCAGCGGCATATTGGCCGTTCGGATCCAGTTCCAGGTATTTCTGGTAGGCTTCCAGGCAGCCGGGAGGCGCAATGAGCTTCTTCGTCTTGGGATCCTGAGTGGTCTTTTGTACCAGGCCACTGGCCTTGAGGTAGTATGCGAGGGCCTGGTTGGGAGCGATCTTGATGGCCTCGTCCGCCGCAGCCACCTGGGCATCGGTGTTGCCCAACTGGGAGAAGATCACCGCTTCGTTTTTCAGGTAGAGGCCCGCCGATGCCGGGTCCACCTTGGCTGCGGCGTCATAGGCCGCATTCGCCTCAGGAACCTTGCCGGCGCGCGCATAGATCTCGCCCAGGCCAGCCTCGGCCGTGCCCTGGACTCCAACGTTCGGTTTCTTGGAGGCGGGATCGAGTTCAAGGGTTTTCTTGAAGGAAGCCTCAGCTTCGTCATACTTCTTCAGGCCGAGCTGCGCCTGTGCCAACCGCATCCACAATACGGAGGCGTCCGGCTTGGCCGCGGTGTCCTTCAGCATGAGGGTCTCGATTTCGGTGTATTTGGCGGTCTTGATCTCCGCTTCCTTGGCTTCGATATCGGCCCTGGAAGCCGACGCGCCAAGAGCCTGCTTTGCCGTCACTGCCGCGGCGTCGGCGTCCTTGATGTCCTGGCCGGCAACCAGCAGGTCAGCGTTGAGGACTTTGATCACTTCGTTGGTCTTAATGGCTTCGGCGTTGTGCTTTTTCATCTCCTCCAACTGCTTCTTCATCTCCGGAGAGAGGGTGTCGATAAACTCCTTACGGGACATATCGATATCTTGCGCAACATCCTGGCCGACCACGACTTTGACGCCATCCTTGAAGTCGACCATCTTGTCGGGGGGCGTTTCCGGCGCGCGGTAGACGATGGTGTACGTGCTAGGAGCCGCCTCGCCGGAAAAGTCGCCGGTCGAGGAAACCTGGAAGGTGTACTTGGAGGTGTGGCCGCCGTCGGTGGAGAGGCTCACCGTACCGTTGCTTGCGGGTAGTCCGGTAGGATTGGTCACGTGGCCGTGAATCTTCCCCGTGGGCGCGGGCGTCTGCGCAAGCACAGGCAAAATGGCGAATGCCAGCAGGCCCAGCCAAAGTGAAATCGCGCGTTTCATATTCTTCTCCTTGGGAGCGGCGGGATGGAAGCTGCCCGCGGGCTCAAAAACTCTTCCAACAACAGATATCCGACTACCGATACAGGGCGCCGCAGCGCAAAACCAAACTCTCGGAGTACTCTGGTGGACGATACTCAAGTTAAATCCAATCGACTGTACAACACAAGGGCGCATGGCAAGAGGTGCAATAACCCTCGCGTCTGAACTGCCTGAAGGCTCTGCTTCCAAGCCGAATCGAGTGGTTCGTTGAGTCCCGCCGGAGGCGCCAGATCCGCCGCCGGAGATTCCACGTTGGATCGCGCCACCGTGTTCACCTCACCATCGTAGTGTCCACAGAAGGCGGCTGTTTGTGGCCTGTATCACACTTTAGAATGGGCGTATGGCAACCACGATTCGACTGGCGACCGCCGCAGATGCAGCGCAGATTCTCACCTTCATCCGGGCGCTGGCCGCCTACGAGCGGGAAGCGGGCGCGGCGACCGCGACAGAGGCTGATTTGCTTCGCGACGGCTTTGGGCCTAATCCATTCTTTTTCTGCCTGATAGCCGAGCACGACGATCAGCCGGCCGGCTTTGCGCTGTACTTTTTCAGTTACTCGACATGGATGGGCCACCCAGGGATTTACCTCGAGGATATCTTTGTTCAGCCGGAGTTTCGCGGGCTGGGAATCGGCAAGGCGCTGCTCAAGCAGGTCGCGGCTATCGCCGTGGAGAAGAATTGCCCGCGCTTGCAGTGGGAGGTGCTGGACTGGAACACGCCGGCGATCGACTTCTATCGCGCCATGGGAGCCGAGTTTCTGGACGAGTGGCGCAATGTGCGCGTGTCCGGCGAGGCGCTTGAGCGGCTTGCCGGGGTTGAACAGGAGACTGATCCGGCCAGGTTCGACGAGGCAACGAGGTGAGGATTCGCGTGATCGGCGGCGGACTGGCCGGCCCGGAGGCCGCACTGACCGCCGCGCGGCTGGGTTGCCCGGTGGACCTCTACGAGATGCGGGCTCTGGTGGACGGCAAGCCGCGCCTGACCCCTGCCCACCGGACGATCGAATTCGGCGAACTGGTCTGTTCCAATTCTCTCAAGAGCGAATCGCAGAATACGGCGCCCTGGCTGCTCAAGCAGGAGATGCGCCGGGCCGGTTCGGCGCTGATGAGGATTGCAGACCAGACCGCCGTCCCCGCCGGGCACGCGCTGGCCGTGGATCGCGTCGAGTTTTCCCGCCGGATTGCCGAGGCGATTGCCGCCCAGTCGCTGATTCGCGTCTACCGCGAAGAGGTCACACAGTTGAGCGCGCCAGTTCCCGGAGATCTCAAAGGAGCGGAGCTCACAATTCTGGCCACCGGCCCGCTGACCTCCGACGCATTGAGCCGCGAGATCGAGCGCATCACCGGCATCGGCCATCTCGCCTTCTACGACTCCATCTCGCCTATCGTCGATGCCGAGTCCATCGATATGGAGCGGGTCTACATGGCCGCCCGCTGGGACAAGGGCGACGCCGACTACATCAACTGCCCCATGAACCGCGAGGAGTACGATCGCTTTCTGGATGCGCTGCTCACCGCCGAGCCAGCCGAAGCCAAAGAGTGGGAGAAACTCGATTACTTCCCACCCCATGCGCCAAATGCGGGCGCATGGGGACCCCGGTACTTTGAAGGCTGCCTGCCCATTGAAATCCTGGCCCGGCGAGGCCGGGATACTCTGCGCTTTGGCCCTATGAAGCCGGTGGGGCTACGCGATCCCCGCACTGGTAAGATCCCCTGGGCCGTGGTGCAACTGCGCAAGGAGAACCTGCGCGCCGACAGCTACAACCTGGTCGGCTTCCAGAACCATCTCAAGTTTGCCGAGCAGGCCCGGGTGCTGCGCCTCATTCCCGGCTTGGAAAACGCGCGTTTCCTGCGCTACGGGCAGATTCATCGCAACACGTATATTCAGGCGCCGCTGCTGCTGGACGAGACGCTGCGGCTCAAGAACGCTCCGTGGCTTATGTTCGCCGGGCAGCTTTCCGGGGTTGAGGGGTACACGGAGTCCATTGCTACCGGCCTGCTGGCGGGTGTCTATGCGGCTACGCTGGCCCGCGGCGAACAACCCACGCCCGCGCCGCGAGCCTGCGCCCTCGGCTCCCTGGTCCACTACATCACTCACGCCGACCCCAGGGACTTTCAGCCCGCCAACATCACCTTCGACATGCTGGAGCCGCTGGACAAGGAACTGCGCAAGAAGATTCGCGACAAGCAGGAGCGCCACCGGATGGTCTGCGAGCGGGCGCTGGCGGCCTTCGATGCCTGGTGGGCGGGAGTGCCGTCTTCCTGTCCCGAATGATGGAACAAAAACAGCTTCTGCCCCGTATGTTTCGGGAGAACCTGGAACAAACCATGCTTCCATCTTCGGAGAACTGCCATGAATAGTCAGTTGGGTCAACGGTTTCTTGTTGCCTATTCCGCTTTGCTTACCCTTGCCTTTGCGGCTGTGGTTCTATGCGGCTTTGCATCTCACAAAGGCAAGGTGACTTTGGATGAGATCGATGTGCACCGGATCAATGTTGTTGAGCCGGACGGAACGCTGAGAATGGTGATCTCAAATCAGGACCGGTTTCCGGGAATCGTCGTTCAGGGGAAGGAATATCCGCATCCGGACCGGAAGGCTGCCGGGGCGCTATTCTTCAACAACGAGGGGACCGAAGCCGGAGGGCTGATCTACGGCTCCTCCCTCGATAAGAGCGGCAAGCTGGAAGAGGCCAACGTTCATTTGAGTTTCGATCAGTACATGCAGGACCAGGTATTCAGCATCGATGCGGCGCAGGAGGGCGGAACGAAGTTTACCACGCTGCGAATCAACGACGTTGGAGACTACTCCATCCTCGAGGCGATCAAAGCGAATGAGAGAATCTCAAAGCTGCCTGAGAAAGAACAGGAAGGCGAATGGAACAAGTTCATGGCGGCTCATCCGGGCAACAATCCGCGCATCATGCTGGGAAGGGCCGATGACAAGTCCGCCGTGCTTCAATTAAAGGACACCGAAGGCCGCAACCGCATCGTTCTGAAGGTTGCGGCGGATGGAACGCCGTCCATTCAGCTTCTGGATGCGGACGGCCGCGTGGCAAAGACTATTGGCGCGGGGTCGGAGCCTTAGCTTGGCCTTTGCAAAGCATAGTCACGGCCGCGAGTTACCGCGGCTTCAACTCTGTGCTAGACTGACCCGGACTGGAGAATGCACCATGATAGCCCTCACTGCCTCGCAAGCCATCTCCCCCGCCATCGACCGGACCTACCGCCTGCTCTTTCGCCCTTTCCAGTTGGGTACCTATTTGAAGCTGGCGGTGGTTGCGTGCATCACCGAGGGAGTCTCGGCCCATTCCAACTTCAACTTCTCGCATAAATATTCTTCTTCGCCCAGCGGCGCCTGCGGCCCGGCATTCCACCTGCCCCTTGAAGCGATTGCGCTCATCGCGCTTGCCGTCCCGGTCTGCTTTGCCATCGGCATCTTCGTCTTTTACCTCGTCACCCGGCTCCGCTTCGCCTTCTTCCATTGCCTGGTCACCCAGACCAGGGAGATTCGGCCGGGATGGAGACTCTATCGCGAGCAGGCGATGCGCTTCTTCAAGGTGAGCCTGCTGATCGGGCTGCTCCTGCTGTGCATCGCCGTTTCGGTTTTGCTTCCCTTCGGCTTCAAGTTCTTCGACCTTTATCGCGAAGTGTGTGCCGGCGGCCAGATCGATCCAGCCAGTGGATGCCTTCTGCTGCTCGCCTTCATCCCGGTTGTGCTCATCCTCTGCCTGGCGCTCTGGGCTGTGAAAGTGATGCTGCACGACTTCATGCTTCCCCATGTGGCGCTCGATAACGCTACGGTTGAGGAGGCGTGGGCTGCCGCTCGCTCCCGCATCGAGGCGGAGACGGGCAAGTTTGTCGTCTACCTGTTGCTGCGCTTGTTCCTCCCGATTCTGGCCGGAATTGCCCTGTTCCTCGTTCTGGCCATTCCCATGCTGATCTTCTTCGGGATTCTGGCGCTGGCAGGCGTGGGATTCCACGCCGTGCTGGCAGACGCAACCGGCGTGGGCGCAGTCATTCTCGTGGCGGGCGAGGTGCTGTTAGCCACCATCGGCGCCGCCGTCGCCCTGTTCGTGGGCATCGTCTTTGGCGGCCCCATCGCAACCTGGGTTCGCAATTACTCCCTGCTCTTCTACGGCGGGCGCTACCAGGCGCTCGGAGACCTTCTTTATCCACCGCCCTCACCACCCCCGGCTGCCCCGACGATCGCCTGAGTATGGTCTCGCATCGCCGGAAGCGTGTACCCTGAAGACGGGGCGTGTTCCGGTGCGTTGGATAGCAGCATTGATTTGTTTGGCTGCGTTGCTAGGGGCGGTCCCTGCCCAGGCGCAAACTGCGCCTGCCAAGGCCCCAGCTACGCAGGGCGCGACGCACCTGATGCTTCCGCCCGTGCCTAAGCCACTGCTGCCGGAGTCCTTTGCCGGATGGGTGGCGGCGGACCCTCCCAAGACGGTGACGGACCCCGCCCAGGCCGATGCGGAGAACGCCGCGGCGCTCAAGGAGTACGACTTTACCGACGCCGCGCTGGCCAGCTACAAGCGCAGCGGCGAGACGCTCAGCCTGCGCGCGCTGCGCTTCCACGACGCCAGCGAGGCCTATGGCGCTTATACGCTCTATCGGCAGAATGGCTGGCCCAAGGAGGAGATCGGCGCGGGTGCCACGTCGAACCACAACCGGGTGCTCTTCTGGCTGAGCAACACGATGGTGGACGCGAATTTCTCTCGCATCGGCCCCATGTCCGGAGCCGAGCTGCGCGAGCTGGCCACGCTGTTGCCCGTCCCCGGCGGAGGCCAAGCTCTGCCGCCTCCCATCCTGAGCAGCTTGCCCAAGGCTTCGCTGGACGGGCAGACGACCCATTATGCACTGGGACCGGCGGGTTATGCGGGGTCAGGCGGAGTGCTGCCGGCGGACCTTATTGGCTTCGATCACGGCGCGGAGGCCGTAACCGCAACCTACTCGCTGCGTTCCGGCCCGGCCACGCTCACCATCATCGACTACCCTACGCCGCAGATGGCCGCCGCACAGGAGACCAGGATTCGTGCCTTTCTTAAGGCGGGCAGCCCCAAGGTGGGGGACACGGCCCTGCCGCCCTGGCCCAAGCCGCTCATGGACTCCGATCAGGCGTCGCTCGAGGTGCGCCGCAGCGGGCCGCTGGTGGCCATCGTGAGCGGCGACGCCATTCCAGAGGAGAGCCACAAACTGCTGGCCAGCGTACACTTCGAGGCCGATCTCACCTCGATCCCCCAGTCTGGGGAGTCTGAAGTGGCCAAGACCGGCGAGCTGCTGGTTGGCATCGTCTTGCTGGTGGTAGTCGGGTTCAGCGCCGCCATCCTGCTGGCGTTCTTCCTCGGCGGCCTCCGCGCTCTTTACCGCATCGCACGCGGCAAACCGGTCTCCTCGGTCAACGACATCGAGTTCATTCGCCTCGGTCTGAGTGAAGTTTGGGTCGAATCGGCACCGACAATCGACGAGACGCAACCGATGAGTTAACATGGCTCTTGGAGCCGTGGAAAATTGGGTGTAAACCCGAGGAAACACGCTGAAATAACGGAAATTAGCGGGAGCAAGAAGCGAAGATGCATCGAATTGCAGATTCCGACTGTTTTCTGGAAGAACTATTTAACTAGTTGAAAATACAATGACTTAGTCGATGCTTGATTTCTCCTTGACACGCTCTTCCCATACTCCTACTATGCAGCGAGAAAGTTCTGATGGTTTTGCCTCCGTTGGAACTATTCTCCCTGAGGAGAGAGCTGCCCTGTTGCCGGGCGGCTCTTTCCGTTTTTGAGGGCTCACCGCTCGGGCTGTCCCGGCTTCTCATTCGAGTCTGCCGCCGGTTCCGTCCACTGCTTACCGCAGGCCTCGCAGAGCCAGGCATTGGCCGGCTCCACGCTCTCCAGCACCGGGTCTTCGGCGCCACACTTCGGGCACTTTGGCGGTTCAAACTCCGGCGGCTCTTGGCGGAGTTCATCGACGATCTCCTGCTGGATGGGCCTGGCGGCAATCTCACGCGCCTCGTCAAGCTGATCGGCGGCGACCAGGACGCGGGGATAGCTGATTCCCAATGAATAACGCGATCCCGGTCGCTCGACCCAGCTCTCGATTCCCGCTCGCTTCAACACCTCATAGATCTGCCACGCCTGTTCCAGCTCGTCACACTCGCACAGCGTTGTCTTCCAGCTGTACTCCCGCGGGAGATCGTCTTCCTCATTCACGCCGGGGGCGCTGGATTCGATCGCGCCGGCATCCGGATCGACAAAGCTGGCCCATCGAGGAGCCGCAAAACGATCTGAATTCGTGCGCGTCTCGCCCGCGTCTCGCGGCTCAGGCAGGCCGCGATTCCTCATCTCGTTGCGCAGGACCTGCTGCGCTGTTTCGGTCAGATCGACGAAATCGGCTGCCAGTTCCTGGAGTTCTTCGTCGCTTATCTCGCGGTAGTGTTCCGTGAGCCTTTGCCAATCCTCTGCGGGGTTCACTTGCATGAGCAGCAGTATAGCCGCTTTACGCTCGGCGGACGCCAGGATAAAATCAATTGAGGAAGCCGACGTAGCTCAGTTGGTAGAGCAGCTGATTCGTAATCAGCAGGTCGTCAGTTCAAGTCTGACCGTCGGCTCCATTTCGGGTTGGATTCCGACAACAAGTCCCAAGCAGAATGGCTTCTCTGGACAGAGAGGCCATTTTCATCCGGCGCATGTTCTGTCAACCGATCCATTCGGATGCCGAGGCAGTCACATCGTGCGGTAGCCGCTCGATCTCACCCGGCCTCGATGAATTCAACTCAGAATTTGTACACGACGCCGAATGAAGCGCGCGGATTCCAGTGCAGATGGGGCGAGTATCCAAGGGCAGGCGAATTGCCGGTGAGGGAAAACGACGAGGCGATGTTGTCGCCGGAGGCGCGCAGAGACAGGCGAGGACCTAGGAGGTATTCCAGGCCACCGCCCATGCCGCCGGCAAAGGAGACACTGGGGGTCTGGCTTTCACCGCCGGAGTGTTCGCCGCCCAGCAGCGCATGAGCGAACCCGCTGACCTTTCCGTAGAGCTTGGCGCGCACCACGGGTCCGAAGAGGATGGCATCGACCGACGGATCTCCGGGGTTGCCGGTAACGAGTGGGTACTTGTAATAGGCGCCATCGGCGGTGAGGCCGAAGTGCTTGCCCCAATCGCGGGTGACGGAGATGTTGCCGCCCTGCAAGCCGCTGCGCGACTGGTTGACTTGGTTGAGGCTGGTGTAGCCGTATCCGGCAAAGACCTCGTATTTGTAAGAAGGTTCACCCTCGCTGGCGGAGCGCGACCCACGGGCTGGGGCAACCTGGCTTGCGGCCGCCAGGGGCAAAAGCGCGGCCGGAACCACGGCCAGAATCGAAAGCAGTAACGTTCTCTTCAACTTGAAACTCTCCTCAATACCATGCTCTGGCCGGCTTGCCGCTCGCATGGCTGTGCCCCGGCGGCGGCGCGACTGGGATGCTGTACCTTCATAGACTATCCTCTCCACCCCGGTTCGATGAAGTCCGCAGGGCAAACGCATGAACGGGGCTCCAGCCCATTACCAGGATTCGATCCGCCCCTCCGGGGCGGTATCTTCCTTCTGAAACGCGTTCCCAGGGCTTCACCCTCCCACCCCACGGACGAAAGCCTGTCCGTGGGGCCCCCCGGCCCTGGGCTATTCTCCCCGCCTCCCGCTGGGAGGCGCGCGGGGAATGGCCTGCTTGGAGGGCGAAAGGAACCTGACTCGGCAACAAGAAAAGTTCATGCGATTGCCCTGATGAAGTCCCGGATTCGATGAACTTCCAGGCCCCAGCTGGAAACCGGTTGTAGGAGCGTCTACGCACCTATTTGACCGTTTAAGGGCGGGAAGGGAATCCGGGCGGGAAAGAATTCCGCCATGGGCGGCCAGAATCGAGGAGACCGGGCTTGTGCGTTCAGTCCGGCCGACCGTGCTTCTCAATTCTCTTCCAGGTACCAGGGAATGTTGATGATGACGATGCGGCGGTTTCCGCGCATGAGCAGGATGAATTTAAGCATGTCAGCGCGGCGGTTGTGGAGCAGGTTCTCCCACCAATGGCGCACCACCAGCTCCGGCACCAGCACGCAGATCTTGTTGAAGCTGGACTCCTTCTCGACGGTCAAGATGTAATCGACCAGCGGAGCGAGTATGTAGCGGAAGGGCGACTGCAGAATCTCGAGTTTGGGAACGCACTTGCCGGCGGCGCGCAGTGGAGCTGCCACGTCTTTCTCCCAGTCCTGGGAGATTTCGTCCGGGTCTCCGGCGGTCTGGACGTGGAGGCAGCGAATATCGGAGGACATTCCCAGCGCAAAGCTGAGGGCCTTCTCGGTGATGCGGCTCCAGCGGTCGATGGGCAGCACGACGATGGGTTCAGCGATGTGGGCGGGGAGGATGGGCCGGTCGAGAGCGGTCTCGCGGTCCACGCGGAGGTAGTGGCGCTTGACGGCGCGCATGAGCAGAATCATGGCCACGATGAGCAGCGCCGTGATCCATGCGCCGTCCATGAACTTGGCCACCAGGACCACCACGGCGGTGATGCCGGTGGCCACGGCGCCCAGGGCGTTGACCGCCATGCGCAGCGGGCGGCCCTGGCGCTTCCAGTGCATCACCATGCCGGCCTGCGAGAGGGTGAAGGCCATGAACGCGCCGATGGCGAAGAGCGGAATGAGGCGGTCGGTGACGCCGCCAAAAACAATCAGCAGCACCGCGGTTAGCGCCACCAGCACGTAGATGCCCCAGGAGTAAAGCAGGCGGCGGCCGCGCAGCAGGAAGACATGGGGCATGTAGTCGTCGAGAGCGATGGCGCGGGTGAGGCGGGGAAAATCGGCAAAGGCGGTGTTGGCGGAGAGAGCCAGCACCAGCAACACTGAGCCGATGGTGACGTAGTAGAAGACGCCGTGACCCATCACCGCGCGAGTGAGCATGGAGAGCACGCTCTCGTAGCCGGGCGAGTCGGGGTTGGTGGCGGCAATGCCGTAAGCGCGGCAGAGCAGGGCGATGCCGGCCAGCAGCGTTGCCAGCAGAACGATGATGATGGTCAGCGTGATCTTGGCGTTTCTGCGCGTGTCGTCGCGGAAGGCCATCACGCCGTTGCTGACCGCCTCGACGCCGGTCATGGCCGTGCAGCCGGAGGAAAAGACCTTGAGAATCAGCCACCAACTGACCAGGGCTATGGGCGCGGGAATCGCCGGCAGCGGGGTGACGGGATGCGGATGGCCGCCGCTATGCAACACCTGCCATGCGCCGGCGCCGATCACGATCAGCAGCGTGCCGGTGAACAGGTAGGTGGGAATCATGAAGACCACGCCGGTGTCGTGGACCCCGCGCATGTTGACGACGGTGAGGATAAGCAGCACGGCCAGACAAAGTTGCAAGGTGTAGGGCTGAAGGCCGGGAACGGCGGAGATGAGCGCGCCCACGCCGGCGGAGATGCCCACGGCGGCGGTGAGGATGTAGTCGATCATCAGGGCCGCTGCGGCCAGCAGGCCCGCGTTTTCACCCAGGTTCTGCGAGGCTACCGTGTAAGAGCCGCCGCCTTTGGGATAGGCATCGATGGTCTGCCGGTAACTGAAGTAGACGACGATCAGCAGGGCAATGATGGCGGCGCTTACGGGAACGATGTAGCGTACGCCTAGCAGGCCCAGCGGGATGAGCAGCGTAAGCGCGGCCTCGGGGCCGTAGGCGGCGGAGCTGAGGGCGTCGAGGCCGAAGACGGGGATGCCGGCGACAGGGCCGATGTGCTCGGCGCGCTCCTCGCTGGTGGCTAGCGGGCGGCCGAAGAGCAGGTTCAAAACGCTTGAGGATAAGGCCATCTGCGGTTTCGTCCGGCAGCCGGGAAGTTTGGAGAGGAAAGGATGGCTGCCGAGGGCATTGTCTCACGGGGCGGTCCGATCTCGTAGGCTGGCGAGGTTGCCGCATGACGCGCGCAGGCCGCGCTATAGGCAGATGCCGGTTCTAGCGATGACCGCCGCCGCTGGTGGTAGCGGCACTGGAACTGCCGGTATTGACACTGGTTGCGCTGGAACCGCCAACAGTGGAAGTGGAAGCGCCGCCCCCTCCACCACCGTGCGAACCGCCGCCGCTGGAACTGCCACCGCCTCCACCACCATGCGAACCGCCGCCGTTTCCGCCGCTACCCCGAAAACTACCTCCTCCACTAACGCTGGGAGACCGCGACTGAAGATTGCCGCTATGGTTGGTGATCGGCGCCGCAACTGTCATGCTCTTGTTTCCCCGCATAACCTGCTGGGCCATCATGAAGCTATGCGACTTACGATCGAAGCTAAGCGGGACGCCCGCCGCCTTGGCAAGGGCGCCCTTGCTCGCGAACGTATCCTTGATCCGGTGAGCTTCGAGATGCGGATCGTCCGTCCGGGAAAGCGGAGCCAAAGGGGCATTGCGAAACTCTCTTGGAGGCGACTTGAGAAACTCGACCGGACGGTCCGCATCGAACTTGATCCGTTCGACCGAAAAGCCGTTCTTGTTGTTCACCGCCAAAGCTTCCTCCTTGCGGTTGATGGGAGGGCGGCCTTTTACGTCGTAGGGATGGATGGGGACAAAGGCCACGGTACGGCCGCTCTTAACCCAGCGCACGGGCTCAATGTGGTGTCTCTTGTGACCCACAACCCACACATAATGATGCCGCTGGTGAATCCAGCTTCCATCGTGACAAACAGCCCAGGCGTAGGGGAGCGCGCTGGCGCCAAATGGCGAGTCGATCACCAGTTGCCTGCCGGTAAGCGGATCGATTTCGGTCCGGTAACGAATGGCTGCCGGAAGGCACGGGAAGAAGGCTTCCAGATTTCGGTCGTAAACCGGAGCACTCGCGCGCGAGCCAGCCTGCTTTGTCTCGGTGACCGGCTGGGACGATTCAGCCACAGACGGCTGAGATTCGGAAGGTTTGTTGCCCGCCGGCTGGCGGTCATCCACCGTTGAAGGCTCCCAGCAGGTTCCATAAGGCGGACAATCAAAGAACGCCCCCTGTCCTTTCATCTCCGCCAGGCCGGGGATCGGCGCAGTCAGTCCCGAGGCTTGCATCCCATCGGCCATTGCCGCCGCTCTCTGGGCAACGCGATCCGCAACCCACTTGTCCCATTCGGTAAATGCGTTCGGATCGCCCGCGGCAGCGGAATCGACACGGCTGCCTTCACGAAAGTACCCCGTCTGACCGCTCAGGACTGCTTGCGGCCCCATTCGGGACAGGCGGAGGAATGGTCCATCCAGCGGGGTAACCGCGGTCGCATCGAGATAGCTGCTGACCCGCAGATAGCTCTGGTGGGGAAATCTCGTGATAAGTTCATCCGAAGGAGTATTCAGAATGAACAATTCGCCGGGCATGTAGGGGCGAACATGAAGGGTCGCAGTGCCTGTAAGCAGCGCGAGCTGGGTGTAAGGGACGCCGGCCGTGGTGCGCAGATCGTTGAAGGTGAGAACCGAGTTCTCACCGAGATAGAGCGTCGAGGCGTCTTCAAACTCGATCTCCGCTCGCCCAGCGCCTGTCGCTAGGCTGAAGCCCGCTTCCAAAGGAAGATCGGAAACGGCCTTCTCCCAGGTTGCGCCGGTGAGTTTCTCGTTCCGCTCGCCGCGCGCGATGCGCACATCTCCCTCGACATAACTGAGGCGAACAATCTGTGCATAGGTGGCATTGGAATAGTGCTCGCCGAGGATGAAGAGCGCTTCCTTTTTGAGCTTTTCGCTGGAATCGCCGTTGAGAATCTCTTGAATCTCCGCGAGGGCGCGCGGCTCGTCCCGGCGCAGCAGCGAGTTCAGCGCCAGCAGTTTCAGGTCGTCGTCCTGGGCTGCGCTGGGTTCAAGGGGCTTTCCGCTTCGGGCGTGAATCTCAATCTCCAGCGCGCCGCATTCATGAACCCAACTGCTCGAGGGAAAGTCGCGGCGCAGCTGGGCGCAGGTGTCGAGCGCGCGGCTCGCCTGCTCCTGCTTGTTCTCTGCATACGCCTTCCAGTAGAGGGCGCCGTCGGAGTGCTCGCCATGCTGGCTGGCGACCTTGGCGAAGATTGCCTCCGCATCGGACCAGCGCCCTTCGTTGATGGCGCGCGTTCCGTCGGCATAGAGACTGCTTTCAGGCGTGTTGAATGCGGCCGGGGCACCGTCGATTCCAGCCGGCGCGCCGTTTCCCGCAAAGCCTTGTTCCGGCGAAAACTGGGCAACGCCGGCCACGGGCGCGAAGAGCAATATACTTAGAACAGCGGCATGAAAGATGCCTCCGGTTTTCATATTGTGCCTTCTTTCGACTGGGCGGTTGTGGCCGCCTGTTGGTCGGGAATCCTGGAACGCAGAACGCGCACCTGAAAGAGCAGTCCGTCCGCGTTCATTTCCTCTTGCAGCCGGGTGATAGTTGCGCTGTTCACCCCCCCCGGCTGGTTGGCCAGCTCATCGAGCAGATGATCCAGACGACCGAGCGCCGCGGCCAGCTCCGGATCGTCGATCTTGGCGGCGTTCTGCTGGCAGATGCGATTGGCGGCCAGAAGACTCCGGGCCTCGTCGCGGAGGGGAGAAACCATCTCTTCGCTGCCGGCATCGGCGTGCTTCAACTCGACGAGCAGCCGCTCCGAACGGTCCAGATGATCGCTCAAGACGACCACGACAATCCGTTGCTGGGGCGGCGCCGCATGCTCCGGAGCCTGCGGCGGATTGCTTCCCGCAGTTGTTCTTGACCGATTGTGCTCCCACAGACTGCCCGCGAAGAAGGCCCCCACAACCAGCAGGGCGCAGGCGGACGCATAACTCAAGCCCTTCCACAAACCGATGCCGAGCCAGCTCCGCTTTGGCGTTTCATAGGCGGGCAGCAGGTGCGCGATCGATTGCCAGACCCTTTCGCCGTATGCGGGGTCGCGGGCCGGAGGCGCTGCAAATTCCATCTCGTCCAAATCGCTCCGGAGCGCAGCGTAGGCCTCGGCGCACTGCGCACAAGCGTCAAGGTGCTGGCCGAAGCCGGCAGCTCCCTTGCTGAAATACTGCTCTATCAATTCTTCTTCACCCAAGTGTTTCATCTCATCACCCTCAATGGAGCTAACCGGCCGCGCAACTTCCTGACCGCGCGAAAGACCGCTTGTTTGGCCGCGTTCGGTGGAATACCCAGCGCGGCGCCAATCTCCTCGCTGGTGCAATCTTCCATGTGCCGCAGCACGAAGGCCGCTCGCTCGGTAGCCGTCAGGCTGCGCAGCGCCAAATCCTGCAAAGCGCCAATCTCGCCGCTCAACAGCAGGCGGTCGGGACCAGCGGCCTCATCCGCCACCTGCACCTGTTCCCGTTCCGGATCGGCCTCTTCGGCGACACGGCTGGAATCATCCGCTTGGCGGCCGGCGATCCTATCCAGCGCGCAGCGCACCGCTATCCGGTAGATCCAGGTGCCGAATTTCGAACGGGACTGAAAGCTCTCCAGCTTCTGATACCCGCGCAAGAAGGCTTCCTGCACCACGTCTTCCGCGTCGAATTCATTGCCGGTAATACGGAATGCGACGCGGAAAAGGCTTTGGCTATGGCGCACCACCAGCGCCCCATAGGCCTCCTTATCTCCCTCGAGAACCGCCTTGATCGTCTCGTGGTCGTTCTTGCCCATGCTAAGCATTAGACACGAGTTTTGCGGGTGCGGTTAGGAGAGATTGATGGAGGGACCGGAAACTTGCTTGAATTCACCGCAACGCAGGGGGATTTGGCCTGGTGAGCCGATGGCCGCAGCGCGAAGGACGGCCCGCGGGAGTCGCAAAGGGGATCATTTTCGAGATGTATTGCGCCACTCTGGAGACTTCCTGGGCGCTTTCGCGAGGTTTCTGAACACCTGCGAACCGGCTTCTTTTAAAAGCAGATTGCGCCGCCACTGTTTGCGGGCTTCCGTGCCGGCAGGTTTCTTGCTGCTTGTAGGCTTGCCAGGCAGCAGGAAGTCTCTGCGACGGGAACGCGGGCGACCAGGTTCAGATTGATGCCAGCGACAACAGCGACCGGCTGGACTGGATTGCGAAGGCCGCTGACGAAACTGGCCTCAAGCCCGGCAGCTGACGCAGCTGCCCGATCTGCTCCAGACTTCAAGGCGGCAGCGAATCGGCCGGTCCGCTGCCGCCTCGTATCGATCCTAAACAGCTACCGCACTGCGGCCTCTTAAAGCCAAGGCTTCAGGGCCTGGAGTGCCTTGTCGATGTGCTCGATGGAGCGGACTTGCAGCCCGACGTTCTCAGGGGCATCCCGCCCGCTCTCAGCGTCGTGGCGCGCCTCTCTCAGCAGCCTTACCGCCGAGTGGATCGGCCAATTCGGATTGCCTCCGCTCTGGGGCGGCGGGGTGCGCCACGGATTCTTGTTATCTTCCACCGCGGCCTTTTTCATGTCGTCGATGGCGCGGCTGATCTCTTTGATCGCATAGTCGCGGGAGCCTTGCTGATCCGGCCGGGTGTCCATCTGCAGGTATGCGCGGGCCGAGCGCAGGTCGGAGATGGCGTGAAGGTATGCGGGGAACTGGGCGTGCGCCTGGGTTGCAGGCGCCAGGAGCAGGAACGTCAGCAGCGCGAAGGCTGCCACAGTGAGGGACTTGAGATTACGCATGTTTCAGTTGTGCCTTTCTTTGGGGATGGTTCCAACAGCCTAGGCGAGAGAATACTCCTTTAACCCCTCTTCGCACCGCAACAATCCAACATTTTTTCATGCCGCATGGGCGCTTTTCCTCGACTGTCCACCATCCACGCAGCCAATCCAGCCCAATGACTACCGCCGGAACCCAGTTCGATTTCCTTCCCGGCCGAGGCGCGTCGAAGCTACAGCCGTCCAATTCGTTGCCGCCGAACTCCGCCCCGTTAAACTGTTCAATGAGGTATTCCGTGTTTCGTTTCGTCTTGCTCATCCTGCTCGCCCAGCTCGTTGCCTCGGCGGCCGGGTTCGCCCAGGACTCAGCTGCGAACCAGGAAAAGCAGACCCAGCCCGCTTCCGCCGCCGCATCCGAGCCCGTCAGCGAGCCAGTGGCGGGCGCCGAAGCTGACCTGGAGAAATCCGATTGGAAAGCTGCCCAGGCCAAGCTCGAGCCCTGGATTGCCGCCCACCCCACCGCCGCGCGCGCCCTCTTCGACCTGGGCTACGCAGCCGACGCTGAGAACCGCCTCGACGATGCGGCCAGCCTTTACCGCCGCGCCATCGAGGCCAATCCGCAATCGTTTTTGGCCCATCTCTCGCTGGGGCTGGTCCTGGCCCGCCAAAACAAACTCGACGATGCCCGTCCGGAACTAGCGGCGGCAACGAGCCTTGACCCCGGCGACGCAGGCCCCGCCATGAAAGCCCGCGCCTGGCGCGCCCTGGCCCGGATCGATCGCAATACCGACACAACCGAGGCCTCCAACGACCTGCTGGAGGCCCTCAAGCTCACCCCCGAAACCCTGGACGACACGCTGCTGGCCGCCAACCTGGCCGACCAGGCCGGGGAGTACGCAGCCGCTGAAACCGCCTACCGCCGCGTCCTCGCCAAGGATCCCAAATCCGCCCCCGCCAACGCAGGTTTGGCCCACCTGCTGATCGCACGCAAACTCTATCCCGAGGCCGAAACCCTGCTGCATGCGGCCCTTGAGCAATCCCCCGCCGACCCTGCCCTCACCGCGCAACTGGCCGCCGTGCTGGCCGCCCAGGACAAAGCCGAGGCCCTCCCACTGATCCAAAAGCTCCACGACGCCAACCCCGCCGACCCCGCCATCACGCGCATGCTGGCTGAGGTTCTGGCCGAGGCCGGGGACGCGGCCGGCTCCGACCTGCTCTATATCGGGCTGCTCGCGTCCAGCCCCAACGACCCAGCCTTGCTGATCGATCACGGCCAGAACCTGATCCGCCAGTTCAAGTACACTCAAGCCTTCGCCGTCTTCAACAAGGCTACGCAGCTTGACCCAGCCAACGCCGACGGCTGGAGCGGCCTGGCTTTTGCCGCTTCGCGAACGAATCAGCCATCCATCACCCTGCACGCGCTTACGATGCGGTCAAAATACCTTCCCGAGGTCCCCTCTAGCTACTTCCTGTGGGCAACCGCATACGACACGCTTCACCAGAAAGCGGCGGCGGCGACCTACTACCATCACTTTTTGGATTCGTCCGCCGGTAAATTCCCCGATCAGGAATGGCAGGCTCGCCAACGCCTCAAATTGCTTGAAAACAAACCGTGAGACTGGCGATTTTATAAAAGTGAGCTAGAAGACCTCGATTCATCGTTCTTCAGCCTTTGAGGTGGTGAAATCAATGTTTTTTCGCTTGCAATTTCTCATCGAATCGTCCTATAGTCACGGCCTGGGGTAATGCGGATTTCCAGTTGGCAAGGCCCCATGAATTGGGAACCCGCTTTACGGCGCTTCAGCGGAGGTTCCTTATGCGGTCCAGGGTTCCATTCGCAGTCCTCGTCCTGCTCACCGTCTCCGCGGTCCCGGCCTGCGCCTCCGGGTTGGACGACAAGATTCCCGATCAACAGAGCATCGATGCTCTGGAAGCCAAGGCCGGCCAGGCGCAACCACGCGAACAGTGCTTCCTTTACGCGGAACTGGTTCATGAGATGACCGAGTTCAGCCTCCGGGAATATGCCGCAGGCGACGTGGCAAAGGCAACCGAGATGCTGAAGCAGATCCAGTTGCTGGCAAAAAAAATCCATCTTTCCGTGTCCGACGACGACAAGCGACTCAAGAGCGCCGAGATCCTGCTTCGTCACACCGCCTTCCGGCTCACCGAGATGCTCCACAACAGCAGCCTTGAAGACCGCCCACTGGTGGAGCAGACGTTGGCACAGGTGAACCAGGCCCAGAACGAAACCTTGATGCAGGTCTTCCGCAAATAGCCGATTGCTCTTTTCCCGGTCTCGCACTCTGTGCTTCAATGGGAACGCTGGAGTGTGAGCCGATGCGCCCCCTGCGCTGGATTGCCGCGATTCCGATCGGTCTGCTTGTATGCACGCCTTTGGCCGCGCAAAAGGAGAAGCGTGAGCCCCTCACTGAAGCTCAGATCGAACAGATCCGGGAGGCCGGCATCGATCCGGATGAGCGTGTCAGCCTCTATACAAAGTTCCTCAACGAACACGCCGACGTTCTCAAGGGGCTCACCAACCGCGCCAAGTCCGCCGCCCGCAGCCACCGCCTCGACGATGAGCTTCAGGACTTTACCGCTCTCATGGACGAGTTTGGCTCCAACCTCGACGTCTACTCCGATCGCCACGCCGATATTCGCAAATCGCTGAAGCCGCTGCCCGCGGCCGTCGAGCGCTGGTTGGGCATTTTGCGCGCACTCGCCGGAGAACCGGGTTTCGACCTGGCCCGCAAAGAAGCCATCGAGAGCGCCGAGGACCTAGCCGACCAGGCCACACGCCTACTGCGCGAGCAGACCGACTACTTCAAGCTGCACAAAGACGAACAGGGCCAGGATCGCGCAGAACCGAAGTAATCCAGGGAATTGAGATTGCGGGCGGCCTTCTTTCTTTGCGGCAGCTCAAGCTCGCCTCTTGAAGACGGAGCCTACCTTCGGCGTTGGACAGGAGCGCGTGGTCCTCCGCCCGCATTGGAGAGCGGGAGAGAGCGATGAGGGAGATTCCCAAGCGCTTGGAGCATTCTCACTGTTTCCGTAATCCCTGCATCGAGCTACCCCACCCTAGCCGCAACTGCAAAAACGCGGCGAGGGTGGGGCACCCAGCAGATTCTCAGGCTTTTACTGTTTCTTGAGGACGGCGGCGCCTTTTTCGTCGGCGAGGATGGCGCTTTCGAGGCGGCGGAAGTCGGCGGCTTTCTCGGGTGGAAGCTCGACCTGGCGGACGACATATTCTCGCTCGTAGTGGAGCAGGTTGCCTTTGGCCGAGACCGAAGAGTGGTAGCTGGCAAAGTCGAGGTCGAGGTTGACCGGGTCAGGGGTCTCATCGACGACATAGCCGGGAGGAAGGGTAATGTCGAAGCTGTCGCGCCAGCGGCCAGAGGCGGGCAGGTCAATGGGGAGAGTGCGCGGTTTGTCGTCAAAAGGCCGCGCGAGTGTGCCGACTACACGCGGACGGACCAGAATCAGCGGACCCGCGGTATGGGCGTACTGGCGCGCCGTGACTTTGTAATGGAATTCAAGAGGCTTGTCGAGAGCCGCCGGCTGGATGAACTGGAAGGCGTCGAGGACAACGCCGGGAAGGGTTTCGGCCACATAGTGTTCCCAGAATTCGCGTCGCTCCTTCTCATCCGTGTACTTGAGGAAAAGGCGAAGATCGGCTCCTTCCGGCCCGGTATGGAAGGCATCGACAGCGCCGGAGAGGGTGCCGTCCTCCGATAGCGTGAAGGAACCTTTCTGTTCGGTGCCGTTGGCGTCTGGGTCGAGGACCGGCAGGGCGACGATCTGACTGGAGGGGCCGGCGGCAAGAGTGCCGTAGCCGCCCTGCAGGTAGGAGGGCAGATTTCCGATCGGCGTGCGCTCGTTAGTGGGATCGAAGATGAGATAGCGCTTGCCGTCCTTGGCCTTGACGATGGCTTTGAGGCGCGGATCCCGCACGTCCGCCGGAACCTCGATGGCGGCAACCATGTGGTTGCCGTAGAGAGATGGTTCGTCGGGATCGACGACGCCGCGGCGATCGTCCACGGGCATATAAACAGCGTGGATGCCGATAGCCTGGAGCATGGAGATGACGAGGGTGGTCTTGTCCTTGCAGTCGCCATAGCGGTTGCGGAAGATGTCAGCGGCGCGATTGGCCTGGAGGCCGCCGATGCCGCGCATGACGATGAAGTAGCGGATGTTTTTCTGGATGTACTCGGCGATGCGGCTGAGCTTGGTATAGAAATCCGGCGCTCCGGCGATGAGAGTTTGAGCCTGGGCGGCAATCTCCGGGGATGGATCGGGGCGGTTGGCCTCAAGCGTGGTGAACCATTGTCCGATGGCGCGCCACTGGCTGTCTTTGCCCTCCACGGCGGCATCGCCCCATTGGACGCACATGCGCGCGGACAGCGCTTGCCATTCGGGGGCGGAGCGCACATCGCGGAGAATGAGGGCGTGCATGTCCTTCACCTCCCAGCGCCAATGGTTGGGAGCGACCTCGACCGGCTTCACGGGCTGGAATCTGTGCCAGGATTCGGCGTGGGCGCGACCGGCCGGCAGGTCCACTTCGAGCGCCTGGAAGACCACGGGGATGCCGCTCTGGATGTGCCAGTCCTTTTCCTGGATATAGGGTTCGAGCAACTCTTCAGACTCGCAGATCTCAACCGCGCCGACATCGACGGCGGGAGGATGGGCGATGCGGGCCTTGGCTGTGGAGAGCATGATGGGGATTCCGGTATCGCCATGCTCGACAAAGTCCGTGTCCTGGGCCTGGTACTGCTTCTCGTCGGCAGCGATGGTCCAGACGCGGAAGTAGTTGACCTTCTCGTCCGCATCGTAGGAGACTTCGCAGGTGTCGCCGCGGCCCTGCGGCTTGAGGATGCGGATGGCTTCGCGTTCGCGCTCCACGGCGCGGCCTTGGCCGTCAACGGATTCGACGTACTCATCGAAGAGGATCACCGCGGCGGCATCCGTGTCATAAGCGGGCGTGGGAGTCTTGGCGGCGTCGAGACCCCACTGCGGGACCGGCTGGTTGTTCTTGCCAAACATGCCTGCATGGGCGGGACTGCACACCAGCGCCAGGAGAGCGATTACCAGAGCGCGTAAGAAGACGATGGAAGGAATGCGCATAGTCAGTTTCCTTTTCCTGCCGTGGCGCGTGTGAGTACGAGTTGCTGTTGATCCGCGGCGGCTACCTTCAGATAAAAGTCGTGGAGGTCGTTGTAAACCTTGGGATCGAGCAGGGCAAAGTTCTGGACAAAGGCACGGATCACTTCAACTGAGTTGGCATTCATTGTGGAGCCGATCTTGAGCGTGGCATAGCCGGGCCAGGAGAGATCATCTGTCTTCGGGGCGCTTTCGACAGTGAAGCTAGAAGGCAGGTGATAAATGACATCATCCTGCAACATCTTCGCGTAGTGCACGTCGACCGGAGTGAGGCGTATGTCTTGTGCGACGAAGGGGTGCTTGGCCTGGGATTCAAAGAAGAGGCCGGGCAGAAAGAGATGCTTTCCAGTGGCCGTGGCCAGGTTGCCGGAGATTTTGACAAAGCCAATGAGGTTGACGGTGGAGTCGTCGAGGCCGAGGAAGTGATCGAAGTCGGCACTGACCCCATCAGGCAGGGAATCGCGCATCGACTCACTAAACTGTTTCTTGACCTCCTCCTGGTCGTTTTCTAGGGCCAACTGCCGCCAGTGGAGAGCCTCCTGACCGGCCATTGTAAAGCGCGCAGTTCCTTTGAGGTTGCCCTGTTCATCGACGGTGAGGTCGGCAACGCGCTGAACGACCTCACTTTCGGAGCTGCTGCCGGGAGTGGTGGCGTGGACAGCGCCGCTGCCGGTAAGCCGGAAACCTGACGCGAAGGTATGCTTCCAGTGGAGGATGCCGTAAGGGCACATCTTTTGTCCTGGGTCGAGGTAGACCTCCCTCCCGCCGATGTTGGCGACAACGAGGAAATCGTCCAATTGCGATAGGGACAGATAGCGGAGATCGAAGATGGCGCGGTTGCGATTAACCACCTCGACGGGCCAGACATTGAGCCCCGTTGCACGGGCGAGGGCGACATAGAGAAGCGCAATTTCGTTCGCCGAGCCGCTCTGCTGTTTCCAGATATCCTCCGCTTTGTGGACGTTCCTCAGCTTCTCCCTCTTGCGCTCCACCTCCGACTTCTCGCGGCTGAAGTCGGTGTTGTCGAGCTTCTCTACGGCAGCATAGATTTTCTGGGCCTTCTGCTCGTCTGTGTCAGTTGGCGCGACGATGCCGGCGACTGCCTTAGTGAGAGCTCCGGAGGGACTGGTGAATTCCAGCGCCTCTTTGGCCCACCGCTTGCCGGCATCCTCCCAGAACTTGACTCCCGAATCCGTTTCGGTGTAATAGAACTCCACACGCCAGTTGAGGGTGTTGATCGGCGGCATCCAGTCCTCTTCGGGCGCGGCAGGAACATCGGTCAGGTCGATACTGAACAGGGCCTTGCCCCGGTCGAAATTCACTTTGGCGCCTTGGGGCAACCGGGAGGAGTAAAGGAGCCGGTCGAGGGGCTGGCCCTGGCTGTTCTTGACATAGTTGATACCGGACACCCCGTGAATAAAGGCGAAATGCTCCTTGTGGACGAAGTACCTTTGCTGGATGTTCCACGTCGGCTCGGAGACTCTGTTGACGGGGAGACTGACCTCCAGACGATATTCAAGGATGCTGCCGACCTCAGCGCTGGGCAAAGTGAAAGTCACGGTGTTGAGCTCCAAGTTCTTGCCCTTGAAGTCCATCAGGTCGGATGGCTTGGCCTTGAAGGGAATGATGGTCCCGTCGGCGTGGATCGTGCGGCCCCGGATCTCAGTGACTCTTTCGACACCGTGTTCATAGGGAATCCGGACAGTGGCCAGTTCCTGTCCCTTCTCCGTAAGCACCTTGATGCGGTCGTAGTAGCTGTGGAGGTTGTCAGGATCGTCGGTGACGTCCTCGCGGTATAGGTAGACGGCTGCCGCGCCGGGGGCTTTGGGGTCGGCGGTCATCTTGAGCTCTTCGTCGGTGGGCTGCTGGAACTGTGCATGGAGCAGAGCTGGCAAGGCCATGGCCAGAAGCAGAAGCGCGTTGCGGACCCAGGACTGACGCCGCATTGCGGCGTTTCTGACGAAGGAAGGAGAAATACTGCGCGCAGATGGCATCATTTTCCTTTCGCTTCAGCGTCGCGCATGAGCACGAGTTGCTGCTGGTCGGCGGCGGCGACCTTCAGGTAGAAGCCATGCAGATCGTTGTAGTCCTTGGGCCCTAGGAGAGTGTAGTTGTGGGCGAGGATGCGCTTGACCTCGATCGAGCCTTCCTTTGGCGTGGTGATGATTCTGAGCATGGCGGCATTGGGCCATGTGAGGTCCGCGGTTTGCGGCGCGCTCTCGACGGTGAATCCAGCCGGCAGACGATAGACAACGTCGTCCACGTCCATCTTGGCGTAGTGGACGTCGATGGGGGTCACGCGCTTGTCCTGCGCCACGAAAGGATGGCTGGCGCGGGACTCGAAGAACATCGCGGGAAGGAAGGCACGCTTGCCCGTCGCCGTTCCCAGGCTGCCGTGGACCGTAAATGTGGCGATCAGGTCGAGATTGGGATCGTCTAGGCCCGTGAAGCGCTCGAAGTCCGCATATACGCCATCGGGCAACTCTGCACGGAGGTATTCGTTGAACCGTTTCTTCATCTCTTCGGTGTCGTTCTCAAGCGCCAGTTGCCGCCAGTGGAGCGCATCCGGGCCGTTCATGGCGACGTTAACCGTTCCCTTTACGGAGCCGTCGGGGCCGATCGCTATATCGCCGACGCGCTTTACAACCGCGGTTATGTAAGTATTGGCGGGCGTGCGGTCGATGATCGCCCCCTTATCGGAAAGCCGCAAACCGGAGGCGAGAGTGTGCTTCCAGTGCAGGGCGCCAAAGGGGCACATCTTCTGGCCGGGATCGAGGAAAACCTCTTTACCGGGGAGTTCAATCACCGCGATGTAGTCGTCCAACTGGTTGACGCTCAGATAGTTGGCATCGAACATGGCGCGGCTGCGGTCGACCACCTGAAAGGGCCAGACCTTCAGGCCGGCGGCCCGGGCCAAGGCGACGTAGAGCAGGGCGATCTCGTCGCCCGATCCGCTCTGCTCTTTCCAAACGTCCTCGGCATTCTTGATGGGCTTAAGCTTCTCGGCCTTGCGCTCGGCTTCCGATTTCTTGCGGCTGAAGTCGGTGTTGTCGAGTTTCATCACCGCCGCGTAGATCTTGCGGGCCTGTTCTTCCTCGGTGTCCTCGGGTCTAACGATCTCCGCGACGGTTCTTGTGATCTGCCCGCTCGGATTGGTGAAACGCTCGGCTTCTTTAGCCCAGCGTTTGCCCTCGGCATCCCAGAATTCCTTTCCGGAGCGAACAAAGGTGTAGTAGAACTCGACGCGCTGATTGATCGTGTTGAGCGGCGGCATCCAGTCCTCGGCGGGGGTTGGGGGAATGTCGGACAGATCGACGGTATAGCGGCCATTGATGCTATGAGCCACCGCCGAAGCGGGGACGCCGATGGCAGCGCACATGAGTTGGTTGAGCAGTTGGCCGCGGCTATTCGTAATGGCATGCCAACCGCCCGTTGGCGCGGGATTGAACATGTAATGGGCCTTGTGAACGAAGTACGGCTGCTGAATATGCCAAGTGGGCGAAATAACCGCGCTGTCGTCGTAGCGGATGTCCAACCTGTACTCGAGGATGCTGCCCACCTCGACGCTGGGCAGGGTGAAGACCATGGTGTTGACCTGATAATCGGCGCTCTTCATGTCCACCAGATTCGCGGGCTTGGCGGTCAGCGGGACGACGGTTCCATCGGCGTGGATGGTGCGGCCCGCGATGCCTTTCACTTGCAACTCGCCATGCTCGTACGGAATGCGAATAGTGGCCAGTTCCTTTCCCTTCTCAGTGAGCACTTTGATGCGCTCGTAGTAACTGTGAAAGTGGAGCGCGTCGTCGGCTGTTTCCTCGCGGTATAGGTAGACGGCTGCCGCGCCGGGGGCCTTGGGGTCGGCGGTCATCTTGAGCTCTTCGTCGGTGGGCTGCTGGAACTGGGCAAGCAGGAGGGCCGGAGATGCAAGAGCGAGAAGCAGGAGTATGGGGCGCAGAATGGAGGTTTTGCGCACAGGATTTCTCCTTTGCTGGGAAGAAGAGGAAGTATAGCAAGAAAAGCGCAGCCGTGGCGTGTGTGCCGGATGGATGTGACGGGGATAGGCTGGAGTTGAAGGCGCGAGGCAGGGGGTTAGAACCCGCATGGCGGGGATAGCGGGCTGGCGATCCCGGCCTCATCGGAATGCAAGAGCCAAACCCGCACTAGCCGAAGGTACGGGTTGCAGGTGCTTCGACTCGGTCGCCGCGGCGACCTTCGCTCAGGATGACAGCGAAGGTGGGGCACCTAGGGGCTGGTAAATCAGCGAGTTGGCGCAGAGGCTCCGCGTTGCGGAGCCTCTGCTGTTAGCGAGTTAGCGGTAGTTGTGGGGATTTGGCCAGATTCCAGGAGGGCGGAGACGAGAACGAGGGGCAAGCCGACCACGTTGAAGTAGTCGCCTTTGATGCGGGAGATCCAGCGGGCTGCGCGGCCCTGGATGGCGTAAGCGCCGGCTTTATCCATGGGTTCGCCGGTGGCGATGTAGGAGGCTATCTCTTCGTCGGAGAGGGTGAGGAAATGGACGGCGGTGACTTCGGCGGCTACTTCGGTCGAGTTGGCGGTGACCAGGGCGACGCCGGTGATGACGCGGTGGGTGCGGCCAGAGAGCAAGCGCAAGATGCGAGCAGCGTCGGCGGGGTCCGAGGGCTTGCCGAGGATGCGGTTGTCGAGGGTGACGGTGGTATCGGCGCCCAAGACGGCTAGGCCGGGGGCGGATGTGGGCGGGCACCCTTTGGGCGCGGAGAGCTGGGCGAAGACGGCCTGGGCTTTCTCGCGGGCGATGCGGGTGACGTAGGAAGTGGGATCTTCGTTGGGGTTGGGATCTTCGGGGATGTGGGCGGGATGAACCTCGAAGGAGAAGCCGGCCTGGGCGAGGAGTTCGCGGCGGCGGGGGGAGGCTGAGGCGAGGACCAGCATATTGAGATTATGGCAGGAGGGTTCAGAGTGCGTGGCCGAGATTGAGGAGGATTCTGTGAGAGCGATGTTGGAGTCATTTTGGGATTCTTTGCTCTTTTGTAGTGCAATTTGTTCCCTTTTGGGCTTGCTGTCAAAGAATGGGCGGAGACGAGTAGTTGTTAAGTGATTGAAAACAAATGGGAAGGCAGTTTTTTGCGACTTGCCGATGATTCCGGAGTAATTGGTTAAGCTTAGAACATTCGAAGCGAAAAGACTGAACAGGGGAGAGAACAAGAAGCTTTCCTGAACTTCTCTGGGCCATCTCCGCGGGTTCGCAGGCGTGGAAGAAGAAGAATTGGGAACGGCATTTCAGACAGTGTGTTAGAGGGCAGCTCCGGTGCGGAGTTGTCGCTGACGCCTTTCCATGGGTGGTGCGAAAGACCGTGGAACGATGGGCTGGGAATGGCGGACGGATGGCCGATCCACAGCAGAAGAAGCTGAAACTGGTAGGCAAGACGCAGGTACGACCGAACCGGAAGAAGCCGGGGCGGCCCGGATGCGCGGGGAAAGGCGTGAAGACCCTCCGCAAGGCTGCGGGCAAGGCAGTTGGCAAGAACAGCGGGAAGATTGCCGACTCGCTCTTGCAAGGGGCGCTCAAGGGCGATTTGAACAGCACGAAGCTGTTGTTATCGCTTGCGGAGTTGGAACCGGCACAAGAGAATGCCGGGAAGAGCCGGCATGGATGGAGCGTAGCGCTGGCGCTGGCAGCCGAGCCGGAGTGGCAGGAACCGGTGATAGAGACGACTGCGGAGACGAACGCCGGAAGCCGGGAACCGGAAGGCTGACGGCGACGCGCGGTTTTACCCCCGGTAGCCACCCCAGCGACGAAGACCTATCGCTGGGGCCCCGGTTTGCCATCCCACCTATGAAGAACTTCGCCGCGGCGGGCTGGGGATCATGGTTTCCGGAGCCTAGCAATAGGAGTAGATTGCAGGGGAGTGAGAAGCGCGGTTTGTGCGGCGGGGTAATGGGAATGAAGGCGGCCGCGAAGAGGGTCGCCGATGGATCGGAAAGTTGACTTTGCCGGACGAGCGGCGAGAGACGGATGGAGTGTTTCTGGCGCTCCCCGAGAAGAAGGATGAGACAGGGATGAAGCTCACGAAGAACGAGTGGTTGCGCGGCGCCGGCATATGGATGGGACTGAAACTACGTGCAGGACTGGGACTGTGCCTGTTGGGGACGGCGATCGTCTGTGTGGCCAACGCGCAGGCGGTGAGCACGACGACGGTTCAGGGGACAGTGTATCTGGCGAATGGTCAGGCGGGTACCGGAACAGTGGTGGTGAGCTGGCCGGCATTTACGACCGCAAACGGGCAGGCGGTGGCCGCAGATAGTACGACAGTGGCGATTGCGCCGGATGGATTTGTGAGCGTGAATCTGGCCCCGAACCTGGGAGCGATGCCGGCGGGGCTTTATTACACGGCAGTGTTCTACATGAGCGACGGGACGACGAACACCCAGTACTGGGTGGTGCCGGCAGCGGCGCAGGCAAGCCTGGCTCAGGTGCAGGCGCAACTGATGCCGGCGGCGCAGGCCGTGCAGGCGGTGAGCAAGGCATATGTGGACCAGGCGATCGCGGAACTGACGGGGAGTCTGCTGACGGCATCGGGCGGAACATTGACCGGGCCGCTTTATCTGAGCGGGGATCCGACGCAGCCTTTGCAGGCGGCGGACAAGCACTATGTGGATACGACGTTCAGCCAGGCGGTTCCGTTGTCGGGCGGAAACATGACGGGAGCCCTGGTAACGCCGTCGGTGAATGGAGTGCAATCGCCGGTGGCGGGAAGCTCGCAGACGACACTTCAAGCGGCGATGAACTCGGCGGGAAACAGCGGGGCGATGGAGATTCCCCCGGCGTATGCGGGGAGCGACGGTTTCACGAATCCGAATGGCGTGCACGTAACGGATCTGCGGCCGGCAGGCGCGCAGCAGACTGAACGGAGCGTGAAGGAATTCGGCGCCGTGTGCGATGGAGCGGCGGACGATACCAATGCTCTGCAGGCGGCGCTGAACTATGCGCAGGCGCATGGGGTGGCGCTGACGATTCCTCAGGGGACGTGCAAGACGCGGTCTCTGAACTGGGTGGGACAGTCGATCGGCGGTTTGGGCAAGCAGGTTTCGGCGCTGATGGGATTTCCTGGCCAGGATGTGCTGGCGAGCGGGACGGACGCCGTGAATCTGGTGAGCTACACGCGGATTCACGATCTGACGATCTATGTGGATCAGAGCCTGGATATTTCGTGCTCTCCAGCCGAGGGGCGCGCGCCGGCGGGAAGCTGCCAGGCGAGCCGGCTGGTGGAGAGAAACTCGATCTTTTCGCCCGGCGGGAGCGGACTGACGGGGACGGCAGGGACGGGCGCGGGATGGGCGGTGGGCAATTGCGCGATTGCGATGCCGGCGGCCACGGGCACGGGCGGGAACGGCCTGCGAGTGGCGCAGATTGAGAACCTAGAGATTGCGGCGACGGGCGTGGACCCCATGGCCGCGCAATATCCAGGCGCACACTCGACGCATACATGCGGACTGTATCTGGCACAGTGGCCGCAGTGGAGCGAGTTCCGGAATATCGATATTCGCGGGCTGAATACGGGCATCGCGATTCCCGCATTGCCGGTGACGACGCCCGCGGGACTGAATTCGGATTCAAACCGCTGGGAGAATATCACCATCCAGGCGACGCACGCATTTACGGCTGCGGCAGGCTCGAACACTGTCCTGGATAACGTGGTGGCGGCGGCAGGGAACTCGGCGGCAACCGCCGAGCCGCCGACCGGTATGGTGCTGGATCTTTCGGGCGCGCAACAGGGCTGGACGGTGCGCAATGCGGTGGTGCTGCCGGTGTGGAACGCAGTGCAGCCACAATTGACAGTGACCGCCTCAGGCGGCGCGGTGACCGGGGTGACGGTGGGGCCGGAGCATGGACTGGGATTCGATCCATATGGGACGCAGGTTCCATTGACGTTCAGCGGGAGTTGCACGGCGCAGGCGACGGCGGGCGTGAACAGCGATGGGTCGATAGGGACGATTGCGGTGACCGCGGGCGGGGCGGGTTGCTCGGGAACGACAACGGCCAGCATCAACGCGGCAGGAACCTGGGATACGGCCGCGCCGGTGAACCTGATCGGTGGGCAGAACATGACGTTCTTCGATGGGAATCTCCTGAAGGGCAACGGCGGTTACACGGTTTGGAACGCGGCGCAATCGGGGAGTTATGGAACGCAGCTGGATGGGGGCGGAGGGACATTGCCGGGCGGAGGGAGTTACAGCGCCCTGGCGGCAAACAGCCCGGCCGGAGCTGCCTACGCGGTGGACCAGTTTCCCGGCGTGGACTTTGGCGCCAAGTTACAGGCCTGCCTGGGAACGGTGAGCGCAAGTTATGGCGGCACGTGCGACGCGCGCAACTTTACGGGAACCCAGTCGATGGGATCGAACCTGACAATATCGACGGCCAACGCAGTGGTCTTGCTGCCCTGCGCCACGATCTCGACGGCCAGCCGGATCATTGTTCCGGCGGGGGTGCGCAATGTGGTTCTGCATGGCTGCTCGCTGCGCGGGATCAGCGGAGCAAGCGGTACTCAAGGCGGGACTGTCCTGCTGTACTCCGGCGCCGGCAATGCGATCCAGGTAGGCGATCCAACTTATGCCCTGGATACTTCGGGCTTCCGGATGGACAACGTGGCCATCAATACCACGGGATCGGCAAGCGCGACTACAGGGTTCTATGCCTACCGGGCACAGGAACTGCATCTTGAGAGCAGTTACTTCCTGGGCAATCAGAACCAGACGGGCATGACCATCGACGGCACCGGCAACTATGCCGGCGGGACATTCACCGATCTGGAGTTTACCGGCTTCCTGGAGGCCGTGAACGGCATCGGGCACCAGATCGCGAATGCGGCAATTACGGACTGGATGAATGCGAGCACGTTTGTGCGCTTGCACATCGATTGCCCGGTGAGCGGGGGCAACCCGATCGCCGGCACCTATGGGATCAACCTGCGGCAGGGGGATGGAAACACCTTCACCGGCGGAGATGTGGAGGGGTGCAGCACCGCATTGCACCTGGGAGTGAATGCGCAAGACAACATGATTGTGGGTCTGCGCAACGAAAACTCGACCAATCAGGTGGTGGCGGATGCAGGCAGCGCGTACAACAGCTGGATCACCGGCGGAGCGATGTACACGGGGCATCTGACGGACAACGGCACGCGCAACAGCTTTCTGGATACATTTCACCGGAGTTTCAACGGCTTGAATGGGGATTGGTATGGGAGCCAGCAGGACAGCACGCTGACCAACCACTACCGCATCGGGATTGGTTTGGGGAACGAGCGGGGACTGTTGAACCGGTACCAGACGGACTACGGCTACCGCTGGACGATGGGCTTGAGCGATGCGACGGCGGGGGCTCAGTTCTACGAGATTCTGGATGAACTGAACAACGTCGATAGGCTTATCATCGAGCAATACCTCAACGCCACGGCCAACACGGTTACGAACGTGATGGTGAACAATGGTGGATGCTATAGTTCAGCGACTCCGCCAACCATTGCGTTTTCAGGCGGAGGCGGCGCGGGCGCGGCGGCTACGGCAGTTATGGCGCCGACCATTTCCTTGAATTGCCCCGGGGGATATGCGGTTTCAATTGTTACAGTAACAAATCCCGGAGGATCGTATACCTCGCAGCCAACGATAAGTTTTTCCGGATCGAATCAGACCACCGCGCCAAGCGCAGTGGCCGAGATTGCCACGGCAGGCAGCACAAACAACCAGAGTGTATTGAATGCGGCTGGAACTGGCGCAGTGGTGCTGAACGGCTCGAACAACTCGGGGACGGGAGGTGTGGTCATCGGGTCCGGAGGAGCGAGCGTGACAACGGTGGCGACGATCAACAACGCCGGGAGTGCGCAATTCAACGGGACGCTTGAGGTGGGCGGGACGTCGACGTTCGCCAGTTCGACAATAGTGAAGAACCAGGCGGATGCGGAGATCGACCAGTTTCTTTGGGCGGGATTAACTACGAGCCAAAAGGAATCGCTGATCTACAAGGATTGGAACGGAAATAGCCAGTGGTACCTGGTAAAAGACCAGAGTAACAACTGGGCGCTGAATTCGGCCACGGGCGGCCTGGACAGCTTCAAGGCTTACCAGAGCACCAACAGCGGCGATACGTATATCAATGCCTCCAATCCCTCGGGCGTGGTGCGCATCAACTACGAGTCCGGATCCGGGACGGGGTTCAACATCTACGGCGGCGGGAGCGGCACGTTGTATGCAAGTTTCACGGGAACGAACGCAATCAAGTTTCCGGGACTTGCGGCGAGCAGCGGTCTCGACTGTCTGCAGGTCGACGACTCTGGCTATATCTCGAACACGGGATCAGCCTGCGGTTCTGGCTCGAGCAGCGTCACGGGCACGATAAACTCGGGAACGGCCGGTCAAATCGCCTTTTACCCAGGCAACAGCGCGACCATCAGCGGCATGAATACGGTTCCGGTTGCGGCGGGAGGGACAGGGGCTTCGAGCGCGGCCGGCGCGCTGGCAAACCTGGGCGGCGTTTCCTCTACCCAGAGCACTCCGCAGACGATGGCTGGGCCTCTGAATACCAGTAGCGACCTGCCTACTGGCCATCAAGCGGCCAGCGCCAACGCTGCAGTGACCACGTACAGCGTGCTGGCATTTGGCGCCAAGACCGACATGCTATCTTCCACCACCGGGAGCATCGGTGCCGCAAGCAATATCCTGTATGATTCCTCGGCCCCTTTTACATCGTTGATGGGAGATGGGAAGCACGCGATCTGCATTCAAGGATCGGGTGCAGCCATTTTTGCGACGCTGCCCTTGAACTGCTCGCCGATTACGGGGTATACGGATGCTTCTCATGTAACGCTGGGCAAGACAAATACAGGCGGCGCGACGGGCACCATCACTTACACATACGGAACGGATGATACTTCTCCTCTCAATGCTTGTCAGGCAACTGCGGCTACAAATGGGTCTACGAACTGCACGGTTCCTGCTGGGGACTATCTGCTGGCTTCCGTCGGCCTCGATCCTTTTGGCAATCAGATGTATGAATTGACTGGAGCACAGGACGGCGGAGACTACGGCCAGCCGGGTAGCGGATCGGGGGGAACCGTTACTTGCACGCCGACGAACGGGCAGTTGACAAGTTGCACAGTGAGCGGCGGAACCGGATACAAGCCAAGTTCTACGTTGTTTACTTACCAGGTTAGCGGCGGCTGTGCGAATGGCTGGTGGGATTTAGGGGGGTGCGGACAAGCTGAAGTCACAGTCGCTACAAACTCCAGCGGAGTGCCAGCAAGCGCAACCATAGTACAGCCCGGCTACGGCATCACTTCTCCGGTGACGTTCGACATCTGGACTCTGGGCGGCGACGGCGCTACAGCAACTGTGACGGTCTCCGCTGGCTCCATCAACGGCACCACAATCGCTGCTGGCGGCGGTGGCTATGGCTCGAACCTAGACGCTTGGGGCATAAACGGGACGGGCTGCGCGGCTCTTAGTCCTTATACAGCGAATCTAGGTGTGTCTGGAGTATCCATCACCGCCAAAGGCACGGCGACGGTTTCATCTGGAGTAGTTACCGGCATCACCTGGAGCAATACGGGATCGGGATGCTCTGGAGCGCCGACGGTGGTCTTCGGAGACTATCTGTGCGGCAACTCTCTGAATACTCAATGCACGAACCTGACTCCGCTGGCTCCAACGAAAGTTTACGTGCAGGTGGGCATGTATCCCAATACAAACTGGCAGGGCGCGGCTGTGCAGAACGGCAACGGCGGAGCGGTAAGCGGCTTATTCGGAGCATGGGACGGCCAGACAGCGGACGGCAACCAGCTTATTATGTTTGGAGGCACACCGTATCTTGAGCAAGGTTCCATCGCGGGATTGAGTTTCAACGATTGCTTTGTCTGCATTGACGCTACTCCGGGAGTCAGCAATTCTATCAACTTCGAGAAGATCAGCAACGATTCGTTCGGATCGAACACCGGCATCGGCATTCTTGCAGGGTCCACGGATTTAGGATCGCAGCTTACCGATCTGACTTTCTACGGGTACTCCACCATCGTGGTAGGAGGAAAGTGGAATACGAGGACAGATTCTCCGAATGATAACGGCGGGTTCATGAACTCGGAGAAGATCGAGAACATCCTGGCGGAAGTTCACCCTTATAACTCAATATCGTCCTCCATCGACAACTGGTTTGCAAATACCTACTGGCATCCCGAGTTCAGCGCGTACAGTGAGGATTTTCCAGAACCATGCGCGTTCCCGCAAACTCCCAGTCAGCGCCAGACATCGCACATCATTACTCTGGGACCATTGGGATGGATCGCCAACACGATGTGCTATCCGGGAATTACTTCCAGCGGAATGGTTGAGTTGAGCAGAAACAGCGGCGGTAATAACACCCACAACATTACAAATCTTTCAGTTAAAGACGCGAGCCGATATGCGTACTGGGGAGTGATAGGATCGGGAGTACTGGATACCGTCGGGTGCTGTGAAGGTGGCACGACTCTTAGCAGCGACCCCTACCGATATGCAGCCACGCAAGAGGGCGGCATCGTGCTGGCGCAGGACGGCAACACCTATGTTAGCTCACAGATCAATAACTTCCAGTGGTTTGCGGGCGGAAGCATTCTCCAGGCGATATGGGGGGTGGGAACCTACAATGGAGTCGCCGGTTTCCCGTTTGGAAGCTGGCACAGTGTTCTCTGTGGAGAGGGATGTACTTCCACGCCTACATATTTGACCGAGGATTACAACTCGTCGGCGACGGGTGGTGGGATAACGGGTTTCAGTCAGGGTGTGGAATTGGGACAATGGGGCGCGACCGGAGCTTATGGCGGCGACATTGCCGTTGAACACAACGGAGTTGGAATCAACGCCTTCACCGGAAGCGGCAGCAGCACCACCGATGTAGCCGATTTCCTAACGTCAGGGGTGACGCTGCATGAGGGATTTTCCGCGCCAAGCATGATAGATACCGGGGCGGCGGCGTCCAGCGGGAACTCCTGCCTGCAGATCAACGGCGCGGGACTCATATCAAACACTGGATTCGCGTGCGGCAGCGGTACAGGAACGGTATCGTCCTTTGCGGCGCCCTCTGGTAGCTGGCCCTCCTGGCTGGCGCCTACGGTTACGAATGCGACCAGCAATCCATCGCTGGCGGTTGCGGCATCCGCAACCGGCACGGGGAACGTGGTGCTGGCGAGCGGGCCGACGTTCACGGGAAATGCGACGACGTTTGCAAACGGCGCGGCGGCGGAGCAGGACGTGACGATTCAGCCGGGGACGGGCGCGGACCAGATCGGCGCCCTGGGGTGGAACAACTACGCCGGAACCTCGGAGTGGAAGTTGAAGAAAGATGCAAGCAATTACCTTCGCCTAACGGATGTGGTGAACTCGATGGACCGGGAGATCTTCTACCAGAATGGCCAGACGCTGATCAACTCCGGAGCCGGGGCGAACGCGGTGGTGATCAACAGTTCGACCAACAGCGGCACGGGAGGGTTCTCAGTGGAGAGCGGCGGGGCGAGCCCAGCCGCGGTGCTGTCGGTGACGGGGAGCGGTAATACGACGGCGACGGGATTTGTGTCGGGCAAGTTCATGATTGGGTCGGGCACGATGTCGCTGGCGACGGGCGCGGCGGCGGGGACGAGTCCGGCGATCACTTGCGCGAGCGGCCACGTGTGCGACGGGGTGAGCGGGACGGTGACGCTGACCACGGGAACCAGCACGACGACCGGAACGCTGGCGACGATGAGCTTTCCGAATACGCACACGAACTCGGCAAACTGCGTGGTGGACGTGCTGCAGAGCGGGGTTGGACGGGTGACGACGGCGACCTGGACCGAATCGACAACAGCGGTTACGCTGACGGCCAACACCGCTTTGACGGCGAGCACGGCGTACACGGTGAAGTACTGGTGCGGGGGGAACTAGGTCTTTAACCGCACGATCAGGTGCATTGCAATTTCGCAACGAAAAGGAAAATGAGGCACCGGCAGGCGTTTCCGGGGCTGCTGCCGGCGACCAGGTTGGGGCGGTTGGAGGCGGGGGGTCCATGGCGAAGGCGGGAGAAGCGGGCGCGGAAGGGGCGCAGGAGTGGGATCTGTCTCTGGAGGAGCTGGACAGGGAAGAGCTGGAGCGGTTCGGGAGGATTCTGGATCAGCGGCCGGCGAGCCTGAGGGGGCGGACGGTGGGAATGGCGCTGGCCGAGCGGCTTCTGCTGGTAAGGACGAGGGAGGGGTGGACGGCTCCGCTGAAGGCGAATGTGGCGCAGAGGGCGTTCGAGCGGCGGCGGGGCGAGCGGAACATCGTGCTGAAGGCCCGGCAGATGGGGATGACAACCTGGGCGGCGGCGCGGTTTTTCCTGAAGACCATTACCCAACCGGGGACGCTGACCCTGGAGGTGGCGCACACGCAGGAGGCGGCGGAGGAGATATTCCGCATCGTGCACCGGTTTGTGGACTGGCTGCCAGAGGAGCTGCGGGCGGGTCCGCTGAGAACCTCGCGGGCCAATGTACGCCAGATCGTCTTTCCGGAGATGGATTCGCAGTACCGGGTGGTGACGGCGGGAGACCGGAACGCGGGCCGTGGCCTGACGGTGCAGAACCTGCACTGCTCGGAGCTGGCGCGTTGGCCGGGAGACGCGGCGGAGACCCTGGCGGGACTGCGGGCAGCGATGACACCGGGGGCGGAACTGATTCTGGAGTCGACGCCGGACGGGGTGGGCGGATGCTTCCACGAGGAGTGGCGGAAGGCCGGCGAAACGGGAATGGTGCGGCACTTCTTTCCGTGGTGGATGGAGCGCTGCTACCGGGCGAAGGCGGTGGAGGAAGCTACCCTGACCGGGGAAGAACGGGATCTGATGGCGCGGAAGCGCCTGGACCGGGAGCAGATCGGATACCGGCGGGAGATACGGGCCGACTTTCGCAGGCTGGCGCGGCAGGAGTACGCCGAGGACGAGGAGAGCTGCTTCCTGGCCAGCGGGAACTCGGTCTTTGAGCTGGCGGCGATCGAGGCGCGTCTGGCGACGGCTCCGGAGCCCGCGGAGCGGCGGCGGAATGGGGAGCTGGAGGTTTGGCTGCCGCCGGTGAAGGGCAAGGAGTACTTGGTGGCCCTGGACCCGGCCGGGGGCGGCAGCGAGGGAGACTATTCGGCGGCCCAGGTGCTGGAGATGGAGACGGGTTTGCAGTGCGCGGAGTTTGCCGGCCACGTGGGGGGTCTGGAGCTGGCGCGGCTGGCGACGGCGCTGGCCGCGGAGTACAACCAGGCGTGGCTGGTGGTGGAGAGGAACAACCACGGCAGCGGCGTGCTGGCGCTGGCGGAGACGGTGTGCGGATACCGGCGGATTTACCGTCAGGCGGGGCAGGCGGGGTGGTTGACGACCTCGATGAGCCGTCCGGCGATGCTGGGGCAACTGGGCGCGGTCCTTGTGGAGCAGCCGGAGCGGTTCCAGAGCCGGAGGCTGTTGGGCGAATGCCGGAGCTTTGTCCGGCTGGCGGATGGGGGAAGCGGGGCGCGGGCCGGAACCCATGACGACCGGGTGATGGCCATGGCGATCGGGCTGGGAGCGCGGGCGGAGTTGCTCTCCAGGGGTCAGAGATCAGGGGTCATAGATCAGAGAGCAGAAAACAGGGATCAGAAGTGAAGTGAGATCGATTCGGCCTGAGAATCTATCGCTGGCCATCTACAACGGCCAAATCGGAACGCCAAGAGCCAGTGTCTTACCCCTGATTACTGACCCCCGATCCCCGATCTCTGTGTGCCGCATTGCAGATAATTCATGTCAATGCGCTTAGAATTCGATAAGAATCGGAAAACGGCGGGGAGACGGGCTTGGCGGTTCTGGCGGTGCAGCAGATCCGGCGGATGCGGGGCGGTGCGCAGGGCCAGTTGATGCTGGGCGCGGACGGCCACGTGTACGTGGTGAAGTTCCAGAACAACCCGCAGCACTCGAGGGTGCTGGCCAACGAGTTTCTGGCCTCGCGGCTGGTGGCGGCAGTGGGGTTGTCGGCTCCGGAGTCGGAACTGGTGGAGGTCTCGAGCTGGCTGGTGGAGAACACACCGGAGTTGGAGATCGATCTGGGCAGGACGCGGGTGCGCTGCCAGGCGGGGTTGCAGTTCGGGTCGCGGTTTGTGGGCGGCCTGATGCCGGGCCAGGTGGTGGACTACCTGCCCGAGGAGCAGATGGCCGAGGTGCGGAATCTGGGCGAGTTTGCCGGCATCCTGGCGCTAGATAAATGGACTGGGAACGCCAATGGGCGGCAGGCGGTCTTCGCGCGCAAACAGCGGGAGCAGCGCTACCGGGCGGTATTTATCGACTTTGGATATTGCTTTCACGCCGGGGAGTGGAAGTTTGAGGATGCGCCGCTGCGCGGGGTTTACTACCGCAACGATGTGTACCGGGAGATCGCCGGATGGGAGTCGTTCGAGCCCTGGCTGACGAGGCTGGAGACTCTGCCGGCGGAGACGGTGTGGGCGGCGGCCAACGAGATACCGGCTGAATGGTATGGAGGCGACCTGAGCGAGATGGAGGCGCTGGTGGAGAAGCTGCTCCAGCGGCGGAGCCGCATCCGGGAGTTGATCGAGGGGTTCGGGAAGTCGGAGCGGAAGCCGTTTCCGAAATGGGGCGGGATGGAGAAAGGTGAAAAAGAAGGCTGGAAAGGGACGCGGTGGGATACTAGCATTGCAGAAAGGGTGATGTAGCGGGCGGCGGGCGGCGAACTACGGTTAATCGTTTCATTTGGTGCTCCTCGGCGGGCCTTGCATGAGGAGCGCCGGCAGGCGGCTGGCGGATGATGAGGAGCGCTAACAGGCGGCGGGCAGGTCATGGGTAGCGGGAGCGAGCGGCGGGCATGCGAGTTTCAACTGCTCCGGTATGTGCCGGATGCGGTACGCAACGAGTATGTGCATATCGGGGTGATCCTGCGTGAGCAGGGCAGCCGGGAGGCGCCTCTGGTGCGGTTTACCCGCGACTGGCGCCGTGTGCGCTGCCTGGATCCGGAGGCGGACACCGCGCTCCTTGAGGGCATGGAGAGCGAGCTGAGGCGGCGCTTCCAGGCCGAGCCGGATGGAGATCTGATGCGGCTGCTCACGGAATCGCTCTCCCTGAACGTGCAGATGACCGAGCAGAAAGCCTATCTGGCGGAGAGTCTTCCGGCGGGGTTGGAAGAGCTGATGCGGCTGTATGTGGAGCCGGCGCCGAGAGAACGAGTCCCGCGGCTGAGCGGACGCGCCGGCATCCAGGCGCGCATGCGGACGGAGTTCGAACGGGCCGGGGTGTGGGACCTGCTGCGCAAGAGGATTGCGGCCTCGGAGTATACGCGGCCGGGGGATCCGCTGCGGATCGACGTGGGGTACCGGCCCAATGGGCAGATCCGCATGTTCCACGCGGTGAGCCTGGAGCCGGGCGTGGAGATGGCCAAGGTGCTGGCGTTTTCGGCGGCGGGATTGCGGGCCGGCGTGGAGCGGGTGGAGAAGGCCGTCCTGGAGCTGACCGCGGTGATTGAGCCCGCGGCACGGCTGGTGGGCGAGGAGCCGGAACGGCTGGAGATGTACCGCTTTGGCGTGGAGACGATGGAGGAGCACCAGATCCGGGTGCTGACCACCTCGGACCTGGGCCGGGTGGCGGAGACGGCGCGGCGGGAGCTGCGCGTTTAGGGTTCAGGGGGCAGAGATCAGGAATCAGAGTCTTGTCTGTTGGCTTCCAACCGCGGATGACTGATTTCTCGATCTACCCGCCGGGCGGCGGTTTGCGGATAATTTCCCGCCTCCGCGGTACGATCAAGGGTGTACATGGAAAGATGAAAGTTACATTCTGTCAGATTGACGTCTTTCGTCTGACCACTGACAACCGATCTCTGATCTCTGATCTCTGATCACTGGCGAAGACGAGGCATGGCCCTTTCCGGGGCCGTGCCTTTTTCTTTTTTGGGCGGCGGGAAAAGGAAGGTGCGCGTGAGGGTAGGAGAAGAGTTGCGGAGGATCTGGCGGCAGGCGAGTGGAGGCGGCTCGCCGCGGCGAGCGGAGCTGGCGGCGGGCGCGGCGGACGCTGCGGCGGAGCGACGGACCCTCGCGCTGCCCGCGATCCTGAGCCCGGTGCAGTTTCCGGGACGGCTGCTGCCCAAGCCGACGCCGATGAACCTGCGCCGGTTTGCGGAGACCCCGGTGGTGCGGCGGGCGATCAACGTAATCAAGGACCGGATCGCGGCCATGGACTGGCAGGTGCGGGTGCGGCGCGGGGTGAGGCGGCAGGATGTGGCCTTTGCGGAGCGAAGGCTGCGGGCGCTGCGCCGGACGCTGGAAGAGCCGAACGCAGCGGACAGCTTCAGAACCCTGATCGAGCAGGTAATCGAAGACGCGTTGACGGGCGGGTTCGGGGCCATCGAGATGGAGCCGACGGGCGACGAGGAGCGGCCGGCGATGCTGTGGCCGGTGGACGGCGCGTCGATCCGCATCAATGCGCGCTGGGACGGGCAGGCGGAGACGCCGCGGTATGCGCAGGCGCTGCCCGGGCAGCTGGAATCGAGCGCGGTGGATCTGCGCGACAACCAGCTGATCTATGTGCGCATGAACCCGCGCAGCTTTACGCCCTTCGGGCTGGGACCCCTGGAGGTGGCCTTTGAGACGGTGAACCTGTTCCTGAGCGCGCACCGGTTTGCGGGCAAGCTGGCGTCGAACGCGGTGGCGCAGTATGCCTTGTGGCTGAACGAGGCCACGCCGGCGCAGCACGATCGCCTGATCAGGTGGTGGCAGGACGAGATCGAGGGTACGGGGCGTGTGCCGCTGATCTCGACCGAGCAGAAGCCGGAGGTGCTGCGCTTCGCCCAGGGTACGGATGCGGACCTGCGGCTGGCCTGGCAGGAGTTTCTGATTCGCATGGTGGCCAACGCCTTCGGGCTGCCGCCGCTGATGCTGGGGCTGGAGGCGGACGTCAACCAGTCGACCGCCGCGGAGATGACCGACGAGGCATTCCGCGGGGCGATTTCGCCCTTGGCTCTGTTGCTGGCCGGGCATCTGACGCGGGATCTCTTCGGCAAGTGCATCGGATGGCGGGAGTTCGAGTTTGTCTTCAACGATCTGAACGCCAGGGACGAGGAGACGGAGCTGGCGGTGCAGGTGCAATTGCTCCAGGCCGGCGTGCTGACGGTGAACGAGGTGCGGGCGATGCGGGGACTGGGACCGCTTGAACCTGGACCGCCGGGGCAGGGTGGAACGGCGCCGCTGGCGGGTGAGGCGGCGATGACGGGGGCTGGGGACTGAGGGACTAGGGACTGAGGGACTGGTTTCTGTTCCCTGGCCCCTTGTGGAGCGGAGAGCGCATGCGATTGGAAGCGATGGCGGTAAGAATACCCCACGTGGACGGGCACCCCAACCGGGTGGCGTTCGAAGGGGTATTGACGACGGTGAATGCGGCCAGCGACAAGGCTCCGGCCGGGGCCCGCGGGCATCGGGTGATGCTGACGCGCGAGGCAGCGGAGAAGGCGCTGCCCTCGTTGCTGGGCATGGCGGTGGACTACCGGCCGGGGTGGGACGGCCACGATGCGCGGCGCAAGATCGGACTGCTGACCGACGCGGACTTGATCGGGCAGCGGCTGGTGGTGCGCGGGTACCTGTACGCGCGGGATTTTCCCGAGGTGGCCGCGGCCATCGCGGCGCAGTCGCCGGAGGCCATGGGGATGAGCTACGAACTGGCCGATGCGCGGGTTGAGGATATGCGGGCCGAGGTGTGGAAGCTGATCCGGGTGACTTTTACCGGAGCGGCGATTCTGTTGCGGGAGAAGGCGGCCTACCGGGCTACGAGCTTCCGCATGGCGAGTTAGAAGGGCAGCAAATCAGCAAGTTGGCAAGGAGGCTCCGCTTCGGAGCCTCTTTCGTTAGCGGGCTGGCGAGTTGGCCCACGATCGCCATTCATGAACGACATTCACAGCAAACAGGAGAGGAGCGGCATGGAAATGGAAGCGAAAGAGAACGAGATTGCGGAGCGGCTGGAGGCGGCAACGGCCCTGCTGGAGAGAACGCTGAACTTGCTTGAGGTTCGGGTCGCCGCGGCGGGCTCGCTGACGGGCGAGGTGGAGAGAATTTCGGCGACCGTGGAGCAAAGCCGGCGGGAGGCGGAGCTGGCGGAGAAGCTGGCGGAAACGGAACGGGAACTGGCCGAGGTAAAGGCCGCGAATGCGCCTACGCTGTTGAATCCGCTGCGCAGGACGGTGCCCGCGGTCACCTCCGAGATGCTGGCCAAGCACGGAATCGGCGATGGTCCGGTGGACGTGCGCACCCTGGACGCGGCGCTGGCCGGATTGAGCCTGGAACAGCGCATCGCGGTGAAGAGCCAACTGCTGCGGGCGGGCTCGATCGCGTAAAAGCAGTTTTCGGTTGTCAGTGATCGGTGGTCAGTTGCTTGTGACCACTGCCCTGACTGCTGATCGACGTTAACTGATCACTGACCACTGTTCACTGATCACTCAAGCAACGGCCCCATGGAGGGGGCGGAAAGAGCCTATGAACGCAACCTTTGCAGACATTCACGCGGCAGCGGATTTTATCGGGCCGGGCGCTATCGAAGTTCCCCTGTATCAGACCGAGATTTTCGACATCTGCCGGCGTTCGAGCCCCTTCGGGCAGCGCATCAAGCAGGTTCCCGCAACGGGTCATCCGTCGCGGTTCTTCGAAGAGACGGCGATTCCGAATCCGGGCACGGCCGGCTTTGTGAATCCGCGCAGCATCGTGCCCGCAACGGTAACTCCGACGCGGGTGGAGCGGAGCGTGCCGCTGAAGGCGATCGTTTCGCAGATCAACTACAACCTGTTCGACATCGAG
>Ga0326727_10001820_pt1 | contig 76499 bp, 60 predicted proteins | sample MB2enrmetagenome_FD_207643 | JGI IMG/M metagenome (GOLD analysis project Ga0326727, IMG submission 207643) | Lab enriched peat soil microbial communities from McLean, Ithaca, NY, United States - MB29MY | ecosystem: Environmental > Terrestrial > Soil > Wetlands > Peat | place: USA: New York... | reverse complement strand
CAGCCCAAATTGCCGGCCGGCGAATGGAACCGCTACGGCGGGTTGCTCGAATACAAGGCGCACCCGTTTCTATTCCCAAACGGACTGGCCGAATTTCAGAAGTCCGTCGGCCTGCCGCTGGCGGCGCACAACCGCTGGATTGATCCCTCCAGTCCTTATCACGAAAAATACCGGATTTCCGGCGTGGCGGCCGTGGACCCCAAATGGTGGGACGACATTGCCGGCTACCTGAACTCCTCCGGCGTCGTGACCTATGAGCAGGACTGGCTGGATCGCATCTACACATTTTCCCCGGAATTCAGCTCCACGGTGGATACCGGCGAGATCTTCCTGCGTGAAATGGCCCGCGCCTGCCGCGGGCGGGGCATGACCCTGCAATACTGCATGCCTTATCCGTGTTATTTCATGGCGGGCAGTCAATATGACAATTTGACAACCATCCGCGTCAGCGACGACCGGTTCAGTCAATCCCGTTGGAACTCTTTCCTCTACACCTCCCGCCTGGCCGCTTCCATGGGTATCTGGCCGTGGTCGGACGTTTTCGCCAGCTCCGAAACCAACAACTTTCTCCTCGCCGCGCTTTCCGGCGGCCCGGTGGGCATTGGCGACCCTATCGGCAAGGAAGACAAGGCTAACATCTTCAAATCGGTTCGCGCCGACGGGGTGATCGTGAAACCGGACGCTCCTTGCCTGCCGCTGGATCAATGCTACATCACGGATGCTGCCAAAAGCGGCGAACCGTTGCTGTCCGCCACGGCCACCGATCACGATGGCCTGCGCACCAGCTATCTTCTCGTCTTCAACCGCAACCGGACGGAGGCCAGGACGGCGCGATTCAACCCCGGCGAACTTGGCTACAAGGGCCAGGTTTGCGTTTACGAAAGCGCCTCCGGGACAGCCACACCATTGCCGTCGGACCAGCTCTTCGAAATCACCCTCCCTCCGAATGCAGCGCGTTCCTATATCGTTGCGCCCATTGGAGCGAGCGGTGCCGCCTTTTTTGGCGACAGCGGAAAATTTGTTGCCACCGGCAAGCAACGAATCAGCCGGCTGAAGGACGAACCCGGCAAGCTCTCCGCGACAGTACTTTTTGCCCATTCGGAAAAGACCATCGAGTTGCGCGGTTATGCCAGCATGAAACCGACGGTGTCCGTTCAAAATGGAACGCCTGACGATGAAAGATTTGATCCTGCCACCCATCTTTTCACCCTTGATATTTCGGTGAACCAGTCCAGTGCCGTGGAATCCGCATCCAACCCCGTGCGCAGCGCACTGGTGGTATTCACCTTTGGCACTCCAGCAGGCCAATCCCACAGGGACTGAAATCATCCGGCCCAGGATTGCGGCATGCCGCGCCGCCGTGGGCCAGGTGACAAGGATAACGGCCTCCCATTTGTCAAGAGCCTGGCCGGTTGGGTTCTTCAACGTGCCACAATAAGCGCCACTGCCATTACCCGGCCCGAATTGTCTTCACAAAACGGCTTGAAAAATGGGCATCTTGACTTACAATTGAAACATGAAGACCCCCGCGGCGGCCAAACCGGCAGACCAGCAAAAGTCGTTCACGAACAAATCTTCGGTCGTATCGCCTGGTAAAATTCATCCCGTTGTAATTTATCCGTTCCAGCAACCGGGCGATTATGCGGATCTCGAACCGCTCTACCGGTGGATTGCCCGCTTGGGCGCGGAAAAAGAAAAATACGCCCATCCCATCACTGTGATGGACCGCAAGACCCATCTGGCCAATGAAACTGACAAGCGGTTCCTGGATTTCAGGAACAACACCGCCGCCCGCCACTCCAAGATCCTGGATGCGTGGTGCGTGGACACCTGCCAGATGTGGTATTCGGGGCTGGGCATGGCTTTTGAAGAAGGCGCGGAGGAGGATGTGTATTGGCTGATCCCCGGCGACTTCAATTATGGCACGCCGGTCGGCCTGGAAATCCTCTCACGGTTGCACCTCTTGCCGCAAATCTGCCTGGAACAGGAACAGGACCTGTGCATCGGTGAGATCGCAACCAACCACGGCAACCCAAAGCAACTCATTGACACCTACGGAACTTTTGCGCTCCTCTACAACTGGTTTCCCGCCGAGGCGCAGGAAATCCGCCGATATACCGAGCGCCCTCGCTCCGAGTTTTTTGCCGTGCGGCACCGTTTTCTGCGCGTGGCCCTGCAGCGGCGGTGGTACGGCTACGAACAGACGATGGTCATGTTGTTGCAGGCGGTTACTTTCCGCCAGCGCATTGGCCGGTTCACCGTCGGCGACATTTCTGACTTGTCGCAAGGGCGCCAGCCCCTGGCTTCGGCCTTGCAAGAGATCGAACGCACCGAGCGCGTCCTCAAGTCCCTTTGGCGCGAACGCTCCCAAGGCAACCCCGGCTGGATTGAAGAATACCAGGTTTTGGAAACCCAATCGGAACAAGTCCGCCGAACCGCACTGATCCTGCTCAAGAACCTTCTGGCATAAGACTTGGCCGCCAGTCGTTTCGCTGTTGTTGGCCCGCAAGGCATGTTGGAAATCTCCGCCGGCACACGGGCGGGCATGGCATTATTTGGATTGCAGAACCACTCTGATCTCCTGGGCTGAATTCCGGCCCAGTTGGAACTGCTGGTTGGCCTTTGCTCCGCCCAGTTCGACCGCAACCCGGTAGGCGCCCAAAAAGCCGCGGAATGCGTATCGGCCGGCAGCGTCGGCGACCCCCGAAAGACTGGTTTGCCATTCTTCGTGAATCAGGCGGTGGAGCTGCTCATACACCGGTTTGGGAGTCATGTCTTTGCGCAGCATCCCGCCTCCAGGGCGCCATGAATTCTGGTCGCTCAGGTCCCACCAGGTGATGGCCCGCACCGAAGGGTGGGCGAAGCAGACCCGGTAGAATTTCACGGCGTAATCGGCCTGGGCGGCTTCGTCCCAAACGCCCGCAAGGTGCGAACCGGTGATCTTGTCGCCTCCCGAGGCCGGGGTGAACTCGGTGATATGCAGTTCCTTGCCCAATGCGGCGTAGCGGTCCAGGACAGCTTGGACGTGGTCCAGTGGGAATCGCATCGTGCGCGGTTCGTGTGCCTGGATGCCGATGCCGTCGAACGGGACGCCTTCGGCTTTGGCCGTTTCCAGCAGCTTGTAAAAGGCCGGCGCGCCGTCGGCCATGACCATGTAATCGTTGACAATCAAGTACGCGGCCGGATCAATTTGCCGCGCCCACCGGTACGGCTCGTCTATCTTCGGTTCGGCGAGGTGAGAAGGCTCGTTGACGACTTCCCAATTCGCGATCTTGCCGTGGTAGCGATTCATAATGTCGCTCACCCGCTGGCGCTGGATTTCCGGCGAAGGCTGCCCCGAAGACCACGTCGGAATGCCCGGCTGGTCGCCCCACAGCAGCGGATGGCCTTTGAGGCGGATTCCGTGCTCGGCGCACCAAGCAACCACCTTGTCCGTGTAAGCATAATTGGGTTGGCCGCGCTGCGGCTCATACCACCGCCAATAAAAGCCGACGGTGGCGTAATTGAACATATCCGCAAAGCGTTGTTTATAGGCCGCATCGTTGGACTGGCTCCCGGACTGATCAAAGCCATAAATGTTGCAGCCGAAAAGGAACTCATGCGCGGTTTGGGTCACTGTCACTCTGGCTTGCGGGATCGGTTTGCCTGCCGCATCAACGATGCGAATGACGGCATCGGACTTGCGGTTCTTCTCAATGGCCGCCACCGTGGCGGCAATTATCTCATTCTCGCGCTGTTCGGCGGCTGCAACCGGCTCTTTTTCCTCCGCCAACGCCGGCGCGCCGCCCGCCGCGGCATCCGCGGCCCGGTTCGGGATAGCAACGAGGGTGAAGGCAACGGCCAGCGCGGCCCAACGGGTGAGTGTTTTCATCTTTTCAATTGCTTCTACCTGCTGCTGGAGGCCATGTCTTCCACGCGGTAAAGGTGGCTCTTGGCCCGCAAGAAAAGGGACTTGCCGCTGACGGCGGGCGATGCCATGAAGGTCTCGGACAGAGAGTTGGTGGCCAGGATGTCGCAGGTCCGCCCCGGCTGGAGGACGGTGGTCATCCCTTGCTGGTTGAAGAAGTAAAGGCGTCCATCGGCATAGACGGGGGAGGCTTCGTAATTGCCGCCGATGCGCGCCGTCCAGACGGACTGGCCGGTGGCGGCTTCCACGCAAGTAACCAAGCTCTGGTCCGCGGCCGTGTAAATCAAACCGTCCACCACGATGGGCGAGGCGTATTTGCCGACGTGGTTCTTGAATTTCCAGACCACGTTATTGCTGGTGACATCACCCAGTCCATCAGGCTTGATGGCCCACAATTCGGTTTTGTTCAGGCCCGTGACGATGAAGGCCAGGCCCTGGTCGAAAATCGGCCTGGGCGCGGCCGACCAATCATCGAATTGCACCTTCCAAAGCTCTTTTCCAGTGGACGGGTCGTAGGAGTAGGCAGCCTTGGCGCCGACACTGAGCATCTGGGGCTTGCCGGCGGCGGTCACGATCAACGGGGTGCTGTGGGCCTTGCGGCGGTCTCCCTCCCGCGTCATGCTGTCGGTGGAATTCTCGTCGTTCCACGCCACGGAGCGGTCGGTTTTCCAGATGGTCTGGCCGGTGAGTTTGTCCAGGGCGGCGTGGTATTGCAGGTCCGCTCCGTCAAAGGTCAGGATCAGGAGGTTTTGGTAAAGAACCACGGAGGAGGATGGACCGCGATAATGACGGCAACGCAGGTCGTCGCGCTTCCAAATCACCTTGCCGGTGGCAGTATCCAAACAGGCGGTGCCAAAGCTTCCAAAATGAACATAAACCCGTCCCGGCTCGATGGCGGGCGAAGGGGTGGCGTAACAATTCATGGCCGCGCCGTTGCCCAGCGGCTCCGGGTTGTCGGAGTGAAACACCTTTTCGTCGTAAATGATTTTTCCCGTGTCGGCGTCCACGCAAATAGCATAGAAATCATGCCCGTCCACGGTGGCGGAGGTCATCCAGACCTGGCCGCCCATGACGACCGGGGTGGACCAGCCGAAGAGGGGGATTTCGGATTTCCATCGCACGTTGTTGGTCTCGCTCCAATGGAGGGGGAGGCCGGCGGCGCCAGCGTGGCCGTCGCCGGTTGGACCGCGGAATTCCGGCCAATCGGTGGAGGCGGCGCGCAGGCCGCTGGTGAGGAAAAGCAGTCCCGCCGCCGCCAAGGCGCTCTTGCCTGCGGGGGTTAAGACGCGCGCGAAAACGGGGAAAATGGATTTAAACACAGCGAGATGATAACAGAGGCCCGAGCCGAATCAAGCTCGCGGGACAATCCGCTGCGACGCGCCGCGAAGCGAACCATGAGCGAAGCGGGACGACGGATTGGATTTCGCTGTTCTGGCATGAGGCGGCGGTGAGGGAGAATTGAGGAGGAAATCCAGGACAATTTCCAAAGCGCAGCAGTGTCAAAGCGCGCACGGAACCCGGTCACGCCCACAGAACCATTGACTCCTTTTTGTCCGGGCGTTATATGAAATACCATGCCTCCAGGAAATAGACCAAAAGGAACCTTTGCGGTCGCCCTGATCGTGTTGCTGCTGGCTTTCTCCGGGTGTAACTCGCGGACGGAAACGCCGCGCACGGACCAGCGCGTTCCTTCGGCGGAAAAGACCAACGGCTTTCGGCGCGTTCGCGTGCCGGCCGTCGCCGGGCTGTTTTATCCGGCGGAAGAAGCGGTTCTCTCAAAAACCGTTGACGGATTGCTGGCTGGCGCGCCGGCGCATCACATCCCACGCCTCAAGGGCCTGGTTTGCCCTCATGCAGGCTATCCTTACTCGGGACCAACCGCCGCGATTGCCTACAAAGCGCTGGCCGGCCGCGATGTTCAAACCGTCGTCATCCTCGGTCCAAGCCACTATGCACTGTTTCAGGGCGCGTCGGTTGCGGACGTGGACGCTTACCAAACGCCCTTGGGAACCGTCCCCATCTCGGCCAAGGCGCCGCAACTGGCCAAGTCCAGCCCCTTTGTCCTGGAACCGCGATGCCCGGTCCAGCGGCCGGAATGGTGGGCGCAGTCATCCAAGCCCGCCCCCGCTGCCGGGGAGGACACACCCGACACCTGGGAACATTCCGTCGAGGTCCAGGTTCCTTTCCTGCAAAAAACGCTGACGAACTTCACCATTCTGCCCGTCGTCTTTGGCGACGTTGACCCGGAACAGGCCGCCCGGGTTTTAGCCGGGGTGATTGATGGCAAAACCATCGTGGTGGCCAGCTCCGATTTGAGCCACTACTACCCCTATGACAAGGCCAAAGAGCTGGACAACCGCTGCGTCAAGGCGATTTGCGACATGAACATTGAGGAAATGAAAACCCAGGAAGCTTGCGGCAAATTGCCCATATTGACGCTGATGTGCCTGGCCCGGGAAAAAGGCTGGAAGCCGCAACTGCTGGATTACCGCAACAGCGGCGATACCGCCGGCAACAAAAGCGCCGTGGTGGGCTATGCCGCCATCGCCTTTTACGAGCCGGCGCCGCAAAACTACGAGGCGAAAGAGCGGAAATTTTTGCTGGATCTCGCCCGCCGGACGCTGGCTCGCGTCGCGACCAATCCCGTCTCGCCGGCGCCGGAAGTCAACACCAGGGAGTTGACACCCAAATTATCCGAGGCCAAAGGGTGCTTCGTAACGTTGACAGAAAATGGGGAGTTGCGCGGCTGCATTGGCTACCTTGCGCCACAGGAAGCGCTTTACCAGGCGGTGGCGGACAACGCGCGCAACGCCGCCACCCGCGATCCGCGTTTCCAGCCGGTGCGGCCGGAGGAGGCAAGTAAAATCAAAATCGAAATCAGCGTGCTGACGGCGCCGCAACCGCTGAGTTTCAGTTCGCCGGAGGATCTCCTCAACAAGCTGGAGCCTGGCGAGGATGGAGTGGTGCTGCAAATCGGCCCCAGCCAGGCGACCTACCTGCCGCAGGTCTGGGAGCAACTGCCGGACAAGGTCCAGTTCCTCAACAACCTTGCGCAAAAAGCGGGCTGCGCGCCGGACGACTGGCGCGGCCGGAATGTCCGCATTTCCATCTACCACGCCGAGGCGTTCCAGGAGCCGGAGTAATGTTTCATGTCCGACCGGAAGCCGATCATGCTGGCGGTCAGGAGGGGACGGCGGCTCGTCCTGTTGGCCGTCGGGGCGCTGGGTGTTTCGTGCGTGATGACGCAACTGGCGCTGATGCGCGAACTGCTCGGCGCGTTTAGCGGCAACGAACTGGTTCTCGGCCTGGCGCTGGGCAACTGGCTGCTCCTGATGGGAATCGGCACATGGCTTGGCCGGACTTCCGATAAACTCCAAAATCCACCGGCCGTCCTGGTCGCCGCGCAAATCTGGGTGGCCGTGCTGCCGCTGTTGCAGGTCTTCCTCCTGCGGACTTTGCGAAACGTCGTTTTCGTCCGCGGCGCCTCGGTGGGTGTCAGCGAAACGGTCATCAGCGCTCTTCTCCTGCTGCTGCCGTATTGTCTCATGGCGGGCTATGCCCTGACGCTGGCGTGTTCGTTGTTGGGGCGCGCCGAGGGCGCATCGGGAATCGGCCGGGTGTATGTCGCGGACAGCATCGGCAGCATCGGCGGCGGCGTTCTGTTCAGCTTTGTGCTGGTCAGGTTCCTCGACCACGCCGGCATTCTGGTATATCCCGCCGTTTTGAACCTGCTGGTTGCCGGCGCCATAGGCTTCCGCACCGGACACAAATTGCTGGCGACGATGGCAGGCGCTCTGGCCGTGGCGGTGATTACCGCTGTGGTCTTGGTGGACCTCGATGGGATTTCCACCGCCATGCAATATCCGCGACAGCACATTGTGGCGCGGGCCAATTCGCCTTACGGCAAACTGCTCGTCACGGAATCTGACGGCCAGTTTGATTTCATCGAGAACGGCGTTCCACTCACCTCCACCCACGACGACCAGCATGTAGAGGAGGCGGTGCATTACGCGATGGCGCAACGGCCCGGGGCACGCCAGGTGCTGCTGGTGGGCGGCGGTATCTCGGGCACGGCCAGGGAACTTCTCAAATACAACGTCCGCCGCGTGGACTATGTGGAGATGGACCCGTTGATTTTGGAGTTCGGGCGGAAATACCTGCCGGAAAGCCTGGCCGACAACCGGATCAGAATCATTAACACCGACGGACGCTTGTTTGTCCGGCAAACCGCGGAAAAATACGATGTGGTCATTGTAGATGTGCCCGAGCCTTCCACCGCGCAACTCAACCGGTTCTTTACCGTGGAGTTTCTGGCGGAAGTCAAACGGCTGCTTTCTGCGGACGGCGTGGTGTCCTTTTCGCTCGGGCATTATGAGAATTACGTCAGTCCGGAGCTGGCGCGGATGCTGGCGTCAGCCGGCCGGTCATTGAAGGAATCATTTCCGAACGTGCTGGTGCTGCCCGGAGGACAGGTCTTTTTTCTCGCGTCGGACGGCCCGCTTTTTGACAACATCGCTGCGCGAATCGAAGAGCAAGGCATCAAGACCAAATTGATGAACCGGCATTACCTGGACGCGATGCTGACCGCCGACCGGATGGCGGACATGCAACACGCCATGGCGCAGCCGGCGGCGTTGAACCAGGACTTCAATCCGGTGCTTTACTTTTATCATCTTCGCCACTGGATGAGTCAGTTCAAAACCGGCTTCGGACTGTTGCAGGGGTTGCTGCTGGTCTTGCTTTGCGTCTATCTGGTCCGCTTGCGCGGAACCGCTTTTGTCCTCTTCGCCTCGGGTTTCGCGGCGACGACACTGGAAATCGTCCTACTGCTGGCGTTCCAAGTTCTTTGCGGCTCGGTCTATCATCAACTGGGCATCATTGTCACCGTCTTTATGGCTGGGCTGGCGCTTGGGGCGGCGCTGGCCAATCGGTGCGCGAAGACCTGGAGTGATGGAGTGTTGGAGTATTGGAGTGATGGAGTGCTGGAGAGGGCGCATGACCCAGTCCATCCCACCACTCCATCACTCCATCACTCCAACTCCCCTCCACTCCATCACTCCACCACTCCATCACTCCATCACTCCACGCCCCTGGCCCTCCTCGCCTTCGCCATCGCCGGTTACGCCATCCTGCTGGCGTTCCTGTTGCCGCTGTTGAGCTGGCTGGGGGACGCGGCCGCGCCGCTCCTGTTGATCAAGGCGGCCATTACACTGCTGACTTTGATTCTCGCGATGCTGGTGGGAATGCAATTTCCGCTGGCCAACCGGCTGGAATTCGACGGCACCGTGGCGGGCGCGTCGCGCCTTTACACGGCGGATTTCGTCGGCTCATTCCTGGGCGCCCTGCTGGCCAGCGCGCTCTTGATTCCGTTAATTGGCGTGACGGGCGTTTGCCTGCTGACGGCGGCGCTGAATCTGACAGGCGGCGCGATGGCTTTCCCTGGAAACAGCAGGGGTCATTAATCCCGGACAACCCTTGACAAATGGCGTCTTCCTGGTAATGAATTATTACAATGAAAACAACGACCATGACCTTGACCGAGAAACGCCAGACGGTTTTCCCGCTGGATTGGTGCCGCCGGGAAGGATTGGAGCGCGGCGGTCCGTTGAACGTGTTCGACCTGGGCAAGGATGGCTTGTTGATCCGTCCGGTGAAGGCGCCTGGCAAACAGGCCATCGCAAAACTCCTGAAACAAACACCAGCCGGCAGGCATTCGCCCCGTCAGGCGGCAACCCTTGTGAATCAGGCGTTGCGCCAGGTGCGTGATGAAGACCGCCGTCATTGACACCGGAGTTTTTGTGGCGGGCGTCTACTCATGTTCATTGAGGCAGCACTGGCAGCAGAAGCGCGGACGGTCATCGCGCGCGACCGGGATTTGACGGTGTTGGAGAAGCCTTTCGGCATTGCCATGCAAACCCCGCGCGTCTGGCTGGGCACCTTGACCCGCCCTCAAAGGCGGTTGCTGGATTGAACCAAACTCCGACAGTGCTGCCAATTGGGCTTGGCCGCCGTCGTCATCTATAACGGCTCATCGTTCGTCCGGCCATTGCGCTGCGGACATTGATTCTCGCCATGCTGGTGGGAATGCAATTTCCGCTGGCCAACCGGCTGGAATTCGACGGCACCGTGGCGGGCGCGTCGCGCCTTTACATGGCGGATTTCGTCGGCTCATTCCTGGGCGCCCTCCTGGCCAGCGCGCTCTTGATTCCGTTAATTGGCGTGACGGGCGTTTGCCTGCTGACAGCGGCGCTCAATCTCGCGGGCGGCGCGATGACTTGGTGGCGGCGGGGTTGAAGAAGGCGGGCTGGCAGGAATCCGATTTGGCCCTGCGTCAGAGGGTCAAACCATAGCTTGCCATTATGAATCGTGAGCGTAATCGCATATTCCGCATCAGCCGATGTCTCCCTACGACGCCGGCCTTTCAGGCTGCGGCTTCAAGGATCTGAACGGGACCGCCCCCTTGACGACCCCTTGAAAGACGACCTCATTGTTCCGGCGGCGTCTTCGCCAAATAGGCTTCCAATTTGGCAATCAGCGGCGGCAGATCGTTTTGGGCGGTCTGCCAGACCAAATGCAAATTCACGTCGTCGTAATCATGAATCAAAATATTGCGCATGGCGGTCACCAGTTCCAGGGAATGTCCGGGAATTCCTGGCGGGCTTCCGGCGAAAGGCGCCGGGCCGCTTCACCAATAATTTCGAACTTGCGGTTGACCGCTTCGTATTTCTCCTCGTTGGCCAGAAACTGCTCCCTGGCAATCCCATTCACGAACCGGCGAATGGCCTGCGCGGCGTAGAGAATATCGGCGAGATAGGTTTTATCCCTCGACATAGATGGGCGTGGCCGTCGAAAGAATCGCGTGACGTCGGTAAGGATTCCGGCTGCGCACAATGGCCCAGCGACTGACTAAATCGACCGGCCGGCCAAAAATCTCCGCCAATTTGAATTGCATATCAGCCCAACCCAAAAGGGTGCAGTCCTCGTCCGACTTGAGAGTGCAGAGCAAATCCACGTCGCTGTCGGCCCGGAAGTCGTCGCGCAACGCGGAGCCGAAAACCTCCAATCTGGCAATGCCGCGTTCCCGGCAGAACCGGCGCACCTCTTCGTTGTCATATTGCAGTTTCATTGCCAAGGGTCATTCAATCTACACCCGCATGGGTATTTTCCGCAAGGGCTTCGTAAGGCTCCCTTGCGGTTGGAGTCTTGGTTCTCCATCCTCCAGCAGCATGGCAATGACTTCGCGAAGGTTGGCCTGGAGCTCGTCAAGCGACTCCGCCTGCGAATGTGCGCCGGGAAAACCGGGCACGCAGCCCACGAGCAGCCCTGTGTCCGGGTCGCGTTCGACAACGGCGGTAAAATTCTTCATGGGCGCATTATCCTTCATTTCATAAATTACGCAGATGCACGCAGATAATAAATTCAGAGTTCTTCTTTTCCCCATCTGCATGCACCCGTGATCTGCGGGCAATTCCTGGTTCGGTTGCGGCTGGCCGCGCCGGGCCATCCGTGTTAATGATACACGTCATATTGACATTGGGGACTTGGCCGCGAGTCAGGCGCCGTTTGTGCGGGGTGAATATCTTTTTTCAACGAAAGGATGCGATATGAGCAAGATCAACTTTATTTGCCTCAAAACGATGCGCTGGAGCGGCTGGCTGTTGCTCCCGTTGGTGATGGCCTTTCTGCTGACCGGTTACATCATGGATGGCCGCTACGGCTTTGGCAAACTGCTGGACGAGAAAACCGCGCTGACGCTCCACCGCATGTTCCACCTGCCGCTGATTATTTTGGTGCTGGCGCACGTTGTGCCGGCGATGTATCTTGCCTTCCAGCGATGGGGCTGGATCAAACATCGCGAAAAGACGTGAACCCCTGCGATACATCGCGTCCTGAACCTGCGGGTGGAGCGCCGACCTCCCCTCCAGGATCTCCCGGAGAACAGCACCCACTGGGCCAGGCCGCAGGCCGGCATTCCGGTCGGGCGGGAGGAATCTCGCGTCGTACCGCCGTCGGTCTTGGAGCGGCGGGTGTGATCGGCCTGGCGGGCGGGGTTTCTTTTTTCAATTTCTTCGCCAAATGGCGCGACTCCGAGGCCCCGGCCGACATCTTCAAAGGCGACGCGCCAACAGGCGAACTTTGGGAACTGTGGCAAAAACGCGGCTGGGTCAAAGAGGCGCGGCATTACCTCAAACTCGGTCGCAACGTCCAGTGCAAAGTCTGCCCGAACAATTGCATTCTGGAGCCGGGCGACCGCAGCCATTGTCGCAACAAGGTCAACCGCGACGGCACGCTCTACACGCTGGTCTATGGCGCCCCCTGCACCTTCCACGTTGACCCGGTGGAGAAAAAGCCGCTGTTCCATTTCATGCCGGGCACGTTGAGCTTTTCGCTGGCCACCTCCGGCTGCGTTTTCCGCTGCCTGAATTGCCAGAACTGGGAGATTTCACAGAAGAAACCGGAGGAAACCAAAGACCCGCACGGCGAGGAACTTCGATTGAAACCGCCGCTGCCGGCGAGCCTCACCCTGGAACAAATGTCGCGGTTAAGTTTGTTCCCCGAAGACCTCGTGGCTGTGACCGAGGCGCTGGGTTGCCCGTCCATTTCCTACACCTACTCCGAACCGACGGCGTATTACGAATATACGCAGGACACCTGCCAGGCGGCGCGCGAGCGCAAGCTGAAAAACATCATCGTCAGTTGCGGTTCCATCGAGGAACGGCCCGCCCGCGACCTGTATCAGTTTGCCGACGCCGCCCATGTGGACCTGAAAGGCTTCGACGAAGACACCTATAAAAAACTCAATTCCGGCAAACTCGCCGCCATCCTTGCCACGCTCAAGACGCTCAACGGCCTTGGCGTATGGTTTGAGATCATCAACCTCGTCGTGCCGACCTACACGGACAACCCCGACACCATCCGGCGGATGTGCGGCTGGATTGTCAAAGAGTTGGGACCGGACCGGCCCCTGCACTTTTCGCGGTTCCAGCCGCAGCACAAACTCACGCACCTGACCCCTACCCCCGTCGAAACGCTGGTCAAAGCCCGTGACGCCGGCCGATCCGAAGGACTGCGCTACGTCTATATTGGCAACGTGCCCGGCCTGGAAGGCGCGGAGACAACTTGGTGCCCCAACTGCAGAAAAGCCGTCGTCGAACGCGACATCTTCGCCGTCACGCGCCTGAACATCACCGACGGCAAATGCCGTTTCTGCGGGACGAAGATTGCGGGAGTCTGGGGATAATTGAGTTAGCATGGACCGGCCTTGAGTCTCTCCCTGAAGCGCGAGGAAAGACAGAGCGGCCCCAAGCTCTGGGCCGCGTTATTTGTTTTCCGCCACACCGATTATGAATCAAGAACAATGGACGGCGGTGGACCGTTACATCACTGGCTTGCTGGCGCCGCCCGACGAGGCGCTGGAAGGCGCACTACTGGACAGTGCTGCCGCCGGCCTGCCCGCCATCGCCGTATCGCCGACCCAGGGCAAGTTGCTGCATCTGCTGGCGCGAATACAAGGCGCGCGCCTAATTCTGGAAATCGGGACGCTCGGCGGCTACAGCACGATCTGGCTGGCCAGGGCATTGCCCGCCGGCGGCCGGTTGGTGACGCTGGAGCTTGACCCCAAGCATGCGCTGACTGCCCGCGCCAATATCGCCCGCGCCGGATTGGCCGAGGTGGTTGAATTGCGCCTCGGTCCGGCGCTGGAGACGCTGCCGCTGCTCATCGCCGAAAAGCGCGGCCCCTTCGACCTGATCTTCATTGACGCCGACAAGGGCGCCATACCCGAATACTTCGCCCGTGCGCTCGAACTTTCCCGTCGCGGCACAATAATCATTGTGGACAACGTGGTGCGCAACGGCGCGGTGGCCGATCCGGCCAGCGCCGATCCTGCCGTGCTCGGCGTCCGGCGCTTCAACCAAATGCTGGCCGCCGAACACCGCGTCAGCGCCACGACGATCCAGACCGTCGGCAGCAAAGGGTATGACGGATTCACCCTGGCGCTGGTCATCGCCGACCCATAGTTCGCGTCGGGCGCGGAGGCGGTGCAGCGGAGCGTTCGCCTCGCCCGGAGCCAAATCACTTTGGCAACATCCTGGCCATCAGGTTTGGGCCGGCGTTCGGTTTGCGTTCGGAGTCGAGTGTGGTAGGTTGAATTAACGATGGTGCGTGAAGGTTTCGGCAGGTTTCCCCGCCTGCAACCAATTCTTAGCGCGCCACGGCAACTATGAGGCGCAGGTGAGATGCCTGCGCCCTGTTGTTTTCGGCGGACTCGCATCACGCCAAATGCCAGTTCGCTTCCGCAAGTCCCGGTTCCTTCTGCGTGCAGCGGCCAATTTTCCGCCGGCCACGGCCGCCTCGCGGACGGTCTTGTCTTCCAGCGTGGGTCCGTGTAACGTCAGACAATCAACCGGCAACGGCCATGACAAATTCAAAGCTTCCTTCACATCGCTGGCGGTTCTACTGCGCCGGCGGTTTTGACCAGGTGCGACTCGAATCCGGCGCGGATCTGACAAGCTTGGATCAGCTCGACCAAAAACTGTGGGTCGCGCTGGCCTGCCCCATTGCCGGGCTGGAATTCGATCCCAAAACCGCCGCCCTGATTGACACCGACCACGATGGCCGCATCCGCGCGCCCGAACTTATCGCAGCCGTCCAATGGGCCGGCGGCGCTCTCAAAGACCCGGACACCCTCATCCGGGGCGGCGACGCTCTCAGCCTGGATGCCATAAGCGAAGCCACCGAGCACGGAAAACAGATCCTCGCCTCCGCCCGGCGCATTCTGGCCCATCTTGGCCAGCCTGCCGGGGCGCCCGTCACCCTGGCGCAAGCCATGGACGCCAACACGGTCTTCGCCAACGCGTTGTTTAACGGCGACGGCGTCATCGTGCCGGAGTGCGCGGACGACCCGGCCATCGCGGCCGTGGTCGGCGAAATCCTGGGTTGCATGGGGCCTGTCCTGGATCGCTCCGGCAAACCGGGGGCCGACCAGGAACGGGCGGACAAGTTCTTCGAGGCCTGCGCTGCCTTTGACGGTTGGATGAAGCAGGCGGAGGCGGACACACCTTCCATCCTGCCGGCCGGCGCGAATACCGCCGCCGCCGCCGCCGCCGTGCAAGCGATCAAACCGAAGGTGGATGATTTTTTTGGCCGTTGCCGCGTGGCGGCGTTTGACCCGCGCGCCCTCGACATGCTCAACCGCAACAAGGACGAATATCTCCAGATTGCCACCCTCGATCTGACCATTGACGCGAGCCAACTGGCCGCCTTCCCATTGGCCCAAATCTCCCCTGGGAAAGCGTTGCCGTTAAAAACGGGCCTTAACCCAGCCCATGCCGCCGCCGTCGCCACGCTGCTGGCTGCCGCAGTGCAGCCGCTTTTGGGCAACTGCTCCGAATTGACCGAAGCAGACTGGGCTGCCTTGCAAGCCAGGTTGGCCCCCTATCAAACTTGGAAATCCGCCCAAGCCGGCGGCGCGGTGGAAAAACTCGGCATCGCCCGGGTCCGCGCGCTGCTCGGCGGCAAGGCGCGGGAGAGCGTCAACGCCCTCATCGCCAGGGACAAGGCGCTGGAGGCGGAAGCGGCCAACGTGGCCAATGTGGAAAAACTCCTGCGCTTCGTGCGCGACCTCTTCCTCCTTTGCCGCAATTTCGTCAACTTCAGCGACCTCTACCTCTCGGACAGTCCGGCCATATTCCAGTGCGGCGCGCTCTACCTGGACCAGCGCGCCTGTTACTTATGTTTGACGGTGGAGGATGCCGCCCGGCACGCGGCCATGGCCGGGCTTTCCGGCGCTTATCTGGCCTATTGCGATTGCGTGCGCAAAGGCACTTCCGAAAAGCTGGGCATCGTCGCCGTCGTCTCCCAGGGAGACGATGAAAACCTGATGGTGGGGCGCAACGGCGTGTTCTACGACCGCAAAGGGCGCGATTACGACGCCACCATCACGAAGATTGTCGCCAGTCCCATCAGCCTGCGACAGGCCTTTTGGGCGCCTTACAAGAAACTGGTCCGCTCCATCGAGGAATTCATCGCCAAGCGCGCCGCCACCGCCGACACCGATGTCCAATCCCAATTGGCGTCCGCCGCGGCCACCGCGCCGGCGGCCGGGGCAACCGCCGCGCCGGCGGCCGCCGCGCCAGCCAAGCCGTTTCTGGACCCGAGCGTGATCGCTTTGTTGAGCCTGGCGGTCGGCAGTCTGGCCGCGGGTGCGGCCACCGTGCTGGCGTTTCTTGGCAAAGTCCCCGTGGCACTTCTGCCCCTGGTGCTGGCGGGCGTGGCGCTGATCGTGTCCGGGCCTTCCTTGCTCCTGGCCTTTATCAAGCTGCGCAAACGAAACCTCGGCCCTATACTTGACGCAAATGGCTGGGCCATCAATGCCAAGGCCAAGATCAATGTTCCCTTCGGCGAAAGCCTGACCACCCTCGCCAAACTGCCGGGCGGCGCCAGCCTCGACTCCAACGACCGCTTTGCCGAGAAGCGCATCCTTTGGCCCAAACTCCTGGGCGTAGCGCTGGTCCTCATCTGGATTTACTCGCTCTTGTCTTACAGCGGTGTTCTCTTTCTTATGACCAAGAACTGGGAATTCCCGCTCGGAGATCAGCCGTCCAATTACAGACGAGATACCAACGCGCCAACGACGGCAGGCGCGCTGACCTTGACCAACGCACCGCCCTCAACCAATGCGCCGTCCAAGTGACCGCGCACGAACAATATGGCGCTTAAAATTCCCGATGCACTGAAAGCGGATGTCCCGCAGTCCAACTGGGGAAAGTTGCTCGCCGCCACCCCGGTCATTATGACGGTCATCGCCACCCTCCTGGCCGGCCTGGCCTCCAGCGAAATGACCCGCGCCCAATACGACCGCTCCCTGGCCGCCCAGCAGCAGAACAAAGCCAGCGACCAATGGGGCTTCTTCCAGGCCAAGCGCCTGCGCGGCGCGTTCCATCTCGACACCCTCGAACTCCTCCAGCAAGTCACCTCCGCGCCGCCCCTGGACGCGACGTCCTTCGCCGCGGCGGCGCAAACCCCCGCCCTGGCCCCGGAGGCCGCCTTCGCTCTGTCAAATATACTAAGTTCCGAGGCCGGGCGCCAGACGATGGGCGCCCTGCAGAAGGGCCAACTGCCGGTCCCGCCCCCCGCGTTGACGCTTGACCCCGATCTCAAGGCGGCCCTGGACGCCATCCAGGCCAGCCGCCCGGAAACCGACATCGCGGCCCTGGCGAAGAAGGTCAAACCGGAAGCCGTTGACGCCGCCCTGGCCGCGGCGGCGGATGAAGGACGCAAGTTCGACGCCGCTCTCAAATCCATCAACGCCACGGTGGACCGCCTCAATGATTTGATCGCCCGCGCGGCCGGCCTGGGACCGGAGCGGCAGGCCTTTGTCGCCGCCCGGCTTCGCTTCACCGCCGCGCGCTATGAAGCCGAGGCCGGCCTGAACCAGACCGTCGGCTACCTCTACGAATTGCAGGTGCGCCAGAGCAACGTGTCCGCCGACCACCACCATGCCCGCAGCCAGCGGTACTTCTTCGGAATGCTCGGCGCGCAGGCGGCGGTCATTATCGCGACCCTGGCCATGGCCTCGCGGCAGCGGAACCTCCTTTGGTCGGTGGCGGCTCTGGCCGGCCTGGTGGCGGTGGCGCTGGCCATCTACGTCTATTTCTGCTTTTAGCGGGCTTGTTTTGGCGCGCGCCGCAGGTTTCGAACCTGCCAAAAACAGCAGATTGCCTGGGGAACACAGATTCAGACGCACCGATAAGCGCACCAATTTCCCCGGCCTGCCCGGATTTGCGGAAAGTCGTCCAGCGCCTGGCCGGAACTGAGCGAACCGTTGCGACGGGCAATTCTCGCCATTGCCAACTCGGCTACAGAAAAGGGGGGCCAGTGAAAAAGGACCGCTGCCGAATCTGCCTCGGCGATCTAACGCAAGACACGCAGCAGACGTTTCGGATGAACCGGATGAACCGGCGAAAGGTCGGCCTCGTTAAACGCGAGCAGCAAGGCATCATCATCTATGTCCAGCAGGTGCCGGTCGGAAGTCACCAACAGGGGAATCTCCTCCACCGAGGTTTCGGCCAGAATCAAACCGTCGTTAAATTCGTCCTCGGGAATCAGGCGCTGTTGGAGCAAGCCGCGAACAAATTGCTCGCACACGGCCTCCGCCGCGGAATCCAAATCAAAAGGCAGGATGCCCCATTGCTTCAAACGGGTCAGCGCCATCCGCGCCAATTCACGTTCTGCCTCGCCGTCGCCGCGAGTGAAAATGATGTGTAATTCGTGCGCGACCGTGGGCGGCAACGCCAATCCATACCCTTTCCTCTGGAGAGCCTCCAGCAAGTCGCGGGCGAAATCTTCCTGTTCGGCGAGATCGAAAAGGAAGTTAGTGTCGAGGGAGAGCCGCTTCTTTTGCGCCGCCATAAATCATTGCCATAGCGCCGTTGAAATGCTCGCGCCGCTGTTCTGCCGTAAGCTTGCTGGCCAGTTTGCGGGCTTTCGAGGCCAGACGGCTGCCGGCGGTCGTTTCCGGATAGTCGGGCTTTTTTGGCGCGGCTCGTTGCGGTTGTTTCATAACCGGCTCAATCTCCCGTTTCCTGGGGATATTGTCAAGAGCGGGCAGGCAATTCTCGCCGTTGCCAAATCGGCCACTGACAAGGGGGGCCAGCCTCATCCAGGTGCGCCTCCGTGGGGATGTGGCGGCTGGAAACACGAGCGGTTGTGGCCCGCGTGGTGAAATTGTCGAGTTCACCCCGGCTTCGCGTCGCCGCATGCTGGAATTGCTGGCGAAAGTGGAACAGGCGGCGGCGCCTCTCGCCTTAACCCTCACCTATCCCCCCTCCAGTAGAGAAAGTCGGGTTGGCAAGCCAGATGACGACACGGGAAATTCAGCGGGAAGGGAGCGATGAGGAGTCCGGCCCGTGGTTCGATGCCCTTTGCGAGCATTTGCCCGGTGAGGGCTTTATTTCCCCCGATGGCGTCGGGATAACAGAGGAAACAGAGGGCCTGCTTTTCCGTTCTCTGTTCTCTCTGTGTGCTCCTGTTCAAAATCCGGGATCGGGCTTTCGGCTTGATCGCCAATCGAGTCACGGCTCGGCGGATTCTCGCCCTGTCGCAAATTGCCCTGTTATGGCTCCTCTGCCTTCTTCCCGCCCTCCAGGTACCTCTCGATATGGCGGTCCAGATCTGAAAGCCCTCCGGCGCAATTCGCCTTCTCCACGCGTTCGACCATTTCCAGACACCAGGCCTCTTCCTCGACTTGCTCGTTGACGAACCACTGCATGAAGACCTGAGCCGGATAATCCTTGGCCGCCAGCGCCGCTTCATAGACCGCATGGATGCCCTTGGTGTTGTCAAGCTCCATGGCCTGCGCGTGCTGCGCCACCTCCAGCAGCGACTTGAAATCGCACTTGGGCGCCGCGATGGCGGTGGTTTCGGGCAACACACCCCGGTCAATCAGGTGGGCCGTCATGCGCCCGGCGTGCTCCAGTTCCTCTCCGGCCTGGCTGGCAAAGTAGCGGGCGAAACCCTTAAGGTTCTGGTCATCGCACCAGAGGCTCAACGCCCGGTAGCTGTGGGCGGCGCTGAGTTCCTGATTAAACTGGCGGTTAAGCTCGGCGAGCACTTTGGCGGGTATTTTGTTCATAGAATAAATTTGAATGTATTGTTTGCTTTATTATGCCCAAACCAGCGATGCGGCGCAAGCCTTCAAATGGTGAACAACCGGCGCACAAGCGGTGGACAAAAAAGAACAACTTTTGTTTGCCGGGATTCCAACCCGGATTCAATGTTGCCCCTCGAAACCAAAACCCGACAGCTTTTTTATGCACGTTTGGCGTTGTTTGCCTACATGGACTGTCAAGCAAGGGCGGTGGAGTTTGCGGGAATCCTGGCTGCACTGCTTTGGGCGGCCGCTGCGGGCGTGTCTTCACAGGGTCACAGCCGCCATGCTTGACAAACACGCCCCCCTCGGTTACCAGGACGAAACGGGTTTCCATTTCGGAGCCGCGCACCATCAAAGCACCGACGGCGACTGCTTCCCCCGCCCGCCGGACACCGCGGCCGGCGTTCCCGAACGCCGCCGCGCCGGCCGGACTGGCCGATGACCTCCCGTGTCAATGACCGTGCTTTTTCAGGGTGCTAAGATACCACCAAAGCAGCAGAAAAAGCCCGATGTTCAAAACCACCATGCCGGCGATAATGGGCACCATGCGGTAGCGCGTCTTCCAAATCTGGGGCGGCTGCAACCGCTGCCATCGTTGCGTCAATGGCACCTTTTCATAATCGTCCAGCTCGGCCTTCATCGCCGCCGCGGAAACGTAGCGATTGGCCGGGTTGCGCTCCAGAGCGTGCAGGATGATCTCTTCCAGCACCGGGGTAAGCTTGGGGTTGACTTTGCGCGGCGCCGCCGGGTCACCCGTGAGCCGGGAGTTCATCACCACGTAAGGATTCTCCCCCTCGAACAACGTCGCGCCGGTCGCCATCTCATAAAGAATGGCGCCCAGGGCGTAAATATCCGTGCGCTCGTCGCCGCGTTTGCCCTGCACCTGCTCCGGCGCCATGTAATCCGGCGTGCCCATCGCCGGCGTGAAACCGACAAACGTCATCCGCCGGGCCTGCGAAGACTTGGCAATGCCAAAATCCATGATCCGAATCGAGCCGTCCCGGCAGAGCATGATGTTCTGGGGCTTGAGGTCCCGGTGAACCACGTTCTGCCGGTGCAGATAGTCCAGCGCGTCACAAATCCGGCTGGCAATGGCCACCGCGTCATCCTCGGGCAGCGGCTTGGTTTCCTTGAGCAGGTCCGCCAGGGTGCGGCCCTCCAGATATTCCATCACGATGTAAGGCCGGCTCTTTTGCTCCTCCACCGGAATGATCCTCAGCACGGAAGGATGCCGTAGCGTCTTGCCGATTTCCTCCTCCCGCTCAAAGCGGCTCGCTCCGGCCACGTCGCTCTCAAACTGCATGTGCGGCACCTTGAGGGCCACGATCTGGCCGGTCTTGCGGTCGCGGGCCTTGTAGATGCACGCCATGCCGCTGCGGCTGACGCACTCGACAATTTCAAACCGGTCGTCGAGGACCCCGCCCGCGCTGTATTCCGCCTTCGTCTGCACATTATTATTCTTGTGATAACCCGTCTTGACACCACGGAAAAAAACGGCCCTATGCACCTCTTCAATGCGTATGACCTGAACCGAAATGTTATCCTCCCCGTTGCGTTTCTCAACCAATTTCAACAGAATTTCCGCCGCTTCCGCCGGCTCGTGATGACTCACCACGTCCAGTATCTCCACGTCGGTGGCGAAGCCGTACAGCCCGTCGGTGCAAAGCACGATGATGTCGTCCTTGAAGACTTCCCGTTTGACGAAATCCATGCGGCAGATCGGCTCGGCGCCCATGCTGCGCGTCAGGAGGGAACGGGAGGGGCTGGTCATGGCGTCATTCTCCCGGATCAGCCCGTACTTCAGGCGGAATCCCACCTGGTTGTGGTCGGTGGTAAGTTGCTGGATTTTGCGGCGGCGGATCAGGTAGGCGCGGGTGTCTCCCACGAAGCCGATGGTGACTTCGTTATGGCGGAACACCGCCGCCGTCAACGTGGTACACATCTGGCCGCGCGCCGGGTTTTTCAGAGAATCGTCATAAATTGTCCGGCTTGCCAAATCAAACGCCTGCCGGATCACCTTGCGCGGCTCCGGATCGGAATTGGCCGTGCAAAACACATCCAACGTGCTATGCACGGCCAGGGCGCTGGCGATTTCGCCGTTCTCGTTTCCTCCCACGCCGTCGGCCATCACCGCGATGGCCCCGATTTCCCGCCGCTCCTCCGCCGTGGCCGGCTGCCAAAAGCCCACGTAATCTTCGTTGTTGTCCCGGACTGGACCGGGGACGCACATTTCAGCGTAAGTCAGTTCCATGGTTCGCCAAGCTTTGTGCCGGCAAAAAAACCAATGCGGCCGGCCCTTCCCATGCACAGGAAAAAGGCCAGCCGCACCGGGAGTATTTTCTCCCGTAAAGGCTTAAACGGTTTGCGGTCTTGATGTCAGCAGTATTTCCTTTCCTTTCGACTTGCTGGTCATCCAGAAATAGACGCATCCCACGATGATCCAGAGCAATGCGAAACTCAGGGCGATGTAAGGTTCCTTGAAACTCATGCCGGCCACGCCGATCGCCGGAATCGGTCCGAGCAAGTAAAACAACATGCAGCCAAGGTTCGCCAAAAGTCCGAATAACGGCACACACAGGTGTTTGAACCCGTGGAAGCTGTGGTGCTCGCGGAAGGCCACAATGGCCACGATGCAGGTCGTCATGTAGAGCAGGAACGTGCCGAAATTGCTGATCAGCGTGATGATCAACACTGTATTGGGCAGGCTCACGTAAGCGTGCGGCGAGAAAATGCCGATGCTGTACCAAAAGCTGTGCTCGAATGGCTTTTCCAATTGCGCCATGTCGGCGCTTTGGCCGCCCAGATAGACCACGGTCGTAAGAATCCCAACGATGATCGAAACACCCGCCAGGAACCAGACCGCGCGGTGCGGCGACAGGGTCTTGCCGTGCAACATGCCAAATTGCGTGGGAACTTCCTCGTCGCGGCCCATCGCGTAAGTCACCCGCGCTCCCGTGTTCATGCACGAAAGGGTTGTGCCGATCAGCGCCAGAAACACCGTGCCCGCCTCAATCAGCATGAAGGCCTTGCCCGCCGCCGGGCTGCCAAAGGCCCAGGTCCCCACCAGCGTCATCATGTCGCCAATCGGCGCTCCGGATGCGCCCGCGTTGGACAGCGTGTAACCGCTGTTTAAGAAGTAGTTGGCCGCGAAGTATTCGAACAAATAGCAAACCGCCCCTTGAATCGCCAGCGACAGCAAGATGGCGCGTCCTATGTCCTTCTTGGGATTCTTGGCCTCTTCGCCCATCGCCGAAACCGATTCAAAACCCACCAGCAGCAGAATCGCCACGCACGCTTGGATCAGAACGGATCCAAAACCGTGCGGCGCCACCACGGATCCGGCGCTCGTGTGGTAGTTAAAAGTCGTCGGATCTTTCGCCGTGCCCGCGCCGCTGATGGCGTCCGCCGGCTTGTAGCTTAAGACAAAAGGATCGGCGGACGGTTTGCCCTCCTTGTCCAAAATCACCGCCCCCTTGTCGTCTTTCTTCCACACTGGATAGGGGTCGCCTTCGCCCAACCCCATCGCGGTCAGGCCGGCCAATTCCACCGCATTCGTGTTCTTCGCCTTGTCCAGGTCATCCTTTGCCACTTGGCGGTCTTGTTGCTTGTAAATGGGTTGTTTGGTCTTGTCGTCCACCTTCGGCGTATTGTCGGCCCAGGTGTCTTGCACCGGCTTGCCCTTGTCGTCCACCACGTTGACCGTGTCCACATTGTAGTTGACCGGTGTGCCATTGGAGAGGTGCCAGCCGACCGAACCGTCGGGGTGGCTGGAGCGATAGGATATGGCCATGACGGCAAAGACCACCAGCGCGGTGATCTGGATGACATTGATGGCCATGTTGACCGCCGTCGTGCCGTTGACACCGCGATAGGCGATGTAACCGACCCCCAGCGCAAACACCACGCAGAACATCCACATGAACAGCGGGCTGTTGTAGGTGCCGCTGAATGTGTTCGGGAATATTTGTCCCGCCAGCCACCCGGCCAGAATGGCGGTGACGCCGACCATCAACCCGGTATAAATCCAATAATACAAGTGGCTGTTCCAGCCCGTGAAAAACTTGATCACGCGCGCCCATTTGAAGGCGTGCGTTTTGGAGAGAAAGGCTTGCTCGGCGAAGAGGTAGGACGATCCCGCGCCGGGGTACAGCTTGGAAAGTTCCGCATAGCTGATGGCGGTGGCGAAGCACAGAAGCAGCGCGAACACCAGCCCCAGCCACATGGCGCTTCCGGCCATGGGCGCCCCGTAGAGGGACTGCTCTTGATAGGTGAGCCACAGGAATGCCCCCGGCGCAATCAGCGCCATCGCGTTGATCGTCAGGCCCGTCAAGCCCAACGTTGGTTTCATCGTGGTCGGTTTCTCCGATGGTGAATTAGCTGATGCCATATTTTATTTTCTCTTTTGTTGCACGCTTTTGTTGTTTTTGAACCGGAAAGCCGGTGTTCCCGCGCGACCGGCGCATCCACCCGGCCTTCCCGGTTCAAAGCCGCTTTGACTGTCTGCTCGCGGCTTCTGCCATTAACAACCCGTTAGCAAGGACAGTGCCACACTTTACGTCCATATATGCAACTCGTTGCGACACAATTGATTGCAATTTTTCATCGCATAAAAATTCGCCGGAATCCCACGGACAGAGAGCCGAATCATGCACTTTGCTGACATCGCCGCTGGTTCCTTTTAACCACCTTGCCAGTTTCCAACCACATTTTTGCAAAATTTATTAACGCGGCGTCAAAAAGCCGTCCTTCTCCATCATAATTCCATTAAATCGCCCTGCCTTCATGGACAACCCTCCTCCTCTTGTGCTAGAGGTAAGCCTTGCAGCTAACTATACTCAAGTGACTGAACCGGAGTTAAAAGAGAGCTTCGCCGCCGGCGAAACAGCGAAAAGCCGTCCGCCTTCCACCGCTCCGGACGCGCCCGCCAAAAAAGCCGTGGTCGCGCTCATCATTGATGACGAACTCCAAATCCGCCGCCTTCTCCGCATCATGCTCGAAGCCCAGGGCTACCAAGTCTATGAAGCCCAAACCGGCCAGGAGGGATTGATCCTGTCGGCCCAATGCCGCCCTGAAATCATCTTGCTCGACCTCGGGTTGCCCGACCTGGACGGCCAGACCGTTCTCAAACGCCTGCGCGAGTGGAGCGGCGTTCCCGTCGTCGTGCTTTCCGTGCGCGACCGCGAGGAGGACAAAGTCGCCGTCCTGGACGCCGGGGCCGATGATTACGTCACCAAACCCTTTGCCGCCAATGAACTTCTCGCGCGCCTCCGCGCCGCCCAGCGCCACGCCCAGGCCGGCGCGCGCCCCCCGCTCTTCCGCTCCGGCCCGCTCGAAGTGGATTTGGCCCGGCGACTCGTCACCCTGGCCGGGCAGCCCGTCAAATTGACCGCCACCGAATACTCCTTGCTGGCCCTTTTCGTGCGCAACGCCGGACGCGTCCTGACCCATCGGCAATTACTGACAGAAGTGTGGGGACCCAACGCCGCCGGCCACAACCTCTACCTCCGCGTCTATATGGCCCACCTGCGCGACAAACTCGAACCCGACCCCGCCAAGCCCGCCCTCTTCATCACCGAACCCGGCATCGGCTACCGCCTCATGGAAATCACCCGGTGATCATAAGACCGTAACTCCCTCTCACGCTTGCTCTTAATCATAATCTCAATCTCCATCCTCAAACAGCATAGGGGAGTTGAGTGCAGGATTAGCTTCTGTCAGCGGTTATGCTTTGACGCTTTCCCCGTTTTCCCGTAACTTTTCCCATGCGCGAGGCACGGGTTTGCCACCGCGGGCGTCCGGGGCTGTCATGGCTGGAAAAGAGGGGCGCGCGAAAGCTGGTATGATCAAGTACATCATCAAGAAAATTATCGGTTCAAGAAACGAGCGCGAGGTCAAGAGGTTGGGGCCGCTGGTTAAGAAAATCAACGAGCACGAAGCGGCCCTGCAATCCCAATCCGAGGAGGTTTTGCGCCAAAAAACCGCGCAGTGGAAGGCCGAGTTGGCGCAAATCAAGGACATGGAGGAAGTGGCCGCCCGGCTCAATGAGATTCTGCCCGAGGCCTACGCCGTGGTCAAAAACGCCTGCCGCCGCCTCGTCGGCAACGAAATCATCGTCCGCGAACATCCGCTGAAATGGGAGATGGTCCCCTTCGACGTTCAACTGGTGGGCGGCATCGCCCTCCATCAGGGCAAAATCGCCGAAATGGCCACCGGCGAAGGCAAGACCCTGGTCGCCACCATGCCCGTTTATCTCAACGCCCTCACCGGCCGCGGCGTCCACGTCGTCACGGTCAACGATTACCTGGCCGCGCGCGACAGCGAATGGATGGGCGCGGTTTACCGGTTTTTGGGCCTCACCGTCGGCTGCATTCTTCGCGACCAGTCGCCCGCCGTCCGGCGCGAGCAGTACAATTGCGACATCACTTACGGCACCAACGCCGAATTTGGCTTCGATTACCTGCGCGACAACGGCATGGCCATGCGCCGCGAAGAACAGGTCCAGCGCGGGCACTATTTCGCCATCGTGGACGAGGTGGACTCCATCCTCATTGACGAGGCGCGCACGCCGCTCATCATCAGCGGCCCCTCGGTCCTGGCCATTGACAATAAATACGACCAGTTCAAACCCCTCGTCCAATCCCTGGTTCACGCCGAGGAAAAACTCTGCGCCCGCTTCCTTTCCGAGGCGCAGGACCTGATGAAAAAACTCCACCCGGACGACGGCTCCAATCCCGCCCGCCCGGAGGAATTGGGATCCAAAATCGGCATGTTGCTCTTTCGCGTCAAGTGCGGCTGCCCCCGTCTGCCCGATTTCCTCAAGGTGCTGGAAAACGCGGAGAACCAGCGCCTGATGAATTCCGCCGAACTGGAGCTTCACGCCGATCAAACCAAGAAGGCCCTTTACGCCGAGAAGGAGGAACTCTTCTACGCCATGGACGAAAAGTCCAACGACGCCGACCTCACGGAAAAGGGCCGCAATTTCATGCGGCCCCAGGACCCCGACGCTTTCGTCCTGCCGGACTTGACCGTGAAATTCCATGAAATTGACACCGGCCCGGAACCCGACCCGCGCAAGCGCCTGGAGCTAAAAGCGCAAGTCCAGGCCGAGTTCGAATCCAAGGCCGGCGACATCCACACCATTTCCCAGCTTCTCAAAGCCTACAGCCTATACCAACTGGACGTTCATTACGTGGTGGAAAACGGCAAGGTCGTCATCGTGGACGAACACACCGGACGGCCCATGTACGGCCGCCGCTGGAGCGACGGCCTCCACCAGGCGGTCGAGGCCAAGGAGGGCGTCGAGGTCGAGCGCGAAACCCAAACCCTGGCCACCATCACCATCCAAAATTACTTCCGGCTTTACAAGAAGCTCGCCGGCATGACCGGCACCGCGGAGACCGAGGCCTCGGAATTCCTGGACATTTACAAACTCGGCGTCCTGGTCATCCCCACCAACCGCCCGGTCGCCCGCCGCGACGCCAATGACTCGGTCTATAAAACCAAACGCGAAAAATTCAACGCCGTCCTCAAGGAAATTACCGCCATCCACAACCAGGGCCGCCCCATCCTCGTCGGCACCGTCTCGGTGGAAACCAGCGAGTACGTTTCCAAGATGCTGCAGAAGACCGGCATCATCCATTCCGTCCTCAACGCCAAATATCACCAGCAGGAAGCCGAGATCGTCTCCCGCGCCGGCCAGCGCGGCGCCGTCACCATCGCCACCAACATGGCCGGACGAGGCACCGACATCAAGCTGGGCGAGGCGGTGGCCGGCCTGGGCGGGTTGCACGTCATCGGCACCGAACGCCACGAATCCCGCCGCATTGACCGCCAGTTGCGCGGCCGTTGCGCGCGCCAGGGCGACCCCGGCTCCTCCCACTTCTTCATCTCCCTGGAGGACGACCTGATGCGCCTGTTCGGCGGCTCGGACAAACTGGTCAAGATGATGGAGCGCGTCGGCCTGGAGGAAGGCCAGGAACTCGAACACTTCATGCTCGATAAATCCATCCAGGCCGCCCAAAAGCGCGTCGAACAGCAGAATTTCCAGCGGCGCAAACGCACCCTCGAATACGACGATGTGATGAACAAACAGCGCGAGGTCATTTACGGCTTCCGCGACGAAGTGATCAACACCGGCGACGTCCGGGACCGCCTGATGGACATCATGGAGGAAGTGGTCATCAGCCAGGTCAGGGTCTTGACCCCCGAACACGCCGAGCCGTCGGAATGGAAGCCGCGGCCCCTGGCCGATTGGGTCAATATCAATTTTCCGCTCGGCGTGCCGGAGGAGGAAATCATCAAGGCGGCCACGTCCGGCCACGAGCAGCCGGTGCAAGGCTCCACCTTCGCCGGCATGAGCGCGGCGCAATTTGCCGTCGCCCAGTTCATCTGCAAGGCCGTGCGCGACCTCTATGAATTAAAGGTCGGCTGCGAGCAAAATCTCGACGCCCTCAAGGCGGTCGAGCGCTACACCATCCTCTATTCGGTGGACAAGCTCTGGCAGGAGCATCTCTATGGCATGGACAGCCTGCGTGAGAGCGTCGGCCTGCGCGCCTACGGCCAGCGCGATCCCCTGGTCGAATACCAGGCCGAGGCCTACAAGGTGTTTGAGGAACTGATGACCAGCATCAAATCCGAGATTTGCCACAACATCTTCCGCGGCGCCTCCAGCCTGCTCGCCCTCAACCAGTTCCAGAGCCGCATCCCGCGAAAAACGACTCACCAGCAGGTCAGCTCCTTCGGCACCGGGCAGCCCGACCCTTCCACCGCCACCGCCTCCACCGGCGGCAAAAATCCCAGCGACATGGTCACCGAGGCCACCGACTATGTGGCCAAGGCGCAAAAGACCAAGCCCGTCCGCACCGGCCCCAAAGTCGGCCGCAACGACCCCTGCATCTGCGGCAGCGGCAAAAAATACAAACAATGCTGTGGCAAGAACGGGTAGCCCGGAAAACCGCCCATGAGCCAACAAGGCGAAACAACATCGGACGCATCAGTCGGATCCGACCGATTTCCCTGAAGGCGAATGCGCCTCCAGAAACTTCTTCAGCTCCTCCGCCGTCTTGCCGCCAAAACCGGCCACCTCCGCAATCTGCTCCACCTTGGCCAATCGCAAGCGTTGCACGGAACCGAACCTCTTCAACAGCGCCGCCTTGCGCCGTCCGCCGATCCCCGGAAATTCATCGAGGATGCTCTCGGAAATCCTCTTCAGCCGCAGTTGCGCGTTGTAGGTGTTGGCAAAGCGATGCGACTCATCCCGCACCCGCTGCAACAGCCGCAGCGCGCCGGCATCCAGGCTCAACCGCAGCGGCTCGCTTTCGCCGGGGCGAAATATTTCCTCAAATTCCTTGGCCAGCCCGATGACCGGCATCCGCTCCAAACCCAGCGCCTTCAATTCCGCCGCCGCCGCGTTGAGCTGCCCCTTCCCGCCGTCAACTAAAACCAAGTCCGGCAGCGAAACCGCCGCGGCTCCCCTGCCCTCTTCGGCCACGCCCCCCGGACGGCTCGCGCCCTCCGCCAGCAAGCGCGCGTAACGCCGACGCACCGTTTCGGCCATGCAGGCAAAATCATCCTGGCCCGCCACCGTTTTGATGCGGTAGCGGCGGTAATTGGAGCGGTCGGGCCGCCCGTGGCGAAAGCTCACCATCGAGGCCACGGCGAAAGTCCCGCTGATGTTGGAAATGTCGAAGCCCTCAATGCGCTCCGGACTGGCCGGCAGGGCCAGCACTCTGGCCAGTTCCGCCAGGTCCTCCAGCGGCTCGATGGCCACCGGAAGGCTGTAGGGCAGGCGCGGAAATTTCCTGGTCTTTTGCACCGTGCGGCGCAGGTCCTCCAGCGCGTCGCGAAATTGCGCCGCCTTTTCAAAATCCTCGGCGGCGGCGGCCTTCTTCATCTGCTCCTCCAGGTCGCGCTCGATCTCGCCGGTCTGGCCGTCCAGGAATTCACAGGCCGCGCGCGCTTGCAGACGGTAGTCCTCGCGGCTGACGTTGCCGATGCACGGCGCGGTGCAGTACTTAAGATGGCCGTAGAGACAATGTTTGTAGTCCTCCTCGCCCGGCGTGAGCGGGCGGCAGCCGCGCAAATTGAACTTGCGCCGCGCCAGGGTGAGCGTGTGCCGCGCCGAGGCCGAATGGGCGAATGGGCCGAAATAGCGCGCCCCGTCGTCCTGGCGCAGGCGTGTCAGCATGAAACGCGGGATCGGATCGTTCAGGTTGATTTTGATGAGCAGGAAACGTTTGTCATCGCGAAAACTGATGTTGTAGCGCGGCTGGTATTCCTTGATGAGCTTGCCTTCCAGAAGCAGCGCCTCCGGTTCGCTGCGCACGGTATGGGTGTCCAGGTCATGCACCGCCTCCACCAGCGCGTTCAATTTCAAGTCCCAGCCCATCCGGCGCGAGGGATGAAAATATGTGCTGACCCGCTTGCGCAAATCCCGCGCCTTGCCCACGTAGATGACCGTGCCAAAACGGTCCTTCATCAGGTAGATGCCCGGCTTGTGCGGCAGTTCCCCGATCTTCTTGCGAATAATCTCGGTCGCAGGCATGACGGGAACCAGGGGTTTGCCGGTCTTCAGCTCTCAAACTGAAAAGCCGGGGCAATACCGCTTTTTTCTATTTCGCCCATTCGGGGTTCTCCATGAAGGCGTAACAAATCATGTGGCAAATCCCCATCTGCGCGTCCTCCACCCTCCCGTAATGCGTCGAGTCAATCACCACGACATGCTCGGCCATCCGCGCCATCTCGCCCCGTTTGCCGCCGACCAGGGCAATGGTGGTCAGACCGGTTTTTCTCGCCCAGGCCAGCGCTTTGACCACGTTGGGAGAATTGCCGCTGACGCTCAGGGCCATCGCCACGTCGCCCGGACGCGCGTAGTTCTCCAATTGGCGGACGAAGATGTCCTCGTAGGTGTAATCGTTGGCCAGCGCCGTCATCCAGCTCACGTTGTCGTTGAGGGAAAGGCAGCGGAAGCGCCGGCCCACCTTGTCGGAGGCGCCCTTGCCCAGATCGGTGATGAAATGGGAGGCGTTGGCCGCGCTGCCGCCGTTGCCGAACACAAAAATCTGGCGGTCCTCCTGCAGCGCGTGCCGCATCAGTTTGATCAACTGCTCCACGGCCTGCGCGGGAATGGAATCAAGCGCCGCCTTCTGCGCGCTCACATAATTGCAAATCCAAGAATTCATCACCACCATCTTATGACACATTGGCCGCGATTCAAGACCTCCCCGCCAATCACCATTCTCAATTTCCAATTCTAATTTCCCCCAAAATAATCCGGCTCGTTGCCGGTCTTCCACTTGATGTTGCAGCCGATGCTGGCGATCTGGATGGCCGGACCGGGCTTGCCCGCCAGAACCGCCTCCAGAGCCGCCCGCAAATCCCGCCCTGTCACTGGAATGCTCTTGCCAGGGCGGCTGTCGTCGAATTGGCCGCGATAGGCCAGCCGGCGCTCCTTGTCGAACAGAAAAATATCCGGCGTGCAAGCCGCGCGATAGGCCCTGGCCACCGCCTGCGATTCGTCGAAGAGATAGGGAAACGTGTAACCGGCCGACTGCGCTTCCAGCTTCATTTTCGCCGGGCTGTCCTCGGCGTAATGCGCCACGTCGTTGGCGCTGATCGCCACCACCGCCGCGCCGCGTTTCTGCGCGTCCCGCCCGAACTCGGCCAGCCCGGCGCGGATATGTTTGACATAAGGACAGTGATTGCATATAAACAGGACCACCAGCGCCGGCGCGGAGGTGAAATCCGACAGCGCCACCATTTTTCCATTCACGTCGGGCAGCCGGAAATCCGGGGCCGCCGTTCCCAGAGGCAACATGGTTGAAGGAGTTAAAGCCATGCCAAACGATACCGCGGCACCGCAACCCGTGTCCAGAACGGATTCCATTTCTTAATCATAATTTTAATCCTAATCTTAATCTCTAATGTCCTGGATTAGGATTAAGATTATGATTAAGATTAAGAAAAAAACCGCCCTTCACTCGCCGACTCCTTCCTTGCGCGGCGGCAGCAGCCGGCGGCCCATCTCCTCGAGGCGCGCGGCCGTGCGGCTCACCAGGTCCAGGCTGAAGGATTCCAAATCCTCATTTTCCTCCACAAAGCTGGAGAGGTATTCCGCCGAGCGCGTCTGCAAGCCAAGCCGGCGGCACACGATGTAGGCCGCCGCCTCCGCCTCAATCTCCGTGACGGCGCAAGGAAGCGTCGAACGATAGGGCCACCAGCCATCCTTGTCCGCGCCCAGATGGCCCAGATAAATGTGCGCCAATTCGTGGCAGAGCACCGAATAGGCCGCCGCCGGTTCCAGTTGCTCCCGGAGGCCGATGCGCATTTTCCAGCCCGGCTCCCGGGTCCGGGCCGTGGAAAATCCCCCGCGCAACGGCCCCATGGCCTTGCGCTCGATCAGGATGCGGTCCCGCTCCGCGTTTTTCAGCGTGCGCTCCAGGATCAGCGGGTTGAACGGGCCGGTCGTTTGCGTGAAAATCTCAAATTTATGCGGCAACGGCGGCCCTTCCGTGTCGGCAATATCATAGACCATGAGCACCGGCGTCCGCGGCGCCAGGATGACCAGGCCCCGGGCCTCGTCCTTGATCGCCCGCCCGAAAGCCCTTCGCCAATGGCTGGCGGTGGCGAAATAAGTGGCCAGCGGATTCTGCAAAAACACCAGCATGTTGTTGAACGGCGAGTACTCGCGGAATCTGGAAACAAAATCCACCGCCGCCGCGAATTTTCTTGTGGCCCGATAGCGCCGGCTGCGCGCAAACAACTCATCCAGCGAGGATTCATGTTCCGCCTTCGGGCCGGCTTCCCCGGCCAGGGCCTGGTTGACCGCGCCGGCGTTGAGCGTGTAGTGAAGAAATTTGCGCGCCGCCACCGGCAAATCCCCCCTCGCGCGCAAGGCCTCCAGCGCGCCGGGAAGAACATGCCGCGCCGGCCAGCCCGCTTCCTCCTCCAGCGCCGCGATCAATTCCGCCGCCGAACCCTGCCGCCGCTGCGCCCATTGCAGCACAAATTCCATGACGGCCTTTTGCAAGGACTCCGGCCATGAGGCGGACGTGGCGCCGCCCGCCCGCGCGGGCGCATCTGAAACTGGCGCGGGAACCGGGTGCATCTTCACAAAAGGGTGGACGGACTTCCGGCGCTGGATTTGTCCGCCGGCCTGGCCGGGGCGGAGGTCTTTCCGCGATCCAGCATTTGACGCGCCTTGACCAAGAACGCTTCCAGCGAAAATGGCTTGAACAAAAACTCCGGCGGCGGATCCATGCCGCCCCATCCTTTCGACGCATGTTGGTTATGGCCGGAAATGAAAAGCACCGGCAGGCCGGGGCGGTTGATTCGCAGGCTGCCGGCCAAGTCCCAGCCCGTCATTCCGGGCATGGAAATATCCGTCACCAGCAAGTCAATCGGACGGGCCGCCTTTTCCGCCAGCGCCAGCGCACTGGCGCCGCGCCCCGCATTCAGTACGGCATAGCCGTGGTGCGTCAAAACCTCCGTCAACATCAGGCGGACGACCTCCTCGTCTTCCACCAGCAAAATGGTTTCGTTGCCCGAAGTCGCGGCCAGGGCCTGGGCGTTGCATTTATCGCTCATTTTTCAACCGTCATTTCCCCGCCGGCGATGCCGCCGCGTTCGTACTGCCCCGGCGATAGCCTTGCAAATCCAGCGTGACGTAGGCGTAGCCGATTTTTTTCAGGCCCTCGGCCACGGTTGCGCCGACGCCGTTGCCCATCAGCCTTGGCATCTCTTCCAGCCCGACCTCAATCCGCGCCAGCGGGGCGCCCTTTCCGGCCGATTCGTGATGGCGCACCCGCAAGTCGTGAAAACCCAGATCGCGCAACAAATTTTCCGCGCGCTCGATCATGGCCAGTTTCTCCGGCGTCACCGCCTCGCCGTGCGGCACGCGCGAACTCAGGCAGGCCATCTGCGGTTTGTCCGCCGTGGGCAGGCCCAATTGCGCCGACAAGCCGCGGATTTCCCCCTTCGTCAACCCGGCCTCCTTGAGCGGCGCGCACACCTTGAATTCGCCCGCCGCCTGCGCGCCGGGCCGAAAATCGCCCGCGTCGCTCGCGTTTTCGCCGTAGGCGATCACGGCGAAATTCTCTTGTATGGCCAGAGGGGCGAGGTGGCTGAACAATTCATGCTTGCAGAAATAACAGCGGTTGTCGGGATTGGCCGCGTATTGCGGATTCTCAAATTCGCCGGTTTTGATGACGCGCAGAGGAATGGAAAACTGCTTGGCGATGGCCACCGCCTCCTCCAATTCGCGCCGCGGCAGGCTCGGCGAATCCGCCAGCACCGCCAGCGCCTTGTCGCCCAGGGTCTGATGCGCCACATAAGCCAGCAGAACCGAATCCACGCCGCCCGAATAGGCCACCAGGCACGATCCATAAGACCGCACCAACACTTTCAATTTATCTAATTTGCTCACGTAAATTCAATGTGCCACGTCCTCCCGGCAAAGTCGAGCCGCCAGAACCGATGGCCATCAAGCCCTCTGACCACTCTGCCCTGGTGAAAACAACGGCCATTTTTCCTCGACTTCGGATCATAAAATGCAGAATGCAGAATGCAAAATGCAGAATTCTCACAAGTTGTTGTCCATGTGGTCGTTGCGTTTTTTGGAGGATATTTTTTTTATTTTTTTTACCTTTATTTGCCTTTAGCAGCCTTTAGCAGCCTTTATTTGCCTTTATTGGTAAAGGTTCCAAAAGGGGAATTTGGCGGGTTTTTGAGAGCTGGGGCCGGGTTGGCGGAGGGGTATTGATGGGACGCAAAGGACAAAAAGGAGACAGCGCGGCAAGGCGCAACTAATTTCCCCTTTTCCCGAGTTTCGCGCAGAGTCGCAGAGAGCGCGGAGAAAAAATGCTTGCGAAATTGCGCGATTCTGACTGATTGCAAAGGACGGATCACACGCGGGCCTGGGACTGTTCCCCGTGCCGCCCGCTCCGGCACCCGCACCCGCTGGACTTCCGGGGCGGCCCTGAAATGAGTTTTGCTGGCTCACGTAGCTTATTTGACCATAGTTTCTAATTTCTGTCAACCCCTTTTTGGAGGATTTTTGGAGGCCCTGTTTTTGCTGCGGGAAGGGCCAACGCGGCCGGGCGCAAACGAATCCGGAATTGCCCGCAGATGACGGATGCACGCAGAAAGAGCAGTCAGAAAGATGGAGTCAGAAAGATTTTTTTGACTCCATTTTTCTGACAGAAAGCCTTGAAAATCGAAGGTCCGGGTTGTCCGCGGAGCATGGCAATTGAAGGCGAGGACGCGGCGCGGCCAACCGCAACCAAAAGAGTTGAACCACGGATCTCCCAGCGCGGCCGGCCGCAACCAAAGCAAATAGGAAATGGCCCATGGAGGATGGGAAAGGCCAGAGAGAAGCCAGAAAGATGGAGTCAGAAAGATATTTATGACTCCATTTTTCTGACAGTAAGAAAGCCTTGAAAAGCGAAGGCCCGGGCTGTCCGCAGAGCATGGAAATTTGAACACGAGGACGCCGCGCGGCTTATCGCAACTAAGGATGAATTGCCGCAAAAGATCGCAAAGATCGCAAGGAAAAAACTCCATAAGTTCCTATCTCTGTGTTCTTTGCGTTCCTTTGCGGCAAAAATCTTGTTGGAATTGCGTGATTTTTTCGTGCTTCTGGACAGGATGACAGGACGAACAGGATGGAGCGGTTTCCGCCTTCGCAGGGCCTACGGCGGACGGGGCGGATTTTTCCATCCGGGCCGGGTGGCATCCTGCATTCTGCATTCTCTCAATCAACCCGATCAGTGGCGCGGAGGATCCGCTGCACGCAGGATTGCGGCTTCTTTTGCAGGGCGCACTCCCAAATCCGAATCACCCGCCAGCCGGTTTGGCGCAGGGTTCGCGTCACCAGCTTGTCACGAATCCTGTTGGCCAGGAGCTTGCGCCGCCAGAAGGCGCGATTGTTTTTCGGCCGCGTGGCGTGCCTGGGACACCCATGCCAGAAACACCCGTCCACAAAAACCGCCGTCTGCGATTTGCGAAAAACAAAATCCGGCCGCACCGCGAACCTCCGCCCGCCCCCTTTCCGGCACACCCTCTTCATTCTGCGTTCTGCATTCTGCAATTTGCCTTTGATCTCCAGGTGCCGCCGCCAGCCGGTGATGCCATGCCGGCGCAACAATTTCGCCAGCGCCAGCTCCGTCTCCTTGTTGCCGCGACTGCGAATCCGCGACATCCGCTCCGATCTTTGTTTCTTGGTAAGGAAATCAGCCATGACGTTGGACGAACCGAACATCAGATGGTCCGGCATAGCACATACCGTCTTTCATTCTCAACAAGAGAGCCGCCACATCCTGGCGATCAACACCATTCCCTTTATCGCGAACGAAACGGACGGAGGTTTTATCAATCCAAAGTCGAGTTAAACTCACCGCTTGATCAAGCGGCAGACGGCCAGTGACGAAGTTCAAAAGACAGAATTGTACAGCGCCTGCAATTAGCCCTTGGGCTTGCTTATTAAATTCTCGGCTGCTAATGACGTTATCGTTCTCATCCAGCCGGTGGAAAGGAATTTGATCAAAGCCGACAAAAGCCACCGCGCCAGCATTAATTGCATCCGCACCAAAGCCTGTAGATTGGCAACTCATGCAAAAAACCGCCTTGTCGCGAAATACTCCCAGATCCTTTCGCTCCAAAAATTTATCCACGACACGTCTTTCGCCCGAAAGCCTGTCGGAATATTCTCCGCCACGAACATAGTCGCTTCCTCCGTGGGCAAAGATCACGACGAAGCTCGAACCAGCGCTCTCAATCGCCCGCTTCGCGACCGAGTGGGATTGAAGGTCGTCGAGCCTTAATTTACGCAATTTGTCACCAAGGACAGCGCCAATAGAATTACGGACATCGTTCAAAAAGCCGAGGTCAGGCGCCTTAGCGTGAATACAGATGGCACAGCTGATGGTATGCATTATCTATTCAAATCAACCAGACTTGCGACACCAAATTCAGCGATCACCCCGGAGACTCGCTTCCCAAGTTCGTCTTGGCGGCGGGCTGCGATAGCCAGATCGGCGAAACTTTTGCCCCTGAACTCGGTTTCTTCGCCAGCAATCGCATAGGCGGAGTAGTTCGTCAGCAACCGATCAACACGTAATAGCCATGGCGGTTCGTCCAAGGAACTGTAAACGTAATTGCCGATCTCGTCACGCGGGACAAAGCCCACAACCCCAGAAAGGAAGATCCGCTTGAGGACACGCTCGGCGTCCTGTTTGGCCGATTTAGTGTCTTCAGAAATAAGCTTTGGAATGTGTTTGGCAAGCGTCCCAGAATAGAAAATTACCATCGCCGCCCGGTTGCTTTCTCGAAAAGCTTCAGCGATTGAAAGCGGCAATTCCAAACGTTCAGCCTCCTCAATTTCAACCTCGCCGAGATTCAGGTCAATTAAGGCGATGTCCCAAAACTCACTTGCCAACGATCCCACCATCCGTAAGAATGAATCACGTGCCGGCGCCCCCACTCGCCCGGAGATGTATTTGACAGGATTGATGTGCTGGATCTCCACCGGAGTTCGGTAACTACCCTCAATCTCGCGTTTGAGCTTTGCGAGCGAGTCTGGCGCCTCAATATCATCAATGACCAAAATGCGAATCATGAGTAAAAAGTGATCTCGAACATTGCACCGCCAAGTTGTGTATCATTTCCTTTCAAACGCATTTCACCGCCCATTCCCTTTACAATTTCGCGGCAAGTATAAAGCCCAATACCTGATCCGCCTCGCCCGCTGATGCCAAGCTCAAACAGGGAATCCATCAAATTCCTCGGCACAGCCTCGCCATCATTTGCGGTTGAAACAAGGAGTTTCTTCCCCGTGCATGCAATCCCAATGCTCATATGACGAGCATGGGCTTTGATGGCATTGTCTACCAAGTTGTCGAGCAAGATTGTGATTTCCATTGGACGAAATAGGACAACAAACGGTTTGTCGTCGTAGCTCAAATCGAACTTGAGGCGGGCTTTCGGCACTTCATCACTGTTGAGATACTCAAAAATAAATCGTGAAAGGTCTTTACGGATCTGCTCTACTTTTAAGTTGAAATCTGCCTTGGTAACGATTCGACTGACCTTCACCGTCTGGTCAACCCACAATTGCAACTTGCTGAGAGCTTCCAAAAGCTGGGACTTATCAATTGTTTCATGCTTGATATCGTGGATAAGCGAACTGATTTTACCGCCCATTTTTTGAGCCGACAATTTGATCCAATGTTCCAAGCTTTGTCTCTGGTCTTCCGGGTCTCTCGCAGTAGCAAGCAGAAAAAGGTTTTTGCGACGCTCTGTTTCGAGCTGCTTCTCAGTAAGCGTTCTGGCTTTGCGTTCTGTGCGCGCTTCTAGCTCCGCCTCGTCCTTTGCCTGTGCGATTTCACGCAGACGACGCTCTGCGCGCGCGACATCCCGACGCAGCTTATCGTTTCCAGATTGTTCGGCGATCCGCTTGAAATTCGCCAGAGCTTTTACTACACTTGAAGACTGTCGCTCCGCCAGAATATCAAGAAGGTCAGGATCATAATCGACATCCAGGACGTCCTCTGAGCCGGTGAGCCTATTGATCACTTCGAGAATTTTTGCCTTGACATCGCCTGGAAGAATCTCCTCGTTTGACCCTTGAGGTGGATTTCCCCACTTGATCACACCAACCGCATATTTTTCGAGGCGCTTGAGAGCGAAGTCGCGAAAGAACTGAACGAGATCCCGCCATTCTGGAGAATCAATAAAACCAGCGTTCCGGCTCGATACTTCTTTGAAAGTTTTATCGTCACCGGCAATCTCGATCCGCCCAGAAAGATCGCGCGTTCCAAGAAAGCGGGCCTGGCCTTGTTGTTTGCGCCGCTCGATGCCAAGGCCGTCATCCCCCTCCTCGCCGATTGGATGGATTCTAAATCCATTCTTGTATAAAAAAACTGACCCGTATGAAACATTGTTCACTCCCATCACTTTCCGAAAATGCATCTTGGCGGCCTGATTGAGAGCAAACAAATGGATGCGAACGTGGGGCAATTTGGAGTACGCATTGCGTTCGACGAGCCTATAGATGAGCGTCCCACGGTCGGTCAATGTGGTGGTGATCGTTTCTCCCTCTGGGTTCAAATCACAGTGTATCTCAGTCGCTTTCAGGCCGAGTTCCTCAAACAGGAAATTCTTGATTCGACCATTTACGCGGTCACGCTTCTGTTTCTCCTTCTTGTCTTCCTCGGCTTCTTCCGGCACCACAAGTTCCACAGCAAACCTGTGCGCATCGTTCTCCTGGTTCGGATTTATGAGCTTGCGCAGCGAGTCGCGGAGAGCCTTTAGGCGGTCGCGGTCCCATTCTTCTCGTAAATCAGATATTTCAAGTATGGTTCCGCTAGTTATTCCATAAGGGATTATCGTTGGTCTTGTTCGTTCTATAGATACGTTCACGAATTCCCTGCTACTATCCAACTCAAAATCCTGCCAGTCGATCTTGAGGTGTTCGTATAGGCCCGTAGTTTGCGCCCGGGTATAAAGATTGAGATAGCGACCAAGTCGGTCACACGAAAACCGACCAATGCCTTTAGCACCGGCAAATATTCTCTGGTTGCTGATTTTGTCGCGATAATCCTTCGGCTTTCCTTCCGGATTATCCTCTATCCCTTCAGTCTTTGCCGAATACGCGACGAAGAGCCACTTGTCGTCAATGTCCTCTCCGGTCATACCCTTGCCATCATCTTTGATGATGAGCTTGGGAGAGTCGGTCCGCAGCCCCTCGAAACGAATTTCGACATTCCGTGCATGCGCGTCAAATGCATTTTTTACCAGTTCAAACACTGCCACAAAGTCATCGGTGATCAACTCGCGCCCAATGATCGTTTTGAGGGCGGAACTGATCCGGAATTTGTTCTGGGGTTTACTCACTAGATAGAATTTCCTTAAGGGCGAATCCGGCGAGTTCAGCAAACAACGGCGGAATCGCGTTGGCCACCTGTGTGTAGCGCGGGACTTCCCTCTCGCGGCGGTCCCCACCGGAAGTGTATTTACCGCGGAATTCAAAATCGTCTGGGAAGGATTGGATGCGCGCACATTCACGAACCGTTAGCACCCTCGGCTCGTCATAGTGAATGTAATCGTCTGGAAGGCTGGTGATTGTTGGACAAACTGAGCCTCTATCAAGCGGTGTAATCGAACGTTTTTTCAGATCATACTTTGTGCGCAAATCGCCTGAGAGTTGCTTATTGCGAGGAGCGTGCCTCAGGATTTCCTTGAAACGTTCAATGATGTCAGTGCGGTGCTTCGGAAAACGGTGGCTATCAGGAATTTTGAGAACGCAATCACTCCGCATCAGTCGCTGGTACTGGTTTTTTGGCGGAGCATAGTTGCCAGAGCGAAATTTTTTGGAATCTGGGCAGTCGCTATCGCCATGCTTCTTCTCCAAATCAGAAATTGCCTGCGACACAGTGCGTTTTGACCGCAGCCCTTTTTGCGCCAGAAATGCATCTCGCTTCGCCTTCAAGGAGTCAAAAAAGTCCTCCGCCCGGCCGCCCAACCGTCCGACAAGAATGAACCGCCACCGGCGTTGTGGTATTCCGTAGTCAGCAAAATTCACGATTTCAGCATGGACATCGTATCCAAGCCGTTTGAGCCGGCGTGTGACCTGATCCGAATAGATGGTTCCTGACCCATTTTTGGAAAACTCCATTGCAAACCCGCGAACATTTTCAAAAAACAGGAGCGTGGGCTTGAGGAGTTCGATCAACGAAACATACGAGGCAACAAGCTTGTTCCGCTTATCGTTGACGTCCCGTCTCCCATTGATGGAAAACCCCTGGCATGGAGGCCCGCCGACAACCAGATCAACCGTCGAGGACAATTTACGGAGGTTTGCTTCATAATTCGAAAGCACATCGTTGATGTCGTGTGGTCCAATTGGAATCCATTCCGGCCATCGAAAGTGCTTGTTCCGCTCGATGAGGTTGCGCTGAAGCGTCGCGAATGCGAACGCATCCTTCTCGATTGCAAAAAGCCCATCCCATCCGGAGCGCATCAATCCCCAGGACAGGCCGCCGCAGCCAGCATAAACGTCAACACATTTCGGATTGCAAGCCATTCTTGCAATGTTGTTACCATTGCTGGCCCGCCGTGTCAGGCTTTTTTGAAGCTTCATGATCCGTGGTGATCGGCATCGCGATGGCATGATTTATTTAAACCTGTTGATCTCATTTAGACCAGTGGAATTTGATTTGCTGGCCCGGGGGCAGTGACAAAGTGCAGCGCGGGCGTCGCGCCGCCAAGGAGGCCGATCATCACCGGGCGGGACGCGCGGCGAACTCGCCGGCGCGGACGCCCGCGCTGCTTTGTCATCCGCCATGTTTCCGGGCTGACTTGCTTGTGGAAACCCGGCGCAAACCCGCCCTGAGCCGGGCCAATGCCGGGCTGAGTGATGCAATTCTTCTGGGATTGAGAAGAAGCGGCTGGCGGGGGGCGCCGCCACAACATGCGAGGCGCATGTGCTCCCCGGGGGAAGGAGGAGCGTTCGGCGGGACGCCGAACGCGGCAACCGGGACGGTCGCGCTCCCATGAACCATAGGGCGCATATGTTCCCAGGGGAAGGAGGAGCGTTCGGCGGGACGCCGGACGCGGCGACCGGCGACGGTCGCGCTCCCATGAATTATAGGGCGCATGTGCTCCCCGGGGGAAGGAGGGGCGTTCGGCGGGACGCCGGACGCGGCGACCGGGACGGTCGCGCTCCCATGAATTATTGGGCGCATGTGCTCCCCGGGGAAGGAGGAGCGTTCGGCGGGACGCCGAACGCGGCAACCGGGACGGTCGCGCTCCCATGAATTATTGGGCGCATGTGCTCCCCGGGGGAAGGAGGAGCGTTCGGCGGGACGCCGAACGCGGCAACCGGGACGGTCGCGCTCCCATGAATTATTGGGCGCATGTGCTCCCCGGGGAAGGATGAGCGTTCGGCGGGACGCCGGACGCGGCGACCGGGACGGTCGCGATCCCCAGGAGTCGCTTGTGACGGGGGTATGGGGGAAAGTCCCTTGCGCCGGCGGGTTGCTCCGGGCGGCGCAAGGGGTTCTTGGTCTGGATCAGGAGCCGACACTGACCAACTCCTCGTTGGTGGCGACGTTGACGATCTTGAATTGTTCGGCGTGGAAATTCGGCTCGGGGCGGAAGGAGAGTTTGCCGAAGTAACGCTTTTCCATTTCGATGATGAGCTTTTCGTCTTCGTTGCGCAACCGTTCCAGGACGGTCGGATGGACGGCGATGCGAAGTTGAAAATCCGATTCGTCGCGCGAGCGCTGTTTGAGGATTTCGTTGAGCTTGCGCTGGATTTCCACGCTCATGGTGATGGCGCTCTTGACCTTGCCGCGGCCCTTGCAATAGGGGCAGTCGTCATAGACGGCGCTGCGCACGCTCTCGGAATGGCGCTGGCGGGTCATTTCCAACAGGCCCAGTTGTGAGATGGGCAGGACGTGGGTCTTGGCGCGGTCCCGGCGCAATCCGTCCTTGATGCGCATATAGACCTGCTGCTGGTCGCGGCGGGATTTCATGTCAATAAAATCGAGCACGATCAGGCCGCCCATGTTGCGCAGGCGCAACTGGCGGCAGATTTCGTCGGCCGCCTCGATGTTGACGCGCAGGATGGTGGATTCCTGGTCGCGCGTGCCCTTGTGCCGGCCGGTGTTGACGTCAATGGCGACCAGGGCCTCGGTTTCGTCAATCACCAGATAGCCGCCGCTCTTCAAATGGACCTGGCGGGAGAAGGCGTTCTCCAGTTGGCGGGTGATGTTGAAGCGGTCGAAGATGGGCTGGTGCTCGCTGTAAAGCTTGATCTTGTCCACCACGCTCTTGAACAGCCCGCCGCTGGAAATGCGCGTAATAATCTCGCGCATCCGGTCGTAGGCGGCCTTGCTGTCCACCACCACCCGTTCCACGTCTTCGGTGAGAAAATCGCGTACGGAGCGTTCGATCAGGTCGGGTTCCTCGAAAACGCAGGTGGCCGGGGGCTGGTTTTTGATTTTTTCCTGGATTTTGCCCCAGCTCTCCAGCAGGAGGGCCAGATCGCTCATGAAGTAGGCCTTCTTCTGGCCTTCGCCCGCCGTGCGCATGATGACCCCCATGTCGTCCGGAATTTCCAGTTCGCGCAGAATGCTCTTGAGGCGCTGGCGCTCTTCCGGGTTCTCGATCTTGCGGGAAATGCCGCTTTGGTCCGAATGCGGCAGCAGGACCAAATAGCGGCCCGGCAGGACCAGGTTCGTGGTGACGCGCGGCCCCTTGGTGCCAATCGGCCCCTTGGTTACCTGCACGATGATCTCGCTGCCCGGCGGATAGTAGCGCGGGATGTCTTTCTGGGTGATGCGCGGGCGGTCCCGCCGCCGGGTCTCCCGCTCCACCACTTCCACGCCGCTGTCAAAGGGGGCGGGGATGATGTCCCAGTAGTGGAGAAAGGCGTTTTTCTCGAAGCCAATGTCCACGAAGGCGGCCTTCAAGTCGTCCTGCAAGTTGCGCACCTTGCCCTTGAAGACGCTGCCGACCAGGCGTTCTTCCGTGGTGCGCTCGATGGTGAATTCCTCCAGGCGCCCCTCCTCCATGACCGCCACGCGGGTTTCCAGGGATTCGGCGTTGATGATGATTTCCTTGTTGGTGCGGACCTCCGGCTTGATCAAGCGCTGCACGCGTTTGACCACCTTGGTGACGCGCGCCTTGAGGTTCTGCACCAGGCCCTTGGGCGGCGGCTCGGCCAGCGGCACCATTTCAAATTTGTCCTCTTCCACCTCCGCCGGCGTGTCGAGGTGAGGCTGGCGGAAATCCCTCTGGCGTCCGCCCTGTGGCTTGTCCGGCGGGGCGGCTTGCGGCTGGCCCTCGGGCGGCAGGCCGGCGGCCACGTTCTCCGCGCGCTCGATTTCCTGTTGATGCCGGGCGCGCTCGAAGGGCGCCTCCGGCGGTTTCTCGCCGACCGCTTCGGCCCGGGCTTCCTGCGCCGACCGGTCCGGTTTGTTGCCGAATCCGCCCGCGGGGCGGAAGCGCATGCCGCCGCGGCGGCGTCTGCCAAAATTTCTCTCGCTCATAACCTAATAAGACTTTCGATAAATGTGAACGTTGTGCAAAATGCCAATGGCGAACAGCGAGCAAACCACCGAGGATCCGCCGTAACTCAAGAGCGGCAGTGGTATGCCCGTCACAGGCATCAAGCGTATGTTCATACCAATATTGATGAAGACGTGGCTGAAGAACAGCGCCACCACGCCCACGGCCAGCAGTTGTCCCAGGCGGTCGCGCGCCTGGCTGGCCACTTTGATCCCGCTGAAAAGGAGCACCGAATAGAGCGCCAGGATCACGACGCTCCCCGCAAAGCCTTCCTCCTCGGCGATGACCGAGAAGATGAAATCATTGCTTGCTCCCGCCGGCGGCAAATACCCCAGTTCGTGCTGCGTCCCCTGCCGCCATCCTTTGCCGAAAAGGCCTCCCGATCCAACCGCGATGAGCGATTGGTTGACGTTGTAATTGGCCGCGTCGTTCTTTTCGTTCAGACCGAAAAACGAGAGCAGCCGGTCTTTTTGATACGATTTGACAATCGTCACTCTCGGAGAGGCATAGAGAGCGGCCAGCACCGTCAGAACCACCAAAGGCCCAACCACGCCCGCCAGCCGGCCCAGAAAACGGTTGGGCACGCCCGCCACAAACATCACCGCCAGGCAGATGGAAAGGAAAACCAGCGCCGAACCCAGGTCCGGCTCCTTCCAGATCAGCACAAAGGGCAGCGCCGTGTAGCCCAGCGCCGCGAAAAAGACCCGCGGATTCCGCAATTCCTCCGGCGGCCGGCTCAAAAAATCGGCCATGAAAAAGATGAACGCCAGCTTGGCGAATTCCGAGGGTTGAAGATCAAAACTCCCCGCGCTGATCCAGCGCCGCCCTCCCTTGCGCACCACCCCGATGACCAGTACGGCCACCAACGACGCGATAGACCCCCAGTAAATGACCCGTGACCACCGCGCCACCTTGCTGTAATCCACCATGCAAAACAGCGCCGCCACCCCGGCCCCGGCCAGGCACCAGACGATTTGCCGGAAGAACTTCTGCCGGTACAAGGGCAGTTCCTGCGCCCCGGCCCCCGACGCGCTGAAAATGAACAACACCCCGACCACCGCCAGCGTCCCCGCCGCCGCCAGCAAGGGCCAGTCGAAATCACTTTTTCGCTCGTTGAGGTTCGCCTCGTACATATTTCAATTTCGCGTCAGCGCCCGCCGCAGGGCGCCTTTGCTTTCCATGGCCACAATCGCCTTGTAAATTTCTCTGGCCACCGGCGCGCAGGTCGTGCCGCCCGATCCGCCGTCCACGATCATCACCACCACCGCGTAACGCGGCTCGTCGAACGGCCCATAAGAATCAAACCAGGTCACCCGGCGGTAATCCAACCCCGGCGAATTGACCTGCGCCGTGCCGGTCTTGCCCGCGACCTGGAAATGGGCGTCCTGCAGCACCTGGGCCGAGGTATGAAAGGCTGTGTACCCGTCGCTGGGGCAGTAATGCTCGGTGTCCTGGAGCATGGCATTGCGCAAAATCTGAAGATGCCGCGGGTCAATATGAACCTGGTCGCGCGGCCCGCCGGCCGGATCCAGATCCTCCATCTCCCCTGTTTCCGGCGAACGCGCGCCGCTGACCAAACGCGGACGGAGAATGGTCCCGCCATTGGCGATGGCCGCGAGCAGCACGGTCATTTGCAGGGGCGTCACCGTAATTTCCTGGCCGATGGCGACATAAGGGGCGCTGTTCAAAGGCATCGTCCTGCCGGCCTGCTCCGGCGGCGGAACATTTCCCGCCACTTCCTCCCGGGCGATGGCAAATCCCGTCTTTTCGCCGAGATGAAACCGCCGGGCCATCTCCAGCAATTTTCGCAGCCCCGCCTTCATTCCTTGATGGCAGAAGTAGGTGTTGCTCGAAAAATAAAAGGCGCTCTCAAATTTATATTCCCCGGGCGGCGCGGTATCCTTGATGTGATAACCCTGCTCCATGAATGCGCCGTGCCTGGGATCCTCCGGGTCGGCCGGGACCATGAACGGCTCGTTGACATCCATCACCCCGCTCTCCAGGCAGGCGAGGGTGGTGATGATCTTGAAAGTCGAGCCGGGAGGATAGGAGTCGTAAGTGGCCCGGTTCAACTGCGGCTGGAGGCGCTCGTCGTTCAACTGCTGCCAGCGGGCCGGGGAAACGCCGCTGACAAATTCATTGGGATCAAACGTCGGGGAGGAGGCCATGGCCAGCAACTCCCCCGTATGCACGTCCATCACCACCGCGACCCCGCGCACTCCCGCGCCCCCCTCCCTGAACAGGGCCGCTTCCACCGCCTGCTGCAAGGGGAGGCTGATAGTCAAATATACATCATCCCCCGCCTGATTGGCCGCCAGCGTATCCGTGCGCTGGCGGTAGCCCTCGTTGTTGACCAGCACCAGGTTGGTTCCCGGCCGGCCCTTCAACTCCTCGTCAAAGGCCGCTTCAATTCCGGCCGCCCCCTTGTAGCCCGGCGGCAGATACTTCCTGTCCGCGCCCGTTCGCACCACATAACCGAGCAGATGCGCTGCGGTCGTCTTTTTCGGATAACTCACCACCGGCTGCCGCTCCAGGTCCAGCCCCGTCCGCCCCGACAATTGCTCGGAGAAAATCGCCACCTGGCGGGGGCTCAAATTCGTCAGAATCTGCAATGGCATGAAAGTGTAATCCGTGTAGAAATGCTGGAACCGCCCCCGGTCCAGCGTGACCGGCTGCTCCAGGGCCGTCCCCACCTGATAAGTGATGTTGCTCACGACCCGGTAGTTGGCCTCCATCCGCAACGGCGCCGTCACCCGCGAGGGCAGCCGGCCCGCGCCCGTTCCCGGATGCTCCCGCAGGTACTCCTTCAAGACATGGCTGGAGTATTCGTTGGTGAACTGGCTTCGCAATTCCTCCAAATACAGCACCGCGTTGTATTGGGGACGATTCTCCACCAGCGCCAGGCCGTTGCGGTCCAGTATCCTCCCCCGCTCCGCCGGCACCTGCGGGGTGCGGAAGGACTGCACCTCCAGCCTCCCCTGCATCCGCTTGCCCGAGACAATCTGGACAAACCACAGCCCGGCCAGCAGGGCCAGCATTCCCGCCGCCATCACGAGGCTCAAGGTGCGCAGCCGGCGCGCCTCCGATTTAAATATGTCAAATATAAACATTTACTGCCGCCCCCTCTTGATCTCGCGGTCCTCCCGGAAACTGGATTGCTTCATCGCCGGATACTCAAAGGCCCGCCGCGTCCATCCGAACAGCCCGAAGAGCATCGGGGCCAGCACCCCTCCCGCCAGCGTCCCGACCGCCCATTGCCACAAAGTGTTCCACCCCAGCAACGGTTCCCGCCCCAGGTTCATGAGCAGAAAAAGCGTTCCCAGCGGAAAGGCCGCCCCCGCCGCCAGCCCCAGCGCCATCTGCGCGAAACGATTCTCCCGCAGCAACAACTCCCGTTTCCACAATATCACGAAACCGATCATAAACAGCGGCAGGATGCTCACCCCCAGCGGATCCTCCGACAGCGAATCCCGCCACAAACCGCCGCAAACCGCCAGCAGACCCACCGCCCCGATGCCCGCCGTCAAACTGGCATAAACCATCAGCGCCGGCAGCAGCGTGATCTGTGCTCCCAATATATCCCGCAACAGCCCAAACCGCCCCTCCAAAAAAGCGGCCAGATAAGCCAGCGCCAAAATGAAAATTGTGTTCAACCAGTTCATGGCAGGATCATCACCCACACGTTTTGCAAGGCGTCCAGATGCGCTGAAATCCGCGCCCGCGCCTCGGTCGTCGTGCCATACTCCCGGCGCGCCACGTCCACCACCCGGCCCACCGGAATCCCCGCCGGAAACACGCCCCCCGCGCCCCACGTCGCCACCTCGTCGCCGGGATGCACCGTCCGGTCCGCGTCCTCCCCGGACAGGTTCTCAATGTCAATCATATTATTCTCCCGCATCCACGACGACCCCGCCGCCGCCGTGCCGTTCAAGGCAAACGGCCCCACCAGCACCGCCACGCGCAGGCCCGGATCGCCCAGCAGCACCACGCGCGAGCGCGTCTCCCCCACGTTGACCACCTTGCCCACCAGGCCGTCCGCCGTCAGCACCGGCAAATTCGTCCGCATCCCGGCCATCGTCCGGCTGCCGGCGTCAATCCAGACGCAGCGCCACCAGGTCTCCGGATCGCGCGCGATCACGCGCGCCGGTTGAAGGTTCCAGGAAGGCTTTTGCCGCCGGAAATTGAGCATCTGCCGAAGCTGTTCGTCATCCCGGTAAATGCCCGCGGCCTGTCGCAGTTGGAGGGTGAGAAGCTGGTTGCTGGCGCGAAGCGCGTTAATCTCGCGGAGCAATTCCTCCCTGGGCGTCAAGACACCGTTTGATTTGGCCACCGCCTCCTGGCTGGAGGCGGCCAAACCGAACAACGGCAGAAAAATTCCGCTGATGGCCAGCTTCAGCCTGTCCGCCGTCTGGCGGGGAAGGCTCAATAGCGCCACCACCAACAAAACCACCAAAACCGAAATTGTATAATGCTGTTTCTTCAACATCTCGCCCATCCGGCCCCGGCTCCTGCGAGCCGGACCGTCTCTTTGCCGGCCGCGTATCCCGATGCGGCGGCCAATTTACTTGGGCGAACGGCGTTTATTTCAACCCTTGCTCGAAGTTAAACGCGTCAGAAATTCAATGTTTTGCAGAACCTGTCCCGTCCCCTCCGCCACCGCACTCATCGGGTCCTCGGCTATATGAACCGGCAGGCCGGTTTCCTTGGCGACCAACCGGTCTATCCCGCGCACCAGCGCCCCGCCCCCCGCCATGACAATGCCGCGTTCCACCAGGTCCGCCGACAATTCGGGCGGACACCGCTCCAGCGTGATGCGCACGCTTTCCAAAATACTGCTCAGAGGCTCTTTCAAGGCCTCTCGAATTTCTTCCGAACGAATGGACAAAGTCTTTGGCAGGCCGGCGCCTAAATCGCGCCCCTTGACTTCCATCGTCAACTCCTGTTCCAGCGGGAAGGCCGATCCGATGCGGATCTTGATCTCTTCCGCCGTCCGTTCGCCTATCATCAGGTTGTAGGCCCTCTTCATGTGCGCCACGATCGTTTCGTCAAATTCATCCCCGCCCACGCGCAAGCTGCGGCTGAACACAATTCCAGCCAGCGAAATAATCGCTATCTCGCACGTCCCACCCCCAATGTCCACGATCATGTTCCCGGCCGGCTCATGCACCGGCAGCCCCACCCCGATGGCCGACGCCATCGGCTGCGGGATCAAATGCACGTCCCGCGCCCCGGCGTGCAGCGCCGAATCCTTCACCGCCCGCCTCTCCACCTCCGTGATCCCCGACGGCACGGCCACCAGCACCCGGGGTGCGATCAATTTGCGATGATGCACTCTCTGGATGAAATGGCGCAGCATCGCCTCCGTGATTTCGAAGTCGGCGATCACGCCGTCCTTCATCGGCCGGATGGCAATGATGTTCCCGGGGGTCCTTCCCAACATTCGTTTCGCCTCCTCGCCCACCGCCAGCACGTTAGTCGTGCCGGCCTCGATGGCCACGACGGAAGGCTCCCGCAGCACGATCCCCTTGTCCCTGACGTACACCAGGGAGTTGGCCGTGCCCAGGTCTATGCCGATGTCGTTGGAAAACAGGCTTTTGAATTGGTCAAACATGAATTTGCCTACTGTCGCCGCCAACGTTACGGGCGCGTGGCGGGCGCGGTCAAGTTAATTAAAGCCAAATTCAACTCGTCACCTTGATCCGCCCTTCTCTATGGTCCTTTAGAAGCTTGATGTCCGCATCCACCATCAATTTGACGAGATCGGCAAACTTGGTTCTCGGCTGCCAGCCCAGTTGGCGCCGCGCCTTGCCGGCGTCGCCGATCAGCAAATCCACTTCCGCCGGACGGTAGTAGCGCGGGTCAATCTCCACATGTTTTTTCCACGATAAACCGACGTGCCCAAAGGCCTCGTCCAGAAACTCCCGGATGGAATGCGTCTCCCCCGTCGCCACCACGTAATCATCCGGCTTGTCCTGCTGCAGCATGAGCCACATCGCCTCCACATACTCCTTGGCGTAGCCCCAGTCGCGCTTGGCCTCCAGATTGCCCAGATAGAGCTTGTCCTGCAATCCCGCCTGGATCTGCGCCAGCGCCCGGGTGATCTTCCGCGTGACAAACGTCTCCCCGCGCCGGGGCGACTCGTGGTTGAACAAGATCCCGTTGCTGGCGTGCAGCCCGTACGATTCCCGGTAATTGACCGTGATCCAATAGGAATAGACCTTGGCGCATCCATAGGGACTGCGCGGATAAAACGGCGTCTCCTCGCTCTGCGGAATCTGCCGCACCTTGCCGAACATCTCGCTCGAGGACGCCTGATAAAATCGCGCCTTCAATCCTCCCTGGCGCATCGCCTCCAGCAGCCGCACCGTGCCGCTGGCCCCAATGTCGGCCGTGTACTCCGGCGAATCAAAGCTCACCCGGACGTGGCTTTGCGCCGCCAGATTGTAAATTTCCTCCGGCCGCACCTCGCTCAACAACCGGCTCAACCCGCTCGCGTCGCTCAAGTCCCCGTAATGCAGAAACAACCGCGCCTTGTCCATGTGCGGGTCGGCATAAATTTCATTGAGTCTGCCCGTGTTGAACGTGCTGGCCCGGCGGATGATGCCATGCACCTCGTAACCCTTGGCCAGCAGCAGTTCCGCCAGATACGAACCATCCTGTCCGGTAATGCCCGTGATAAGCGCGCGTTGAGCCATGCTGGCCTTCACATTCCCCAACCAGCCTGCGCTTGGCAAGTGAAAATTGCCGCGAAAACTGCCGTTGGCGTTACTTTACAACGCATGTACTCGACGAAAACGCCCTCAAGGGCCCGCCCATCGAGGGGAGAATTAAACCCGGCGACCAATCGTCAACCGGACGGCGGCGTTATTGCGATTCCGGAACCAGGTTGAGCACCGGCAAGCCTGCGGCCTGGGCAAGCGCAATTTGCTCCGCATCGAACGACAGCAAAGCCTCAGCCCCAACTTCGATGGCAATCGCCACATGGAAAAGGTCCATCGAACGCACAACCAACCGCAGCGAATGTTCCGCTCGAAGCTCGCCCGCAGTGCGCACCGCGTCAGTCCAGTCGAACTCGACGTGCGGCCAATAACCGATCCTGACCTCTTGTTCCAGGAGACGAATCACCCGGCGTGACTCGCCCCTGGCGAGCAGACCCGCGCGTTCAGCCTGGCAAAAACTGTTGAACACCTCGACCCGCTGCCACGGTGTCCACAGCACATCCGCGTCCGGCTCACGATCAAACAGGCTTAATGCTGTCTCATGGTGGGTATCGCGGCGGCACTTGTATCCGATCCACCACGATGTGTCCGCATACAATTTCATTTCTTCAGCGAGGCGAGGAATGCCGTCCCGTCGAACTTCAAGCCTCTTGGGTTGCCGACGGCGCGAACTTCCGCCAATTGGCGCGTCATCCGCGGCGTAGCGCCCCTGCTGACCACAAACTTGGGTTTCCCATTGGCGGTGACGACCAGTTGCCTCCCTTCCGCCAAGCCATCCACCAGCCCTGCATTGTGATAAAATTCACGAACCGTCACAGTTTTCATTCTGTCAGACAATATCGTCTAACAGACGGAAAATCAAGCAGGCGGAGGACAGAATTATTTGCTTTTTCCCGAAATCCCGAAATCCCGTCCTTGACACCCTCCGTCGTGTGCCATAAATTCGCGTTTCTTTCAGCGCAACCGAACTGAAACACATAATGAACAAAGGCAAAATCGTCCAAGTCATCGGCCCCGTCGTTGACGTCGAATTTCCGGGAGACCTCCCCGGCATTTACAATGCCCTGATTGTCGAGTTCGACGTCCCGGGGCTGGGCAAAACCCAGCGCACCCTCGAAGTGGAGCAACACCTCGGCGACAATTGGGTCCGCACCGTTTGCATGGGCTCCACCGAGGGCCTCAAGCGCGGCTACGAAGTTTCCGATACCGGCGCCTTCATTTCCATGCCCGTGGGCGAGGCCACCATGGGCCGGGTCTTCAACGTCATCGGCGAACCGGTGGACGAACGCGGCCCCGTCGTCACCGAAAAACGCTATCCCATCCACCGCGCCGCCCCCCCGCTGGTGGATCAGTCCACCACCCCCCAGGTCCTCACCACCGGCATCAAGGTCATTGACCTCATCTGCCCCTTCCTCAAGGGCGGCAAAGTCGGCGCGTTCGGCGGCGCGGGCGTGGGCAAGACGGTCGTCATCATGGAACTGATCAACAACATCGCCAAGATGCATGGCGGCGTATCCGTGTTTGCCGGCGTGGGCGAACGCACGCGCGAAGGCAACGATCTCTACAATGAAATGTCCGAGGCCGGCGTCATCAATCAGAAAGACCTTGGCGCCTCCAAGATCTCGCTGGTCTATGGCCAGATGAACGAGCCGCCCGGCGCGCGCCTGCGCGTCGCCCTTTCCGGCCTGGCCATCACCGAGTACTTTCGCGACGAAAAGAACCAGGACGTGCTTCTCTTTATTGACAACATTTTCCGTTTCTCCCAGGCCGGCTCGGAGGTTTCCGCCCTGCTCGGCCGCACCCCCAGCGCCGTCGGCTACCAGCCCACCCTCGCCGCCGAAATGGGCGATTTGCAGGAACGGATCACCTCCACCAAGAAAGGCTCCATCACCTCCTTCCAGGCCGTCTATGTGCCGGCCGACGACTTGACCGACCCGGCCCCAGCCACCACCTTCGCCCACCTGGACGCCACCATCGTCCTGGAGCGTTCCATCGCCGAACTGGGCATTTTCCCCGCCGTGGACCCTCTCGCCTCCACCTCGCGCGCCCTCACCCCGGAAAACGTCGGCGAGGAACATTATCAGGTCGCCCGCGGCGTCCAGCGCGTCCTCCAACGCTACAAGGATTTGCAGGACATCATCGCCATTCTCGGCCTGGATGAACTTTCCCCGGAAGACAAAACCACCGTGTCGCGCGCCCGCAAAATCCAGCGGTTCCTCAGCCAGCCCTTCACCGTGGCCGAGGTCTTCACCGGCCGCCCCGGCAAACAGGTTCCCGTCGCCGAAACCGTGCGCGGCTTCAAGGAAATCCTCGATGGCAAACACGACGCCGTCCCCGAAGGCAATTTCTACATGAAGGGCGGCATAGACGAAATCAAGGAAGGCTGATCCTCATGCCCGCCACCTTAAAGCTGGACGTCGTTACCCCCGAAGCCGTCACCTTTTCCGGCGACGTCGAAATGGTCACCCTCCCCGCCGTGGAAGGCGAGATGGGCGTCTATCCCGAGCACGTTCCCCTGATGACCCAGATCGTCCCCGGCGAACTCATCCTCCGCCGCGAAGGCCGCGACACCTCGCTGGTCGTGGGCGACGGCTTTGTCGAAATCACCTCCGACCATGTCGCCGTCCTCACCGACATGGCCATCCCGGCCGACCAGATTGACGAAGCCAAGGCCGAGGAAGCCCGCCGCCGCGCCGAAGCCCGCCTGGCCGAACGCCTGGACGACGAAGAAACCGCCACCGTCCACGCCGCCCTGGCCAACTCCATCGCCCAACTCGCTGTCAAGCGCCGCCGCAAATAACCTGGCCGCGGCGGTCCGCCGCGCCGCCAGTTGCTCCGGGCCGATCCCCGCCAACTGCCGGATCATGAACCCAGCCATCGAAACCACCAACCTGACGCGCGACTTCGGGAAATTCCGCGCGGTCAACCAGCTCAATCTCCGGGTCGAAGCGGGGCGGTTCTACGGCTTTCTCGGCCCCAACGGCGCGGGCAAATCCACCACCATCAAGATGTTGACCGGCCTGCTCGCCCCCAGCGCGGGCACGATGCGAATTTTGGGCGAGGACATGAGCGACCCGCGGCGCGCCCTCGAAGTCAAGCGCCGCGTTGGCGTGGTGCCGGAGAACCTGGCCCTGTTCGACAACCTGACCGCCCGCGAACACCTCACCTTCATCGGCCGCATGTACCTTCTCCCCACGGCCACCGTCCGCGCGCGTTGCGACGAGTTGCTGGCCATGATGGATCTGGTTCACGAGGAGAAAAAACTCATCCTCGAATTCTCCCATGGCATGAAGAAAAAACTGGCCCTGGCCGCCGCCTTGATTCCCAACCCCGACCTGTTGTTCCTGGACGAACCGTTCGAAGGCGTGGATGCCGTCGCCTCGCGCCAGTTGCGCGACACCCTCAAGCAGTGCGTCGGGCGCGGCGCCACCGTCTTCCTGACCTCCCACGTCCTGGAGATTGTGGAGAAACTCTGCACCGACGTGGGCATCATCGTCCGCGGGGAACTCGTGCATCAGGGCACGATGGAGGAGTTGCAGCGGGCCGGTTCGCTGGAGGACAAGTTCCTCGCCGTCGTTGGCCACGACGCGCACGAGGCGCAGAAGTTAAGCTGGCTGGAAGGTTGAAGTGAACTGGGACCAACTCAAGACCATTCTCTGGCTGCGCTGGCGGTTGACGCGCAACCAGTGGACGCGCAGCAAAGGCACCGCCGCCATTGCCGCGATCATAGCCGGGGGTGTCTGTTTGCTGGGCGGGGCGAGCTTTCTGGGCGCCTTGCTCGGCGGGATGATGGGCCTGGCCGAGGCGAAACCGACTGTCGTTTGGGCTGTCTGGCTCGCCGTGACCGTCGCGTTCCTATTCTTTTGGATGATCGGCCTGCTCTCGGAAATCCAGCGCTCGGAGAGCATTGACCTCCAGCGCCTGCTCCATCTGCCGGTCGGCCTGGGCCAGATATTTGTCATCAATTACCTGGCCTCACATCTCGCCGCCAGCATCATCGTATTCGTCCCAGCGATGATGGGACTCGTCCTGGGCCTGGCCATCTCGCGCGGCCCCGCCATGCTCCTGCTGGCGCCGCTGGCCTTGGGCATGGTCTGCATGATCAGCGCCTGGACTTATTGCCTGCGGGGCTGGCTGGCCATCTTGATGAGCAACCCGCGCCGGCGGCGCAATGTCACCATGGTCATCGTGCTGGCCTTCATTCTTCTGGGCCAGGGTCCCAATCTCTACTTCAACGTCTTCCACCGATACAATGTTCCCAAGAGCAGCGCCTCGCCCGAACAAACCCGACAACAGATACGGGAGTGGAAACACCACAATCAGGATATGATGGACCAGGTCCTTTGGGTCCAGAAGGTCGTTCCGCCGCTCTGGCTGCCCGCCGGCGCTCTGGCTCTGGCCGACGGACAACCTCTGCCCGCGTTGCTCGGCACGCTGGGCTGCTTTGGCATCGCCGCGCTGGGCCTGCGCCGCGCCTATCGCGGCACGCTGCGATTCTATCGCGGCGAATCCGGCGGAAATGCCGCCGCCCGGATTGAACCCAGTCGAGCGCAGGCCCCCGCCCCGGCCCCGGCCAAAGCGGGCCGCCGCTTTCTCGAACTGCGCATCCCCGGCGTGCCGGAACAGGCCGCCGCGCTGGCACTGACCACATTCCGTTCCTTGCTCCGCGCGCCCGAAGTGAAAATTGCCTGGGCAAGTTCAATCCTCGTCCCGCTGGTCATGGGCGGGGCGCTTCTGTTCCGCTCCAACCTGACAATTTCCGAGGCCGCCAAACCTTTCATGGCCACGGGCGCCGTCGTGTTCTCCGTCTTTATGCTGGTACAATTCTTCGCCAATCAATTCGGCTTCGATCGCGACGGCTTCCGCGCCTTGTTGCTTTCGCCCGTGGACCGGCGGCTCATTCTGCTGGGCAAGAACCTCGCCTGCCTGCCGGTGGGCGCCGCCTTTGGCCTGTTGCTCCTGCTCTTGATTTCGCTGCGGCTGCACCTCTCCCCGCTGATGTTCCTGGCCGCTCTGCTGCAACTGGCCGCCGTTCTCCTGTTGGCCGGACTGGGCGGCAATGCGCTTTCCATCCTCGTGCCCTACCGCATCCAACAAGGCACGATGAAACCGACCAAAATGCCCGGTGCGGCCATGTTGGTGTTGATGTTTTGCCACCTCCTTTTTCCCATTGCCATGTCGCCGGTCTTCGTGCCGCCGCTGGCGGAGTTTCTCTGGCGATTGCCGGGCGGGTCGGACGCCGTGCCTGTGAACTTGATCCTCTCCTTCACCCTGGCCGTGGTGGTGGCGGTGGCCTATTGGCAGGCACTCGGTCCGCTGGGCCGTCTGCTGCAAAGCCGCGAAACGAAGATTCTTGGCGTCGTGACCGCCGAGGTGGAATAGCAGGCGCGTCCGGGCCGCTCCACCCGCGGTTCACGTGCTTCGCGGCGCGAACATCTTTGAGGTCATTTTCATGCCGGCGACTTTTGCTTGACGCTGCTTCGCCAGGAACGGCCCAAACGCGGCGAGTTGTTCCGCTGTCAATAGCATTCGCGCCTGCTCCAGGAATTGCCGGTCAAACTCCTCCTCCTCCCGCGCAAAGACGGCGATGTTCTCCCCGCTGAACGCCACCGCAAGATCGGCGGGATTCTGAATGCGCCGGCCCAGGTCCGTGCTCCAGGGATACTGCGCGCGCGCCTCGGCGACCGCCTGAAGCAGTTGCTCCTGCTGCTCCGCGCTCAACGGCGCGCCCTTTCTGGTCAACTTGGTCTTGAACATGCCGAACACCAACCGGTCGGGAAGGCTCTTTTCAAATTGCTCAAACACCGGGTAATCCGTCTCGCCGAGAAGCTGCCGGATGTCCGCGTCGCAACCTTCGCGCGCGCTTTTCATTTCTTCAATCGCCGCCGTGCGTTGGGCGGCGTCGAGTTTCCCGTTCATCAGCGCCATGCCCTTGTCCATGTTGACGGCGTTCTTTTTCAAGATCAGGTCCTTCAACTGCGCGCCCTGTTCGGAACCCAGCTTCAATTGCGCAAAAACCGGGGCGTACATTTTCACCATCTGTTGGCCCATCATCGCCGTCATCCCTTTACCCATCGCCGGCGCCATCATCCTGGCCGTCAACGCCAGCATTTTGCTCAGAACGGGATTGCTCATAATGCGGATGAACGCATCTGCGCCGGGTGGTTCGGCAGAAGGCCCGCCAGTCTTGTCAACAACTGATTTCGCTCCCAGCGAAATGCCGCATTTCTTCACGTAAATCACGGCGAAAATGGCGTAAGCTGCCATCGCCGCCAACAGGGCAAGCCCCGCGTTCTTCAGCCAGGAACTTTGATGAATCAAAACCTCCGCGCCGGCAGGGTTGAGGAAAAGGACAATACCGCCTCCAAGAATCGCAGACCCGAAGACAATCGTCGGCAAAAGAATTATCGGATGCCGCAGAAACGCCGGGACCCACTGACCTTTCAAGCCGGGCATGGCTTGAAAACTCATCATTCTATAATTCCTGCGAAAGTACCAAACAATGATCGCCGCTTCGCCCGCGGTTATGGCCGCGCAGCGCATCCAGTGCTGTTTCCAGGGCAGACAAATGCTGCCAAACCCAATCATAATCACGAATGGGATGGTGAGCCTCACCGCCTTGCCAAACGCCTTGCGATTGGTTTCCTTCCCCGGCCCGCTCCATTCCGCATCGAACATCGTGCCCTCTTCCAGCACGAGTTCCATGTGCCGCCGGAATACGTAAAGGATCAGCACCACGCCACTAACGACGTTGGCAAGAAGGATCAGCGCCAAGGTGATCCAAAACGCCTGCGGGTGTTGATGAAGTCTTGGGAGAACATAACAGGCGGCGCCAATGGAGAGCACGAAAAGGGGAATCTGGAACCACCCTGTCCGCACCATCAGCCGTCGTTGGCGCGGCGATTTGGTTTCGTCCACCGCCGTTTTCCAGGAAAACAGCATCGCACCCACCATCGCCGCCAAACTCCCCAGCGCGGCCAATGAAAAGGCGCTCTTCGCCGCGGCCCCGCCCTTGGCCATCGCCGCGCCGACCGACGCCGCCTTCGCCGTGGTGACGGCGATCGGCAGCGCGCCCACCACCGCCAAGGTGAAGGCCGTTCCGGGCGCGGTCTTCTCCAGCGCGCCTTCGACAAACGCCAGCACTTCCTCCTGAAGGAGTCTTCGCCCGCGGGTCAGCCGCTGCCGCACCGCCTCCTCTGTCAAATCCAATTCCCGCGCCACGGCCTCCGCCGACTGGTGCTCCCGATAAAACAGCACCAGCGGCTCGCGGTAAGTTTCGGGAATCCGCTCCAGCGCCCGCCACAAAATCTCGGCCTCCTCCCGGCTGATGGCCCTCTCCGCGGGCAACGGCTCCGGCGAACGCGGCTCGGCAATGTCCTCCAGCGCCTCCGCGCGATGGCTCGGCTCGCGTCCCAGCGCCCGCACTGAATTGTTGATAAGATTCCGCGCGATGCCGCACAGCCACGGCCGCAGCTTTTCCGGCTCGCGCAATCCGGCCAGATGTTGCCACGCGGCGATGAACGTCTCCTGCGCCAGGTCCTCGCTCTGCGTCAAGCTGCCGGTGGCGCTGTAAGCCAGCGAGCAGACCAGCGCCTGGTGCCGCGAGACAATTTGTGCGAAGGCCTCGCGATTTCCCGCGAGACTGGCGTTGACCAATTCCGCGTCTTCGCTGGCGGCGGGCGGTGTCATTTGATTTGTCATCATATCGCCATTCCAGTGGTTGAAAAGCCCCAAGACGTGACAAACTTCTTTCAGACCCATACCCAGCGGCTCTCCGGGGACCGCGACCGTCCTTCTTTCTGGCAGAGCCGTCACAGCTCTTTCTTCATTTTAATATCGGCTTTGGTTGGAGGCCTGATTGCCGGATGTGCTTCAAACTCCGGCTGCGATGAATAGTAAATCACTTGATTTGAATCTCAAACTGTGTGAATGAATGCGCGGGAAAACTGTATTTAATGGCATTGCCCTCAAACTTCACTTCCTTGGTCGCTATGCTTACGGCCTCCTCGGTCCTGGTATTGGCAGAAGTTGTCGCTTTTCCGTTGACCTCATGCACTTTGGTGCTTCCCGTAAAAGCGCCGGTCTGTAAAATAATATCTGCCGGGATGACGTTGGTCTCGTGCCGGTTGACGACATTTATTACCAGCACCTTGGCCGCATCATTCAAGACGGCTGTGACGTCCAGATAGGGAATGTCTTTAAATATGCTGTTGCTGTATTTTTCACAATTGCTGTAAACATCGAGGGAAGTGCCGCGGCAGTTGCTGGAATACAGATAGAATGACTGAAACAGAGCATTTTTGAAATCGCCATCCGGCGAATTGCCGACCAGACTTGATAGCATGGTGATATTCGCCATCTTGACTATATCGGCATGTCTGATAAAGGAGTTGAGATGCTGGGCCAGGACCAACGAACCTGTCAGGGTATTCCCTCCCCCGGAATATTCGTCAAAGGAAATATAGACGGGCCTCTTGGAACCTGATTTCGCCATTGCCTTTTCAATCAGCGCCTTGACCAATTCAATCTTCTGATCAATATCAAGGCCCAGGGACATCATGCCCGGAAAGCTCCGGTCACTGCCTAATGCCTCTGTCGCATATCTATGGACGGAAATATAATCAATTTTACCCGCCATGTGCTGCAACACATAATCATTCCAATCTATCCAACTGTTATCAGCCGGCCTGTAATTTGAGGCCCCGGAAGCAATGAGTTTTACGTTTTTGTCCACCAACTGGATAAGCTTGCCGGCCTCCAGCGCGAACTTGCAATAGTCCTCGGCATTCTTTTGACCCATCTGCCATGGTCCGTCAATTTCGTTTCCCAAAGCCCAGTACTTGACGTTAAACGGGTTTTCGTTGCCGTACTTCCTCCTGAGGTCCGAATAATGGGTCCCCTTTTCAACATTACAGTATTCCACCCAGTGCCTGGCATCGTCAAGAGTGCCGGTTCCGGCGTTTATACAGACGAAATTGTCAGCCCCGATCAGCTTGCAGAGTTTGGCATATTCATCTGTTCCCATCTGGTTGCTTTCAACCCGGTTCCAGGCAAGGTCCTGCCTGGCCGGACGTTGTTCCTTTGGACCAATCCCATCCTCCCAGTTGTAACCTGAGACAAAATTGCCGCCCGGCCATCTGACGACGGGTATCTTCAGTTCCTTGATAAGCTGGATAAAATCTTTCCTGAATCCATTCTCATCAGCCAGCGGTGAGGAAGGCTCATAGACACCTCGATAAACGACCATAGATTCAAGAAAACTGCCATAAATGTTTGGATCAATTGCCCCTATTTTACGGTCAAAATCAATCTTGATCACCGCGGGTTCCTGCGCCATAAGATTGCCGGAGATCATGCCGGAAAGAACCACGCAACTGAGGATATATTTGAGTGTTTTCATAGACATTGTTTATTATTGCACCGCGGCAAATGCCGCTGGCCAAAGTTTTCCCCTGCGGGAACAACGCCAGCCGCGACACCTCCTGACGATGGCTGCGCATCACGTCCAAACACTTGCGACCGGCCAGATCGCAAGCGCGAATCGTTTGGTCAGGGCTGCGCAGGCGAGGCCGCCGGGGCGGCCGGCGACTTGATATAATTGCCAATCCATTGAAAAAAGAACGGGATATTCGGCCCGTCGGTATGGCCCCCTTCGTGCTGGCGGAAAGCCAGATCGCCTCCCACCAACGTACCCACGGGCGGCAACGGCGCATGGACCCAGTCCTGAATATCGGTTCCATACCCTTTCTTGCCGAGCAATGCATAGACCGGTGAGGCCAGAATGCCAGCGCGGTAAGTGCCGGGGTGATCAATCCACTTGGGATCACCACCGGACTCCGAACCATCGCTGACAAAGCAGGGGCGCGGGGCGCACAGGGCGATGAGTTCATGGGAATCAACGGGCAGGTCGGAGGCGTTCATGGACTTGCCGTTGATATCCGAGGCGCCGTACTTGAGGAAGTTGCCGCACATCCAATGGTACTCGCCGCTTCCAGTGAGGTTTTCAACGGCTTCACCGTAATCGTGGCGATGGAGTTTGGCTCCACCCTCGCCGGAGGAGCCTACCAGCGCGACGGCGACACGCGGATCAAACGCCTCGGTTACGAGGGCCGCCTTGCCATAACGCGACACGCCTTCGATGCCCACTTTTTTCGGATCCACTTTCGCGTCTGGATTGGCCTCAAAGTAATCAATCAGCCTGCCGACACCCCACCCCCAGGCGCGCAGGGCGCCCCAGTCATCGGGCTTGCGCGGCTGGCCCTTGTTGGCCAGACCGATAATCCCCTGACGCAGCGCATTGCCGCCGTTGTCTGCCTGAATGCTGGCGGGATTGATGGAGCCATATCCCCATCCATGACTAAGCGCCTGCTGGGGAATGGACTGCAGGGGATTCCCACCGCCGAAACCCCCACCAAAACCACCACCGCGACCGCCTCGCGCGGGTGCTTGAGGCTGCGCTGCGCCTGCGGGTTGATCGCCACCTGCAGCTTCTACGGCGAATCGGACTGGCACGAAAACTGGGGTTAGCGCGGCACCTGGGGCTGGCGCACCACGCGGGGCCGGCGCGGCGCCACCTGGGGCTGCTCCGCCGCCGCGTCTGGGGCCGCCAAAGCCGCCGCCGAAGCCGCCAAATTGAATCAGGACTGGAACCGGTCCCGGTGCATTGGCCGGGACGGTGAAGCTGGCCTGGATGTTGACGGTGATGTTGGTGAATGCGCTGTTGTCCACATGCCCGACCAGCGTCTTGGTAATCGTCGCTACTCCGCCGGTGTTACCTTCAGTTGTATCGGTGACTTCCCAAGTAACCTTGGGCACATTGGACGGGATGCGGCCATAAACCTCGCGCTCGAAATCCTCAAGGATTTCCGCCCGCCGTTTGGGCCACTGCGCCGCCGTGGTGACCTTCGTCCCATCCTTCATTTTCAACACGTCGGGCATCGTTGGCATCCAGTCACTGGCGGTCGCTTCATCGAAGCCCGGGCCAGTCTGGTTATTGCCGCTTTTGCCAGGGCGAAGCGCCTTGATGCCGAGTTGATTCATCATGTTCTGATGGTCGTCATAGCCGGCTTCAATCCACGGGGTGGGCGCTCCACCGCGTCCTCCGCCTCCAAAACCGCCAAACCCACCACCGCCAAAACCGCCGCGCCCTCCGCCTCCGGGACCGCCTGGGGCAGCGCCGGCGGGGGCCGCGGAATTTGTCTGCGCCTGCGCGACACAGATCGCGAGAGAGCATGACATGGCACAAACAACGAGTGTTAATTTCGAGTTCTTTTTCATAACCAATTTTCTGTCAGGAGTTTATTTGCAGACGGCGAATTGCTTCTGGCGCGCCCGGGAGTAATCCGGGCTGCGCGGATGATTATTTGGCTTCGGGGGCTTTCACGCCGCTGAAGGCGTAGTTTGTGACGGTTTTCCAGGCGAGTTCCTGGAGGGCTTTGTTGAAGTTGTCATCCCATTTGGGGTTGTTGGCTTTCTTAAGGACAGCGGGCATGGGGAGGCCGACGGGGCTTTTGCCGTAAATGGTGGCGAAATGGAGATAGGTGTTGAGGGTGATGAGGGGGGCAGTGGGGTGGCCGATGTTATCCAAGAAGAGTTGGGACTGCTTTTCGAGGCCGGGGAATTCCTTGCGGATGATCCGGGCGCGGAGGTCGGAGTTGGCCTGGGAAGTGGGGATGATGAACAAGACGGGGTGGCCAATCAGTTCATTGATCTGTTTGACCTGGTCCTCGAAGGCTTTTTCGCAAACGGTGTTAAGGGTCTTGAGATCTTCTTCGGTCGTGACGTCCCAAGGGTGAGGGGCGCCAAACATGTTTTGGCGGGCCTTCTGGCCGTCCTGGTTGAAGCCAGCCCAGTTGTTCTGGACGAAGAAGCGCATGTGGGGGTTGTTGAGGATGCCGAGTTTGACGAAGCCATCCACGCCAGTGTCGGGCATATCCATGGGGGACATGACGAAGACGTCAATATTGCCGGTTTTGAGGGCCTGCTTGGCCGGACTTTGGGCTTCGGCCTGGTCCCAGAACTGCTGGGTTCGGGAAAAGCCCATGCGTTGGATGTCAATCTTCTGGTCTTTGATGCCATAGGCAGCGGCCAATTCGCCGAAGGGTGCGGGAACATCCCACATGAGGCTGTGGGAGGCATAGAACATGCGTTGTCCGGCGGGGGCCTCGCCGGACTTGGCGGGCTGGGCGGCAGGGGCTTCCGCCGCGAAGGAAACGGACGCCAGAGCCAGGCAGGCTGCGAACACAGGAGCGAGAACGAGTTTGGATTTCCACGGATTTTTCATTGGCATACTTTCATCAGCTGACAAGGGTTTGACTGACAGGAAATTGCTTTTGGCGCGCCCGCTCGAACTGAGAGCTGCGTGGATGAGGGAGAATTGGTGGTTGGTCTCATCAAGCTTGGCGCGACTTTATCAAGTGCCGGGCGCGGGGTCAACGCCAATGTTGCCCGGTCTGAGCGGCTATGTTGAATGGTGAACTATAGTTTCTAATTTTTTGTCAAAGGATCGTTTGGAGAAAATGTCCGGGTCGTGTCCGGGGCGGAGTTGACTATTGGTGTGTTACCGTCGCTATACGAATGCGGTGTCCTCACTTTTCGAGAGTATTGGCAGCGGCGGTTTGTGCGGCAGACGGGGATCTTACCAGGCTGGTCGTGTCAATACGCCCTGGCCGGGGCGCAAAAACCGCATTGCCCTTGCGGCTGCCCTCGCCCACAATCCGCCCATGCTGGCGCGTGTATTGTCCGCGGTGGTCAATTGGGGCAAAGTCTTCCCCGTCGAGGTGGAGGTAAATTAAACGCTTTATGGAAGCTGAATTTTGAAACTGCCAAATTCAAAAACGACGTGGGCGGGAAAAAATCCGGAGGTTTTGCCGGTGGTGTGTGTTTGCGCGTTTCTGGCGCTGGCGGTGCTGGCCGTGTTCGGGCAAACGGCGCATTTTGGGTTCGTCAATTACGACGATGATGTTTACGTCTATGAGAACGCCCGGCTGGCCGGCGGTCTCAACTGGCCGGGCGTGGCGTGGGTCTTCACTCATGCGGAGTGCAGTCTTTACCACCCGTTGACGATGCTCTCGCTGATGCTGGATTATCAATTCCACGGGCTACAGGCCGGGGGCTATCATCTGACCAATGTTCTGATTCACGCGGCTTCCTCGGTCCTGCTGTTCCTCGTGATGCGGGAGATGACCGGCGCGCTTTGGCGGAGCGCGTTTCTGGCGGCGGTGTTTGCCATCCACCCGCTGCGGGTCGAGTCGGTGGCTTGGGTGACGGAGCGCAAGGATGTGCTCGGCGCCTTCTTTTTCATGCTCACGCTTGGCGCATACATCCGCTATGTCCGCAAGCCGGAGTCCCTGGGGCGCTACTTGATGGTGGCGGTTTTTTTTGGATTGGACCTGCTTTGCAAGCCGACGGCGGTGACGCTGCCGTTTGTGCTGTTGCTGCTGGATTACTGGCCGCTGGGACGGATGAGGGGAATGCAAAATGAAGAATGCAGAATGCAGAATGAAGAAAACAGACGGGGGAAAACGGCCGGTGTTGCTTTTTGGAGGTTGGTGAAGGAGAAGATTCCGCTGGCGGCGCTGGCGGCGCTGGCGTGCGCCGCCACAATTATTGCCGCGGGCGCGGCGGGCACGTCCAAGGCCCATATTTCCATGGGCATGAAGATGGCCAACGCCTTGGTCTCCTACGCCGTGTATCTGCGGCAGATGTTTTGGCCGGCAGGGCTGGCGGTTTTTTATCCCTATCCAAAGAACATCCCGCCGCTTTGGGAGTTGGCTGCGGCTTTTCTTTTGCTGGCGGTGATTACTGGAGGAGTGGCGGCCTTTGGCAGAAAGCGTCCCTGGCTCTTGGTCGGCTGGTTGTGGTATCTGGGAATGCTGGTTCCGGTGATCGGCGTTGTGCAAGTTGGGGCCGCCGCTCATGCGGACCGGAATACTTATCTGCCGCACATCGGCTTGTATCTGCTGCTGACATGGGCGGCGGCGGATCTGTCCGTCCGCTGGCGTTGCCGCAGGTTGGTCCAAGGCGGATGTGCCGCCGCCATCCTGGCGGCCTTGTTCTGGTGCGCGCAGTTGCAGGCCTCCTATTGGCGCAGTAGCGAGTTGTTGTGGAAGCACACGCTGTCCTGCACATCGGGCAACTATTTGGCCCATTTCAACCTGGGAAATGATCTTGTCAAGAATGACAGGCCGGATGAAGCCATCGCGCAATTCCGGGAGGCCGTCAAATTTCAGCCGGCCGGCTGTGACTGTCACTACAATCTGGCCAATGCCCTCTTGAGGCGTGGCAGTCTGGATGACGCCATTGACCAATTCCGCAAATCCCTGGAAATCACGCCGGACCATGCCGAAGCCCTCAACAACCTGGGCAACGCCCTGGCCGGCACCGGCGCGGACCAGGACGCCATCGCCCAATACCAAAGAGCCTTGCAAATTCAACCCGATTATGCCGACGCCCGCCTCAATCTTGGCCGTGTCCTGCTCCGGGCCGGCCAACTGGATGAAGCGGCCGCGCAATTCCGCAAGTTGCTCGAGTCCAAGCCGGGCGACGCGGAGTTCCGCCACGACCTGGGCGAAGCACTTCTGCTCAAAGGCGATTTTGACGGGGCCATGTCCTGCTTCGAAGCAACCGCCGCCACGGGCGCGGGCCCGGCGGCCAGATGGCGCGTCGCCGGCGATGATTTTCTGCAAAGAGAGGATTGGGCGGCGGCCATCGCGTGCTACCGGCGGGCGACAGTTCTTAATCCCCGCGCCACGGACGCCTGGGCTGATCTTGGGATGGCCTGCTACAAGAAAGGAGCCGGCAAGGAGGCCATTGACGCATGGCAACAGGCGCTGGCCATAGACCCCAGCCAGTTCAACATTCAGAACAACCTGGCGTGGTTGCTGGCCACCGCGGCGGACACCTCCCTCCGCGACGGGGCCAAAGCCGTGGCCCTGGCCACCCAGGCCAGCCAGGCCGGCGGAGGCGGTAACCCCGTGATATTGCACACGCTGGCGGTGGCGTATGCGGAGGCGGGAAACTACGCACAGGCGGCGGCCACGGCCCGGCAGGCCCTGGCGTTGGCAGCGGAGCAGAAAAAGGAGGCGCTGGCCGACACGCTGCAACGGGAAATCAAGCTCTACGAGGCGAACCCGCCGCCGCGGCGTGCGCCGTGAATTTGGAGGCGTTGCCCATGAGCGATTTCTTCGCGAGCGCGCTCCTCTCGGCCGCCGCCGCCAACCGCCCCGCCCCTGCCTCTGCCCTGTAGCGGCGGTCTATGACCGTCGCATTCCATATCGGAATGGATTCGGCGTGCCTAAAACCGCATTGCCCTCGCGGCCGCGTTCGACCACAATCCACCCATGCTGGCGCGTGTCTTATCCGCCGCTGTCAATGGTATTGATGCATTCCCGGTCGAGGCGGAGGCCAATTGCGGTTGGTGCGACACCATGATCATCATCGTCGGCCTGCCGGATGCGGCGGTGTGAAAAGTGAAAAGGGTTAATCCATAGCAACTTTGGTTCGTTTTTGACATTTGTTAAACATTGTTGCCAAGTCGGTCTTTCAGGAAATCGGGATGACGGCGCTCATGAACCAGTCGAAGAAAAGCTCTGAAACGGCTGCTGAAAACGGCATTCACGACGCGCGACCGAAAACCTCGTGGAAAGACAATCCTTCATCCTTCTTTGAGAGCAACTTCTCCAACCGGCTGTTCAACTCGGCTTTGATCTCCGCGTCGGGGCGGGAGTCGGTTTCAAGGCTCTCGATCATCAGTCTTGCCAGAGCCGCCCGGTCTTCGGGCGACAACGACAAGGCTTCCTCGGCCACCGTTAAATTCGTTAGCGGCATGAGCAGAAAGTACCACCGATTGTCGCCAACGCAAGGTTTTTGGCCTGGAGACTGTGGGAGCCAGTCCATCCTCCATCCCATCTCGCCAGGGCGGCCAAAATCCGCATTGCCCTTGCGCCTGCCTTCGCCGAGAATCCGACCATGCTGGCGCGTGTTTTGTCCGCTGCGGTCAATGGAATCGAAGCCTTCCCGAAAAGGGGTCGGTTCGTGGTATCGTCATATTTTTAGCGCTTCGTCACCCTGCTTCGCCATTCCACGGCACGTGGCGCCTTTCCTGGGGGCGCCCCCGCCCGGCGCTCCAGAGTCTCCGCGATGGGCCGCCGGTCGTGGCCGGACAACCAAGCGTCAACCGATAACGGACGATAGCGATTCCCTCTCCCATCCGCCTTCGCCAAGCCTACGGCGGGACAAGTCGGATGGGAGAGAGACAGGGTGAGGGGCGATGTCAACCATAAATGTGAAATCAGATTGATGGCTCGACCTCACCCCCGCCTACGCCAAGGCTTCGGCGTGGCAAGCCGGCCCTCTCCTCGAGGAGAGGGAGAAACGTCGGCCGCCACATCGTAAAGCAGAGTAAAGGGGGCGGGTCGAAAATTCTTTTGGCTCGTTCGGAGACCGAATTCCGCGTATATGTTCGTAAACGCCATTTGTCATTTATGAAAACCGCAATACCAAATCCGACTCTCTTCACGTTCCGCGGTCGCCCAGAACAATCCTAAACCACAGAATACCCATGAAAAAACAAACAATAATCACATTCCTCGCATGCGCCTTGTTGGGCGCCGCCACAAGCAACGCACTCGCCCAAGCTGTAGATTCGACATCCAATGCAACCGAGACCAAGGAACAGCGAGATGCCCGCATGAAGTGGTGGCGCGAAGCGCGCTTCGGCATGTTCATCCACTGGGGCATCTACTCGGTGCCCGCCGGCGTTTACAATGGCACCAATATCGGCGGGCTGGGAGAGTGGATCCAGAACCGGGCCAGGATTCCTTCCGCCGAATACCGCAAGTTCGCGGAGCAATTCAATCCTACAAAATTCAACGCCGATGACTTTGTCAAGGTGGCCAAAGACGCCGGCATGAAGTACATCGTCATCACGGCCAAGCATCACGATGGCTTTGCCATGTTCAAGACCGACGACCCCTTCAACGTCGTGGACGCCACTCCATTCAAGCGCGACGTGATTAAGGAACTCTCCGACGCCGCCCACAAACAGGGCATCCATTTCGGCGTTTACTATTCGCAAAGGCAGGACTGGAACCACCCCGGCGGCGACGTTCAGGGCGGCGGCCGCTGGGACCCCACCATGGCCGGCTCCTACGAAGATTACCTTCAGAAGGTTGCCATTCCTCAAGTCAAGGAGTTGCTCACAAACATCAAACCGGAAGTCCTCTGGTGGGACACCCAGGGCAGCACCACCCACGCCCAGGCCCAGCCACTGCACGACCTGCTGGCGCTGGATCCGGGCATCATCGAGAACAACCGCCTGGGCGGCGGCTACCGCGGCGACACCGAAACCCCCGAGGGGATGATTCCCGCCACCGGCTACCCAGGGGGTCGCGATTGGGAAACCTGCATGACCATCAACAACACCTGGGGCTACAAGTCCACCGACACCAGCTTCAAATCCACCCAAACGCTCCTCCGCAATCTCATTGACATCGCCAGCAAGGGAGGCAATTACCTTCTGAACGTCGGTCCCACCGCCGAGGGCCTGATTCCTCAACCGGAAATTGACCTCCTGCTCGCAATGGGCCAGTGGCTGAAGGTCAATGGCGAAGCCATCTACGCCACCGGGCCAAACCCATTCCCGCGCATTCAGACCAATGCTCCGGCGGCGGAACCGGGAGCGGCGCCAGGCCGTGGTCGTGGTCGTGGTCCGGCCGTCGTTTGGGACTGGCGTGCCACCACGAAACTCAGCCCCGATGGTTCAGGCAAAATCTATCTCCACATCTTTCAATGGCCGGCCGATGGCAAGTTCACTGTCACTTCGACCTACAAAGCCCAGTTGGTGAAGGCCTACCTTCTGGCGGATACGAAGAAGACGATTGATGGCAAGGTGACGACCGAGGGAGACCAGACGACCTTTTCCCTGACACTCCCTGCGGAAGCACCGGACCCGATTGCGTCGGTGGTATGCTTGGAGGTGAAGCCTTGAAACAACCCCGGAGATGGGCGCGCTTTCGGCATGTCGCGAACCAACCTATGCAGTCCCTGCTCATCCAGTCAATCACCTTGGCCGTGATCATCGCGACTCCGCCTTTGCTGCTTATCCAATCCTCTCCCGCGGCGGCGGGAATGAGGTGAACCGCGACGGTCGGATTCAGTTTGGCAACCGGTTCTTCGCCGCAAAACAGCCGGTAGTGCGATTCCGGGCGCCGCCCCAAGTGCAAGAATATTACAAATCCCAATCATCCCTGAAAGAACCCTCATCATGAATAAATTGGCAACCCTTGGCGCGCTCCTCTGGCTGTTGATCGCCGCTCCGGCCCCCGCACAGCAGACGGGTGCAACAGACGCAAATCGTGTCGTGCTGGGAAGCCTTGCCAACGGCGCCGCCGTCGCGTTTGTCAGGGAAAACTCCGGAGATTGGGGTATTGAAATCGCCGGCGGCGCCGCTCCGCGCATGACGCAACCGAAGCCCGCGCAGATCGAGGTGTATCGCAGCGAGGAGAACGTCAGCGACCTTGCCGACGGCTACCAGTCCGTGCGAAAGCAGGCTGACGCTGTTGTGGCCAGTGCCACCGTGACGGGCGGCAACGGGGCGGCCTTTGCCTTTGTGGACGTTTGGAGGGTTGATGGCGCTTCGCTGCTGCTCTCGCGCAACGTGGTGGTGAAAGGCTCGGACACCAACGCCGGATTCTTTTCGGCGATTCGCCTGGCCAGCGCACCAACAGTCAAATGGGACGACGCAACCTACTTTGTTCCGGGCCTCTTTTACGGGGAGAATCACGGTGGCCCGGTCACGCCAGCCGCCAAACGGTATGCGACCCGCGAGGACAGCATGTCCGCGCCGATGACCGCCGCGCAATTCCGCGACGGCAACTGGGTGGCGGCGCTGGATCCCACGCCGCGCGGCGACACCACGCAAACTGAAACTACTGCGCCGGCGGCCGCTCCCATCATTGACGAGCGCATCCAGTTTGGCGCGATTGGGGCGAACGAAGCCGCGGGTGGCGGCATCGAGTTGGGCTTTTGGCTGCCGGGAACAATTACCCAAACCGGCGGTCTTGGCGGGCGCGGCGGCAACGCCACAGCGGTTACGCGGCGGCGTTATCATCCGGTGAAGGCGGGCTTCGCCCAAACCTACGAAGTTCAATTCCACTTTGGCAAAAGCGACACATTCCGCGACATGCAGCGGGAAACTTGGCGCTGGGCCTGGCGAACCCTCAATCCCAAAGTCAAGACGGTTGATGTCGAGTTGATGCGCGTGGCGCTGCTCGACCACCTGGCCGACCGCGTGCTGACATACGAGGGCCGCGCCGGAATTCCCTTCGTCATTGATTCGGTTTCGGGCAAGCCCGGTTCATTCCGCCCAACCGTAGGGCGTCGTGGCGGCGGCCCCGGCCCTGGCGGAACCAACGCGGCGCCCGGTTTCGGCGGCCGGGGCGGCGGGTCACCCCAGCAAAACCAGGAACTGGCGGATTGGGCCAAAACCCTGGGCATTGACCTGGACCCCTCGGCAGCCGAGTTGAACCTCTGGCCGAAGATCATTTTGGGTTTCTGCGGCAAGAACGTCGAGGTGGCCCAGCAGTTGATCATGGAGGCCGAACGGGATCCCAAGAGCGAGCGCGGCCAGCGGATGCGCAAGCTCGGCTTGCAGATCATTGACAGCATTCTGCACATCGTCACCATGTCGCCCGCCCCAGCCGCGGAGGGGTTTGACATCCGCACCGGGCAACCGAGCGGCGCCCAGGGCGGAACCGGCTTTTCCCTGCGCTCGTTGGGCGAAGACACGCGCACCATGGTGGATTTGATCCGGTTCGAGCGTGCGCATGGGCGCGAGCATCCCGACTGGTCCAAATGGGTGAAGGATTACTGCGACTGGCTCCTGACGGTCCAGCGTGAGAACGGTTCCTTCCCCGGCAGCTTCCAAGGCGGCTCCGGGCAGCCCGCCGGCAACTCGTCGGGCGCCACCAGCTACGGCGCAATTCCGATCCTGGTCCGGATGACCGAAGAGACCGGCGACAAGAAGTATTTGGACGCCGCCGTTCGCGCCGGCGATTTTCTTTGGGCGAACTTCTCAAGTAAAGACCTTTACCTGGGGGCCATCGGCGGCGAAGGTTCCGATAAGGAATCCGGCATGCTATCTCTGGAGGCTTACCTGGCCCTTTACGAAAATACCAAAGAAGCCAAGTGGCTTGACCACGCCCAGGCGGCGGGCAGCTACGCCGAAAGCTGGATTTGGATTTGGAATGTTCCGATGCCCATCGGCGCCAACTATTCAGAACTGGGCTGGAAACCCGGCGTTTCTACCGTCGGCGTCAACGGCATCTCGGCCCGTGACAACGACACGGTTGATCAATACCTCTCCTGGGCCGTGCCGTCCTTTGCCCGGCTTTATAAATATACCGGCGACGAACACTACCTGGATGTCGCCCGCGTTCTCCTGCACGGCACAAAGGCCATGCTGGCGTTGCCGGGGCGCGAATATGACCTCAAAGGCCCCGGCTGGCAGCAAGAACACTGGCACATGGGGTCCGTGCGAGGCGTCGGCGCCCACCGCACCTGGCTGCCGTGGATTTCGGTCAACCACATCCACGGCATCACCGGCCTTGAAGATCTCGATAAGGACCTGTGTCAGCGCCTGGCCAAAGGGAATTGAAATTCGCCCCGATGTTTGGGCGAGACTCCGTCGAGCCGAAACAGAAGAACTGGTTGCTGACAAAATATTGAGATTCAGGAGCACATAAAAATCAAGACGTTCACCGCCCTGCCCCTGTTCAACAACGCAGGGAACACCTCCAAAATTCTTGTGGCTGCGGCTGGGATGGCTGCCTTTATGGCTCCCGTCGCAGCGGGTCAGACTCCCGCTACCGAAACGCCGGACAGCATGGCCGACACGAACACCCATCCGGCGCCTGCCTCCGCGCCCACCATCGGGCTTAAGGATGCTTATGCCGGAAAGTTCCTGGTTGGCGGGGCGTGCGATTTCGAGGACTTCTCGGATGCCGAATGGGCGAGCATCAGGGCTAACTACGCGGTGATCACACCGGGGAACAGCATGAAGCCCGGCCCGATTCATCCGTCCGAGGACCAGTACAACTGGACAAGCCCGGACAGGCTGGTCCAGTGGTGCGAGGACAATCACATCAAAGTCTGGGGCCATACCCTGTGCTGGCATTCGCAGACGGGTCCATGGTTCTTTGGGCCGGGAGCCGACGGCCAGCCGGTGACGCGCGAATTGGCCATGGCCCGGTTGAAGATCCATATCTTGACGGAGGTCGGGCACTACAAAGGTCGCGTCATGGGATGGGATGTCGTGAACGAATCGGCGACGACGCGGTTGGGGGCGATGCGCGCGGCAAACGGACATCCGGAGCCGTATGGAGTGAAGATCTGGGGCATGGGGAATGAGATGTATGGGCCCTGGCAGTTGGGGCACATCCAGATCACCCAATATCCGGAGAAGCATAATCTCATCGTCAAGGCGATGCGAAAATCTGAAGGACAAGGACATCAAGTTCTCATTCGACGAATGGTCGCCGAGAAATCGGGCGGTGGGAGGCGGCGCACCTGCGCCCTCGCACCCGATGCTGAATACGCTGACCATTGCGCTCACCTATCATGAATTCTTCCGGCACTCGGACATGGCTGGGCTGGCGGTGGAGACCGGCGGCATGGGGATGGCGGTGTCGGACAGCCACGGCGACGCGGCAGGGCTGCGGACGGATGGACTGGTGTTCAAGGTGCTGCATGATCATTTTGCGGGGGCGCTGCCGGTGGAGGTGAGGTGAGGCAAGCCGGAGCCAGGTTCTCTCACATGGGCGCACTGCTTCGCGCCTATTTGCAACCCGATGGCCGTTGTGAGAAGGAATGCGTGGATTATTATGTTGACGCAAAAAGAGAAATGCAGGGCCATCCGGCCTCCAAGAAGAGGCACCACCGATATTGACGGCGAAGTTGGTGCGCGGTAAAACCTTGGGCATGACTTCCAATCGCCGCCAGTTTCTGAAGCAACTCGCCACGACCAGCGCCGCGCTCGCCGGCTCCTCGTGGCTCACCAGCATCGGTTATTCGCAAACCGTCCGCGGCCCGGTCCGCGTGCTGGTCAATCGCGCCCGCATCCGCTCGGACTTGGACCGCCACATCCTGGGTTCGTTTGTGGAACATCTCGGACGATGCGTGTATGGAGGCGTCTATGAACCGGGGTCTAAATTTGCCGACGAAAATGGTTTTCGCAAAGATGTCATCGCACAGGTCAAGGAAATGGGGGTGCCGGTGATCCGCTATCCGGGCGGCAATTTCATTTCCGGTTATCACTGGTTGGACAGCGTCGGCCCGAAAAAGGACCGGCCCACCGTGCTGGACCGCGCCTGGAATTCCATCGAAACCAATCAATTCGGCACCAACGAATTCATGGATTGGTGCAAGCGGGCCGGAGCCGAGCCATTGCTGGGCTTTAATTTCGGCACCGAGCCGGCGGAAATGGCCGCCGCGCTGGTCGAGTATTGCAACGTGGAAAAGGGCACCAAGTGGAGCGACCTCCGCCGCCAGCACGGCTATGAGAAACCGCACAACGTCAAATATTTCTGCATGGGCAATGAGATGGACGGCTGGTGGCAGATGGGCCACATGACCGCTCGCGAATACGGCCGCAAGGCCGCCGATACCGCCCGGCAAATCCGGGTGATTGATCCCAATACCAAGCTCATCGCCTGCGGTTCCAGCACACCCACCCTGCCCACCTACCTGGAATGGGACCGCGAGGTGTTGGAGGAATGCTACGACGTGGTGGATGGCATCTCGCTCCACAATTATTTCGGCAACACGCCGGAATCCACCGGCAATAGCTCCGCGCGTTTCCTGGCCATGAACCTGGACATGGAACGGCAAATCCACGAGATCAGCGCCGTTTGCGATTACGTCCAGGGCCTCAAAAAAACTCAGAAGCAACTGTGGCTTTCGTTCGACGAATGGAACGTCTGGTACCGCGCCCGCACCGGCAATGCCGTGGATGGCCAGAAGACCTTCGCGCCGCATTTGCTCGAAGAGGTGTACAATCTGGAAGATGCCTTGCTGGTGGGCGGTTTTCTCAACTCGTTGCTGCGGCAGTCCGACCGCGTCAAAGTGGCTTGCCTCGCCCAACTCGTCAACGTCATCGCCCCGCTGGTGACCAATGAAACCGGCGTGTTGCGCCAAACGACGTATTATCCCTATTTGTGGGCCTTGAAATACGCGCGCGGCCAGGTGCTTGATTTGTCCGTGGCCTCCGAGACCTACCCGATCAAGCCGGATGGTTTGGAGGCCGACCTTGCGCGCAGCGGCGATGTTCCTTTTGTGGACGTTGCGGCCACGGCTGACCCGGCAAGCAACCAGGTTTGCGTATTCATGCTCAACCGCGACCTGGAGGCCGAACGCGAACTTGTTCTCGACTGGAGCGGCGCCACCCCATCGCGCGTGGTCATCTGCGAAACTCTGACCGGCCCAGACCTGAAAGCCGTCAACACGTTCGCCAGCCCCATGACTGTGGCGCCGCGTCCGCTGGACCCTCCCAAGGCTGGCGCCACGATGACATTCAAGCTGCCCGCGCGTTCCTACACCGTGGCTCAAATCATGAACTGAAATCAGTAGGTGAGGCCGTAACCCAAGGGGAAAAGCGGATTGTAATTCGCATCGCCCGGATGGCTGGGAATCTGGTCCATCGCCCGCGGCCACGCGAACGACAATTTCCCGGTCGGTTGGAAATCACCGAAGAGCACGTCGGACACGCCTTCGCCTTCCGTCCCCGGCAGCCACGCGGCGACGATGGCGTCCGCCTGGTTGAGAATATCCCCCAGGATCATTGGCCGGCCCGAGAGCAGCACCATCACGACGGGGAGGCCGGCTTTTTTCATATTAGCCACCGCCTGCTGATCGGCGGCATCCAAGGTGAGGTTCCGGCTGTCTCCCTTCATTTCGGCATAGGGCGTTTCACCAATGGCCACGATTCCGACATCGGCGCCTGCGGCGTTCTTGCCTTCGCGCGAATAGGTCACCGTGGTATTCGGACCAACCGCTTTGGAGATGGCGGCGAAAAGGGTGGTGCCGCCGGTGGTGACCGCGCCACTGCGGCCCTGCCATTCCACCGTCCAACCTCCGCATTGGTTGCCAAGGTCGTCGGCGCTATTCCCGGCCACGGCAATGCGAGCGGCCCGTTTGGACAGCGGCAGCGCGTGGCGGTCATTTTTCAGGAGAACCAGTGATTCCCTCACTGCCTGGCGCGCCACCGCGCGATGGTCCGCCGAGCCGAAGGATTGCTGAAAGCTGGGATTTGCGAGCACCGAGCGGTTGGAGTCCATCAGACCCAGCGCGAACTTGACGCGAAGAATGCGGGCCACGGCATCGTCAATGCGCGACATCGGCACTGTGCCCTCGTTCACCAACTCTGTGAGATTCCGGATGAACGAACGGTAACCGTTTGGTTCCATGGCCATATCCATGCCGGCGTTGATGGAGATGCCGATGGCGGCTTTGTAATTATTGGTGATCTGGGTAATGGCGTTGTAATCCGAAATCAGGAAGCCCTGGAAACCCAATTCTCCTTTGAGGATGCCCGTCAGCAAATGCGTGTTGGCCGAGCATTTGACTCCGTTCCAACTGCTGTAGGAGGGCATGATTGTTGCCACCCCCGCCTGGATGGCCGAGATATAGCCCGGAAGATGAAGGCGACGGAGCGTGGCTTCATCCACCCGCGTGTCCCCTTGGTCGAGGCCGCCGCCCTGTCCGGTGCCAAAAGTCGTGCCACCATCGCCCATGAAATGTTTGGCGCAAGCGGCAATCGAGAGCGGGTCCGACAGGATGCTTCCCTGCAAACCGCGCACCGCGGCCGCGCCCAGCAATTGCACGATGTCCGGATTCTCCGAAAATCCCTCGTAGGTCCGGCCCCAGCGTTCATCCTGCGGCACGGTAACACAGGGCGCAAAGGTCCAATTGATGCCTGTGGCGCGCACCTCCTCTGCCGTTATGCGGCCGATTTTCTCGACGAGATCAGGGTCGCGCGTGCAACCCAGGCCGATGTTATGCGGGAAGAGCACGGCGCCGGCCACATCGTTGTTACCATGCAATGCGTCAACGCCATAAAGCAACGGAATCCTAAGCCGCGTTTTCAGCGCCTGCCGCTGATATTTGTCGTAAAGATCGGCCCAAGTCTGGGGATTGTTGCCGCCGGACGGTTTGGAACCGCCCCCGCTCAACACCGACCCAATAAACAGGTCCTGAACATCGGTGCTGGTTTCGAGAGCGCGACTGTGTTCCGCCTGTGTCATTTGCCCGATTTTTTCCGCCAACGTCATTTGTGCCAGCAAAGGTTTCACCCGCGGGTCGAAGGATGAGAGCGGCGCCGGCGGAGCCGCGGGCACGCGCGACGGAAACAACAAAGTCAGCGTCGCGGTCATGATGATTGCCGCGCAAGTACTGGCCGAACGAAGTGACTGGATCATAGGCTCGGGATGTTCATTGCAGTGAGAGTACGCGTGAAAGATGGCTTACCTCAAGGTCCAAGTAAAGCAAGTCGGGATGGTATTTGCGTTCCTTCACCTCATCCGATGGGGTCTTGCAGCCTGCCCTGGCGCATCGGCCACTGGGACCGCGGTCTGTCGTAGTAAAGCTCCACGCCATTCCCATCAGCATCGTTTAAGTAAAAATCCCCGCCCAAAGGGCGGGGCTTTGGGCTGAGGCCTCCAGAGGAGGCCAATGTCGCTCCAACGCGCTGCGTGCGCGTTCCGAAATTTGAATATCGCCACGCCTCCCGACGTTTCCAGAATCCTGACCCGGCCAGGGGCATGTGACCACCGCATGGGTAACACTTTTGGTTTCGCCGTTTCACCGTTTCACGATGGGAAACGCGCCGCCGTGAGTTTTTCAGCTTCATTACCAAAGGCCCTCGGCATGCGCCTTTTGGGGCCTTTGGTAATGAAGCTGAAAAACTCTTTCTCGTGCCTGTAATCATTGGTATTCTCATCAAAAAGTGTTACCCATGCGGTGAGCATGTGCAAGGAATCGGTCGGCAGCCGTTGACCTGACCCGACACAATTATCTTGTTGATTCTTTCCAGCATAGCTCTGTTTCTAACCCCGTTCAGAGAACGGGGCTTCCCTGTTCAGGAGTGAATCTGCCTTCATGT